>Ga0307475_10002209_pt1 | contig 11737 bp, 11 predicted proteins | sample atmos_gasesECM1C_FD_203317 | JGI IMG/M metagenome (GOLD analysis project Ga0307475, IMG submission 203317) | Hardwood forest soil microbial communities from Morgan-Monroe State Forest, Indiana, United States - atmos_gasesECM1C_515 | ecosystem: Environmental > Terrestrial > Soil > Temperate...
GCGTGCTCGCCGTGGGTCTCATCGAGCCCAACAGCGTGCGCGCCGAGGGCGAGAATAAAGAGGGCGTGCTTTACGGCCTTCCCTTCCTGCGCGACATCGGCATGGCCACCTCCACCGTCAAGCTGGGTGCCCGGGTCGCCGTCATTGGAGGCGGAAATACTGCGATCGACTGTGCCCGTGAAGCCCTGCGGCAAGGGGCTGTCGAAGTGACCATGATCACGGTTGAGTCCGGTCCCAACGAGATGCCGGCCGTGCCGGAAGATCTGCATGACATGCTCGAAGAAGGTGTGGAACTGTTGCATGGGCGGGCGATGACGGCCGTGCTCGGCAATGGCAGGGTCGAGGCCTTGCAACTACATCCCGCGCGCTTCACCGGAGCGATTAACGCCTCGCCCATTACGATCGACAAGGAAGCCCCTGCGGAGCGCTTCGTCGTCGACAATGTCATCATCGCGGTAGGACAGCGGGCATCGCTCGGATGGTTGCCCAACCAGTTCAAGACCGAGCGCGGCACCATCAAAATCGACCGGTTCGGACGTCTCGGCGACACGAACTTCTTTGCAGCTGGTGACGTAGTCCAGCTGGGTTCGGGGCAGCCCCTGATGGTGGTGAATGCCGTGGGCGACGGGAAGCGCGTCGCATTCAATCTGGACAAAGTTCTCCGTGGAGAACAGTTGCAGCCGCGGACGGTTCCCATCGACGTCATTGTGGATTTGAACCGGATGAACATGACGTATTTCCCGCACTTCCCGCGCATCCAGCAGACCCTGCTCCCGCCGGTTAGCCGGAGGAAAACACAGGAAGAAGTGATTCAGGCGTTCTCGGAAGAGCAGGCGGTCGAGGAGGCCAGTCGCTGCTTTAGCTGCGGCACCTGCAATGCTTGCGACAACTGTTATCTGGTCTGTCCCGAGCCCTGCATCGTGCGCGACGTTCGTTCCAACGGCCTTTACAAGATTCTGGTCGACTACTGCAAGGGTTGTCGCGTGTGCGTCGAGGAATGCCCGACGGGCTGCCTCGAGGGCGTGCCCGAACTCGACTTCGATACCGGTGTGGTGCGAATGGATACAGCATTCGCGATCTCGCCCGGGCTGCACGGACGGCAAGCGGAAGAACTCAGGAACCTGGGGGATCGGCCTGCGAAGAATATTTAGATCCTCGCGTCGGAGAAGACATTCCTTACGCAACCTTGGTGATGTCTTCGTAACTAGTCATAGATCATGGTCAGAGACCGTGCGGAGCAAGTTATGGCAACGATGACCGAAAGAAAAAAGAAAACGGTTCGCATCAACGGCTGCGTCGCGTCAGCGCAGGCCGCCAAGTACGCCGATGTCGATGTCATTACCGCCTATCCGATCCGGCCTTACACTGCGACCATGATGGCGCTCGCGCAGATGGTGGCCAATGGAGAACTCGACGCCGAGTACGTGGTGGCCGACAGCGAGCACTCGCAATTGAGTATCGCGCACGGCGCTGCATCCAGCGGCGCTCGCGTTTTTACCGGCAGCTCCGGTGTGGGCGTGCAGTTCGCTTATGAGCTTTATTCCCCGATTTCGGGCAGCCGTATGCCGGTGCAGATGATGATCGCCGACCGCACTCTCGATCCGCCCGGGGATTTCGGCTCTGAGCATACCGACGCTCTCTCGACACGCGACATGGGATGGCTGATGGGCTGGGCATGCGACGCTCAGGAAGCATTTGATAATCACCTGATGGCCTACCGCATCGGGGAAGACTCGCGCGTGCTATTGCCGCAGATGGTGTGCCAGGATGGTTTCTTCGTCTCGCACATCACCAGCGACGTCGATTTGCCCGACCCGGGCCAGGTGAAGGAATTCCTGCCTCCCTACAGGCATCCGTATCCACTCGATCCGCGCCATCCGGTCTCGCACGGCCCTCAGATTATGCCCGAACAAGGTCCGCCACTTCAGTTGGAGCGTGCGCGCGCCATGGAGGAGTCGATGGCGGTGATTGAGGAGGTTCACGACGAGTTCGCCAAAATTTTCGGACGCCGATACGACCCATGGGTGGAAGAGTTCATGACCGATGGCGCCGAGGTCGTCTTTTTCATGCAAGGCGGCCACGCCGTTACGGCTCGCTACGCGATTCAGCACATGCGTGATCGTGGCATGAAAGTGGGTCTCGTGCGGCTGCGCACCATTCGGCCCTATCCCACCGATCGGGTAAAGGACGTTCTCAGCAAGTTCAAAGTGGTCGGTGTGATCGAGACCAACATGGGATTGGGCAGCGTGAGCAGCGGCGGCGTGCTCTATGCCGAAGCCTGCGCGGCCCTCTACGAAAGCCCGCAGCGCCCGCTCGTTCTCTCTTTCATGGCTGGAATGGGAGGCGAGGCAATCGTGCTGAAGGAATTTTACTGGATGACTCAAAAAATGCTGGATGCGCAGAAGCGCGGAAAAATCGAAAAACGCACCCATTGGGTCGGATTTGAAGACTAGTGAGGTATTTGTTCACGGCGGATGTATAAAGTCCGCTCCTCATAAATATTTATGCAGGGACTTCTGCACCCTGCCCGTGGAGAGGAATCGTTATGGCAACCATTGAAGTGCAACGGCAGGTGCTGCCGATTCTCGACAGCCCGAATCAAGGTGCGCGTTTCTACAACCCTGAGTTACCGTCGAGCGAGCCCTTCGTGCCCGGCCACCGCACCTGTGCCGGCTGCGGGCCCTCCATCCAATACAGGATGACGAGCAAGGCCGCGGGCGACAATACGATTCTGGTCGGACCGACCGGCTGCATGTATGTCGCGAACAGTTCCTATTTGTGCACGCCCTACAATGTGCCATGGGCGCACACGCAGATTGGCAGCTCGGGCAGTTTCACCGCGGGCGTCGCCGCTGCCTACGAGGCCCTGATACGAAAGGGCAAGTGGAAAGGTGCCTTTCCGAACATTATTTGCGAAGCAGGCGACGGCAGTGCGTCAGACATCGGCCTGGCCTCGATTTCTGGCGCGCTCTATCGCAATCACGACTGCCTGATCATCTGCTACGACAACGAGCAATACGCGAACACCGGCATCCAAGCGTCCTCGCGCACGCCCTACGGAGGTATGACGACTTTCTCCCCTCCCGGCCCAATGGTTCCCGAGGGGAAAAAGCTGTTTCCCAAGGACCTCGCCCGCATGATGGCGGCCGGCCATCCCCACTGCTACGTGGCGACGGCGAGCGTGGGCTACCCCATCGACTTGATGAACAAAGTGCGTAAGGGACTCAACCACAAGGGCGCTGCTTACCTGATGGTCTACACGCCTTGCCAGAAGGGTTTCGTGTACGAGACACCGCGCTCTATCGATCTGGGCCGGCTGGTGGTGGAATCCGGACTCTACCCGATCTGGGAGTGGAATCCCGAAAAGCGTGCGTTTGATTACAGCTTCCGTCCGCAAAACATGCGGCCGGTATCGGAATACTTGAAGTTACAAGGACGCTTCGGCCACCTCCACGCCGAGCACATCGCCACCTTGCAGAAGTTTGCCAACGAGCAATGGCGCATGATGGGCGTCCAGCTGCCCGAGGCGTTGATCCAGGCCGCAGACCCGAAAAACCTGACCGATATGGCATCGGCGGCAGAAGCCGAGGCCGTGGCGCAAACCATATGAATATCCATGCAAATGTTCCCCCTGCTGCCCCAGAGGCGCAGGAAAGCTATATCGTCAGCGAAGGCAAGAAGCGCGGATCGACGCGCGACGTGCGGCCAGAAGCGGCCTTCGATCGCTTCTATACCGTCCTGCGGCTGCACGCCGGGGACGCGATCCTCACCGACAACTGGCATACCAACGAAGTGCTCGAGCACGCGCGCAACAACTTCGAGGGATATACGTTCGCAATGCGCACCCTCGAGGCTTGGGGCGTGATGATCGAAAACGATCATCGCGGCTACTACACAGCCGGCGGACGAGTATGGGTCCTCGATCTGGAACCCGCCGAGGGCAAGAAGAAGCGGCTTCCCGGCACCGGAACCGGGAAGAAGAAGTAGCCTACGGTTGCGTCGCATCCTGCTCATCGACGACACGCCGGAGATTGCCGAGCTCCTGACGTTTGCGCTGCGGGACCACGGCTACGAAGTCGCTACGGCGGGGTATACCGACAGGGTCAACGAACTGGCTCTGGAGCATCGCGCCGATGCGCTCGTGCTCGACTGTTCCGCCTTCGACATGAGCGAGTCGCTATTCGACATGGTGCGCCACCACCCGAATCACGCCGAGCTTCCCGTGGTCATCATCAGTGACACACCGAAGATCGCTGAAGTGAGCCTCCGTTCCCGAAATGCACGAAAGGTCGTGCTGGTCCCGAAACCATTCACCGGGGCGCAGGTGGCGAGCGCCGTCGAGCAGTTGCTTGGATAATTATGGCGTTGTGGAGCATGGACGAGTGGCAGTACCTCGAGCGTGAGGTCGTCACCGATCCGAAAGGCAGACGGTGGACGGTAGCGCTGATGGATGTGCTGGGACAAAAGGGCGATCCAGACCTGCCGAACCAAGTGCTCGAACTGCAGTATTCCTCGGGCCGCTATTTCACACTCATCTACTCCGATGGCGGAGCGCTACAGCGGGAACGCGGCTACTCCTCACTGGAAGAAGCTGCCAGCGCACGACGCGAACTGATGGTCGCCGTCATCGATGGCAGCCTCGACCCTTCGCAACCAGTGTTCCGACAGGATCTGGAAGAGTGAAGTCGGATTCGCACCTGCCCGATGCTGCCTGCTCCCTAGGCCATGGCACTGCACTGCTGAATCGCGGGCCGCACCGGGCCTCTACCGACCGGGGTCCAGATCTCTCATCACGACGCGCAGAACCTGCCCGGCCTGTCGCGCATCGCGTTCGGAAACCGTGACCTTCTGGCCGCTCTCGCCGTTGGCCTTCGCAGGATCCCGATACGTCCGCGCTGCTTTCGGCAGGCGGGCGGCCCCGCCGCGTATGAGTCCCGCTTTCTCGGCGATGGCAAGACGTGTCTCGAACGTCCAATCGGCAATCTTGCCTGCAGGCACGCCTGACTCGGTCAGCGCATTCAGGCCCTTGAGTTCCAGCGCATCGGTCACGATGGCCTCCAGGATTCCGCAAGTGGTGCACAGCGCCTGCTCATAGTCGCCCTGCTCGAGAGCGCGCCGACTATCCGCATAGACCTGCTCGACCACGGGCCGAAGCTCAGGATTGTGAACGAAATCGAATCGACGGGGGGAAGGCGGCCCTTCCGGCGATGCAGTTGCTGCCGGGCCATCGTCCATTCCGGAGAGCGAGGCAATCGCCTGCTCGAGGACATCAAGCAATCGGTTGACGATTTCAGTCGGCTCCGCCGTCTCTATCGCACGACCAGCCTTTGAGCGCATCAGAAAGGCTTCACTAAACGCCCGGGCCAGCCAATGGGCCTTGCTACCGCCGGACAATTGATTGATCGTGACCCCGCAGTCCTCCTGCCAGGCGCGAGTAGCCGCAATCGTCGATTCGTTGGAGGAATCGATTGCCAGCGCGTCGCGAACCTTTTGCCCCCGACGAATCAGACCCTCGAGATGGGACCGGTACGTCTCGATCTGTGTTTGCAGGCTCTCATCCATTGTTTTCGTCTCCCACCACCGGTCGAAAGAGGGTCCGGGCTTGGAATGTGCCGCGCAGGCTTGTGCGGATCTGGCCCTCAACCTCGCCAGCCAGACACGTTTTATGGATCGGTCCAATAAGACGAGCGGTGCCTTTGGAGGGATTCATCAACCTTGACATTCTTGGGCAACGCTGATAAATTCTCTGCCGCAAAGTGGTTCGGTCATCGGACCAGTTTAGCACAGCTCCTTTACGCGAAATGATTCTCGGGTCATGGTCGCAGCGATGAACTAGGAAATGCATCACCAATTTGTCCGCTTTATTACTTATTAAGCAAGAAAGGTCGCGCACTTTACCGACAATGATATCGATTACTTCGAAAGTAAGATCGATGAGATGTGGGCAGAGTGGCTGGTTCCTTGGTGTGACCACTTCCGGTCAAGAGTGGAGGCCGACGCCGCCCCTCGCCTAAGAACGGTGCTGGGCCAAGTCAAGTTCGGTCGCACCTCTGTGGAACGGATCGCAGGCAACTGAGGAACTAGCGTTTTAGAAGTGAACCTTAGAGTCTGACGAGACACCGAGGAGGTGTATCCATGGCCGAGTCCGCCGCCCCCCTTATTCACCCATCACGCATAGTCAACCGTTGGGCCCAGTTGGTGGCCGGCATTATCGCCATGATGGCGATCGCGAACCTTCAGTACGCCTGGACGCTCTTCACCAAACCCATGCAGACCCACCTGAAGGTCTCGCTGACAGCGATCCAGGGGATCTTTAGTCTCTTCATCCTTCTCGAGACTTGGCTGGTTCCGTTTGAAGGATACCTGGTCGACCGAATTGGTCCACGCTTGATGCTGGGCGTTGGGGGTGTGCTGGTTGGCCTGAGTTGGATTATGTCGGGCCAAGCCGAAACTCTGCGCAGCTTGTATTTTTGGTACTGCGTGGGCGGGGTTGGCGCCGGCGTCGTCTACGGAGGAACCATCGGAAACGCGTTGAAATGGTTTCCGGACCACCGTGGTCTTTGCGTTGGTCTCACCGCCGGCGCATACGGGATCGGAACCGCGTTGACCGTCGCTCCCATCGACAAGATGATCAAAGCATCAGGCTACCAGCACACTTTGGTCGTCTGGGGAATTATTCAGGGATTTGTCGTGCTTGCCTGTGCCTTGTTCCTGGCGAGACCGCCCGTGGGCTGGACTCCCCCCAATTGGGCGGAAAAGGAAGCCAGGATCAAGAAGCATGTACGCAGCTCTGCAGTCGACATGACTCCGTGGCAGATGCTGCGCCAGCCTTCTTTCTACGTCATCTACCTGATGATGACCATGTTGTCCTTCGGTGGGTTGGTAGTGACGGCCCAGCTCAACCCCATGGCCGTCTCCTACCACGTCGACAAAGTGGTCGTCGCTTTCGGTATGACGGCTCTGGTTATGGCGATCACCGTGGATCGCTACCTGAACGGGCTGACTCGACCGTTCTGGGGATGGGTGTCGGACCATATTGGCCGTGAAAACACCATGTTCATCGCTTTCACCCTGGAAGCAGTCGCTGTCTTTGCGTTGCTTCAATTGATCAGCCGTCCGGTGTGGTTCATCGCGCTGTCGGGCTTGTGCTTCTTCGCCTGGGGTGAAATCTTTTCGCTCTTCCCCTCCATTACGGGTGACTTGTTCGGGAAGACCTGGGCGACCACGAACTACGGCATCGTCTACACCGCCAAGGGAATGGGCGCGCTTTTTGCCGGCGTCGGTGCCGCTTGGTTGTTTGAGAAGACCGGCTCCTGGACCAAGGTTTTCTGGGCGATGATTGCCTGTGATCTGATCGCGGCATTCCTGGCTCTGCTCTGGCTGAAGCCGGTGGCGGCACGCACGATCGCCCAGTCGGCGAACGGGATGCAGCCAGTCGACATCGCTGAACCAATGAAAGCAAGAGGCGTGGCCTAGGAGGAGAGCCAAAAGCGTCCGCACGCGACTCGTGCTTGGCCAAGCTGAAATTGTTCAACCCCCGCGCCGATGGCGTTGCTCAATCGAGGCAGCCCACCAACGCGGGGGTTTTTGTCAGAATGGATCTTTGAATTGATCGAGCAGCCACCGGTGGAGGGTGCCGCGTCGTCGAAGTTGCGCGACGTCTCTAAGCAAACGTAACCAATAGTCTGACCCTTCCTGGTCTATTTCGTCCGTTCGCCCTCTGCCTTCAACTTCTCGCTAGCGCCGGCCTGCGCCGCTGCCAGCCGTGCGGTCAGCACGCGAAACGGCGAGCAGGCAACGTAATCCATCCCCAGCTCGTGGCAGAACGCGACCGACGACGGGTCGCCGCCGTGCTCGCCGCAGATTCCCACTTCCAGATGGGGGCGGGTCTTGCGTCCACGCTCGATTCCAATGCGAACCAGTTCTCCGACCCCATCGCGATCAATGACCGCGAAGGGATCCTGTTTGATGATGCCTTCTGAAAGATAAGTCGGCAACACTTTGTTGACGTCGTCGCGTGAAAAGCCGAACGTTGTCTGGGTGAGGTCGTTGGTGCCAAAGCTGAAGAACTCCGCTTCCTTGGCGATCTCGTCCGCGATCAGCGCGGCTCGCGGCAACTCGATCATGGTCCCGACCATGTAGTGCACTTTCGCTCCTTTTTCCTTAAACACTTCCTCGGCCACGCGTCGCACGATGCCGCCCTGGTGCGCCATCTCTTTCAAGGTGGCGGTCAGCGGGATCATTACCTCAGCGTGGGGCTTGATGCCTTCCTTGGCGACGGCCACGGCCGCCTCGAAAATCGCGCGCGCCTGCATCTCGGTAATTTCGGGATAGGTAATGCCCAACCTGCAGCCGCGATGTCCGAGCATGGGATTAAACTCGTGCAGTTCCTCGACCCGGCGAAGCAGGCCCTTCAACTCCTTCAACTTCGATGAACGCGGTTTGGTTGCTTCTAGGACCGCGATCTCGACCATCAGTTCCTCACGTTTGGGCAAGAACTCGTGCAGCGGCGGATCCAGCAAGCGGATGGTTACCGGTAGACCGTCCATCTCTCGAAACAAGCCTTTGAAATCGTCGCGCTGCATGGGCAGCAGTTTTTTCAGCGCCGCGCGGCGATCTTTCTCAGTATCGGCCAGAATCATGGCGCGCATGTGCGGGATCCGGTCCGAGGCAAAAAACATGTGCTCGGTGCGGCATAATCCAATGCCCTCGGCACCAAATGCTCGCGCTTGGGCGGCATCGCGTGGAATGTCGGCATTGGCCCTCACTCCCAACTTGCGGAAGGGCTCCGCCCACGCCATGAACTTCATCAGTTCCGGATCATCGGGCTTTGCATCCAGGGTATTGAGCTTGCCCCTGATCACGCGGCCGGTGGTGCCGTCGAGCGAAATCCAGTCGCCCTGCTTGAACACCTGACCTTTCACCCTCATCTCGCGGGCCTTTTCGTCGACCGCGATATCGCCTGCACCTGCCACACAGCACTTCCCCATGCCGCGCGTGACCACCGCCGCATGGCTGGTCATGCCGCCCCGAGAGGTGAGAATTCCGGCGGCGACTTCCATCCCATGAATATCTTCCGGAGTCGTCTCCGCTCGCACCAGGATGACTGGATTTTTCTTGTTGCCGTGCCCTGCCTTCTCCACCGCCTCGTCCGCCGTGAACACAATCTGCCCGACGGCAGCTCCCGGCGACGCAGGCAGACCCGTGGCCAGGACTTCAACCTTCGCTTTCTTCTCGTCCAGGCGCGGAACCAGGAAATCATAGAGTTGGTTCGGTTCGACCCGGAAAATCGCTTCTTCCTTGGTGAGGAGCCCCTCTTCCACCATCTGAATGGCTACGCGCACGGCCGCAAGCCCAGTGCGCTTGCCATTGCGCGTTTGCAGCATGTAGAGCTTGCCTTCCTGGATGGTGAACTCGAAGTCCTGCATGTCGCGGTAGTGTGTTTCCAGTCGGGTCGTGATCTCGCGGAGCTGCCGGTAAACTTCCGGCATGACTTTCTCCAGTTCGAGGATGGGAACCGGCGTGCGAATACCCGCAACGACATCCTCGCCCTGTGCATTCATCAGGAACTCGCCATAGAATTCTTTCGTCCCGATCGCTGGATTGCGCGTAAACCCCACGCCCGTTCCGCTGGTATCGCCGAGATTTCCGAAGACCATCGCCTGTACATTTACGGCCGTCCCCAGATCGTCGGAAATGTTGTTGATGCGGCGATAGTGCTTGGCGCGCTCGTTCTGCCAGGAGCGGAACACAGCGTCGCGCGCCATGACCAGTTGCTCGTGCGGATCCTGCGGGAAATCGTGCTTGCTGTGTTTCTTGACCAGCTTCTTATATTCTTCGATGACTTCCTTCAATGCTTTGGCGTCGAGGTCGGTGTCGAGCTTGGCTTTCTTCTGCTTCTTCTTGGCATCGAAGACTTCGTCGAAATCCGACTTCGGGATCTCCAGCACAACGTTGCCGAACATCTGGATGAGACGGCGGTAGGAGTCGTAGGCAAAGCGCGGATTGTTACTGCGCTTGCCGAGAGCCTCCACACTTTGGTCATTCAGGCCAAGATTCAGGATAGTATCCATCATGCCCGGCATGGAAAACTTCGCGCCCGAGCGCACGCTGACCAGCAGCGGATGTTCGCCCTTGCCAAGTGTCTGGCCTTGCATTTGCTCCAGGCGTCTCAGCGCCTCTTCCATCTGGTGGTCCACGTCGGGGGACACCGCGTTTCGCCGCATGTATTCGCGACAGGCTTCCGTCTGAATCGTGAAGCCCGGAGGCACGGGAAGACCCGCATTGGTCATCTCAGCCAGGCCGGCTCCCTTCCCGCCAAGCTCGCTTTTCATTTTGCCGTTGCCATCTGCCTTGCCGCCCCCGAAAAAATAGACGTACTGGACAGGGCTCACGCCAGGTTTTTGTTCGTGCGTTTCAGGAGCTGTGTAGGTGGCCAAGGACTTTCTCCTTTTTGAAGGCTAAATTATGAATTCGAGCCGCATGGCTCATGAAGCTCTCCTCTCCGCAAGCGATCTGCCTGAAACCTCGGGACGGGGGGTCTCTTCGGAAGGCCATCAAGGAGAGAAACCAGTTTACTCGATTATAGACTTTTCAGCGCCTTGACTAAGCCGGATGCACTCCTACACCTGCGACCCCGCATCGCCGCCCATCATCATCGAAGACACTTAGGAACAATGATGGCTGCGACCCTCAACCTGGCTATACAAATCTCTGCATTGGAGAGGAATCCTATGACTCGCGAAGCCAGAACCATGTGCGGCATCATCCTTATTACGGTGCCAACGATTCAGTACGGTGGATATTTTCTGCTGACCTCCCTGATGAACAAGGCCAGCGGTTATATGGACAACCCCCTTCGCCAAAACTTCTTTCGCGCTGGACATGCTCACGCCGGGGTCATCGTGATTCTTTCTTTGGTCTGCCAGATCCTCGCCGATGCGGCAGTCTTGCCCACACCCATGCTTTGGCTCGCCCGGATTGGAATTCCACTGGCAGCGATTCTTATCCCGGCCGGATTCTTTTTCTCGGTGCTCTCGCCCACCGCAACGGAAGTCGGCGGAACTGTGGCACTCATCTATGCAGGCGCCCTGATCCTTGCCGTTGGAGTTGTCACTCTCGGCATTGGCTTGCTGAGGTCTGCGCTCATGGCATAGGTTTGTCGACGGTTACAGTGGTTCTCGGGCTGCGGGACTGACTGGCAACACGAAACGTAGCCTGTTTCCTTGGGTCGCTTCACGCCGCGCGTCCGGGCTTGCTCTTCTTGCTTAACCTCCGGACATACGTCAGACCGCGCTTGAGTTCTGCACTGAGGTCGATGTCTTCATTCGCAATCTGAACCGGTTCTCCAGCGGATTCGAGACTCAACCAACGGCGCAAGTCTTCGCACGAGGCGTAAACATTCCGGCCCCTACGCTCGACTGGCATCCCGGCGTGCGCCCAACGCTCAGCAACCGAGACTGGCTGCCCTAAGAAAGCGGCAATCTCTTGCCAGCCCTTCAACGATCCGGATTTCTCTTCTTTCTTCAGCTTCGGCATTGAGGGTATCTCCACCTGACTTGTTTCGATGCCCTCTCTACCCTTCCTGGCTGCAATCTGCGTGACACCGTGCGGGAAGAGTGTCGGACTGGCCTTTATTCTCAACACTATGGGGTCGCGCCTTACGACTCATGCGCGACTGGTTAGACCAACCTCTTCCAGGTGCCCTTGCCAATCCGTCGGGAGAACCCGACTCAAA
>Ga0307475_10002210_pt1 | contig 11734 bp, 8 predicted proteins | sample atmos_gasesECM1C_FD_203317 | JGI IMG/M metagenome (GOLD analysis project Ga0307475, IMG submission 203317) | Hardwood forest soil microbial communities from Morgan-Monroe State Forest, Indiana, United States - atmos_gasesECM1C_515 | ecosystem: Environmental > Terrestrial > Soil > Temperate...
TAGGCGGCAAGGAAGGCTCCCCCCCACCCTGTCTGCAAAAAGGCGATCTGTGGCGACGGGAATTTCCTTGCCTGGGAGCAAGGCAAGGTGGTCCTCACTGGGTGTGGGGCTCGAGACCCATGGAGCGTCGGAATCCCGAGCCTTCCGGCTGAGATTCATGGTTTGATCGATACCAGCCGAGGATGGGCTGGCGATCAAACGCGTAATAATGGAAACTTTTCCGAAAACATCCGGTTTGCGCGGTCACACGCACCCTCTTACGGCACCCCCGCGCTTCGGCGGAAACGGTAGGCGGGGGCGTTCCAGGTGTCAAATCGAAATTATTCAATGCCCGCTTTAGCAGGGCTAAACGGTGAGTCTTTTCGCCGCGGGAGTTTTGTTCGCCTCACACATGCGACAGTGTGCTAAGGTCTGCTTCGTGAGCGCTTTGGCTACGGTCAATCCGCAAATCGTAAGGGAAACTCCCGGGCTTCGGAAATATCCCTTATGACCGGCTGGACGCGACGCCAGTTCCTCGGCGGACTCGCGCTGCTCGGCGGAAGCCGGGCCCAAGTCTCCGGTCTATGGCCAGGCCTTCGCCTGGGGAGCCCAGCGAGGTTCACGCCAGCTTCCCTCCGGCCGCTGTTCGAAGAAGTACCTCCCGCCAAAAGCGGGATCACCTGGCGGCACGTGAATGGCCGCTCACCGGAATACTATTTGCCGGAAACGACTGGAGCTGGTTGCGCTTTTCTGGACTACGACAACGACGGCTGGATGGACATCTATCTGGTCAACAGCGGAAAGTGTGATTTTTTCAATCCGGAGCCGGCGCTGCGCAACGCGCTGTACCACAACAATCGGGACGGCACGTTTACGGACGTGACGGAAAAAGCCGGGGCCCCGGGAGGCGGCTACGGCATGGGGATCGCGGTCGGCGACTTCGATGGGGACGGCTGGCCCGACCTGTATGTCACGCAATACGGGCGCAGCATTCTCTATCGCAATAATGGCAATGGAACGTTTAGCGATGTGACGCAAAGAGCCCGTCTAGCCGCCCCCGGCTGGGCTTCCAGTGCCGTGTGGTTTGACTATGACAACGATGGCCGCTTGGACCTGTTCGTTTGTCGTTTTGTGGAGTTCGACAAGTCGAAAAACAAATTCTGCGGCGACGAAAAGACCGGGGAACGCTTCTACTGCATCCCGCGCGCCTATGCGCCGGCAGCTAGCTGGCTGTTCCATAACAACGGTGACGGCACGTTCACGGACGTGAGCATGGAATCCGGGATCGCGAAAGCGCTGGGAAAAGCCTGGGGCGTGGTCGCGACGGACGTCGACAACGACGGCTGGATGGATCTGTTCGTGGCCAACGACACGGTGGCCAACTTCCTGTTTGTCAACAGACACAACGGAACATTTGAAGAAAGGGGGCTGGAGGCCGGCGTGGCCTACAGCCAGTCGGGCCGCGAACGCTCCGGCATGGGCGTGGATTCCGCCGATTTCGACCAGGATGGCTGGCAGGATCTCTTCGTGACCAATGTGGATCAGGAAATGTATTCCCTCTACCGAAACAGTCACGACTTGACCTTCGAAGACCTGGCCGGACCGATGGGCCTCGGCCGTTTGACGCGGCTGATGAGCGGCTGGGGATTGAAGTTTTTTGATTATGACAACGACGGCGAGGTAGACCTATTCATCGCCAACGGCCATCCCGACGACAAAATCGAAAAGCATTCAAGCCATGTGGCTTACAAAGAGCCGCTGCTGCTGTTCCACAACAATGGCCGCACGCTGGAAAACGTCAGTGCTGACGCCGGTGCGCCTTTTGCTCAGAGCTTTGCGGCGCGCGGCATGGCCATCGGCGATTTTAACAACGATGGCGCAGTCGACGTGCTGGTGGCCGTGAACAACGGGCCGCCGTTGCTGCTGAAAAATGTTTCGGCGCCCGAGAACCATTGGCTCGGGCTGCGCCTTATCGGCAAAAAATGCAACCCGGATGGCATCGGAGCAAAAATCTCCTGGCAGGCGGGGGATCTCAAGCGGAGCAGACTAATAGTGGGAGGGGGCAGCTACCTTTCTTCGCATGACCCCCGTGAAGTGCTCGGCATAGGCAAGCGCACGAGAATTGACAGTCTTGAGATTCGTTGGCCTCTTCCCAGCGGGCGGCTGGAAACCTTCACCGATCTTCCCATCGATCGCTACGTAACTATCGTCGAGGGCTTCGGGCTGAAGTGATTGAATTTAATTAATAAGGATAGGGGTCGCCAGGACGCACAACTCGAATGCGGTGGTCGGTAAATTTGAAGTGCGCGCCAGGTATCTCTACCTTTGGCATGTGACAGCTCACACACCGCTCGCTGGCCACTGGGCACGATTTTCCGCTGCGGGAAGCAGCCGGCCGTTTGCCGGAAGCTTCCTTTTGTCCTCCGGTCAACCGTTCGGAAGCATGCGGTGAATGGCAGGTCGTGCACTTTGCATCGTAGGCGGCTCCTCCGTGTTGCAGATCCAGGTGAGGGTCGTGGCAGGTAGTACAAGCGAATTGCGGATTCTGGGGATCGTGGCCCCGGCTGTTGAACAGGCGATACGGCTGAAACCGGACGTTGTTGATGCCCCCGAGATCGGGCATCATCGCCACCGCGTCTACGCCACGATGGCAGGCGCCGCAGAAGTCTTGCGAAAGAGTTTCCGCATCGAGCATTTTCGGATTAAAGATGTCACCGCTCGCTTCTGGCGCGACGAGCCTAGCCGCGGCATGGCTTCCCCCCGGTCCGTGGCAGGCCTCGCAGGTTACCCCGGGAACCATGTGCTCTAGCTGAAGTTTTGCATCAACCACGGCAGCGGTCCCGTGGCAACTGAAGCAGTTTCGCGCCTCGTCGCTATCGATGTCGCGCCCCGCCGCTTCTTCCAGGCTAGGCGCCGGATTCAGGGCGTCCCCGATCGTCCAGTCCAATGCGTCGATTGCCGTGTAATAGCTCACACGGCCTTCATAAAGCTTCCCGTTGCGGCGGTACACGTAGGTCTGAGCAACATGTGCGTTCCCAAACGCATAAAGGATCGGCTCACTGAGGGTGTTTTGGCCGTCGCTGACTCGATACAGATTCTGCCCACCTTCGCTTACGATCTCGAAGGAGTATGGTCCTGATCGAAAAGCCATCTTAGGGTGGGATCGCAGGACTTCGCTTTCTGTGGCTATCTTTAGCGCCTTTGCCATTGCGGTCTGGGATTGTGTTTGGGTCTTCGACTTGTGACAGTCCGCGCATGCCTTTTGGCCCACAAAACTCTTTCCGGCCATCTCCCGGCGGGGGCGAAAATCGGAAAAGGAAGCAGCCTTCTGCGTTTGCGGCTGTGCGAACGAGAGACCAGAAAGAAAGAGAAAATAAGGAAAATACCACGCCCCTTGGCGGAGCGCAGACGCCCACCGTGTCTTCGTCGCCGAAAGGGGTTTTCCCGCACTGCCAACAAGGGCCGTTTCTAGATAACTATTTCTCAAGGATCCCTTGCCCCTCTGCAACGGTGAAGATACGATCGACGCCCGGAACAGCGATCTCCTCTTTCTTTCCGCTGGGCCAATGGATTTCGACCTTTTCCACCTTGGTTGCCGGGCCTAGTCCGAAGTGCACTCGCGGGTCGGAACTCGATCCATAGCTGCCTCCGCTCGTGACGTCGCCCCGCTGTCGCGCTCCGCCCGCACTCAGGAAAACCTTGGCACCCACGGCATCCCGCGGGCTCCGCGCGCCACCTTTCAATTTGAAAGTAATCCAATGGTTGCCGTTTTTCACAACGTTTCTCAGCAACACGGGGGTGGAATCCATAACGTTCAGCACGGCGTCGATGCCACCGTCGTTGAAAAGGTCTCCAAACGCCACGCCCCTCGCCGCAATAACGTCGGCCAGGCCGCTTCCCGTCGCGGGTGGAACTTCCTGAAACGTTATCCCATTGAGATTGCGGAACAACTGCGGTCGCTGCGCCCAAGTTGTTCCCCAGTCGCGCTGATCCACCGACGGGTAAACGTGGCCATTGGCCACAAAGATGTCTAGGAAGCCGTCGTTGTCGAAGTCTATAAACCCGGCTCCCCATCCGAGAAAGGGAATTGTGGGACCGGCCAGCCCCGCCGGATAGGTAACGTCGGAGAAATTGTTGCCGCCATCATTTCTATAGAGCGTCTTATAGTCATCCGAAAACGTAGTGATGAAAAAGTCGACCCTGCCGTCGCGATTGTAATCTCCCACGGCGATTCCCATGGAGGCTTGCTCGAGTCCTTCATTGGTGAGGGCAAATCCCGACAGGTAACTTACGTCTTCAAAGGTGCCATCGTGAAGATTGCGATAGAGATAGCGGGGAACGGAGTCGTTGGCTACCGCCAGGTCCAGCCACCCATCGTCGTCCACGTCCACAAACACGGAGGCCAGGCCATAATAGCCCTGCGGGTCGGCAACCCCGGCTGTCTTACTCACGTCCGTGAACGTGCCATCGCCATTGTTATGGAACAAATGGTCGCTCTCTCCGGGGAGACCGCGCGGCCCGCACATGGGGAAATTCACACCGCGATATTGGCACGCTCTGAGGGGGATTCCGCCTTGACCCGCTACGGGAGGATGGTCGACGTCGAACTTCACGTAGCCCGGTACGAACAAGTCCAGCAAGCCATCATGATCGTAGTCGCCCCAAGTAGGTCCGGTGGACCAGCCGCCCAGGGCCACCCCGGCTTTCTCGGCCACGTCCGTAAAAGTGCCATCATGATTGTTGCGGTACAGGCGGTTCTTTCCGAAATTAGAAACGTAGATGTCCGGCCAACCGTCATTATCGTAATCGCCCACAGCCAGGCCAAAGCCCCATCGTTCATTCGCCACTCCGGCTTTAGCCGTAACGTCGGTGAACGTACCGTCGTGATTGTTGTGCAGCAGCATGGCGCGCGGGGCGGGTTCTTTTCCCTTAAGAGCGCCGAACGTCGATCCGTTGAGCAAATAGATGTCCAGCCAGCCGTCATTGTCGTAATCCAGCAAGGCCACGCCTGACCCCGGTGTCTCGAGGATCGTGGCCTTCTCCGGAGTTCCTGAGCGATGGTGAAACTTTTCAAGGCCCGCTTGTTTTGTGATGTCCACAAACACCATGGGCGCGCCGTCGACAAATCCCCCCGCGGTGATTGGGCGCGACAACGCATCTTTCACGGCCGCGTGTGGAGCGCCGGTCGCCACCCCCATGGCCTCCGGTTTTTGCTGCGGATGTTCTTCGGGCTTCTGGGCGGCGGCGTCTTTCCACAGCCACGCCGACAGCAGGGCGGCCACCAGTCCGGCGGCCGGAGCAAAACCCCATCTCGCGGTGCGTGGTTTCCTCGACGCGCCTAACCGCAGAGCTTTCAATTGAATCCCCACTAGCTCGACGTGACTGTTTTGCGCTTCCTGTGGCTCAGAGGCGCGCGGCTTCCCGCCTTCCTCGGGGGATAGCATCGCACTTTTGCCCAAGCCGTGCTAGGCTCTGCGTAAGCGGTTACGTCTTGCATTTATTCGAGGAACCATGACTTCTTTACGCCCCCTCTCCGCCTTTGTGGCGGCCCTCCTGGTTATGAGTTCCGCTGCCCTGCTGGCCTCCCCCGCTCTTGCGCAAGGCGCCATTTCGCTCGGGCGGACTCCTCCCATGGGCTGGAACAGCTGGAATAAGTTTGGCTGCAACGTCAGCGAAAAACTGATTCGAGAAATAGCCGACGCTATGGCGAGCAGCGGAATGCAGTCGGTCGGCTATCAATATGTAAACATCGATGATTGCTGGCAGGTGAGCCGTGATTCGGACGGAACAATAGTCGCGGATCCCACAAGATTTCCCTCAGGAATAAAGGCTCTTGCTGACTACGTTCACGGGAAGGGGTTGAAGCTCGGGATTTATACAGACGCCGGCACGCACACTTGCGAGAAGCGGCCGGGGAGCTTGAATCACGAAGTTCAGGATGCCAAGACTTATGCATCCTGGGGAATCGACTATGTAAAGATCGACTGGTGCCATTCCGAAGGCCTCGATCCGGTGGTGCAGTACGCAAAATTTCGCGACGCGCTTGCGCAGTCTGGCCGCCCCATCTTCTTCAGCATCTGCAATTGGGGGGTGAAGGCGCCCTGGAGGTGGGGACCAACGACGGGCAATTCCTGGCGCACCACGGGAGACATCAGCGACAGTTACGAGAGCATGTCTCTGATCGGTTTCGGGCAGAACGGTCTGGAAAAGTTTGCCGGTCCCGGGCATTGGAACGATCCGGACATGCTGGAAATAGGCAACGGGCACATGAAGCGCGACGAATATCGCACTCATATAAGCCTTTGGGCGCTCTTGGCTGCTCCCCTACTGGCGGGGAACGACCTGCGAACGATGACAGCGGAAACAAAGGAACTTCTCACGAATGCCGAAGTGATTGCCGTCGATCAGGACGCCAAGGGGGTGCAAGGTCACCGAATTTGGCAGGAAGGCCCGCTGGAGATTTGGGCCAGGCCCCTGGCCGACGGAGGCCAGGCCGTGGGGCTTTTTAACCGCAGCGAGTCGCCGATCAACATGACCCTCGATTTCAAAGCCATCGGCGCGCCGGCGTCCGCGACGCTCCGTGACCTCCTGGACCACAAGGATCTCGGCACGCACCAGAATGCCTATTCCGCAGAAGTGCCAACGCACGGCGTTGTCCTGCTGCGGGTTTCCCAATAACCTGGGCTTGAAAAAAACTAAACGGAGGCGAATCTTTGAGCCGCCTATGGTTGTGGCTGAGGTCTTGGATTTTCGCCGGCTAACCCCTTCTCGTGACCCGGCACTTCGGCACGGTTGATTTCGTCCAACTTCTTGATGGCCGCCTTGGCCTCTTCCTGACGTCCCAGCTTAGAGTAAGCGCGACCGAGCAGGAAATACGCCTGCTTCATGCGCGGTTCGAGCCGCAGCGCTTTATTCAATTCCGGGATCGCTGTTGCAAACTGGCCGTCTTGAAACAAGGCGTTGCCAAGAGCAAATCGGCCGGCAGCGGAATCGGGGGCCAGCGCCACCGCCTTCAGCAACCAGGTGATCGCCTGCGAGTATTCTTGCTTGTAGGTGTAGCAAGCGCCCAAACCATAGGCGATATCATAGTTCAGCGGGCCACTCTTCTCTGCCTCCAGGTAATAGGTGATGGCTTCGTCAAATTTTGATTGCGTGCGTTTCAGCTCGGCCAGCTCCGTCGCTACTTCCCCGGACCGGGGATTCGCTTTCAATGCCTTCTGGAATTCTTCCTCCGCTTGCGTTGGGCTTTCTGCGGCTAACGCGGCTTCGCCGATAAGTTGGTGCACGCGCGCCGAGGCAGGAGCCAGCGAGAAAAGCCGCTGGTACTCTCTCTCGGAGAGCTCCTTGGAAACCACCGACAAGTAATAAAGAGCATCGACGTTTTTCGGGTCGGACTCCAGCGCTTTCCCTAGTTCGTCAAAACCCCGCTGAAGCTTTCCTTGGGCCAGCTCCGCACGGGCGAGCATAACCCTCAAAGGCACATCTTTCGGGTATTTGAGGAGATGTTCTTCCGCCAGTTGAGCGGCACGCGCATAGTCGCCGCGATAGAAAGTTCGAGTGCATTCCATCAAGGTCGCTGACTGTCCATGAGCGCGAACTGCGAGTACAACCGCAAGCACCAACCAGCAAAGGGATCTCCCTCTCGAAGGAGCCGCAGCCAGCCTGGCGATCGAGTGCCGCGTCTTCATGGAGTTTCGAAGGGCCGTACTTCCACGATGCGCAGGAATTCTTGTGACTTTTCGACCAGCAATTTCTTCAGCTCCTCGAAGCGTCTCGCCTGTACTTCCCGCCTCGGGTCCTTGGTCCGGCTGTACAGCATCAAAAGATGAAAGTTCGCTTCATAATGGTCCGGGTCGATTTTCAATGCGCGTTGGATCAGCTTTTCCGCTTGTTCATAGTTCTTTCGCATAAGGTAATACTGGCCCAACTCAGCCAGGGCATCCGCGTAATCAGGATCCCTCTGCAATGCCTGCTGGAGTTCGCGCTGGGCTTCGTCCAGCTTGCCATCCTGCAAAGCAATGGCGCCCAGGTAATAATGCGCCTTGGTGGCCACCCCCCGGATTCCCACCGACTCCTTCAGCCAGGGAACCGCAGCTTCGTAATCTTTGGCCCGGAAAAGGGCGGCGCCCATGGCCAGTTTTCCTCGCGGGTCCTGGGGCTTCAGTCTAAGGTACTTCTCAAAGTACGGAACGGCCTCCGCCGGATCCTGGCGGAAGGAAGAGGCCGCCCCCATGGCATAGTTGTAATCTGGATTCTCTGGCTCAAGCTTCACCGCCCGTTCGAACGAATTCCACGCTTCGGCCATGAGATTTAAGTCCACGCACGCGACCCCGAAATAGTAATGCACGGCGGCGTTGCCGGGCTCAAGGTCACGCGCATGGGCCAGGTAGCCGAGCGCTCCCTGGTAGTCCTTCTCGAGGCGAGCAATGCGCGCCAATTCCATTAGCAATCCTGTCGCGGGCTTTCCCTCGGTAAAGGACTTCTCCAGCGTGGCGCGTGCCTCTGGCAGCCGGTTCGCCCGCTCGTATGCTATGCCGAGCGTCTGCAGCAGCGCCGCTGACAAGGGTTTCCGGCTTTGCAGATTCTCCAGCAAAGCGACAACGAGGTCCTCGTTCCCGCCCGGCATCAGTCCTAGCAATGCTTGCTGCACATCGGCCTCAGAAAATTCCGACGTGGCCATCAGCCGCGCCGCCGCATCGTGGGCACCTTCCCGGTTCCCAAGCCCTGCGTAGTCCGCGCAGAGAATGGATAACGGTTGCGCGCTTCCTTGTACCTCCGCCGAGAGGCGCAAAATGTGGTCGATAGACTGTTGATAATTGCCCTGTTGTAAAAAAAGCGCCGCGCTCTGGTAATTGGCCTCCGCGTTTGCAGACTCATACTCGAGCACCCGCTTGTAAACATCGAGCGCCTTGCGCCGCGCCTGCGGATCCGCGGCGATGTTCTCTTGGTACAGCCGCCCTAAATTCAGGTAAGCGGCCGTGAATTTCGGTGCTCTTCGAATCGCCTGCCGAAAGTTCTTTTCGGCCTCGGCATACTTGCCTTGCTGCGCTTGAACGATACCGGCTAGATTGTCGAACCCGCTGTCGGCCGGATACTGCTTGGCCGCCTCAGCGAGCTGGCGCTGCGCTTCTTCCAGATGGCGATCTTCGATCAATTGCTGGATTCGCAGGATTTCTTGCTCCCTTGGTCGCTCGTTGTTCTGCCCACAATAGGCGGACACACAACACGCGACGTAGAAGAACGAGCTCAGGCTCAGCGCGGAGACTAGCCATGACCACGGCATTAGAAACCGCTTGAGTGGATGCTGCCGACCGGAGAGTTTTGAGTCTGCCGACACGATGCTACCTAACCCTGCCACATTTGCTGTGCGAGCTGGTTCACACGCTGCTCTATACTATCTCGGTCTACGAGCGTTTTCAGATCGCCGCTGCTTTTTGGCGGCCGACCACGGGTAGTTGAATGGGGGTCACGAACTTGGCGGAAACTGCCTTCGCGGGCTTGGCTGTGAATCTCCCGCGAACCGCCGTGTCTTTGCCGAAAATCGCACGCCTCGTAGGCCTCCCCCTGCTTCTGGTTCTCTTGGCCAGCACGGCCCTCGCGCAGGAAAGCCTGCCACCTTCATCGGAAGCAAAGATCGCGGCAGGCGTCGCAGCGCTCAAGTCGGGCGATCTCGACGGCGCCGACATGGTCTTCTCCGAAGCGCTTCGGCAAGGCATCAAGCACCCGCTCCTCTATCACAACCTTGGCATCATCGCGCAGCAGCGTGGCCGGCACCTGGAGGCGGTCAAGCGATTTCGTCAAACGCTGGCCCTGCAACCTGATTTTGGCCCTGCGCACCTGCTGCTTGGCTCCAGCCTGTTGGCACTGAAAAGAAATGCCCAGGCGCTAAGCGAGCTCCAGCGCGCCGTAAAGCTAATGCCTGAAGAGCCGCAGGCCCACCTGCAACTTGCCAAAGCTTATCAGGCCTCCGAGAACTGGATCCTCGCCGTCCGGCAATTTCAGAGACTCGTCGAGTTGGCCCCCGAGGAGCCCGAGTACAGCTATCAACTCGGGAGGGCACTCGCGAAGCTGTCCGGCTGGTCCTACCGGCAGATTTCCGCGCTCGATCCCCACTCTGCGCGTCTCGAACAGGCTCTTGGGCAAGACTACGCGGTGCAGGAAAAATATGACCTGGCTCTGGCGGCCTTTCAAAGAGCCGCGCGGTCGGACCCGAAGTTGCCGGACATTCACCTGGCCATCGCGCTGATTTGTCTCGAACTGAAAAGGTTCGATGAGGCCCTCGCGGCCATCGAACTCGAGCTGAAACTGGTGCCGGAAAGCAAAGCTGCCCTGGACGCCAAATCCAAAATCGAAGCGGCAAGAGCGGCGGCATCCCCTTGAGCCAGGTGACCGCCTCATCGAGCCATGACGCCAGGCGCGGGAGCGTATGGATTCCGGCTTCCGCTGCGCTTGGGTTGTGCCTTCTATTCATTTCTCCCGCGCGGGCCTTCGCCGCGCAACAGGAAAATCCTGCCCTCTTGAGCGCTCCCCGCGATCTCTCGGACTTGCAGCTCAGCGGTGAACTCCGCCTGCAGCTAGAAGAGGCCATGAATCGCCACGAATACAAGCAGGCGGAGGCCATTCTTGTTAAGGAGGTGGAGCGCGATCCAACCTCCAGGCGCGCTTCGAAGCTGCTGGTTACCGCAGCCGGAGTCTTTTTTCTCGACGGCCAATACCTGAATGCAGCGATCGCTTGGAAAAAGGCGGAGGCCATCGCTCCTCTTGACGACCGCAGCCGCTTCACTTTGGCCATGGCTTATATCGAGCTCCATCACAGCGATTGGGCGCGCCCGGAACTCGAGAAGCTTGCCGCGGCTCACCCCGACGATCCTCTCTATCTCTATTGGCTGGCGCGACTGGACTACGATGCCCGAAATTACGCTGCCGCCGTTAGCCGTCTCGAAAGGGTCGTTAAGCTGGATCCCAACATGATGCGCCCCTACGATCTTCTGGGGCTGTGCTTCGATTACCTCGGGCAATTCGACGAAGCCATCAAGAACTACAACCGCGCAGTGGAACTGAACCGGCAACAATCCAAGCCCTCTCCCTGGCCGCATGTTGATTTGGCCGTTTCCCTCATGGCCCTGAACGAACTGCCCGAAGCGGAAAAAAACCTTCGAGAGGCCATTGGCTATGGGCCCCGCCTTCCGCAGGCCCACTATCAGCTCGCCCGGGTCCTGGAGATGCAGGGCGAATACCAGCCGGCAATCGAATCCCTCAAGGAAGCGATCACACTGGATCCGGCATATCCTGAACCGCATTATCTGCTCGGTCGCATCTATCACCGGCTGGGAAACGAACCGCTCTCAAAAGTGGAAGTGGAGCGATTCAAGGAACTAAAAAAGGCCGGCGCCGCCGAACCCTCCGGGAAGTCCTCCTCGCCATAACGCTAGCGGCAATCGGTTGGTCAGGAATTGCGGGTTCTAGGCAAAACGGCGCCCCGACTTGCATCGGGGCGCCGCTTCCTTAGGGCTCATTAGGGTTTAGACGCCAGATTTTCCCGTTAGAATTCGAGCCGCGCGCCGATCTGAATGGTGCGTGGAGAACTGACGCTGCCGTCCCAAGTGCCAAAGTTTTTAACGTTACTTATGTCATTGTGGAAGGCGAAGCTTGAGCCTTGGTTGTTCACGTTGGTGGCATTGAAAAAGTAATGCTGATTGAATGCGTTAAAGAACCCAAAGCGGATCTGGAAGTTTCCTCGTTCCCCGATCCGGGT
>Ga0307475_10002211_pt1 | contig 11733 bp, 10 predicted proteins | sample atmos_gasesECM1C_FD_203317 | JGI IMG/M metagenome (GOLD analysis project Ga0307475, IMG submission 203317) | Hardwood forest soil microbial communities from Morgan-Monroe State Forest, Indiana, United States - atmos_gasesECM1C_515 | ecosystem: Environmental > Terrestrial > Soil > Temperate...
CACCTGCTGAGCGAACTAGCCCCACAGTCGACGTTCTTCACCCAAGTGGTCAATCGGGGAATCCTCGGCCACTACGTCGCCACCGCAAGCCTGGCAACGGGTGTGTACGAGACCATAAATAACTTTGCCTCGCTTCCGCCGGAATCTCCCACGGTATTTGAGTACTTTCGCAAAGACTTGAAGCGGCCTGCTTCGGATGTCTGGGTCGTTGCTCCCAGCAACGGGTTTAATCGCATTGGGGAGAGCAGTCACCACTCCTTTGGTTCCGGCTGGGGAGCGCAAGTGATTCTGCCCAAATATTTGTTGGGGACGGCAACTTCCGGACTGGGCGATTACGGACATTTGCTTCGGGACAGCTACGAAACGCCGCTGTACGCGCCGGAGCTAAGTGGGAATATCTTTGAGCTGGAGCAGTTGGAGACGATCCTGAAACTCTCGGTGGAGGACTTCAGGGCGCACGCGCTAACGTTGTCGAGCCCGGATGAACTCTCCGTGTATATCGTCCGGCAACTTATGCGGCAGTTTGCTCCCAGTCTCCTCTGGGTTACCTTGCACGACATTGATATCGCGCACGCTGGCGCGTATTCCCTGTACATCGAAGGAATCCGGCGGACGGACCGCCTCTCGGCGGAAATCTGGAAGGCCATCCAGAGCGAACCGGAATATGCGGGTAAGTGCACACTAATCATACTTCCGGACTTCGGGCGTGATTCCGACGAGGACGCCGGCGGCAACGGTTTTCAGCACCACCGTACGGGGGATGTCATTTCCCGAACCACCTGGATGATGGCCCTCGGTCCCGGCATCCGTGAGGGCGTAGTTTACGACCGGCCGGTCGACAGCATTGACCTGGTTCCGACTCTCGGCTCCATGATGGGGTTCACCGCGTCGCTTTCCCGGGGCAAGCCGATTACCGAGATCCTGTAGGCCTTATGCATCCGGAAGATCTTAAGCCCGAACAGTTCAGCGGTTATCCGCCGGAAGCGAGAAAGTTGGCGCTGGACTGTCTGGAGACGTTCAGGCGATTGCCGCTGAGCTTCCTTCCGAGCCTGTTGCGGGAGGTGATTGAATTTGATTTCAAATTTCCCGTGGAGCGCAGGCATCTCGAGAAGGAACTTGGGAACCTGCGCTCCCTTTCGCTGCAGGACCTGCGGGCATGGTTTCGAGAATTCACGGAGATCAAGCTGTCGGAAAGCCTTGAGAAATTAAACTGGATTGCTTCGCCGGCACAATTTGTAGAGCAGCTTTCCGCCCATCTTTGGGCCACCCACCAGATGGATGCCTTTCGCCACGCGGCCCTGGGCTACGCGGACAAGTTACGCGCGGCGGTCGTCCCAGAACCGCCGACATCCCCCCGTTTAGGGATCGCCGTGATTGGTCAGGGAGTCGATGTTGCGCCAGGGCCGCTGTTTCGAAAACTGCGCACTTATGGCGCCTACTTCAGCGCCGTCAATCCGGAAAACGGTCTCCGGCAGCTGCTCGAGGTAGTTGCAGCGCGGGCCAACTCGAATCCCGCCCCCTATGGCCACTGGTATATCGACGGCGGAGAACCGCTTCCCCATGCTTCGGGAGTCACCTGCGTTTCTTACCAGGCCATGGAGCCGGTTCGTGCCGCGCTCCTCGCGAGAATCCATGCGGAAACCCAGAAAACAGGCATGGGGCCGGAGGCCCTGCGTACGCTGATGGCCCAGTTGCGGCCGGTGGAGTTGAGCATGGCTCCTGGCGGCGACCCGGTTCTCAACCGTTTCCAGATCAAGTTATTGACGGAAGGATCAGGGACGCAGATCTTCAGCACGAGCTTTGTCGAATGGGCGGCGCGAGAAGCGCTTCGACGCGCCGAGCCCCTGACGGTGCTTGCCCGTTTTGCACCTCGCCAGCGGCAAAAGCCCATGCACGAACTGCTCTCACCCGGCCCGGAGCAAGTTGCATTGGATCCGGTTGGCTCGCTGGTGGACGCGGATATGGGTGCATATTACAACTGGATGAACCAGCAGCGGCTACCCGGGTCTGAAAAATCGCTCTTTCTGGTGTGGTTCGAAAATCACAAGGAAGCCGTTGCTATTTCACCGGCTCTTCCCCGCGGCACAGTTTCGACGGAAACCATCGATTTGCGCGGGATTCTCTCCTGGATGACTTGAGCGAGTCGCGGCCGTCGACCAAGACACTAAAAGACACTCGATTCCAAATTGGAGTACTCGCGCCGACAATCATTTCGTTGGTGCGCGATGTTGGTATCGCGCTCGGGGGCTGGCGCAGGCTTGGGGTATTCTTCTACGAATACGTGCTTGTCTTTGGGTTGCCGCTTTCGTCAGCAACGGACAGCATGGCGACGAGTACTGCCACCCGCGCCGAATGCGGTGCTTACATGAAATTCTCTTTGCGTCCATGCTCTTGGGCAGACCGTTTCGAGGAAATGAGCGGCGGAGAGTTTACAATATGTCCACATCCTCCGGAGAACCGCTGGTCGTAAGAGCGGCAGCCCAATCCTCCTGTTACGTCTGACGACTCGGAACACGAATCGCAACCTAGATCCAAGGTCCGGAGGCGTCTCGACAGTCGGGGGAAAGGGGGTCGCTCATGACGACGTTCTGGGGTGTAGATTCGGCACAGCCTGCAAATAGCATGGTGCAAAACCAAACGCTGTTCGATTTCATCACCGAGCAATGCGGGCAGGCGCCTGCCTTTTGGGGACGCTATATTGGGGGACGCTTTGCGTTGACAGCAGTCGAGGAAAAGTTTCTTCACGACCGGGGCTGCCGCATACTCGTCGTTTATAATGGTACGCGCAATTCTCCTCGAAGTGTGCAGGGAGGTTTTGCCGAGGGAGCGAATGACGCGAACAAAGCGATCGCTGCCGCGCAAACCCTCGGCATTCCCGGCGGCGTCTGGATCTACGCCGACGTCGAGTCTGGCTGGACGCCAACCCCTGAGTGGTTTGAAGGCTGGTCGGACACCATGCTCAATTCGCAGTTTGGAGGCGCGGGCGGTATCTACGGCAACCCCCACAAGACCAACGCAGCGAATTTTAACGTCCCCTACTGCAATGCTTTTAATGGTGACCCCAACATGCGGGGGACCGATCAAGACGCGGCTTACATTTTTAGTTCTGAGCCTGAGCCTGGTTGCACGACGGCTGCGCAAGCCCCGGCGTTCGCCCCAGACATGCCGCCATGCAATCCCAACACAGTGATTTGGCAATACGCTGAGAATTGCTTTGGGGGCCGGGTCGACGAGGACCTGGCAAACGACGCAGGCTTTCAAAGCATGTGGTGAGGCTTGGTGGACGTGCTTTCGAGATGCTTATTGGTGGTTGTGGCAGAATGACCTCTGATGAGGGACAACTTGAACACGGCACAAGGAGGGGTACCGCCTTTCGCCCTTCATGGCGCGCTTTGCTTGGCTGCGCTTCTGGCGCTCGCCGCATGCGGCCCTTCGCAACCCTCTTCGCCCACGCGGAACGTCAGCACCGGCACGGACGCAGTCCCGGATTTCGCAGGAGCCGCTGAGCCCGTTGCTTCTGCGTCCTCCTGTCCCCGCATTCTCTCCTCTGATCTCAGAAATCCTTTCAACGCAGGCCCATCCTCCACGTCCGTTGCGGACTACCAACTGGTCGGCTGCTGGCAAGGCACACTGGAGGGAAAGACATTTATCCTCGAGGAGTTTCTCTCAAGCGAACTGGGAGGCGGGATCGCGGTCCAATATGGTGGGGTGCTCGTCGCTCATCAGATGACGGGAACCGGCCCGCCGGCAATTGTTCGGTTCACGGGAGAGTACGTCTGCATTGCCGAAAAAGCCGGCGCCTACTTTGAGGCGATAAGTCTCCGAACTGGTTCGCGAATGGATGACGAAGTAGCTCAAAAAGTCTGTCCGCCGGCACAGTGGCCACCCGCGTATGTGCTGGGCTTAAGCGACCGCCATTACCCCGTCGCTTGGCACACCGCAAATCCGCATTGAGATTGTGGTTGGAACGACCAAGAATTGGAATTGCCGCGAGGTCGAGCTGCAATCTCGACATCTATGACGAAAATCAGGAATGCGACGAGCGGTGCCGCGATTGACGGGGTTAGTGGAACGGACTAGGCTCGTATCCGCGCGAAGGGCGCATCCCGTCCGCGGAAAGGGCAGTGCCCACCTGTCGATACACAACGGAAGGTACGAACCTTCTTTCAGCCTGACCTGTGCGGACTCCAGGCATGCAATGAAAGGAGATTCGTATGTTTCCTAATCCGCAGGACGCTCTGCCTCTCCCAGAGCGGCCCAATCTCGAGCAATACAAGAAACTCGCTAAGGATCTGGTTAGGGTCTCGAAGGCAGGCCATCCAACCGGCTTGCGCAATTGGGCCTCGGAATGGATCCGCCATCTTGCCCGGCTCACTAGCTTAGAAATAACGCCCGGCCTTCCTGTTGAAAATCAAAGATGGATTGACGAAGTTTCGGAGTTCGCCGCACGGAAGCTGCTCGGGGAAAAACGCAAGTGTGCGCTGGCCGACGCACAGTTTGTGATTGCTCGTTCGCACGGGTTCATGAGCTGGCCCGGGCTGGTCAAACACATCGAGCAACTCGCGCGCAAGACCTCGTCGGTGGCACAATTCGAGGCGGCAGCAGATGCCATTGTCTCCGGCGACATGCCAACATTGAAGCGGCTTCTCCAGGAGACTCCCGGATTGGCACAGCAGCGCTCGACACGCGAGCATCGCGCCACGCTCTTGCACTACACATCAGCAAACGGTGTCGAGGGATATCGGCAGAAGACACCAAAGAACATCGTTCAGATTGCGGATCTGTTACTGAAATCCGGTGCGGCGGTGGATGCAGAGGCGGATGTTTACGGCGGCGGATCGACGACGCTGGGCTTAGCGGCCACGAGTGTCCATCCCGAAGTGGCGGGCGTACAGGAACAGTTGTTGCAGGTCCTGCTGGACCACGGCGCATCCATCGACAAACCGAATCTGGCCGGCAACAAACATTCGGCAGTGATGGCCTGCTTAGCCAATGGGCGGCCCGTTGCGGGAGAGTTCCTCGCTCGGCACGGGGCACAACTGGAACTGGAAAGCGCCGCGGGGCTGGGACGCATGGACGTGGTCGAAGCGTTCTTCGACGCCGACGGCAGTCTTAAGCCACCGGCGACACAACGCCGATTGCAGAACGGATTTCTGTGGGCCTGTAAGTACGGTCGGGAGAATGTCGTGGCCTTTCTTGTGGATCATGGTGCGGACCTGGTGGACCCGGCTGAAAGCGGGGCAACCGCCTTACATTGGGCAGCAGGCGGCGGACACTTTTCAATCGTCAAGCTGCTCCTTGAGCGCGGGGCGCTGCTCGAAGAGATCAATACCTGGGGCGGAACCGTGCTCGAACACGCCGGCTGGGGATTCGAGCACGGCGCGCCCGGCACTGACTTTGCCCCCGTCTTTGATACGCTACTCGCCGCGGGCGCGAAAATTCGCGGGTCCTGGCTAGCATGGATCGAGAAAGTGAAGGGCCGTTCGGTGGAGGAGAAGGCGCGTGTTGCGAAGGTATTCCGTCGTTACGGAGCGACCGCTTGACTCGGGCCACGGCGCAGAAAGCAGTCCCGGGAGGGAGTTTCAGGTTTGATTCGCGCGCTTGATGGAATCTAGCTCTTTCTCAGAGAAATCGCAGCGCTCCAGGATGGCAGGATCTGACGAGGAAACCTCGCTCTTCGTGTGCTACACTACCTATGCAATTGTGCTACAAAGAAAGCGTCTGACAATGATGGTAAGAAAAAAGAGGACGGAGCGAGTTCGACTGGCTCAACGCGATGAACTGGCGAGGCGCCGCCCGGACACAAACCGACGGCTTGAGGATGCCCTCACAATCGCGGAGCAATCGGGTCTCCTGCGAGGAGCCCGAACGGAGGTTGTTCGGGGCCGAATGCCGAAAGCGCTGGTAGAAAAGGCGATGGCGACTGCTGGCGTTCACTCTAACACAGAACTGATCGAGGTTGCTTTGGCGAACCTTGCAGTTGCGGACCACTATGCAGATTGGCTGCTGGCCCAACGTGGTTCTGTTAGCAAGCAAATCGATCTTGAGTTCTGACGTCGAGAGCATTCTTCGACGCTTAAAAGCAGAAAGGCGCCGTGAACCGCTCACGAGGCGAAGTGCGTCTGAGCTGCCATTCGCGGAGCACGCCTCCCATTTGCCTCGCGCCCTGCTTTACGACACGACAGTTTACATCGATATTCTTCAGGATCGTTTTCCCAAAACAGGCGACATCGCGATCCGAGCGGCGGATGCTTGGCACTCCACAGTGACGGAAGCCGAGCTGATTGCGCCCTGTGGGTTCTTGAGCCCGGACCATCCAGAGACTCCGGAAGCGGTGAAAAGGATTACCCGAGTGATTCAGCTGAGACCGGCGCACCGCACGATCGCTCCGGATCGTGAGATTTGGCTTGTGGCCGGTGTTCTTTCTGGCCTACTGGCTCGTCTTCAACGGTATGGAGGTGCTGAGCGACGGCTCCTTCTGAATGATGCATTGATCTTCTCCACGGCGAGAAAGTACGGTATGGCGGTGCTAACCCGCAATTTCCACGATTTCGACCTTCTGCAGCAGCTCGACCCCGCCGGGCAGCTTCTATTCTACGAACGGGCTTAGCAGATGTGAGGTCATCCACCGTGCGGTTTCGGCGTTTTTATCACGTTGGCAGCTTGCGGTCCGCTCGGACCATGGGCGATTTCGAATTCAACGGAGTCCCCCTCACTCAAAGTTCGGTATCCCGCGCCCAGGATTGCCGTGTAGTGGACAAATACATCGGGGCCATCTTCGTGCCCGATGAAGCCGTAACCCTTGGAATTATTGAACCATTTGACCTGGCCTAGCATGTGCTCTCCTTCACCAGCTTCTCCTGTCCCCGCACAGCTGTTTTCCGCTTTTCAACACGCTGCTCGAGGTGTTTACGACATCGACTGGGTTTCGAAGGAATACTAAAGACGGGCGGTCTGCTCATTCCGCCGCGGTCGGCAACGCTGACGTGAACCAGTAGTTGCATATTCACGCATGGTCCATCCCGCGCTTTGCGATGATGGTGACCAGGAGCCGCGACGAGCCCACGCGGAACTCTGACAAGTGTCCTAGCTCGGCCGCCTGGACGAGTTCATCATTGACATAGGTTCCGTTGGTCGAGTTCAAGTCACACAGCCGGATCGCGCCATGGCTGACTCCCAAGGTGCAGTGCAAACGAGAGAGCTTCGGGTCGTCGATTTCGATATCAGCGCTGCCCCCCGCATCTCCGATGCTAATGCGTGGTTTGTGGATTTGATGTGTGATTCCTTTCGACGGCCCTGCGATGATCGAGATCGCGATGGTCTTGTCCTTCGGCAGTTCAAAGGCGGTCCGGCCCTCGATTGGGACGTTCGCGCTAAGCGCATGAGCTCGGCCGTGAGGGGGTTCTGGCGCTCGCAAAGCCGCCTGCTCGGGGGCGGCCAAGGGCAGAGGCCCAGATGCGCCGTCTAAGGTCGACCACCCGTACCGCATTGGACGTGGTGCCACGTGTCGATCTCCCCGACCGCCACGTGCTTGACCATCGCTGGATTGCATCTCAGAAAGACCGCAACGCCCATTCGCTCGCGGACGCTCCATTTGCGGCTCATCCTTTGTGTAAGGCATCCTGCTTGCCAAACTCAGGGGAAATAACTCCAGTGATTGCAACCCGGTTAATGAGTCTCGCCCGGGGAAGGACAACACACCTGTGTTGCAACAACCCAGCAGACCGCCCAGATAGCGACGAGCGGTCGTTCTGGCTTCTCCCTTTTAGCGTGTGTAGTTGGGCACGATCTTAGGCGCGGAAGGCGAGCAAACCATGACGATTGAATACAATAGGCGAGGACAGCGTCCACAACTGGTCCATTCCCGGAAGCGCTACGTTTGCGTCAAAGTTGGCCAAGCGAATGCTTTGTGAGGGGCAATCGGTTGGCGCGTAGAATGGAGGCAAGGATTGCGGGGCTACCAGTCTGGCAAAAGAGCTTATGCTCTCACGGCTCGAGCGCGAGCGGAATCTACGTGCGGTCCAAACGGCATGAAGTTGCCAGTTGAGCGGACAAATTTGAAAAATTCGAAACAGAAAGGAAGACCGAGGCAGATTGCTAATTGGTGCTTCACGAGGTCGCGGAGAGCCGCATGGGAGAGCAACTGCAAATTCTCATAGTTGACGACGACCAGTCGATTTGCCGGTGGTTGGATGCGGTGCTGACCGCCGAGGGTTACCGGTGCCGCATTGCCCACAGCTGTGAGGAGGCAGAAGGGTTGCTCGATGAGGGTGCGTTCCACTTTGCCCTGCTCGACATTTACCTGGGAAACAAGAACGGCCTGGAGTTTCTCGAGAAACTCAAATCGCTGCAGCCGTCATGCAACTGCGTGATGATGACGGCCCATGCGAGTATGGAAACGGTAGCGCGTTCGGTCGCCAAAGGAGCGCTCGAATATCTGAGCAAGCCTCTTCTGGTCGACGATCTGCTGGCGGTTGTGCGAAGGATGGAAACCCGGCGCCAGCCGCCATCCCAGGCCGCGAAAGAAAGCTTTGCTCCCGACACGGCGATCGTCGGCCGCAGCCCCAAAATGTTGGAAGTTTACCGTGCCATAGCCCGGGTGGCGCCGAGTACGGCCAGCGTGCTGATTACCGGAGCGAGCGGAACCGGGAAAGAGCTAGTGGCGCGCGCCATACACGAGCACAGCAGGCGCGCAGGGAAACCCTTCACTCCGATCAATTGCGGATCCTTCCCCGAAACGATTCTCGAGAGCGAACTTTTTGGTCACGAAAAAGGCGCGTTCACCGGAGCGGACAGCAGCCGCGCCGGACTGTTTGAAGCCACCAGTGGCGGCACGCTTTTCTTGGACGAGATTTCCGAGACGAGCCTAAGTTTTCAAGTGAAGTTGCTTCGCGTCTTGCAGGAGCAGCAGGTGCGCCGCCTGGGATCGAATACCTTCACCCCGGTGGACGTTCGGATTGTGGCGGCGACGAACAAGAATCTCAATTCGCTCATACCACCGGGACAATTTCGCGAAGACCTCTATTACCGTATCAGCGTGGTAACCATCGACCTCCCCTCCCTCGAGGAGCGCCTTGAAGATATCCCGCTGCTGGCGGAGCACTTCCTCGCGCAATTCAATCAGCGCAACCAGCGCCAGGTGACCATCAGCGAAGGTGCGGTTCGCCGGTTGACTTCTTTAAGGTGGCCGGGTAACGTCCGCGAGCTCGAAAATCTAATCGAACGGCTTGCCATCTTTACCGCCACGGGCCAAATCACAGCGCAAGAAGTCGAGAGGGAGCGTACCGAGCGGGCCGGGGCGGCCGGGGGATCAGAAAACCCGGCCTCCACACTCGGCGGAAAGCTTGAAGAGATCGAGCGTCAGGAGATTCTTCGTGTATTGCGCGAAGCCAAGGGTAACAAATCCCTGGCCGCTCGCATGCTCGGGATTGAGCGAAAGACCCTCTATGAAAAGGCGCGCCGCCTGGCCATTGATTTGCACTCGAGGCCGTCATGAAGATTTTTGGAGAACTGCATCCGGCAAAGAATCACACTCAGGCCAAACGATGGCTGCTGCTCAATGCGATCCTCCTCACCGTCGTGGGACTATTGGGCATGAGTTATCCGGTCGAGGAACTGAGCCGCCGGATTGCAGATTTGAACTTTCGTTTGCGAGGGACGCGAACGACTTCGCGTGATGTGGCCCTCGTGCTCATTGATGACGCCAGCCTGAACCGCTACGGTCGTTGGCCCTGGAAACGCTCGATGCTGGCCCGCGTCGTCCGAGCGGCGGCCGCGCAACAACCCAAAGCACTCGGCCTCGACATTCTGCTCTTAGAGACGGAAGACGCTAAGGACGACAGGGAATTCGCAGCGGCGCTCAAGACGGCCGGCAACGCCGTCTTGGTGAGCAAGGTCAGCAATTCACAAGGGGGCAAACTCTGGGAGGAACCATTGCCCCTTTTTTCCCAGAGCGCCGTGGCGATAGGCCATGCCCAGGCAGTCCTGGGACCCGACAGCATTTGCCGAAGCGTTCCTGTTCAGGAATTAACCATCGAAGGAGCGCGCTGGGCGTTTGCCCTGGAAGTTGCGCGCGTCGCACTGCGAACACCGCTCGAAGATGACGGCCAATTCCTTCGTCTGGGAAGAATTGAAATACCCACCATCGGGGAGACTTGGCAGGTCAAAGTGCCGGGAGTCGAGAGCGAGTCGCCGCGCTTTCTAGAAATCAACTATCGCGGACAGCTCCAGGCGGGAGAGACACCGCCACCATTTTTGGCCTTCTCGGTAATCGACCTGTTGGAGGGGAGGACGCGCGACCAACTAAGAGGGAAAGTGCTGCTAATGGGATTCAGCTCCACGGAGATTGGGGACCGTTTACCTACTCCCGTCAGCGGACGAATTCCCATGCCGGGTGTAGAAATCCACGCGAACTTAGTGGATACGATCCTGGCCGGACGCGGCTTAAAGGCTTGGGGAACCCTACCGCAAGTCATCCTGCTGGTAGGATTCACGCTCATCGCGACGTGGATGGTTTTGCGATCGCCGGGATGGCGGGGTTTGCTTTCACTGATGACCCTGATGGTGGTTAGTTATCTCGGGGGCTATTTGTTATTTAAGTGGGCGCATCGCTTGATTGAGTTTGGCCCGTTTCTCTGCGCCGGTGTCCTGGCCGGGCCCGTAGCCCAGTTGCAGAATCTTATTGCGTTGGACAGAAGGGTTACCCAAGGGCTTCGCCAATTGCAGATTGCTCTGAGACCGACAACGTCCGACAACCCACGCCATGTCTCCGCCGCTTTGCGTTCGGAAAAGAACCCGCCCGTCGGAGATCTGCATTGGAAAATCAATTTGCTGCAGGAACTGCAGACCGAGCTAACTTCTCTTTATGCGTTTGACGAGACTTTGTTGAATGCGATCGGGGACGGTCTCGCTGTCTTTGCCTCGGACAATCGCTTAGTCTTTTGCAATCCGCGGTGGCAAAGCTTTTGCGCGCGGCAAAATTGGAATCCCTCGGCTAACCTTGATGAGCTGGCGTCTTCCTTCAACGAGTCAACCCGTTGCAAATTACGTGACTCATTGGCACAGCCCGGCGGGCAGTTTGATTCCGAGGTGCTGTGGGGCGATAGTCTTTTTCAGTTGCGGGCCACGAGGCTGCCCACCACGTCGGAAACGAATCTGGCCGGGTTGACGTTGCTGGTCGTGACCGATTTAACCGCTCGCCTGGAACGGGACCGAGCAAGAGCGGAAGCCCTGAGTTTTGTGACTCACGAGCTGCGCACCCCGCTGGTTTCTATCCAGGGGTTCGCTGAATACCTGTTGCGGTATCCCGGGCAGGCAGCCAGCAATGAAGCGGCAGCGACTATTTTCAGGGAATCGGGGCGCTTGGTGGCCATGATCAACACATACCTCGACGTGCTTCGACTCGAAGCGGGTTCGCGGCCGCTCCGGCGGGAGAGTTTCGACGTCAGGGATACCGTGAATCAAGTGAAACAGGTGCTTCAACCGTTGGCGGAAGCTTCGAAGATCCTCGTTACAACCGAGATCGCTTGCGACCTACCTCCCATCGAAGGCGATCCGCACTTGATCGCGGGGGCCCTTCTTAACCTGTTGGGCAATGCCGTCAAGTATACCGCGCATGGAAAAGAGGTCAAACTTCGCGTGCTCGCCGAGAGCAACATGATCGTGCTGGAGGTTTGGAACCCGGGTCCGGTCATTCCGCCTCACGAACTAGAGCGCCTCTTTGAACCGTTTTAC
>Ga0307475_10002212_pt1 | contig 11732 bp, 9 predicted proteins | sample atmos_gasesECM1C_FD_203317 | JGI IMG/M metagenome (GOLD analysis project Ga0307475, IMG submission 203317) | Hardwood forest soil microbial communities from Morgan-Monroe State Forest, Indiana, United States - atmos_gasesECM1C_515 | ecosystem: Environmental > Terrestrial > Soil > Temperate...
TCCTTTAACTATCTTTAGAATGAACACTTATGCAAAACAGGGGGAGGGGGGTAGTAGGTCCTACGGAATCCGCACTATCCTGTGCTCGCCCAGGGTGTCGCTGCCGGAGAGCTTCTGCAGCTCGCTGAGTCCATCCATGCCCCAGCGCGCCAGAAACGGCAGGAAGCACAGCTCTCGTGACTGCAAGGACTTATTCGGATACAGGAGATTTTCCAGGAACTGCTCGTGCTCGGCCAATAATCCGCTCTTCTGATCCAAGGCCCGGCCGGTCTTCCGCCGCAGCTTTTCCAACTGGAAGCCAATCTTGTTCCGCGCCGTACTCACCGCGCCGGCCAGTGTTGGATCCAACTTCTCAATCTGCGCGCCCAACTCAGCCAGTGTTCTCTCCGTTTGCGCCTTATCCCGATCGAAATTGTCGGCCAGCGCGGGCGGCACCGAAACGGATTCCATCTTCCGCCGCAGCTCCTGCGGACCGGCCCACAAGTTCTCGATACAAAGGCCATACTTCTGCAAAAGCTTTTCCGCCTTCGCATCCAGAATCGTGAACCCCGCGCGCGGCAGGATCACCGGCATGCGCCCCAGCAAATGCTCGTAAATCACGGAAGACTGCGCGAAGTACGCAATCTCAGCAGGACCGCCGAGGTACGCCGCTGTCGGCAAAAGATAATCCTGCACCACCGGACGGAATAGCGCATTCGCGCTGAACGTTTCCGGCGAGGAATCTACCAGGCGCAGGGCTTCTTCGCGCGTCCACGAAGCGTCCCCGCTCTTGAAGTGCGAGTTGCTTGCTGCCACCGGCTGCCGCACGCCATCGCGAATAGTAAAAAGCAGCGTGCTCCGCGCCGTCACCTTCACCTGCACGTCGTAACCGGCGCTCTCCAATTCCTTGCCGCGCTGCAAAAGCTTGTCATTCAGTTCATCGCGATCTTCCAGCGCCTTCTTGTAGAGCGGCGCGGCGATGCGGTGCAATCGCGTATCCAGTGGGTCCAGCAGAATCAGCCCCTGCTCCGCAAAAAGCTGCGCGAACAGCTTCCCGAACGCGCTGCCATACGTCGCTTCCGAGCGGTAGCTGTGCTCGAGGATCTGCGAAATCGTCTCGCTGGCCGGACCCGCTAGTAGCCCCACCGCCTTCTTCACATGCTCTTGAATCGCAGGCCCCAGCCGCACGTGACCCACTGGATGCCCTGCGGTCGAATCCTCCGGAAGTTCAAAGCGCAACAGCTTGCCCGAATCGAACCAGGTCACGTGACGCACTTCGTCGAGATCGTGATCCTCCGTGGCCATCCAGAAAATCGGAACGGCAGGGATACCCGCTTCGCTTAGCTCCTCCGCCAGCCGAATCGCGGTAAGCGCCTTGTAAACCGCATACGCCGGCCCGCCGAACAAACCAACTTGCTGGCCGCTCACTACCGCAACCGCGCCGCGCTCCAGTTTCTCGAGATTGTTCATCGTCGAGGCGCTCGCGCCAAAAGCAGCGTTCTGCTCGCGCAGAATGGCCGCGACTTCTCGCCGACGCTCGGCAGGGTATTCGAGGCTCGACGCAACTTGCCTCACCGCATCCATATTTGGCGGATGCGCGTAGAACCGATTCACACTGGAATAATCATCAATCAGGCGGACAAACAGCTTAGGCTGGTGCGGCAGGCGCCGAAAAGGTATAGAGACACAGCCCATGGGCAGTTAGATGATACGCAAGGTCGTTGGTAACACCAAATCAGGGCACCCCGAACCGTCGCTGCTACTCCCTCTTGGACGAAGAGCCAGGGCAAACGGTAGCGTGCCCCAGGCAGGGATTGCCTCTACGCCCGCGCAGCCGCAGGCTCGAAGGTGGCGAGGAGTTCCAACACACGGCGCTTGGCGGCGTCCGAAAGCGGCAGCAGGGGCGACCGCGGCGCGCCTCCCCGGTATCCGCGCTGGTCCATCACAAACTTTACGCCGGCAATGCCGAGTTCAGAAACAATCAGCTTCGACGCGCGCAGCAAATTTTTCTGCAGCTCCCGAGCCACTTCCAACTGTCCGCGGCGCGTAACTTCGTAGAGCTCCGCGCACTTTTCCGGCAGGGCGCTCGCCAGGGCGAGAATCGCGCCCTTCGCACCAACGGTCAGAGACGGCAGCAGCACGCCCGCGCCTCCGGTCAGAACCTGAAACGAAGCCGGGGTCGCCGCAACCATTTCGCCGACGCGTTGCACGTGCCCGGAACTTTCCTTAATCCCGATAATGTTTGGATGCTCCGCCAGCACCGCCACTTCCGGCGCCTCCAGCGAAATCCCGGTGAATTGCGGCACGGAATACAGCATCACCGGAATCGGCGAAGCGTCCGCCACGCGCCGGTAATGCGCGATGAAAACCTCCGGCTTGTAAACAGGCTTGTAGTAATACGGCGTCTTCACCAGCGCCGCGTGATAGCCCAGCTCCGCGGCGCGCTTGCTCCGCGAAATCGTTTCCGCCGTGGACTCGACACCGGTTCCCGCGAGCAAACGTTTCTGAGGACTCGCTGCCTCTTTCGCGGCCACTAGCACGCTGTCCCACTCCGCGCGCGAGAGCAGCACCGATTCGCCCGTCGAGCCCTGCACGGCGTATCCCGCCAAACCGGTCGCGTTGTAGCGTTGAATGTTTTGCTTCAAGTCCGATATCGCGATGGAATCATCCGCCGCGAACGGTGTGGTCACTGCCGCGAACACTCCACTGAAATCCATCGCTCAATCTCCTGCTGCCGGTGGCCCGCCGGTAGCCGCCACTTTGCGCTTGTGCAAATCCTGCAGCGCCGCGACTTCGGTACTCTGCTCTGTCAGCGCGCGAATCCCGCGCGCCGCCGCCTGCGCCGCCGCCAGCGTGGTGATGCAGGGAATATTGTAGCGAATCGCCGCGCGGCGAATCGACTTCTCGTCGTAAAACGATTCGCGGCCCAGCGGCGTGTTAATCACAAGATCGATCTTACCGGTTTTCACCAAGTCCACGATGTTCGGGCGTCCTTCGTTGACCTTGAACACTGCCTCACACTCAACGCCCACGGCCGCGAGTGCGGCGGTGGTTCCTCGTGTGGCGAGCAAGCGAAACCCCAGGGCGTGCAAATCCTTCCCCAGCGAACCGACGTGTCGCTTGTCGCGGTCATTTACGCTGAGAAAGACGGTGCCCTTGCGCGGCAGCCTTTGCCCGGCCGCAAGCTGCGCTTTCGCAAACGCTTGCCCGTACGAACTGGAGATGCCCATCACTTCGCCCGTCGAACGCATCTCCGGCCCCAGAATTGTATCAACGCCGCGGAATTTGTTGAATGGAAACACTGGCGACTTGACGGAATAAAATTCGTGAATGGCAATCTCCGAAACGCCGTCGTGCCGCACAAGCGGCAAATTCATGTCCGCCAATTTTTTACCCGCCATCAATCGAGCCGCCACTTTCGCCAGCGGCACGCCCGTCGCCTTGCTGACAAACGGCACAGTGCGCGAAGCCCGCGGATTCACTTCCAGCACGTATACGGTATCGCGCTGAATTGCATACTGCACGTTCATCAGCCCGACCACTTTCAAAGCCAGCGCCAGGCGCCTGGTGTACTCGCGAATCGATTCCAGCATCGCCGGTGTCAAGCTCACCGGCGGCAGCACGCACGAGGAATCGCCGGAATGCACGCCGGCTTCTTCGATGTGCTCCATGATGCCGCCGATGACCACATCAGTGCCGTCCGCAAGCGCATCGACATCAACCTCGGTCGCTTCTTCCAGGAACTGATCGATCAGCACGGGACGCGCCGGTCCCATCATCGCCGCTTGCGCCACATATTCCTGCACGGTGTTGACGTCATACGCGATGACCATCGCGCGGCCGCCCAACACGTAGCTCGGCCGCACCAACACCGGCAGTCCAATTTCGCCGGCCACGCGCGCCGCTTCTTCCGGTATCAGCGCCGTGGCATTACGCGGCTGCGGAATTTTTAGTTCGTCGAGCAAGCGCCCGAAGCGCCGGCGGTCTTCCGCAAGATCGATCGACTCCGGCGTGGTGCCGATAATCGGCACGCCGTTGCGTTTCAACTCCAGCGCGAGGTTCAGCGGTGTCTGCCCGCCAAATTGCACGACCACGCCCTGCGGCTTCTCGCGTTCGACAATCGCCAGCACGTCCTCGAGCGTGAGCGGCTCAAAATACAAGCGATCCGAAGTGTCGTAATCGGTCGACACCGTCTCCGGATTGCAATTCACCATGATCGTTTCGTAGCCGTCTTCGCGCAGCGCAAACGCAGCGTGGCAACAGCAGTAATCGAACTCGATTCCCTGCCCGATACGGTTCGGCCCGCTGCCCAGAATCATGATCTTCGGCCGCGACTGCGCGTCGGATTCGTCCTCATCCTCGTACGTCGAGTACATGTAAGGCGTGAACGATTCAAATTCCGCGGCGCAGGTGTCCACGCGCTTGAATACCGGCGCTACTCCATAGCGTGCTCGTTGCAAACGCACCGCCGCGGGAGTCGTCTTCCAAATCTGCGCCAAATACTCGTCGCTGGTTCCGTGGCGTTTCACTTCGCGCAGCAATTCGCGCGAGGCCGTTTCCACGGTCACGCCGGCCGCGCGGCGATTCATGGCGTTCAATTCTTCGATCTGGTGAATGAACCACGGATCGATTTTCGTCAGTTCGCAAATTTCTTCCGCGTGCAATCCACGCTCGACCGCGGTGAGCAGCCAGTGAATGCGATCGGGCCGCGGCGTTGACAATTTCTCGCGCAGCAGCGAATCTGGCGTTTCCGCGGGTGCGCGCCAGGGAGTATGCGGCTCGAGCGAGCGAATTCCCTTCTGCAGCGCTTCCTTGAACGTACGCCCAATGGCCATCACTTCGCCGACGGACTTCATCTGCGTGCCAAGCGTAGTGTCCGCGCCTGGAAATTTCTCGAACTGCCATTTCGGAATTTTCACCACTACGTAGTCAATCGTGGGCTCGAAGCAAGCAGGAGTCTTCTTGGTGATATCGTTTGGAATTTCGTCCAGTGCCATGCCGACGGCAAGTCGCGCCGCAATCTTGGCAATCGGGAAGCCCGTGGCTTTGCTGGCCAGCGCGGAGCTGCGCGAGACGCGCGGGTTCATCTCGATCACCACCATGCGGCCATTTTCCGGATTCACCGCAAACTGCACGTTCGACCCGCCGGTTTCGACGCCGACCTCGCGAATAATCGCGGCGGCTGCGTCACGCATGCGCTGAAATTCCTTGTCGGTCAGCGTCTGCGCGGGCGCGACAGTGATGGAATCGCCAGTGTGAACGCCCATGGGGTCGAAATTCTCGATCGTGCAGATGACCACAAAGTTGTCGCGAAAATCGCGCATCACTTCGAGTTCATATTCCTTCCAGCCGAGCACGGATTCTTCCACCAGCGCCTCATGCACGGGACTCATGTCCAAGGCGTGCGCGATGGCTTCGCCAAACTCTTCGCGGTTGTACGCAATCGAGCCGCCCGTCCCACCCAGCGTGAACGACGGCCGAATCACCAGCGGAAATCCGAGCTGATCGCACAGCCGCAATGCATCCTGCGCGTTGTTCACCAGTGCCGAGGCCGGCACTTCCAATCCAATCTTGCGGCAAGCGTCCTTGAACCACAGGCGGTCTTCCGCGACTTTGATAGCGCGCAGAGACGCGCCAATCATTTCCACTTTGTATTTTTCGAGAATCCCGCCTTCACTCAACTCCACGGCCAGATTCAGCGCCGTCTGCCCGCCAACCGTAGGCAGCAGCGCGTCCGGTTTTTCCTTCGCAATAATTTCCTCGAGATATTCCTTGGTCAGGGGCTCGATGTAGGTGCGATTGGCCAGCTCCGGATCGGTCATGATGGTCGCTGGATTGGAGTTCACCAGGATGACTTTGTAGCCCTCCGCGCGCAGCGCCTTGCACGCCTGCGCCCCGGAATAGTCAAACTCGCAAGCCTGCCCGATAACGATCGGCCCAGAGCCGATAATCAGAATCTTCTTGATGTCTTTACGTTTGGGCATGTTGCTTTCAGAGTTCCCTCAGGTGTTCTTCCTCTCACTCCGTAACAGCTCCGACTTCCATTCTCACCACTACATGGCTTTTCCGGGCATCTGGTGCAACATCAAACACGAGAATGTTCGTTTCAAAACCGGGGGCCTTGAAGATGACCGTATAGCTGCCGGGCTCCAACGGATACGTGAAGCGACCAGCATCGTCGGTTACCGCTTTTCCTGCGTGGGCCAGATCGCGAGAGCCGCACGGCATGACTTCGATCTGCGTGTGAGCTATTACCGCCCCGACCGGGTCCTGAACAACTCCTGCGAGGTGCCTTACCCTCTCGCCTGGACGCGTTCTCTCAGCAGCTTGCAACTTTTCGTCAAACGTTGGGGGTGGCAGAGGAGCGGGAACAAGGATCAAGGAAAACTTTCTCCTGCCGTGGCGCGGCGAAATAGCCAGACATATCTCGGAACGACGCGTGGGGAGAGCCACCGAGGCAAGCACGCAATAGTTTCCAGGTGGGAGCGTCGGCAAACGCACAAGGCCGCGCGAGTCTGTTCCTAGCGAAACTTTGGGTTGCCCATCCGTTGTCGTAACCCTTAAGTGCACCCCTTTCTGCGGCTCGCCGTCCATCAGGACAATAATCCGAGCGTTTTGAACAGAGGGCTGGATGCCGATCACATCGACCGAGGCTGCGCTGGTGACACAAGCGCAAAGGAGCAAAAAAGGCGGCGCGAATGTAAGGGGTTTCATTTCCGCGAGCTTCCGGGTTGCTGAAATTCTTTCATCAGGTCAGTGAATTGCGTGAACAAGTAGTGGGAATCGTGAGGGCCGGGGCTGGCCTCGGGGTGATATTGCACGCTGAATAGCGGCAGGGATTTGTGGCGCATGCCCTCGTTGGTGTGATCGTTTAGGTTTACGTGCGTGATTTCGACATCTTTGGAGGGCAGCGAGTCCGGGTCCACACAGAAACCGTGATTTTGCGCGGTGATCTCTACCTGCTCGGTCAGCAAATTCTTTACGGGATGATTCGAGCCGTGGTGGCCGAATTTCAGCTTGAAGGTCTTACCACCGAGCGCCAAGCCGCACAACTGGTGGCCGAGACAAATGCCGAAGACCGGGACGCGCCCGATGAGCTTGCGGATATTTTCGACGGCGTAATCGATTGGCTCGGGATCGCCTGGCCCATTCGAGAGAAAGACGCCATCCGCGCCCATGCCCAGAACGTCTTCTGCTGTGGTTTGCGCCGGCACGACAGCAACTTCGCAGTGATGGTCCACGAGCAGGCGCAAAATATTTTGCTTGATGCCGAAATCGTACGCGACGACGCGAAACGTGCGCGCTTCTCCGCCGGCTCCTGCCTCGCCCATCTGCTCGGCCCAGGGCGAAGTCGCCAAATCAATCGAGCCGGTGTTCCACATATACGTCTTCGCGCAGCTCACGCGGCTGGCTAGCTCCTGCCCAGCCATGCTCGGAACTTGTTTCGCTTCGTGAACCAACTGATCCGAAGGCGTGCCGTCGGTTGCGACCACGCCGCGCAAGGCGCCGACCTTGCGAATGTGCCGCACCAGCGCGCGCGTATCGATGTCCCAGATGGCGGGAATTTTATGGCGATTTAAATAGAGCTGGGCGGTTTCTGCCGAACGCCAGTTCGAGCTGACCTGCGAGAATTCGCGCACTACTAAGGATTCGATGTAGGGCTTTTTCGCCTCTTCATCCTCGAGGTTCGCGCCCACATTTCCGATGTGCGGGTACGTCAGGCAGACAATCTGCCCGGCGTAACTGGGGTCGGTGAATACTTCCTGATATCCGGTGAGGCTGGTATTGAAAACGACTTCGCCGCCGCGGCGCGTGATCGCGCCGGCCGCGCGGCCGTTAAAGACGCGCCCGTCTTCCAGCGCGAGAATCGCGGGTCGGTGCGGAACTTCCGTCAGTGTGTCCTCCCGTGTTCATTCTGAAGAATTGCACGCTCATTTCGTCTTCGCTTCCGTGGTCGAAGTGGCGGAAAGCGAACCGAAGTGGTCCACCGGCCAGTACGCAAACACGGCGCGGCCGTAGATGAAGCGGCTGGCCACCGGGCCGAAGACGCGCGAGTCGTTGGAGCTGATGCGGTGATCGCCCATCACAAAATAACTCTCGCGCGGAACGCGCACGGGACCGAAATCGCTCAAGTCCTCATATTGCGGCGGCACGTAGGGTTCGGCAAGCGGCCCGCCATCAACATACACGATTCCCTGGCGAATCTCGACCACCTCGCCGGGCAATCCGACGACGCGCTTGATAAACGATTTTGTGCGGTCCAGCGGATACCAGAAGACAACCACGTCGCCACGCTCGATGGGCTCGAAGCGATAGACAAATTTGTTGATGAAGATGCGCTCCTGATCGGAGAGCAGCGGCGCCATGCTGGTGCCTTCGACCTTCACGGGCTGGTAAAGGAACACGATGATGACCAGCGCCAGCCCGATGGCGATCAGCAGGTCGCGCGTCCAAACACGAATTTCGTTGCGCAAAGAATGTGCGGTGGGCGACCCCGAAGGCGAGGTCTTGCTAGCGGGCGAAGCCGGGTCTGGGGCGTCCGGAATCGCTGAAGTCGGAGGTAGTTTCTCTTCCGCGCTGTCCATTTTTGGCTGCCAAGTATTTATAGCACGCGGATTGCACGCGGCGCTAGGTTTGGTTTCCTGCTGTGTTGCCCTGTGCTACACCCTTTCGATGCCCGACGTTGTTGATTGGATTCTGGGGCGGGGTGAGGAGTTGCCCTAACCGCAGACGTTTCTGGGGTGCTCGCCCGCCAACTATCTCAATCGGCGAGGGCGTAGTTGAAGCAGGCGAGTGAGGCGGCGACGGCGGTTTCGGTGCGCAGAATGAGCTTGCCGAGGGAGGCCTCGCGGAAACCGGAGGCTTGCGCGGCGGCGAACTCGGCGTCAGTCCAACCGCCTTCAGGGCCGATGGCGAGGGAGGCCTGTCGGCGCGGTGGCTCGGCCTGGAGGATTTGGCGGAGGGGCAGAGCGTCAGGCCGTTCGGACAGCATGATCTTTACGTGAGCGGTGGCGTGTCGGCTGAAAGCGTGCGCAGGCTGTTCCAGCTCTCGCAGCACTGGCACGCGGATGCGGCGCGACTGCTGTGAGGCTTCGGCGAGGATCTTCTTCCAACGCTCGGCGCGCTTCCCTGCCGCGGCGACCAGGGCCTTTTCGCTGCGCGCGGCAGCGAGCGGAACGATGGTGCTCACGCCGAGTTCAGTGGCTTTTTCGATGGCCCACTCGAAGGCGTCGAATTTCACGATGGAGAGAAGCAGCGTGAGATCAAGTGCGGGCTGATAAGCAGGAATTTCCTCGAGCAACGTGAACTCAACGCGGTCGCGCGAGACCTTTTCGATGCGCCCCAGCCAGACGCGCTGGCCGTCGCTCAGTTCGTACAGTTGTCCTTGCTGTGCGCGCAGCACGCGGCCGAGGTGATGGGCAGAGTCGCCTTCGACAGCTGCGGTGTTTTCAGTGAATTGTTGGACAAAGAATCTGCGTCGCACGCGGAGGATTCTATCCTAGCCGTGACCGAGCACGTGCAAGCGAAAAGCCTCAGGTCCAAAAGGCGCGGACGTGAGCTACGGGACGTCTGGACGCGGCTCGGTGCGCATCAGCCGAAGATGTCTTTGACTTTGTCGAAGAGCGAGGAGCCTCGCTCGGCCGGCTTGTTCTCGACCTTTAGCGATGCACCGAGCTGCTCGATCAGCTTGCGCTGTTCGCGGGTGAGCTTGGTGGGCGTCAGCACGCGTACGTGATAGTACAAATCGCCCTTGCCGCCGCCGTGCGGGTCCGCCAAACCTTTGCCGCGTACGCGAAACACGGCGCCGCTCTCCGTGCCTTCGGGGATTTTCAGCTTTTCGTCGCCACCCAGGCCGGGCACTTGCAGTTCCGCGCCGAGTGCGGCTTGCGCGATGCTGATGGGAATGGTGCAGTACAGGTCAGCGCCGCGACGCTCGAAGAATGGATGCTCCTTGACCTCGAGTACAACATATAAATCGCCTGCAGTCCCGCCATTGGGGCCGGGTTCGCCTTCGCCTTGCACGCGCAAACGCGTGCCGGTGTCCACGCCGGGGGGAATGCGCAGCTCGATGGTTCGTTCCTTCTCGACGCGCCCTTGACCGCGGCACTCCGTGCAGCGCTCCTTAATGATTTGGCCGGCGCCCTGACACGCGGGGCAGGTGCGCGTGATGGTGAAAAATCCCTGCTGATAGGCGAGCTGGCCGCGGCCGCCGCACGTCTGGCAAGCGACCACGCCGGTCCCGGCTTTTGCACCGGTGCCGTTGCAGGGGCCGCAGAACTCCTGGCGCGGAATTTTGATCTTGGTGTTGACGCCAGTCGCGGCTTCCTCGAAAGTCAGCGTCATGTCGTAACGCAAATCGGAGCCGCGCTGCGAGCGGCGGCTACGTCCGCCGCGCCGCCCTCCTGAGAAAAGATCCTCGAAGCCGAAGAAGTCACCGAAAATGTCGTGGAAGTCCTGGAAGATGGTGCCGCTGAAGTCCACTCCACCGCCAACGCCGGAAAGCCCGGAATGGCCGTAGGTGTCGTAGATCTGGCGTTTTTGCGAGTCGCTCAGCACGCTGTAGGCTTCTGTGCTCTCGCGGAACTTCGCCTCGGCTTCGGCTTTGTCTTCCGGATGGCGGTCCGGGTGCCACTTGAGCGCGCACTTGCGGTAAGCAGCCTTGATTTCATCGACCGAGGCCGTGCGCGTGACGCCCAACACTTCGTAGTAATCGCGTTGATGGGTCTTTGCCATTGCAGTCCTGTCAGTTCTAGATTCGCGGCGAGCGCAGCGTGTGAGCGCTGCGCCGCCGAGTAAAAGCTCACCACCAATCTACACAAACGTTTTTCAGTTTACAGTTTTCTTTGATGCCGGCGTTGCGTGTACCGCTACACGCACCATGGCCGGGCGCAGCACGCGGCCGTGAAAAACGTAGCCGGGCTGATATACCTGCAGGATGGTGCCGTCCTCGGCCGCGTTCGTTTCCGTGCGATCCATCGCCTGGTGCGCATGAGGATCGAAAGGCTGGCCGAGCGGCTCGACGCGCTCGACGCCGAGCTTGGCGAGGTTGTCGACAAGCTGCTTGTAGATCAGCTCGAAGCCCTTGCGGTAGTTCTCGTACTCCGCCTCGCGGTGCGCGGCGAGCGCGTGCTCGAAACCGTCGATGATGGGAATCAGCGCTTCGACTACACGAGCGGTATAGCGCTTGGAATCGTCGCCGCGTTCCCTTTCGATGCGCTTGCGATAATTATCGAAGTCCGCCTGGCGCCGCAACAACGTCTGCTGCAAATCGTGCAGGTCGGCAACCAGCTTGGCGACTTCGGCGTCCGCCATCGCTGAATCAGCGGCAACGGTCTTGGCCTCCGGGGTTTCGTCAAGCCCGTCGGAATCGTCACGATCCATATTGAAATCCTTGTCCACCACGGTATGCCTCTTTTCTGCCGGGATAAATTAAATCTTGCTCAGCGCTTCGCTGAAGAGCTGGGCCACGTACGCCACCGCGGTCATGGCACGTTCATAGTGCATGCGCGTGGGGCCGAGAACGCCCAGCGAGCCTTGCACGAGGTCGTTTCTCGTGTAGGGCGCGCTGATGAGCGCGAGATTTTCCCCGCGCTCGGAAATTTCCTTCACGCCAATCTGCACGTGCACGGGCTCGGGAGTTTCGATGCAAGCGTTCAGCACCGTCACGAGGCGATGCTTCTCCTCGATGGCTTCGAGCAGGTCGCGCAACTCGGCCTGGCTGGCGAAGTCGACGGCGCCGACCATTTGGGCGG
>Ga0307475_10002214_pt1 | contig 11728 bp, 11 predicted proteins | sample atmos_gasesECM1C_FD_203317 | JGI IMG/M metagenome (GOLD analysis project Ga0307475, IMG submission 203317) | Hardwood forest soil microbial communities from Morgan-Monroe State Forest, Indiana, United States - atmos_gasesECM1C_515 | ecosystem: Environmental > Terrestrial > Soil > Temperate...
CGAGATTTTGTCCGGATTCCACGGGGAGCGCAGGGCCGTCTGCTGCGGTTTCTCTTCGAAACCATTCACGCGATGGTCCTGGTCAATGTCGACGACACCGAAGCGATACGCCTCGTCCGGTTCGATCTGGATCGTCGCCAGGGTTACGTCCGAAGCTGAGTGGACGTGCTGCTCCAGCATCTTCCCGTAGTCCATTTTGTAAATATGGTCACCGGAAAGAATGAGCACGTGCTTGGGCTGTTCGGAGCCGATGGAATAGATGTTTTGATAAACAGCGTCAGCCGTGCCCATGTACCAGTTATCGCTTACCCGCTTCATGGGCGGTAGGATTTCAACAAACTCTCCCATCTCGCGCGCCACGATGTTCCAGCCCTCGCGGATGTGCCGGTTGAGTGACAGCGCCTTGTACTGCGTGAGGATGTACACGCGCCGCAGATCGGAGTTGATGCAATTGGAGAGGGTAATGTCGATAATGCGGTAGATGCCGCCGAACGTGACGGCAGGCTTGGCTCGATCGCGGGTGAGTGGATACAGCCTTTCGCCCGCTCCTCCGGCTAAGAGAACTCCCAGCGTGTCTTTCATCCGAATTCCCGATTTCGTTCAGTTGCTTGCGGGCCTGGTGATTGCCGCAGGAACACGAGTGTGAGACCTGCAGCGCTAACGCTGCGGAACGGTAGATGGTAGCACAGGACGAAACGGCAGGGGCGGAGCGCCGAAATCTTGTAGCGCCGGCGTCTTGTCGGCTGTCGCGAGGGTGTCTCGCCCTCGCCTCACCGGCCGGATCCACTAAAACGAACGGAACTCCAGGAGGTTCCGAGGTGCAGGCACCGCGAACTCATTGGATCGAAAGCTCTGAAATCTTACGCTACGTCCTCGTCGATCTTGATCCGCAGCGACTTCAGGAACTTCAAGTCCTGGTCGTTCACCTTGAATGTGGGGTTTGTGGTTAGAGTGGTTACCAGGGAGGTCTTATCGCCCGACTTCTCACCTTGCTTGCTCACCCCGATGGTAGCTTCCAGCACCAGGAAGATGTCATAGCCGCCCTCTTTGATGCGCGATACCACCTCGGCAATGGAATCGGAATCGGCGAGGGACTCGTTGATCGCTTCGCCCAGTTCTTTCATCAACTGTTTGAGTTGCTGGTCCACGGAACCCCCTCTGGGGGAGCGCCGTCACAGGGCAGTGTGACGCGGCTCCTCGCGTTGCCGATATTGTAACGCCGAACATTGATAAAATCGACCGGTGGCTGGCATCCCTTTAACGCGCAAGCTTCGAATTCTTGCCCAGCTAGCGGGCCAGCAGGCTGAACGGAGCCGTACCATAGGCGCTGTGCTCGAAGCGGGCAGGATCACCCTGCGCTCCTTCAGACGCATTTTCCACCAGCTCTGGTTGGAGGTTACGGGCTTTGTTTTCCTCGCGATGGCGGGGATTGGCGGCATCGCCGTGGGACGCGAGTATGCGAAATATCAAGCCGGCAAGGTAGGTCCCGGACGTGTGATGATCGCCATATGCTTTTGCGTGACCTTCGGTTATTTCGGGCTGAACTCGTTCTGGCGCGTCCGCCGCAAGAAGCAGAACTGACCGGAGAGGGTACCTTGCTTGGAAAGGCTCTAGCCATCAAGAACACTAGGCAGCGTGAAGAAATCCGGCGACCTCCAACGTGGCTCTGGCTTCGCCTTCAGGAATTCCATGACTGACAGGCTGAAAACTGCAATTCCACCGACGACGGCCGAGGCGCGTGATCCCGAAACTTCCTCCCATATTCCCGTTCACCGCCTCTACACTCCTGCCGATCTCAAGGGATGGGATCAGGAGCGGGAAGTCGGGTATCCCGGTGAATATCCTTATACCCGGGGCGTGCAGGCCACAATGTACCGCGGGCGGCTATGGACCATGCGCCAGTATGCGGGCATGGGCGACGCGGAAGAATCGAACAAGCGCTACAAGTACCTCCTCGCGAACGGCACTACCGGCCTATCCGTCGCCTTCGACTTGCCCACGCAGATCGGACTCGATTCCGACAATGCACTAGCCGCGGGAGAAGTAGGCAAAGTCGGCGTTGCCATCGACTCGATCGAAGACATGGAGCGCCTGTTCGCTGGCATCGACCTGACGAAAATCTCTACTTCGATGACCATCAACGCGACCGCATCGATCTTGCTCGCTCTGTACGTCGCGGTGGCGAGGCGGCACGGCGCCGACATTCGCAGGCTTTCTGGCACCGTGCAGAACGACGTGTTGAAGGAATACATCGCGCGCGGGACCTACATCTATCCGCCGCAGCAGGCGATGCGCATCATCACCGACCTGTTTGCCTGGAGCAACCAGAACCTGCCCGAGTGGAACACGATTTCGATTTCGGGTTACCACATGCGCGAGGCGGGTTCGACGGCCGTGCAGGAAGTGGCGTTCACCCTGGGCGACGGGATGGCCTACGTGCAAGCGGCGATCAACGCCGGCCTTGATGTCGACAAGTTCGCCCCGCGCCTGTCGTTCTTCTTTAACGCGCACAGCAATTTCCTCGAGGAAGTTGCGAAGTTCCGCGCCGCCCGCCGGATGTGGGCGCGCATCATGAGAGAACACTTCAAGGCGAAGAATCCGAAGTCCTGGATGCTGCGCTTCCACACCCAGACCGCGGGTTCGACGCTAACGGCGCAGCAGCCGGAAAATAACATCGTCCGTACCGCGATGCAGGCCATGGCGGCCGTGCTCGGAGGAACGCAGTCGCTGCATACCAACTCTTTCGACGAGGCGCTGGCATTGCCTACCGAGCAGTCGGCGCGGATCGCACTGCGCACGCAGCAGATCATCGGCTACGAGTCAGGTGTACCGCAGACCATTGACCCGCTGGCGGGGTCGTACTACGTGGAAAGTCTGACCAATGAAATCGAGAAACGCGCAGCCGAGTATCTCGGCAAGATCGAAGTGATGGGTGGAATGCTGAAGGCGGTCGAGCGCGGATACGTGCAGCAGGAAATCCAGAACGCCGCCTACGAATACCAGCAGGCAGTGGACCGCGGCGAAGCGATTGTAGTGGGCGTGAACCGGTTCGAGCTGGCGGAAGAAAAACCAATTCCGATCCAGCGAATCGACGAGGCCCTGGAAGCAAAGCAGGTGGAGCGACTGCAGGCGCTGCGGGCACGGCGCGACACAGGCACGTGGCAGGCGGCTTTGGGGGCGGTCGAGGACGCGGCCCGTTCAGGAGCGAACCTGATGCCCCGGATTGTGGGAGCGGTCGAGGCCTGTGCAACCGTGGGCGAGATTTCAGACGCCATGCGGCGGGTCTTCGGAGAGTACAGGGAGGCGGTGGTGACTTAAGTCGTTTAGAAGCGGTAACCGATCAAATCGGTAGCTTTGTAGCTAAGCGCTTCTCTCCGCGCACCCTGCGGATTTTCTCCGCTCTCTACGGCTAAGTGTTTTTTGGGCGCTTCCCCCGTACGGGGGGAAAGTAGCGTGGCGTAGACATTGGCCAAGTACCCCATCCAAGCTCCGCTTGCGCGGGGGCGTTCAAGGGGCACCTATTTGGCGACCTGGTAACCCGCGGCTTCGCGACAGGCCTCACAGTAATAGAGACCCTCTTCGCAGAGGCGGACGTCGAGTTGTCCCTGGCAGAACACGCAGTATTTCTCGCACTCGCAACGTTCTTCGATCTGTTCGCATTGATTGCAGCGGGCTTTGCTTTTGGTAGCCATGGGGAAACTGTAGCGCTAGACCCGGTACCAGGGAACGTTCCGTTGGTAACAAAGAACAGGCTCTAAGCTTTGGGCTGTAGGCTCTAGCAAAGAGCTTCGAGCAGCGGGCTTCGCGTTACGAACTTTCAAAATGTGCTTCAGGCGAAAAGATTCGAGACTAGAGCGAGACTCGAGAGCCTAATCCCGGGCCTCCCCGTTTGACCGCCCGAAAAACCACATGATAGGGTTATGGGTTCCACGACTCCGCAGCCAGCCACTGCGCATCCAATCGAGGATCTACTTTTGCCTGCCCTTGAGGCGACTACGCCGACCACCCGCAAGACCGCATTGAACGCCGTCCATCGCCAGATGGGCGCCAAGATGGTCGAATTCAATGGCTGGGACATGCCGGTGGAGTATCCGTCGGCCGGCGGCATCATGGCCGAGCACAACGCGGTCCGCAGCGGAGTAGGCATCTTCGACGTCAGTCACATGGGGGACATCCGGTTGTCAGGACCGCAGGCCCTGGCCGCCGTCCAGCACATTTCCATGAACGATGCCTCGCGGCTGGCGGTCGGCCAGGCACAGTATTCCGCGCTGCTCTATCCGCAAGGTACATTTGTGGATGACGTCATCGTGCATCGACTGGGCGAGGACGACTACCTGTTGGTGATCAACGCCGGAACACGGGAGAAAGATTTCAATTGGGTTCGTGAACACGCGCGGCAGTTCGACATCAAGCTCGAACACCTCTCGGACGACTACACCCAGATTGCGATCCAGGGCCCGAAAGGCGTGAATCTGCTGCAGAAGCTCACGAACGCGAACCTCTCGGCGGTGAAGTTCTACTGGCTGACGCGCGGAACCGTGTGCGGGCTGCAGAACATTCTGATTGCGCGTACCGGCTACACCGGAGAGGACGGATTCGAGATCTACATTCCAGCGGATGAGTCAACCAGTGTGCGGGTGTGGAATGAGATTCTTGCAGCGGGCAAAGAATTCGGCGTAGTTCCGTGCGGCCTGGGAGCACGCAACACATTGCGGCTCGAAGCAAAGTTGGCGCTGTACGGACACGAGATTTCTGACTCCATTAACGTCTGGGAGGCAGCCCTCGACCGCTTTGTCAAATTGGAGAAGCCAGAATTTATCGGTCGGGCGGCACTCGAGAAGGCCAAAGCTGCAGGACTGAAGCAGACCTTGGTAGGCCTTGAGATGGTCGAGCGTGGTATCGCGCGCGATGATTACAAGGTGCTCGACGAAGCCGGCAAACAAATTGGCTACGTAACCAGCGGGTCCCCAGCGCCGTTTCTAAAGAAAAACATCGCACTGGCCTACGTGCCCCCTGCCTTTGCTGAGATTGGCACCAACGTAAAAGTGGAAATCCGCGGGCAAGGCGTCCGCGCGCAGGTGGTGCCCACGCCTTTTTACAGGCGTCCGAAGAGGAACTGATAGCAGTCGAACGTAGACTCGAAGCTTGGGCTCGAAGCTCGGAGCTGCAAGCCAGAAGCCAGGAGCCAAAAGCTAGATGCCCTATCCTACCGACCTGAAATACACCAAGGAACATGAGTGGATCAAAGTCGACGGCTCCAATGCGACCATCGGCATCACCGACTACGCCCAGGAATCGCTTGGTGACATCGTTTTCGTGGACCTGCCGAAGGTGGGTTCCGAGATCACAGCGGGGAAGACCTTCGGAACCGTAGAATCGGTGAAGGCCGTATCGGATCTCTATGCCCCCGCGTCGGGAGCGGTCACCGAAGTGAATGGAGAGCTGGCAACGGCTCCGGAAAAGATTAATAAGGATGCGAACCACACCTGGATGATCAAGGTGAAGCTCAAGGATCCCACCGAACTGAACCGCCTGCTTTCCGCAGCGGATTACGAGAAGTTCGTCAGCGAAGAGGCGGGGCATTAGGTTTGGGCGATTCAAAGTGGCCGGCTTTGACCGAAGTGCGAAACACCGATCTCGTTTGCCGGTCCATTGAGCGACTGCAGATCGCCGGCCACCAATCGTTTTGGCTGTTGGCACCATCTATATAGGTTCGTATGCGTTATCTACCCAAATCACCCGCAGACCGACAGGGAATGCTCAAGGCCATCGGGGCGCGCTCCATCGACGATCTGTTTGCGCCCATCCCCGCCGAGTACCGCCTCAACCGTGACCTGACGGTCCCGCGCCAGATGGCTGAATCCGAGATTGTGGACTGGTTCCGCCAGCGTTCGCAGGAGAATGGGATCGAGTACACCAGCTTCCTCGGCGCCGGCGCTTACCTGCACTACCGGCCTGTGATCGTCGATTCGCTGATCTCCCGAGGCGAGTTCCTCACCGCGTATACGCCTTACCAGGCGGAGATCTCCCAAGGCACGTTGCAGGCCATCTTCGAATTCCAGACCATGATCTGCGAACTGACCGGTATGGAGGTCGCCAACGCTTCCATGTATGACGGCTCGACGGCCGCCGCCGAAGCCGCCATGATGGCAGGGCGCGTCACCGGACGCAATTCCGTGGTTATCGCGAAGAGCCTGCATCCGGAATATCGCGAAGTTCTCGCGACGTATGCGCACCACCAGGGGATGCCGCTCACGCTTGCCGGATTCACTGAAACCGGCCGAGTGAACCTGAAAGAGCTTGAACAAGCCGTTACCCCGGACACGGCTTGTGTGCTGATCCAGTCGCCGAACTTCTTCGGTACGGTAGAGGATGTGAACGCAATCGCCGACATCGCACATAAGCATGGGGCCCTGCTGGTGGTTTCGATCGCCGAGGCTGTCTCTCTGGGGATTGTCGAGCCACCCAGGCAGGCGGATATCGTCGCCATGGAGGCGCAGTCCTTCGGCGTTCCGCTGGGGTTTGGCGGACCGTATTGCGGAGTGATTGCCACCCAGGAAAAATTTGTTCGGCAGATGCCCGGGCGCCTTGCCGGGCAGACTACCGACCGCAAGGGCAAGCGCGGCTTCGTGTTGACGCTCGCCACGCGCGAACAGCACATTCGCCGCGAGAAGGCCACCTCGAACATCTGCACCAACCAAGCGCTGGTCGCGCTCATGGTCAACATTTTCATGACCGTATATGGCAAGGTCGGGCTGAAGGAATTGGCCAAACAGAACCTGGCCAAAACTGCCTATTCCGCCGAACAGTTCAGTAAGCACGCCCGCATCCTTTTTTCCGGGGCGCCGCGTTTCAACGAGTTCGTGGTACAGACCAGCGAAGATCCTTACGTGATCAATAGCCGCCTGCTCGGCCACAAACTGGTGGGTGGTCTTCCGCTCAAGAAGTTCTATCCGGAGTTGGGCAATGCCGCCCTCTGGTGCTGCACCGAGATGACGACCCGCACGGCGATCGACACTGCGGTTGGCATGCTCGCCGAAAGCGAATCCGAAGAACCCCGAGGTGAGCACGCGGTCGAGGAGGTGGCGCGATGAAACATCCGACGCCCAAAGCCACTCGCCACGTCAATCAGAACGAAAGCCTGATCTTCGAGAAGTCGTCGTCCGGCAAAGCCGCGTGGAAGCTTCCTCCGCTCGACGTTCCGGAGGTCGACGCTGCGAAGTTGCTGGGAAGGGCCGAACGCAAAGATCTCGGCCACATGCCGGAAGTCAGCGAGATCGAAATCATTCGCCACTTCACGCGCCTTTCCACCTGGAATTACGCCATCGACCTCGGGATGTACCCTCTGGGGTCGTGCACGATGAAGTACAACCCCCGGGTCAATGAAGTCGTCGCCCGTCTCGAGGGCCTGGCCAACGGTCATCCCTACCAGCCCGAGAAGATTTCGCAGGGCGCGTTGCGCATCCTCAAGACACTCAGCGACTGCCTCCTCGAAATCACTGGCATGGAGGCGATCACCCTGCAGCCCGCGGCGGGCGCGCATGGAGAGCTTACTGGCCTCCTGTTGGTGCGTGCCCACCACCAGGCGAAAGGGAATCCCCGTAAGAAGGTCCTCATCCCGGACTCGGCGCACGGCACTAATCCCGCGACTGCCGCGATGGTCGGCTACGCCGTCGAAAATCTGAAGTCGAATGCTCGCGGCATGGTCGAGGTGTCCGCACTCGAAGCCCAGATGAACGACGACGTCGCCGCTCTCATGCTGACGAACCCCAATACGCTGGGTGTCTTCGAGCAGGAGATCCACAAGATCGCGCAGATCCTGCACGCGAAGGGCGGCCTGCTCTACATGGACGGCGCCAACATGAACGCGCTGGTCGGCAAGGTGCGTCCCGGCGACTTCGGAGTCGACGTAATGCACCTCAACCTGCACAAGACGTTCTCGACGCCCCACGGTGGCGGTGGTCCCGGTTCAGGGCCGGTTGCGGTGAAGCGTGCGCTGGAGCCCTTCCTGCCGAAGCCGGTAGTAATCACGAAAAGCGATGGAACGCTGGGCTTCGAATATAACCGGCCGCAATCGGTCGGCCGGGTGCGTTCGTTTTACGGAAACTTTGGCATGTTCGTGCGCGCTCTGGCGTACATTCTGGCCAACGGGCCCGACGGCCTTCGGCAAACCACCGAAGATGCGGTGCTCAACGCGAACTACATCCGCAAGGGGCTGGAAGGTATCTACGACTTACCCTACGCCACGCCCAGCATGCACGAGGTTGTCTTCAGCGACAAACTGCAGGCGAGAAAGGGGGTGAAGACGATGGACATCGCCAAACGCCTTATCGACTATGGCTTCCACCCTTACACGACAGCGTTCCCCCTGATCGTGCCCGGCGCGCTGATGATCGAGCCCACCGAGAGCGAAGATAAAGCAGAAATGGACCTGTTCATTGCTGCGATGAAGTCCATCGCGCAAGAGGTGGAAGAAGATCCGCAGACCGTCTTGGACGCACCCCACACTACGCGGGTGTCGCGTCTGGATGAAACTGCCGCTGCGCGCAAGCCGGTGCTGCGCTGGAAGCCCTGAAGAATAAAACACTCACCGGCAAGGACACAAAGGGAGCACAAAGGATTCATAGCTTGCGGCGGATAAGCTCGCAGCGACTTGGATCCTTCGCGTTCCTTCGTGCCCTTTGTGGTTGATGTTGTTTTTCAGCTCTTCTTGGATGTCACGGCGAAGAAGGCCTTGGCTTCCTGTTCCACGTTCTTGCTGTCGCAATGTGGACACCGAATCTGCTCGCGGTCATGTTGATTCAGGCTTAGAACTTTTTCAAATTCCTTGTGGCAGTCATTGCAGAGGTAATCGTACACGGGCATGGGGAAACCTCCCGCTAAACATTCTTAGAAGCGTAGGAGGAATTGTAGTCCTTTTTCGGCAGGATGGCGGTGACGTCTGACGGCCAAAAATCTTCAATAACAGAGGGCACCGAAGGGTCGCGGGGGAATTTCCGGCTCGAAGCTCGCGGCTCTTAGTCCCCCTTGTGCCTCAGTGTCCTCTGTGTTGATATTTGTGTCTCACTTCGTCTCGGAAATTTCCACCGTTGCCCGCGTGTTCTCCCAGTCAATGTACATGTGACATCCAGTCCCCATTTCGTGGAAGGAAATGGTGAAGTTCTCGACGAGAGCGGGCGTCTTTGAAACGCTCATATCGGCCCGCACCAAATCCTGTCCCTCCGGATACGGAATGCCCCACTCGCCCGTCTTCTTGCTGATGATGAGCGTCCACTTGTCCTGCGCAGGAACCGTGAACATGGTGTAGCTGCCGGCGGGAATTTCTTTTCCGCCGATCGACAGTTTGGTGTCGGTCACAAACGTGGTAGCTTCGTTGGCGCCGGTTCTCCACACCTCGCCGTAGGGCACGAGCTCGCCGAAGATCTTGCGTCCCTTGGCGCGCGGGCTGGAATAGTCCACCTTGATGCTCTTACCGTCCGCGAACTTGCACTGCGCATTGGCTGCGGGACTGGGACGCGGTTTTTTCTCGCCACCCATCTGGGCGGTGGCGAACATCGACAGGGCTACGACCATACACAGCAGGAATGCGAAACGTTTCTGCATGAGGCTCTCCTTTGAGCGTTTAGCACTTGGCATTTAGCCTTCGGCGTTCCTTACTCGACACGCAGCCATTGGACGTGCGAGACAAGCTTGTGTGATCGTGGGAAGGCACAATCGCCCGGGACCAAACGCCAAGTGCTAAATGCTAAGTGCTTTTTCGCTCGCCAATTATCCCCCAGCGCACGCCCACGTTACAATCGACCCATGCCGGTATTCGATGACAAGCAGGAAGAATTGGAACACTACGAGACCATGATGGGAGTGCCCCGCGGCCGCCTCGCGGTCACCATGGACCTGGTCACCGACGCCATGGCCCTCGTCGGCCAGCACGGCGTCTACTGCCAGAGCCAGCGCTGGCCCGGAAAGCCTGTTATGGACATCCAGATGGTGATGAAGAGCCTGGCCGACGCGAAGGAACTCATTCAGAGCGTGATGGAAGAGTTGAAGACGCGGGAGACGCCCTGACACGATGCCCTTGTACAGCGACATCATGCAAGACGGCGATCCCGAGCGGGCAACGTCGCGGGCAGCGGCGTACAAGAACTACCTCGCGACCGTCTCTGCTCATCTCCCAGACGAGACTAGAGAGTTTCTCCTCAGCGATTGGTAGTACTCGGATGTCCACCGTTGCCCTCACGATGCTTGGGTTGAGAGTCTGGAGATTTTTGAGGACGCGTCCGGGGACCGGCAGCAAGACCGTGAACTCGGGATTCGACTGCGATTGCTGGTAGGGTCTCACGCTGGCCACATACACTTTCAGTACAAAGGCAGCCACTCAGTCGTGGAGGCGCCAAACACGGCGATTGGTCAGCAGACGAGATTACACTTGCCTCAGATGGACAGATCGACCATGCAATCCTGTTTTCTTCTGGATCTTCCTGGAGAATCACGTGCAACAGCGTCTCTTACGAGTACATCCCGATCGCAGTCTCGAAGCAAGCGCCGTGATTTAAGCAACGCCAGAACACGTCCTAAGGTCGCACGGTCACCGTCACCATCTCCACCCCACGCGCCCCCACCGTCGCCGAGAATTTCCCCGTAAACTTTCCCAAATCCTTCTTCGCCCACAAATCCCGCACCAAAGCTGACAGCGACTCCGGATAGTCCAGATCCGCCCACCTCGCCGTAATCTCGTGCTCCTTGTCTCCGCGGTTGAACAAAATCACCGCCCGTGCTCCACCCGCGAGTTCCTTCGACCATACCTCCAGTTCGCGATTCTTCCACACGCGCCGGCCCTGCCGACCCAGGGCGTCTTGGTCGACTGCAATCACTTCCTTGTTGGTGAGGATGTCGTGAATCTCCGGCTTCATATCGCGCAGGTCATTGCCTGCGATCAGCGGCGCCGCCAGCAGTGCCCACAAGCTGAAATGCGACCGGTACTCGTTGGTGGTCATACCACCATTGCCGACCTCGAGCATGTCCGGATCGTTCCAGTGACCCGGACCGGCGTAGGAGTAAATCGCATCCTCGGCGTCCACGATGTCGACCACGCCATAGGAGCAACAGTCGCCGGGCTTCCATTCCTTCTTGCCCGACCACCGATCTTGAATGTCTCCAGTGGTGCGCCACAGGTTGCCGCCCACTTCTTTGCCCCAAAGCCACGGTTTGGCAGTGCCCCATTCGCAAATGCTCAGCACGATGGGGCGACCGGCCGTGTCGAGAGCGTTACGCATGTTGGCATACGACGCGCGCGCGTCCTGTGTCGTCGTGTTGCACCAGTCATATTTCAGGTAGTCGACGCCCCAGGCGGCGTATTTCAGTGCGTCCTGGTATTCATGCCCGAGTCCGCCCGGACGTCCCGCGCAGGTTTTCGCGCCGGCATCGGAATAAATGCCAAACTTCAGACCAAGCGAGTGAACATAATCTGCCAGCGCCTTGATGCCGGAAGGAAAGCGTTGCGGATCCGCGACGATGTTGCTGTCCTTGTCACGCTCGACCTGCCAGCAGTCGTCGATGACGACGTATTGGTAGCCCACTTCTTTCATGCCCGACTTAACCATGACGTCTGCCATGCCTTTGATCAAATCCTCGCTCACATTGCAGGCAAACTTGTTCCAGGAGTTCCATCCCATGGGCGGAGTGAGGGCGAGGTTGGCGGAAACACCCGGATTCTGCGCGAGCAGACGTA
>Ga0307475_10002215_pt1 | contig 11720 bp, 6 predicted proteins | sample atmos_gasesECM1C_FD_203317 | JGI IMG/M metagenome (GOLD analysis project Ga0307475, IMG submission 203317) | Hardwood forest soil microbial communities from Morgan-Monroe State Forest, Indiana, United States - atmos_gasesECM1C_515 | ecosystem: Environmental > Terrestrial > Soil > Temperate...
CCAAAATCCGCTTTGGGCCATGACGCTCGGGGTCCGCACGCATGGCGATCCGGCGCAGCTGAGCGCAACGGTTCGCGAGCAGGTTCAGGCACTCGATCCGGCGCTCCCCGTTGAAAATCTCAAGCCGATGACGGAAGTAATTTCGGAATCCATCGCCCAGCCGCGATTCCGCACCACGTTGCTCGGCCTTTTTGCCGCAACCGCGCTTCTGCTTGCCGCCGTCGGAATCTACGGCGTGATCTCTTACAACACGGGCCGGCGCACGCGCGAAATCGGCATCCGCGTGGCGCTGGGTGCGCAGCGGCGCGATGTTCTTCAACTCATTTTGCGCGAGGGTGCCGTGCTTGGCGCTGCCGGAATCGTTTTCGGTCTTGCGGGTGCTGCGGCGGTCGCGCACTTTCTCGCGACGCTGGTCTTCAATACCAGCACGAGTGACCCGGCGATCTATCTCGCCGTTGCAGCGCTCCTGTTCGGCGTGTCTCTGCTAGCGTGCTACATCCCGGCGCGGCGTGCGATGCGCGTGGACCCGATGGTTGCATTGCGTTACGAGTAAGCCGTTTTCATTCAGGATGAGGAGAGTATGATGCAAACTTTGCTCCAGGACATTCGCTACGGTATCCGGATGCTGGCGAAGAATCCCGGCTTTGCCGCGGTAGCCATTCTTACGCTCGCGCTTGGCATCGGCGCCAACACCGCTATTTTCAGCGTGCTGAATGCGGTGTTCTTGAAGTCGCTGCCTTATCATGATCCCGAACGTCTTGTTCTAATCTGGGGCGCCGACAAAGACAGTCAGCGCAACCAGGTTTCCTTCTCGGATTCAATCGACTTCCGCGCGCAGAACCACGTTTTCGAAGACGTCGCAAGTTTCGGCAACTGGGATCCGGTGCTCACAGGCAGCGGCGAGCCCGAACACATCCCCGCTCTTCTCGTCACCGACGGCTACTTCAAAGTGATGGACGCGCGTCCGTTACTCGGCCGAACGTTCCTGCCGGAAGAGAACTATGACGGCAGGGACTACGAAGCAATTCTTACGTATGGGCTGTGGCGGAACCGCTTCGGCGGCGACCCGGGCATCGTGGGCCGTTCGATCGTGCTCAATGGCCATCTTCATACGATCGTCGGCGTGATGCCCGCGGACTTCGCGCCGCTCCCACAGCGGCTTTCGACCAACGAGCCTGCGCAGCTATACCGTCCGGTCGGCGAAAAGTACGACGACAAAGAACGCTCGTCTCGCCATTTGCGCGACATCGCCCGCCTGAAGCCGGGAGTTACGCTGGCGCAAGCCCAGGCGGAAATGGACACGATCATGCGCCACATCGAGCAACTTCATCCGGATACGAACTCGGATGTGGGGGTGCGTGTCGTTCCGCTGAAGGAAGACCTTGTCGGCTATCTTCGCCCGGCGCTCCTGCTGCTGTTCGCCGCGGTCGCTTGCGTGCTGCTGATTTCCTGCGCCAATGTTGCCAACCTGCTGCTCGCTCGCGCGACTGCCAGGCAGAAAGAAGTTGCAGTGCGCGCGGCCTTGGGCGCGGGACGTGCGCGGCTGGTACGCCAATTCCTGACGGAAAGCGTGCTGATGAGCCTCGCTGGCGGGGTGCTGGGACTGTTGCTTGCGATATGGGGCACCGAAGTCCTGATCTTGAAAGGCGCCAAGGCGATTCCGTTCCTGACCACCGTGCACCTCGATTACGGCGTGCTCGGCTTTACGTTTGCGGTTTCGGTCGTCACGGGCGTGTTCTTCGGCATTTTTCCCGCGCTGCGAATCTCGCGACCGGACTTGATCGAAACACTGAAGGAAGGAGGCCGCACGACAGGCGCCGCCTCCGCGCACGGCGGATTGCGCTCCGCGCTTGTTGTTTCCGAGCTGGCCATGGCGCTGGTCCTTCTGGTGGCGGCAGGCCTGCTGATCGAAAGCCTCCTGCACTTGCGCGCCGTAAGTCCCGGCTTCAATCCGGAAAACCTTGTCACCATGGGTTTCGGGTTGCCGAGCACGCGCTATCCCGAACCGGAGAAGAAGGTCGCATTCTGCAATCAACTCCTCGAGCGCGCCGCTCGCATCCCCGGCGTCCGAGCCGCCGCATTGTTCCATCCGCTGCCGTTGAGCGACGACTTCGACCAGACCGCCGTCGAAATCCTCGGCCATCCGTACCCTGTCGGGCAAGAGCCGAGGGCGGACCGCTACATTGTCAGCTCGAACGCCATCGCGGCGATGCAGATTCCCCTGCTCCGCGGCCGTGAATTTTCCGAGAGCGACACCGCCGATTCACCCGGCGTGGTTGTCATCAGCCAGACGATGGCGAAGAACTTCTGGCCCAACGAAGACGCCATCGGCAGGCGCATCCGCCTGCCCTGGGAGCCGGGCAACAAAATCAAGGAGCGCGCGGTGATTGGAATCGTCGCGGACATCAAGCAATACGCGCTGGACACTCCCAACACGCCGCAGCTTTACGTTCCTGTCGCGCAGTACGCCGCTGCCATGGGCCCCGTTTTGGTCGTGCGGACTGCATCGAATCCCTTTGCCGCTGTCCCAGCGCTTCGCGACCTGATCCGTTCGATGGACAAAGACGAAGCTGTTTCCGCGGTGGCCACTTACGATGAACTGCTCGCCGATTCGATCGCGCTTCGCCGCTTCACCATGCTGTTGCTCGGCCTTTTCGCGGGTGTAGCATTCTTGCTCGCCGTGGTCGGAATCTACGGCGTGATGTCCTATGTGATCGCGCAACGCACCCACGAGATCGGCATCCGCATGGCGCTGGGCGCCCAAGCACGCGACATATTGCGGCTCACGCTGGGTCATGGGTTGCAGTTGGCGCTGGGCGGAGTTGCCATCGGCACAGTCGCCGCGCTTCTCTCGACTCGCGCGATGGTCAGCCTGTTGTTTGGTGTGCGCACTGCGGACCCGCCTACATTTGCCGGCGTTGCATTCTTGCTCACGGTTGTGGCCCTCGCAGCCTGCATTGCCCCGGCGCTTCGCGCGATGCGCGTGGATCCGATGGTGGCACTGCGGCACGAGTAATGACTCGAGGACGATCTTTCTTATCCAGGGGGAGGCAGCCATGCAGAATTTCTGGCAGGATGTTCGGTACGCCGCTCGCATGCTGGCGAAGAATCCCGGCTTTGCCGCGGTAGCCATTCTCACGCTCGCGCTCGGGATCGGCGCCAACACCGCCATCTTCAGCATGGTCGATTCGCTTCTGCTTCGGCCTCTGCCGGTCAAGGATCCCCAGCAGATGACGGTAATTGCTTTCCGCCAGAAGCAAGCCTTGGTGCAAAACCAGATGTCCGTCGCGGACTACCGCGACATTCGCACGCAGACCACGGGCGTTTTCTCCGATCTCTTTGGTTTGATGTTCGGTCTCGACGGCCTCAGCGTGAACGGCAAGCCCCCCGATCGCATTCTGAGCAACTACGTCACCGGCAATTTCTTCACCGCTCTCGGACTCAAGCCGGCGCTCGGGCGGTTCATTCTTCCTTCCGAAGGCGATGCGATCGACGCCGATCCGGTGATCGTCCTTGGTTACGCCTACTGGAAAACTCATTTCGGCGGCGATCCCTCGGTTGTGGGCAGCAAGGTTTCCGTGGACGGCCATCCGATGACGATCGTTGGCATCGCTCCCGAGGGTTTCTACGGCCTCTTTTCGCTGGCGACGGTGCAGGCGTACATGCCGCTCGGCATGGCCACCATCGACAGCAATCCCCCCGATTTCATGAGCAATCGCGGGTCTCGGTTGTTCTCGGCGTTCGGCCGCTTGCAGCCCGGCGCTACCAATGCGCAGGCGCAAGCATCGCTCGACGTTGTATCCAAGCGGCTCGCCCAGGAATATCCCTCCGACCAGGAAATCAGCTATCTGGCTTTTCCGGAACTTCACTCGCGGCCCAATCCCGATCCGGCGAACACGATCGTGGTGATCTCCAGCCTTTTTCTGGGCCTGGCGGCGCTGGTGCTGCTGCTCGCCTGCGGGAACGTGGCCAACATTCTTCTGGTGCGGGCGACGATTCGCGAGCGCGAGATGGCGATTCGTGCGGCGCTCGGCGCGGCACGCAGCCGCTTGATCCGGCAGTTGCTCACGGAAAGCATTCTGCTGGCGCTCGCGGGCGGAGTGGCGGGAATTTTTCTCGGCTATTTCGGCAGCGCGGCGCTTAGTTCGGTAAATCTCCAAGTGGATCTCCCCGTGCGGCTCGATTTTGGCTTCGACTGGCGCGTGTTCGCCTACGCATTCTCCGCCGCGTTCATCACCGGCATCATCGTCGGAATCATTCCCGCGGTGCGCATTTCGCGGGGAAATCTCAGCAGTATCTTGCACGAAGGCGGACGCGGCCTAGTGGGCGGGCGGCATCGCTTGCGAGGTTCGCTGGTGGTGGCTCAGGTGGCCGGCTCGTTGATGCTCCTGATCATCGCGGGACTTTTCACGCGCAGCCTCGACAAAGCCCAGCGAACCAACCTTGGATTTGATTCGAGCCATGTTCTGGACGTGAGCATGGATCCGACCGAAATCGGGTACAACGAGGCGCAGGGCCGCGAGTTCTACAAGAACCTCCTCGAACGCGTCCGCTCGCTTCCCGGAATCGAATCGGCGAGCCTCACCAGCGCCGTTCCTCTGAGCTATTTCAACAACACCGACACGCTCAACATCGAAGGCTACCAGCCGCCGCCCGGACAGCAGGGGCAGACTTGTCTTTTCTCGTACGTCTCGCCCGGCTACTTCGATACCTTGAAGATTCCGATGCTTCGAGGGCGCAGCTTCGCCGAGCGCGACGACGAAAAAGCGAAGTTCGTCGCCATCATCAACGAGACCATGGCGAAGACCTACTGGCCCAATTCCGATCCCGTCGGGCGGCAATTCACGATGCTGAGCGACGTCCAGCATCCCGTGGAAGTTGTCGGCATCGCGAAAGACTCGCGGTTTCAGGGCGTGACGGGCCCCATAAATCCGGGATTCTATCTGCCCTTTGTGCAGCACTACGCGCCCGCGTCGCTGGAAACGCTGCAGGTGCGGACCATCGCAGCGCCGGGCGCGATGGTTCCGGAACTCGAGCGCGTGATTCAATCGCTCGCGCCCGATCTGCCGGTGTTCGACGTGCGCACGATGACGCAAGCGCTGTACACGCTCAATGGCTTGCTCGTGTATCAGTTGGGAGCGGCGCTGGCTGCCTCGCTGGGAACTCTGGGACTGGTGCTCGCCATCGTCGGCGTGTACGGCGTCGTGTCGTTCGACGCGAGCCAGAAGACCCACGAGATCGGAATCCGCATGGCGCTGGGGGCGCAGCCGACCGACGTGCTGAAGCTCATCTTCGGCAAAGGATTGCTGATCGTCGGGATCGGCCTGGCCGTGGGCCTGGCCGCTGCGTTTGGAGCGGCGCGGCTGGCCGGGAATTTCATCGCCGTGAGTCCCACAGACCCGGTGACCTATTTGGCGGTGTCGGGGCTGCTGCTGTTCGTGGCACTCGTCGCGTGTTACATCCCCGCGCGACGCGCGATGCGCGTTGATCCCATGGTTGCCTTGCGCTACGAATAACCCGCCGCAGGCGCGCGCAAAGAGGGACGATTGAGTGACGATTAGACAAGGTGCCGTTGTTGGTGGGCAAGGGGTTAGGCATAGTTCTAATCGACACGGGTGACGATTAGATTCTGGACGCTCGCCGCTAGAGATGTGAGGGTGGAAACCCAACACCGCGGCTGGCAGCGCCTCCGCTATGTCGATTCGCGTGTTGCGGTGCTGCGTCATTTCGAAATTTCCCAGACCAGGCTAGCAGGACGGGTTGCGTGAAAAATACTGTCCCGAGGGACAAATTAGGGACAGGTCGACAAAAAGGAGGAAGTACAGGTTATTGTACAGGTGCGCGGAAGCAGCGGTCCCGTTCGGCCGCAAGGCGGTCCTCAGGGCAAGTTAGTGGTGAGTGGCGAGAAACGGTTCCTCCTAAAATTTGCCGGGAGCGGAATGAAAAGGGTCGGGCTGAGGCGTGGTGAGATTTTCCTCGGGACTCGGAATGTCCAGGTTCACGACCACCGGCTCCTGGCCGCTGCGCACGATCACGGCTTCAACCGGCTCGTCCTTTTTGGCGTTTAGCTCCTGGTGAGGCAAATAGGGCGGAACGTAGACGAAGTCTCCCGGACCGGCCTCGTCCACGAACTCCAGACGGTCGCCCCAGCGGAAGCGGGCGCGGCCCCGAACGATATAGATGACGGTTTCGAGTTCGCCGTGATGATGAGGACCCGTCCTGGCATTGGGATGCACGACGACGGTTCCGGCCCAGAGTTTTTGGGCGCCGACGCGAGCGTGGGAGATGGCTTCGGCCCTCGTCATTCCCGGAGTCTGAGGCGTGTTGGCATCCAGCTCGCCGCTTCGGATAATTCGAAGGCCATGGTTTCTCCAATCAGGTTTTTCACCGATGTTCGCATCGGATCCCATACGCTCCTCCATGTCCCTGAAGCCCGCCTGCCCCGGACGGAATTATGCAATAGTTTCAGCACGCCCGGCAGGCAGCACGTTCGGAAGAAATGGATTGCAGCCCTGGCGAAGATTTGCGTGGGGGCACCGCGCCGCGTTTGTCCATACTAGGCAGAATCCCGCTTAATCGCTCTTCGCCAAAATCAATGGCAAAAGAAATTCGTACAACCTCTTTCTCTCATCGGGCCCGGCATTTTCAATTTGCAGGCCCACACAGTCGTCTCCGAGCACACGAACGACACGCCCGGTTATCCGCAAAGGCGGTGCCCCCGGTGTGAGTTCCAGACCCACACGGACCGTCGAGCCAACGGGAAGCGCGCCAGAGGCTCGCACCAGCATGCCTCCCAGGCTCAGGTCGAGTGTCGCACCGATAAACTTTTCTTGCCCACACTCTAAGTCCACTTTGCAACTAATCCTGACGCGCTGGTACCGTCGTGCTTCGCGCTGGATGGAATCCTCTGTGACACGAATCAGGCGCAGCATGCGATGGCGATCGATGGGTTTGAACAGGAAGAAATTGGCGCCGGCCTCGAATGCGCGCGCGAGCACGGCGTTGTCGTCCTCTCCCGTGATAATTACGATAGGAGTGGTTCGATTCAGACCAGAGGCGCGCGTCCGGCGGGTCAGTTCGATGCCGTCGGGCGGCGGCATGCGCACGTCCAAAAACACGGCACCGAATTTCTCTTGTGCAAGATGCATTGCGGCTTTCTTACTATCCGTGATCGCGAAGGATTCCATCTGGGCAGAACTCAAGACTTCCTGAATCAGTTCACATATCGTTGGGGCGTCGTCAACTACGAGAACCCGGTTTGACACGCTGATCTCCCAGGGGCCCGATTAAGTGGTTCGGCCTGGACAATTCAAATGCGTTTAAGAGCTAAATTGCTATGTCGCGGCGTGGTTCAGCCACCGCTCGAGCTGCGCACCGAGCAACTTAAAGTCGATGGGCTTGGAAACGCACGCGTTGCAGCCCGCTTGAAGTACCCGCTCCTGATCCGTGACCATGGCGTGTGCCGTCACGGCAATGACCGGGATGTGTTGCAGCTTTGATTCGCGTCGGATCCACTTGGCCAGGGATAGACCGTCCTCCGAGCCAAGTTGTACGTCGAGCAGAACGGCGTGGAAAGGCTGAATCTTGAGGGCGGCAAAGCTTTGCTCCAGATTTTCGACGGCCTGCACTTCGAACCCTTCGGCTTCCAACCAGTCGCAAAGAAGTTCGCGATTGGGCTGGTTGTCCTCGACCACTAGAATACGATGCTTCATGATTTTTCCACGAGCACGGGAGGCACTGCTCGCTGCAACTGCCTCATCAAGGCTTCCTGCCACCGTTCCTGCTTTTGGAAGAATGCTCCTGCATTCGTCCGGAGGTAATCCCTTTCCTGCGGGGTCAGGTCCTTGCTCGTCAGCACGAATACCGGGACATCGTTTGTGCGAGAATTGCCCCTCCATTCGGCAAGCAACTGGAATCCGTCCACCTCGGGCAGAATCAGGTCGAGAATTACAAGTTCGGGCAACGAATCCGCCACCTGGGCGCGGGCTTTTGCGCCGTCGGCCGCTGTGCTCACGACATACCCATGCTTAGACAGCATTTCGGCTATAAACTCGCGCGTGGGCTCATCATCCTCGACCACCAGGATCGGCCGCCCTCTCCCAATCTGTCCACGAAGATTCAGGCAGCGTTCCACGGCGGCCAGCAGCGTCGCCTTCTGGACGGGCTTCACAACGTACTCATCCGCGCCAAGCAGTGCTCCGGTGGTTGGCTGATCAACGACCGATACCACAATCACAGGAATCTTTGTCGTGCGGGGATCGCTTTTCAAATTAGACAAGAGCTCCCAACCGTTGACGGGCTCCATCATGATATCCATGGTGATGGCGTGGGGTCGCAGCTCGGCTGCAATCTCCACGGCGCGCTGTCTCTGGTCGCACAACACCACCTCGTAACCTGAAGAGACGAGCTGTGACTGGAGGAGTTGCGCTGCCGCCAAATCATCTTCGATGACGAGGATCCGCGGCGATACACCTGTGTTGAGCCCTAACTCGGTCTTGCGCACTTCTTCTTTCTGAAAGGTTGGGACGGTCGGCAACGTAAAGTAAAAGCAACTCCCCGAACCCGGTTGGCTTTCAAGACCCAGATAACCGCCATGCAATTCCACCAAACGCCGGGTGATGGCTAGGCCCAGGCCCGTGCCTTCCGGTGCCTTGTCAGTTTGGCTCAGTCGATAGAAAGCCTCAAAGATGCGCTGTTGCTCTTCAGGGGGAATGCCTGGCCCGGAGTCGCGAACCTCTACCCGGACAACCTCGCCGAGTTGTTTGGCCGCTAGTTCAATCTTTCCACCTTCGGGGGTGAACTTAATCGCGTTCCCAAGCAGGTTCATCAACATTTGCTTGAATCGTGTTGTGTCAGCTCGGACACTCAGATCGGACGAGGCTTGCTGCACCAAAGTCTGAGACTTTTTGTCGGCGAGAGGACGTAATGAATCAACGACTTCGTCAAAAGAGGTCTTGACCAGCACACTCTCAATCGCCAACTGAAGGCGTCCCGCCTCGATTTTGGAGAGATCCAGGATATCGTTGATCAGCCTGAGAAGATGCTGGCCCCCCGTGTGAATGTGGGTGACATAGCGCCGCTGGCGGTCGTTCAGAGGGCCGTAACGTTCTTCGGTCAGCAGGTCGGAAAAGCCGAGGACTGCGTTCAGGGGCGTTCGCAGCTCGTGGCTCATTGTTGAAAGGAACTGGTCCTTGAACTTGTTCGAGCGTTCCGCCACTTCTTTGGCGCGGACAAGATCTTCTTGAATCTGCTTGCGTTCGGTAACGTCCCGGGTGATTTTCGAGAAGCCGAGCAATTCACCTCTCTCGCCGCGCACGGCGGTGATGACCACGCTGGCCCAGAACCGTGATCCGTCCTTGCGCACTCGCCAGCCCTCGTCTTCCACTCGGCTTTCGGTTGCAGCCACCCGCAGCTCCTCGGCGGGCTTGTTCTGCGCGATGTCTTCGGGGGTATAGAACCGAGAGAAGGATTGACCAAGAATTTCGTTGGCTTGGTAGCCCTTGATGCGTTCCGCTCCGGTGTTCCAACTGGCTACACGCCCCTCCGGATCGAGCATGAAGATGCCGTAGTCTTTCACGCCCGACACCAGTAGACGAAACCGCTCCTCGCTCAGCCGCAACGCCTCTTCGGCCTGTTTGCGTTTGGTGATATCGGTGGAGACAACCAAACGCGCATTTCTCCCCGTGTACACGAGCGGATGCGAGGTAACTTCCACATCAAGCAAAGTGCCGTTTTTCCGGCGATGCCGCCAGATCCGATTTTCTTCCGACACAGTGCCGGATTTCGCAACGCTTTCAAGGACTGCCGGAACATCCTCCGCCGGACGAATGTCCTTGATCGTGAGAGTGAGGAATTCCTCCCTTGAATATCCGTAGTTTCGAATCGCCGCTTCGTTTACATCGATGATTGCAAAGTTTTCAAGATCGTAGACCCATACTGGATGCGGGTTGCTTTCGAATAGGAGGCGGTTCTGTTCTTCCGATAGCCGCAATGCCTGTTCGGCCCGCTTGAGCTCGGTCACGTCGCGCGCCACGGCATAAATCAATTGCTTTTCGGCGAAGGGAGTCGCAGTCCAATTGAACCATCTGTACGAACCGTCTTTGCACCGGTAACGATTTTCAAACGAAATCGTGTTCAGACCTTTTCCCAGCTTTTCGCTTTCCTCAATGGTTGCCTGGCGGTCTGCGGGATGGATAAAATCCAGAAAGGGTCTTGCCATGAGCTCATCCGTGGAGTATCCGAGCACTTTCTCCCATACAGGATTCAAGCGCTTAAAATATCCGTCAGTGCCGGCAATACACAGCAATTCGATGGAAAGAGTGAAGTATCTAACCAATTCCTCGCGAGCTTGATTGAGCTCGGTGACGTCCCGGAAGACGAGTACGACCCCCAGGCCTTCACCAGTTGCGGTGAGGATCGGCGCCGCACTATCCTCAATCTCAAATTCCTTGCCATTTTTGGAGATCAACAGCGTGTGGTCGGCGAGACCAATTACTTTCCCCTCCCGGAGGACTTTCTTGACGGGGTTTTCGACCGGGCGCCGTGTCTCCTTATTCACGATCTCGAACACCAGGTCCATGGACTTGCCCCGGGCTTCCTCCAACCTCCAACCCGTGAGCAATTGGGCGACGGAATTCATGAACGTAACAGCACCGTTCATATCGGTGGCGATTACTGCGTCGCCGATACTACCGAGCGTGGTCGAAAACCACTTTTCACTTTTCTCCAGAGCCTCCTGCGCTCGTTTGCGTTCGGACAGCTCACGGCTCAGCAGCCCAAAACACAGCACCAGGAGCAAGATGCTCACAAGAGTGCCCGCGGCGATTGTACGGACTGATCTAGCTATGCTCTCGTTGGCTTTCTGCGTGCGAAGCCTCAGCAGATCGTTTTCCTCGTTTGCCATTTCTGAAGCCAGGGCGCGGATCTGGTCCATCCACGCTTTTCCGGAACCTTCAAGGACCACCTGGTTTGCGGCTGCAAGGCCTTCCTCTCGGCGGATGTCGATTGTCCTTTGCAATTCGGACAATTTCTTCTCAAGGAGTGGCTCCATTGCCTGAATTCGATTCTGCTGATTCGGATTGTCGGAAGTGAGATGCTTCAGTTGGCCAGTTATCTGGTCGAGGTCCTTGATCGCGGCGCGGTACGGCTTGAGATAGGCCTCATCCCCCGTAAGCAGATAGCCGCGCTGCCCGGTTTCTGCATCGACGACCCGAGCCACCGTCTCATCGAGGGTCCTCAATACCTCGTGAGTGTGCTTCTGCCACTCGGCGGCTTCGGCGAATCGCGTCGTATTTCGGTAGGATTCCCATCCGACGAACACAAGAATACTCGCTGCCGCTGCGAAACCCCAAAGAATCAAGCGTCTTTCCATTTTCCAGTGCCTCGTTTTGCCGTCCGGCTGCGGAGTCTGGGGTGCAGCAATTTAGCTGTCGGACCTTGCAGGCTGCAGTGGCGTACACCCAAGAACCAAAGCTTCAAGTTCTTCCAAGAGAAAACCGTCCCACCATCCGCGTTTCACTTCGTCACGCATCACAGCAAAGGCGTCTTGCGGTTGCAGGGCATTGCGGTAGGGGCGTTCGGTGGTCAGCGCGTCATAGACATCGGTGATTTGAAGGATGCGCGCGGTGAGTGGGATTTCCTCGCCCTTGAGTCCATCCGGATATCCTGATCCATCGAGTTTTTCATGGTGGTGACGGATGACCGGAAGCACGAGACGGAAG
>Ga0307475_10002216_pt1 | contig 11719 bp, 7 predicted proteins | sample atmos_gasesECM1C_FD_203317 | JGI IMG/M metagenome (GOLD analysis project Ga0307475, IMG submission 203317) | Hardwood forest soil microbial communities from Morgan-Monroe State Forest, Indiana, United States - atmos_gasesECM1C_515 | ecosystem: Environmental > Terrestrial > Soil > Temperate...
TTCGGGATTGGGGACGATGTCGCCAGCAAGGTCCTGGGCCTGCTCTCGAGGAAACATCGGCCTGACCGCGTGGAATCCGACCGGGCAGATCAGGGCGCCGACGCCATTGCTCCGCTCCCTACCCCCCAGGACGGCGAGAACTGAGCAGCGGCCGGCCGTAACACAGCTTCTGGTCTCGGCCACCCGTTCGTTCGTTTCGCCAGCAGCTTCGATAGGCATTCCGCCGCTGGCGCTGCGCTACTAGGCCGCCGCTACGGGGGCTGGCTTTTCATCCCGCATGGGTGATCCTTTCGATTGCAGCACGCGCGACATGACCTCGTAAACCGCGGGCACGAGGAAGATGGGATCGATCGGCCTGCGGTAGTAATCCTCCGGGTGCGTGATGCAGTAAACCAGCGGGAAAAATAGCAGCACGATTGCGTACGGCACAGCCGCCAGGCCCCGCTCTTGATACGCGCGACGAAGGCCAAGGAGCGCAAACGCCGTCAGGGTGGTGCAGAGCAGTATATTTGGCGGATCGAGATTCTCTGCCTTCAGATAGCGGCGATCGAAGCTCCAGAAATTGGTCCACATGTAGATCATCCGGCGGAACGAAAGGAGAATGAATGTGCCCGGATGGCCGCTGATGTATTCAATCGCCTGCTGTCGCTTCCTCGCCATGTATGCCAATTCCCCCAGTTGCGCGTATTCGTTCATCTCAGAAGCACTGTCCGAAGGGTGATGCCCACTCGGAGCGAAGTGCCAGGTGTCGCCGTTGTTGCCCAAGTAGAGTTCGAGGCCGATGTTGTCGCGAAAGGGAACGACAACATGAAAGACTCGGTAATTTCGGACGAACCATGGCATGACAACGACAAGAAATGCCAGCGCTGCCCCCGCTGCCGCGGGAGCCCAATTCCTTGCGCGCTGATGGTGAAGGTAGCAAACCCATGCGCCCAGGAATGGCACGACAGAAAGCACGATCGGGTCCGTCAGTGCCGAGATGCCACATAGCAGTCCGAAACCAATCCACAGGAGCGGGCGCGTGGAATCCTCCAGGTTCAGCGCGAACAGAAAAATCAGACCGAGCAGCAGGGTGGTCAAAGTGGTCGCCCATATGAAACCCGCAGAGAAATAGATGGCGTAGGGGAAAAACGCCCACGTCCAGCCAGCCGCATGTGCTACGCGATCGCCAAAATTTCTTCGCGCGATGAAGAATATCGGGATGCAGGTCAAGGTGGAGAACAGAGAGTCCAGCGACAGCAGAAATATCGCGGAGGGTTTCGTGTAAACACCGAAAACCTTGAAGGTCCCGGCAACCAGGTAGGGGTAAATGGGGGTCATCCACGCTGTAGGCCCAGTGTCCGCAACCAGGGGGCTGCCGAAACCTTTGCCTTCAACGATGGACTTCGCTATCCGTCCTGTTTCGCCCGCAAATCGCCAGTGACCGCGGCTCGGATTTAGGCGCTCCGGATAGAGGAAAGCCACCGCGGCAAGCCGCAGAGCCAACGCCACAATGACCATTACACCGAGTTTTCCAATCTTCGCTGGAATGTTCGTTTTGTCTTTCCGAAGGAATAATAACGTAACGCCCGGCCGCGTCAACGCAAATTGCCCCAGTCGGTTTTTTTAGAGCCTCAGCGGCCGCGCTCTGCCCCCGGTCCAAGTTCTTCAGCAACAATTGCCCCTCTCCGGGAGTCTTGGATTCCGAGCGCGGATGGCCTCTCGTTGCGCCTGCATGCCGTGACTTCCGGTATTGGATTCTCACTCGAACGGCCGAGAGACACGCGAATTCCCTGAGACTTTTCATTCACTTAGCCGTCCAAGTGGCCGATAGGATGTTGGGCGGGTGGCGATCGAACTCGAGGCTCTTAAGTTCTTTGAGCGTCGCCGTGCATCCCTTAGAATAGTGTTCATCGGACAGCGGAGAACAAGAAGTTGACCTGCGATTCCCAACTTAGGGGCCTGCGGCGCGCTCGCCGTCCATCGGTGAAAGGTCCTCAGCCCCGCAAGCTCGCGGCGCTATTTGGGGTGTGTCTTGCCGCCTCGGCGGCAGGGTGTGGACAAAAGCAGGTCTCTGGAGACCAAGGCGATGCGCCCGTGCTGGTGAAGACGGTTGTGGTTGAGCCCGTCTCAATTCCTGACGCTTCGGAATATCTCGCGACGCTCAAGTCCCGGCATTCGACGGCATTGAATCCCCAGGTCGAAGGAGCGGTGACCCACATTTTTGTCAAGTCCGGCGATCGCGTGAAGGCCGGCTCGCCACTGATGGAAATAGACCCACTGAAGCAGCAGGCCACATTGAGCAGCCAGGAAGCGTCGCGTGCCGCACAGGAATCCAATGTGCGATTTGCGCAGATTCAATGGGAGCGCTCGCAAAAATTGTACGCTGCGGGCGTGATCAGCAAGCAAGAATACGACCAAGCAAAAACAAATCTTGATACCGCGCAGCAGCAGCTCAGATCGCTTGAGCAGCAGGTGCGCGAGCAATTGGTTCAGCTTCACTATTACAGTGTTGTCGCGCCAACCGACGGGATTGTCGGCGACATCCCTGTCCGCGTCGGCGATCGAGTGGCGGTGACCACGCTGTTGACCACGGTGGACGAACCGGGAAGCCTGGAACTCTACATCAGTGTTCCGGTGGAGCGCTCGAAGGATCTGAAAATTGGCCAGCCCGTGCAAATACTGGACACTGCTGGCAACACAGTGGCCGACAGCCGCCTGGAATTTATCTCGCCTCAGGTGGACAGTGGCACACAATCGGTGCTCGCCAAGGCCACAATCAAGAACAGCGCTGACGCTTTGCGTACCTACCAATTTGCCCGCGCGCGCATCATCTGGGGCATCCACCAGGGCCCGGTGATCCCGGTACTTTCCGTTTCGCGCATCAATGGCCAATTTTTTGTGTTCGTTGCCGAGGGCAGCGGGAAGTCAGTGGTCGCGCACCAGAAAATGGTCCGGGTCGGCGAGCTGATGGGCAACCAGTACGTCGTCCTCGAAGGGCTCAAAGCTGGTGACCGCATCGTGGTCGAGGGCTCGCAAAACTTGGTGGACGGCGCTTCCGTCAGCGAGACGTCCGAAAATTCCGGCGCGAAGCCCTCTTCCTGACGTGCCTGAGGCTCTCACCTTTCCTTCATTGGCATTGAGAGGCTAGAGTAAGAATGTTTGTCGATTTTTTCATCCAGCGCCCCATCTTCGCCACCGTCTGCGCCTTGCTGATTATTCTTGCGGGCGCCGTTTGCATTCCTACCCTTCCGGTCGCACAGTTTCCCCGGCTCGCGCCACCCCAGGTAAGCGTTGGGGCCTTCTACAACGGCGCGAATGCCCAAAGCGTCGAGACTTCGGTGACGACGCCACTCGAGCAGCAGATTAACGGTGTCGAAGGCATGAAGTACATGACTTCGACGAGCGGCAACGATGGCTCGAGCGGCATCACCGTCACATTCGACATCACGCGCGACGTTGACCTGGCGGCGGTGGACGTTCAGAACCGCGTGAACACGGCGCTCGGCAGATTGCCGAATGAAGTGAAAACCACCGGCATCACCATCACGAAATCGGCCGCCGGTTGGATTTTTGGCGCGGGTGTTTACTCCGAGCACGGTGAATACAGCAGCCTCTTCCTGAGCAATTATGTCGACCTGTACCTTCGCGACTCGCTTAAGCGCATCCCCGGCGTAGCAGACGTCCAGATATTCGGCGAACGGAAATATTCCATGCGCCTGTGGCTCGACCCGGTGCGGATGGCCAGCCGCGGCCTAACGGCGACGGATATATTGGGTGCGCTGACAGAACAGAACGTGCAAGTGGCCGCCGGGCAGGTTGGCCAGCCTCCGTCGAATTCAGGCCAGATGTTTCAGATCAGCGTGCGCGCCATCGGGCGACTGGTCGAGCCATCTGAATTCGAGAATATTATTCTGAAGACGGGGACGGACGGCAACCTGGTGCGCGTGAAAGATGTTGGCCGCGCAGAGCTGGGCGCCGAAGATTACGGTTCCAATCTGCGTTTCGATGGCCACGAGGCCGTCGGCTTCGGCATCTCGCAATTGCCCGGCGCCAATGCGCTGGCGGTGGACAAAGCGGCCAAGGCGGAACTCGCGCGGCTCTCGAAGCGCTTCCCTCCCGGCATCAAGTACGCCATCGCATTCGACAGCACGACAGTGGTCGGCGAGTCCATCAAGGACGTTATTTACACTTTGATCGAAGCCATCCTGCTGGTAATCCTGGTAATTTTTATTTTTCTGCAGGACTGGCGCAGCACATTCATCCCCGCGATCACCATTCCAGTCTCGCTGATCGGAACTTTTGCGTTTGTAAAGGTGCTCGGATTCTCCATCAACACGCTGACACTCTTTGGCCTGACACTTGCCACTGGCCTCGTGGTGGACGATGCGATCGTGGTCATCGAGAACGTCCAACGCCACATCACCGAAGGTCTTTCCGAGCCTCACAATGCGGCATCGGTGGCCATGCAGGAAGTCGCGGGCGCAGTCGTAGCCACCTCGCTAGTTCTGGTCGCCGTGTTTGTTCCGGTCGCATTTTTCCCCGGGACCACCGGTATCCTGTTCCGCCAGTTCGCGCTGACAATCGCCTGCTCCGTTTCCATCTCGGCATTCAATGCACTCACGCTTACGCCGGCACTCTCAGCGATGTTTCTCGGCCACGGAGGGGTGAAGGAAAGCCGCCTGTTCACCGGATTCAACCGCGGCCTGAAATCGTTTGCTCGTGCTTACACGGGCCGGCTGCGCTTGATCCTCCGTTACGAAGTCCTCTCCGTGATGGCATTTGCCGTGGGGCTGGGCCTTACTTACTGGGTCTATCAGCACGTCCCCAAGGGCTTCATTCCCAACGAAGACGCCGGGTATTTCATTGTCGCCGTGCAGGCGCCCGAAGGCGCGTCGCTCGAGTACACCACGAACATCCTCGGTCAGGCGGAAGCGACGATGAGCAAGATCCCCGAGATCGAGGGGGCCTTTTCGGTGGCGGGATTCAGCTTTGGCGGCAGCGCGCCGAACCGTGCCCTGATTTTTATTTCGTTGAAGGATTACTCTCAGCGCCAAGGCGAAGCGCATTCCGCTGACAACGTGATCAACCGCCTCCGCGGACCGCTCGCCGCGATTTCTGGCGCAACGGTGGTTCCCTTCGCGCCGCCCGCAGTGGAAGGCCTGGGAGCATTCGGCGGATTTCAGTTCATCCTGGAAGATCTCACCAGCCATCCTCTCCAAGCGCTCGCCACCGTCACACAAAAAGTGATCCAGCAGGGCAACGGCAGCCCCGCATTGAGCGGTCTCTTCACCAACTTCAGCGCCAACGATCCGCAGTACGTAGTTAAATTCGATCGCGAGAAGGCCAAGGGCCTTCAGGTTCCGCTCAACCAGATTACCGACGCCCTGCAGGTTTACATGGGCTCCGTATACGTGAACGACTTCGACTTCAACAACCGCTCCTATCGCGTGTACGTCCAGTCGGACAAGCAATTCCGCTCGCAGCCGCGGGATATTCGCGAGTATTACGTCCGCTCTAATCAGGGAATGATGATTCCGCTCGAAAACCTTGTCACGGTGCAACAGGTCGCTGCACCGCAGGTGATCAGTCACTACAATTTGTTCCGCTCCGCAGAAATTGATGGCTCGGCGGCACCGGGGCACAGCTCGGGCGATGGAATTGCCGCGATGGACGCGCTCGCTCAGAAAGCAATGCCACCGGGCTTCGGCTACGAGTGGACAGGACTCTCGCTCGAAGAAATTCAATCCGGCAGCCAAACCATACTTCTCTTCGGCCTTGGCATTCTCGTCGTGTACCTGACGCTGGCCGCGCAATACGAAAGCTTTTCGCTGCCATTCATCATCCTTCTGGCTGTTCCCATGGCGTTGCTCGGTGCGGTGGGTGCGCAGGCGCTGCGCGGCCAGGACAACGACGTTTATTGCCAGATCGGTCTGGTCATGCTCATCGGCCTCTCGAGTAAGAATGCGATCTTGATCGTCGAATTTGCAGAACAGTTGCGCGAAAAGGGCTACTCGATCCTCGACGCTGCCATCGAGGCCGCGCTCATCCGTCTGCGGCCAATCCTGATGACTTCGCTCGCGTTCATCCTCGGCGTGTTGCCGCTGGTGCTTGCACAGGGCGCGGGGCGGATCAGCCGCCGCTCGGTTGGCACCACTGTCTTCGGCGGCATGATTGCTTCCACATTCCTCAACCTCATCTTCATTCCTATTCTTTACGTTCTTGTCCGAAGACTCCAGACCGGCTGGAAAGAAGAAGCACCAGTGACGCACTAAAAATAAAGCGCCGGGAACTCATCGTTCCCGGCTCGTCCGCTGCCCCTCGACCTTCAGTAATCAAACTGAACCGCGGAACATTTGCAGCTCAGTCGGCCGCAATCGAACAGCTGGCTTCGTCGGCGCCATCCCCCGGCTGCGCAGGAGATTGTTTCGGCGCGAACTGCTCCGTCTCGGTCGAACCTGCGAGTGCCGTTGTGGAAGCCGTTCCGCCGGTAATTGCCTGCTGCAGGCTGTCGAAGTAGCCGGTGCCGACAAATTTCTGGTGCTTCACGGCTTCGTAGCCGAATTCGCGTTCCTGGCGGAATTCCTCTTCCTGCAGGCGGCAATAAGCCGTCATGCCGCTCTGCTTGTACTCGCGCGCAAGATCGAACATCGAAAGGTTCAGCGAGTGGAAGCCCGCGAGCGTGATGAACTGGAACTTGTAGCCCATGGCCGCGAGTTCCGACTGGAATCGCGCGATCGTCGCATCGTCCAGGTGCTTCTTCCAATTGAACGATGGCGAGCAGTTGTACGCCAGCATTTTGCCGGGATAGCGCGCATGAATTCCTTCGGCGAATTGCCGCGCTTCTTCGAGGTCCGGTTTGGCCGTCTCGCACCATAGCAGGTCCGCATACGGAGCATACGCGAGGCCGCGCGCAATCGCCGCGGGCAAACCCTTGCGGCAGCGGAAGAAACCTTCAGTGGTGCGCTCACCGGTGAGAAACTCGCGATCGCGCGGATCCACGTCGCTTGTGATCAGTGTGGCGCTGTCCGCGTCTGTGCGCGCCAGGATCAGAGTCGGCACACCCATCACGTCCGCCGCCAGCCTCGCCGCCACAAGCTTCTGAATTGCTTCCACCGTCGGCACCAAGACCTTTCCGCCCAGATGGCCGCATTTCTTCGCCGATGAAAGCTGGTCTTCGAAGTGAACGCACGCCGCGCCCGCTTCGATCATGCCTTTCATCAATTCGAACGCATTCAGATTGCCGCCGAATCCTGCTTCCGCATCGGCCACCAGCGGCGCAAACCAATATGTGCTGCTGTTGCCTTCGGCATGATGGACTTGATCTGCGCGCACGAGCGCCTGATTGAGCCGGCGGCACAGATTCGGCACGCTGTCGGCCGGATACAGACTCTGGTCTGGGTAAGTTTCTCCGGCATTGTTCGCATCCGCGGCCACCTGCCATCCACTTACGTAAATCGCCTGCAAGCCGCCCTTCACCTGTTGCACGGCCTGATTGCCGGTAACGGCGCCCAGCGCCCGCACGGAATTTTCGGTGTGCAGAAGATTCCACAGCCGCTCCGCGCCCAGGCGCGCGAGCGTGTGCTCCACATGGACGGAGCCGCGCAACTGCTCGACGTCCTTCGCGCTATACGGCCGAGTGATGCCTGCCCAGCGCATATTGGACCGCCAGTCCAATTCCAGAGCTTCCAGCTCCAGGTCTGCACGCATTCCGTTTCCGTTGTGGTTGCCGTTTCCCTTGCTGGTGCTCTTCATGTCTTCTCCCGTTCAAGCGAATCTGAAAGTCAAAAGCGTTCGAGCACACCTCTACTGCAGGACCCTCATCCTGGGAAAAACTTCAGGGACGGAATAATGACCGCGGCCGGCTAAGCTGCTGGAAGGCCTCGCAGCGTCAGCTCCTCAATTAGGTCGTCCAGAGCCCGGCGATTCACCTGCGATAGCGCATTGAATCCGATGCCCACTCCCCCGTCGCCAGCCTCGCAACTGCGGATCTGACCTTCCGCTTCGAAGAAGTGATGATTCACGGGAATCCTGACGCGGACAGCCGTGCCCACTGGAAGGTTTCCGCGGCGTAGATAAAGCCCGCCAACGCTCAAGTTGTTCGACGGGTTTTCGACCTGAATTCGCTTTTCGCCAATTTCGAGTTCCACGGGTTTGTCGAGCAACATACGGGGGAACGTCCTGGTGCTGGTGCCTTCCATTGGCTGTCTCCTTGTCGGCTTTCGCCACAACGCGGCCAGTGTGGGGCAGACCAGGCAATCAGTCAAACTGATTGTCATTATCATCTTGATAGACAAATCTTATCAGTCCTAGTACATTTGTTCGGATACTAGGGAGGCGCCCACGGAGATCGACCAGGTCGAAACTTTCCTCGCTGTAGTCACTTACGGCGGATTCCATCGCGCTGCGGAGGCCTTGCACGTCAGCCAGCCCGCCATCAGCGCCCGGATTCGAGCATTGGAGGACTCGCTGGGCGTGAAACTTTTCACCCGCGCCCACGCCAACCTCACGGTCTCTGCTGCCGGCAAAGCGCTTCGCCCCCACGCCGAGCAACTTCTGCGCAATGTCGCACTGGCTCGTCAGGCGGTCCACGAACTGCAGCCCTCGGCCCGCGGAGCGCTAAATATTGCTGCGGCCCTGTCCGTCTGCACTTATTTTCTTCCCGACGTGATGAAGGACTACCAGTTGGCGAATCCAAAAGTAATGGTCAGCCTGCGCTCGGGCACTTCCGTGCAGGTGCTCAAGATGGTCCTCGACGGAGAAGCCGACATCGGTGTAGCCCGCTCGCTGAATCACCCCGAGGTCGAGACCATGACGCTGCGTGATGATCCGCTAATTCTTGTCGGGCATCCCGCGCATGCGGCTTCCCGCGAGCGGCGCGTGCCCCTCGAGACGGTCGAAGCCTGGCCGCTTATATTTTATGATCGCGGCTCGAGCGATTGGACTCTGACGCAGGGGATGTTCCGCCGTGCCGGACTGTTGCCGAATGTGGTTCTCGAGGTCGAGACCATTGAGGCCGCCAAGCGGATGGTTGAGCGAAAACTGGGCCTCAGCTTTCTCCCGCAGATAGCCGTTGCCCAGGAACTGCGTCAGGGCAAGCTCGCTGCCATCGAAATCACGAATGCGGAGCCGCTCCAGCGCAATCTCGACGTAATTCATCCGCGTCATCGCCCGCTCGCGAGCGACGCCCAGGCCTTTCTTCAGCTGCTCCGAGCCGCGGCAGCCACTCCCGTCCCGCACAGGACCACTCCTGGCAAACACCGGCACTCACGCACTAGATGATTTGCCACCTTCAAGCAGCGGGCCGCGGTTGCCACAGATTGCCGACAGCGATATGCTGAATGCGTTTCGGAAAGTGTGAGCGCTGGGCGATTCCATGAAAATCTCGCACACAACGACGCAAAGGCTCGTAGCGGCGATGGCAATTCTCCTCAGCCCGGCCGCGTGGCCTCAGTCTATACAGACCGCCTCGACCAGCAGCACTACATTCGAATTCAACGTGCCCGCGACGGTAGAATGGCTCGATGCGAATTTCGATCTCCGGGCCGGCGAAAAAATTCGCCTTACTGCCGCCGGAAACATCAAATATCCCGCAGACAAGAAACACCCCGACGGCAGAACCTTCGGCCCAGACGGTCTTGAGCGCTCCTATGAAGACTTGATCCACCAATATGCGGCCACTGATGCTGGTCACGGCGCACTGATCGCGCGCCTGGGTTCGTCTGATTCAGGCCAGCCATTCCTCGTTGGGACAAGCAAAGAATTCGAAGCGCCAGTCGCCGGCCGCCTTTTCCTCGGCATCAATCAAAGCCTGAAAAATGCCTCGACCGCCACGGGAAAATTTCACGTGAAAATCGAAGTGCTCGATCCCGGGCTGACCACTCCGGCAGCGGCCGCTGCCGGAGGCCCTCCCGACGCAGCAATCCCCTCGATCACTCCTGCGCTGCTCGCAAAAATCCCGCGCCGCGTCAGCGATCCTCAGGGCAATGTGGGCGACATGGTCAACATCATCCTCATCGGCACCGAGGACGAAGTTGTTCAGGTGTTCAGCGCCGCCGGCTGGGTGCAGGTTGACTCATCGGTCCAGAATACGGTGGTCAACGCGATCTTCGATTCGCTCGAGAAAAAAGACTACCTGACCATGCCCATGAGCACGCTCTACCTCTTTAAGCGCCCGCAGGATTACGGCTTCGCGCACGCGGAGCCGGTCCGCGTGGCCATGTCGCGCAATCACTTGCGTGTGTGGAAGTCGCCGTACCTGGCGGATGGCCGTCCGCTTTGGTGCATCGCTGCCACGCACGACATCGGCTTCGAGCGCGACCAGCGCAACAACGGCGTCACCCACAAAATTGACCCGTCTATCGACGGCGAGCGGGAATACGTGAACTCAACTCTCACTGGCACCGGCTTGGTCGTCGAGCGCAATCATGTCACGCCCGCTGACGCCCTTACCGAGGCAAAAACTGCCACCGGCGGAACGTTCCACTCCGACGGCCGCATCCTAGTCCTTATCCTGAAAAACGCACCGCTCGCTGCCAGATAGGCTATTGAATCCTCGTTCCGTTTTTGATCGCAGACTGCGCGAGATTCAGCAACTTTCTTGCGCATGCCCGTTAGGTCGCCTTGTGAAGCAAAAACCGCTCTGCTATCCTCGCTGGGGAGGCGCTGATGGCTGAAACTATTCCGCTTGGCCTGCAAACCCAGCCAGCCGAGCAGTCGGCGAGTGTTTCCCGCGAATCCGCCGTGCCATGGTTCGTCTGGTCTGGAGTTCTCGCGGTCTCCTCCATCGCGTTCGGGCTATACTGGGACATTTCCTGGCACATGACCATCGGCCGCGACACGTTCTGGACTCCGGCTCATCTCGCCATTCAATTCGGCGGGATCCTTGCCGCCTTCACCTGCATCGTCCTGATTTTCTCGACGACTTTTTCTCACAGCTCTGCATTGCAATCAGCTTCCGTCCGCATATGGGGATTCCGCGGCCCGCTCGGCGCATTTCTCACGGCGTGGGGCGGCGTCACGATGGTCACGTCGACGCCTTTCGATAATTGGTGGCACAATTCTTTTGGTCTCGACGTCCAAATTCTCAGCCCGCCGCATGTCGTTCTCGGCCTCGGAATCTGGGGTGTCGGCGTCGGTTGCTTGCTACTACTCCTCGCGAGGAAAAATCGCGCCACCGGGGCGGTGGGACAGAAGCTAGATCGGCTGTTCCTTTATCTCGCGAGCCTGCTCGTGCTGTTGCACATGATTCTCATCTCGGAGTACTCAGACGCAAGCTTGATGCACAGCGCGATTTTTTACCGCGCCGTTGCCATCGGCACTCCCACGCTGCTGATCGCTTATGGCCGCGCCTCCGGCCACAAATGGGGCGCGACAATTATCGCGACAATTTATATGGCACTGATGCTCGCGGCCATGTGGATTTTTCCGATATTCCCCGCGCACCCGAAGCTCGGGCCTGTGTACACAAACGTCACGCACATGGTTCCCATGGGATTCCCTGTGCTCCTCGTCGTTCCGGCATTCTTCCTCGATCTGGTGATGAACCGCTTCGCCGGTCGTGCCAAATGGTTCCTTTCCGTTGTCTCAGGCATGGCCTTCGTGGCTGCGCTGATGGCCGTGCAATGGCCCTTCGGAATTTTCATGATTTCGCCCGCCGCGCGCAATTGGCTCTTCGGGCAGATTTATTTTCCCTACCAGATGCCGCCGTACATGTACCAGCTCGCCTACCAATTTCAAG
>Ga0307475_10002218_pt1 | contig 11714 bp, 4 predicted proteins | sample atmos_gasesECM1C_FD_203317 | JGI IMG/M metagenome (GOLD analysis project Ga0307475, IMG submission 203317) | Hardwood forest soil microbial communities from Morgan-Monroe State Forest, Indiana, United States - atmos_gasesECM1C_515 | ecosystem: Environmental > Terrestrial > Soil > Temperate...
TACTCTCAGGGAGGAACTTTCATGCTTCACGTCGCGGCATTTCTGTTCAGTCCCAGCATCCACATTCCTACCGATTTCAATTCGAATTTCCTGATGATCATGCGCTGGATCCATTTCCTCGCCGGCATCACCTGGATCGGCCTGCTCTACTTCTTCAATCTCGTGAATGTTCCCTTCCAGAAAGAACTCGACGCTGCCACCAAGGGCAAAGTCGTCCCGCTGCTGATGCCGCGCGCCCTCTACTGGTTTCGCCACGCTTCAATCGCGACGGTGCTGGCCGGTCTGGCCTACTGGGGCAACGTCGTCGGCGCCGATGCGCGCAACGGTGGCGGCTCCGCCGGCAAGGTCATGCTCAGCTTCTTCGTGATCTGGACCATCGTTTGGGCGATTCTCTACGCCGTCCTGATCCCCGGAAAAGGCGCTCTGGACAAGGGGCCCGTCATCGGCATCATCTATGCGATCGTGGTCACCGTAGCCACGTGGATTTTTCTCAGCATCAACGACCAGGGCTGGCAGAGTAATCGTCTGCTCTCTATCGGCATCGGCGGAGGCATCGGCTGGGTCATGATGTTGAACGTATGGGGCGTGATCTGGCGTATCCAGAAGCGACTCATTGCCTGGACCAAGGAGAATGCGGAAAAAGGCACGCCCATCCCCGAGCAAGCCAAGCGCATGGCGCGCATGGCGTTCCTCACCTCGCGCGCCAACGCCTACCTGAGCATCCCGTTATTGTTCTTCATGGGAGCGGCCAGCCATTACCCGCTGTTTGGGAAGTAGTAGGAACAAAAACGAAACGGCCGCTTGATACATCAAGCGGCCGAAGAAAAATGTCCGATTCGCACGACAGCGCTGACGACTGACGACTGATGACTGGCGACTGTCCCTAGAACTGCAGCTTCAACCCAAACTGCATCTGCCGTGCCGAGGTCGTCCCGTCCGCGCGGCTGATGGTCTGGGTGGAGAAGCCGAACGTCCCCTGATCCTGCAGCAGGTTTCCCGGCTGATCAAATTGCGTCCGGTTGAACACATTGAATACTTCCGTGCGGAATTGCAGGTGCACGCGTTCGCCGATCGCTGTGTCTTTCGACATCACCATGTCCCAGTTGTTGTAGCCGGGACCAAAGTACCGGTTCTTGCTCACGTTTCCGGCCTGGCCGTAAGGCGCGAGGCTGAACGCCGCATAATTCACGCCGGTTTCATTCTTGGGATGGCCCGATGGAAGTGATGGGTCTCCCGTCAGATCAAGTCGCGCCGACAGACCCGTGTGTTCCGAGTCCCGGTTGCCGAACAGATCGAAGGGATGCCCACTCTGGATCGTGGTGATCCCCGCCCACTGCCAGCCTTCGAGAACCCGGCCCAGGAATCCGGAGGTCAGATAGCCGCGCCCCTTGCCGACAGGCAGATCCCACGCATAATTCAAGACGAGGCGATGCCGCATGTCGAATCCGGAATTCCCGCGCTCGTTGAAGAGCTCAAAGCTGTCACGCGGGAACGAGCGGTTCGTCTTCTCCCCAGCCACCAGCGGATCGGCTGCATCGTCAATCGCATGCGAGTACGTGTACGCGGCCTGGAACTGAAAGCCCTTGGAGAAGCGCTTGGTCAGGTTCGCCTGCAGGCCGTGGTACCACGAATTGCCCGTGGTCTGATTGAGAGCCGCCGAGAAGAATGCGCTGTTGTAGACCGACGTGACGCCCGGCCCGCCAAACCACAGGTTGCTGAACGTCAATGCGGAAGCGGGCGTCCCACCCGCAAGATTCGCGGCCACCAGCGCGGGCTGCGGAGGATTCCCATCGACCACGCGGAACTCATGGAAACCGCGGTTGCCCACGTAGTTCACGTCAACGACCAGATCGCGCCGCAGCTCGCGCTGAATCCCGAAGTTCCAACTCGAGGTATAAGGCAAGGGGAAATGCTTGGCGATGGTGGTCGGGAAGAAACCCGCGCCATCCACCGTGTACCGGCTGGTCGCCACTGTAGTTGGCAAGCTCACATTCTCGGGCTGATCAAACGGTTCTGTGAACGGTGTCTGTTGAAATGGCGGGTTGCTGGTCGCGTTGCCAAAGAGATTTCCAAACACGCGGTCATGGAAAATTCCAAACGCGGCGCGCACGGAAGTTTTGCCATCCCGGAACGGATCCCACGCAAATCCCAAACGCGGCTCAAAATTGTTGAAGTTGTTATCGTAGAGTAGATGTCCCGTGCCTGGTCCAACATTCGTGAACGTGAACCCCGAGCAGGTAGGCAGCGTAGGATCACAACCAGGAGTGGTTAAAGGATTAAGAGCATCTGGAGCCGGCCCTGAGGCGTTTTCGAAGAGGTTCGACAAACTGTTGTTCACCTCAAACGGCACGCCGTTGAACTGATAACGAATCCCGAAGCTCAGCGTAAGGTTGGAGCGCACCTTCCAGCTGTCCTGCACAAAGAAATCGTACTCATGCTGGCGGAAGCGTCGGAGATCATTCGGCGTGCGATTGCCGCTCGTGTCGAAGAACTGGCTTTGCTGTTCCGTATCCATCACGCCGAGCAACGTGTTCGCCATGTCCTGGAAAACGAAATCGGGATTTCCGTTTTGATCAGTCCCGCAATTCTGGAATGGATCGGCAGGATTCGGAGGCCCCGCCGGGTTGAAGGGATCGCACGGCGGCAGATTCGGGTTCGCCATGATCGTCGAGACCCCAAAATTGGAAAACGGCGCCAGAGTCACCAGACTCCGCGAGGTGAACGAATTAAAGCCATTCTCGTAAACCCAGCGGAAGTCGCCGCCGAGTTTCACGGTGTGCGCGCCGCGCACCCAGCTCAGGCTGTCGCCCCAGCTCCATGTGCCGGTTTTGCGCCACTGGCCGTTGCTGTCAAACAGCGCCAGGCATCCAAAACCCGCGACGTCCGGCAAGGAGAAATCCCGGGATCGTCCGTACTGATCCGTAGCTCCGACATTCAGCGTGCTCAGACCGCCGCAGTTGAATGGATTGTCGTTCTTGTTGAAACCGATCTTCACCTGGTTCACCAGTCTCGGGCTCAGCGTGGACGTCAGAGAAGTGCCCACCAGCAACACATGCGATTGCGAAGCACTGGCTCCCAGGCCGGGCAGAAAGTCGTCATGAAATGGATTCGGATCACTGTACTGGTCGTAGGCGGCATGCACCGACAACAGGTGCCGGTCCCCCAGGTGTTGATCGAGTTTCGCTGTGAGATTGTGCGCGTCTTGCTTCGAGGTTGACGGGTAGAACAGACTGCCGCGGAACTGATCCACCGCGGGCCCATTCGGATCGGGATAAAGGTTCAAAATCTGCTTGATCGTCGGAGAGATTCCAAGCCCGAACGCGCTGTTCGCCCCGCCCGCCTGGATCGGCAGCGTGCACGGCGCTGTTCCAGGGGCGCAATCGTAGGGATCGTAATCTGTATAGCCAAAAGTCCCGCCGTTCAGCATGCTCTTGAAAGCCGCGTTTGGAACGGTCGACTTGTTCGTCAGAGTGGTGCGAAAGCGCTGCCACTCGCCGTCCACGAAGAAGAATGTCTTGTTCTTCACGACTGGGCCGCCGACGTTGAACCCGAATTGATTCCGCACATACGGGTTCTGCGCCTCCATGTTCCCGGTAATCGGATCGAGGTTGTGATTGAAATAGTCGCGCGCGCCCAGCGCGTTGTAACGGCCGAACCAGCGAGCCCCGCCGTGCCAGTCATTCGAACCGCTCTTGGTGACGACATCAACAATCGCGCCGTTGTTGCGCCCGTACTCCGGCATGAAGTTGTTGGTGATGACGCGGAATTCCTCGGTTGCATCCGGATTCAGCGAAGCCAGCCCGCCCGGAATGCCGGGCACCGATGTGTCATTGTTGTCCGAGCCGTCCAGCAGGAAATTGTTATTCCGCTCCCGCGCTCCATTTACCGAAAATCCGCCGAGGGTGCTGTTGGACTGAATCGTTCCCGGCGAGAGCAGCACCAGCGAATAGGGATCGCGTGTCAGCAGCGGCAGGTCGGTGATGGTCCGTGAATCGACCAGGTTGCTGACCTGCGCACTCTCCAGATCGACGGCCGGCACGTCGCTCGCCCGAACCATCACCTCTTCCGACACCATGCCTGGTTCCAGCGAGATGTCGACCCCGAGCGTCTGCGCCACCGTGAGTTCAATGTCGCCGAGATGGTAAACCTTGAAACTGTCCTTCTTCGCCGTGATCTCGTAGTGGCCGACGGGAAGATTCGGAACGCTGTACACGCCCGTGGAACTGGTCGACACGGAACGATGCGCATTGGTTTCGATGTTGCGAACGATGACGTCCGCACCCTGAATCACGGCCCCAGAGTTGTCTTTCACGATTCCCTGGATCGAACCGGTCTGCGCCCATGCGGCGGTCATGCTCAATGTCGCCAGCATCCCGACAACAAACAATTTCAACTTCACCATGGCTCCTCCACCCTCACGGCCAGGGCTTACGCCGTGCTCATCTGCGATTGAGTTCTTCTTAGGCCCGGGACAAAGCGAACAGAACGAACCGAAAAGAGTGCAACTCGTCTATACAGTGATATGTCATCTTTGGTTTTCAAGGAAGGTTACGATGGTCACTTTGGGCGCTTGTACGGAGGCGAACCCAGGCCGCGTGGCGCGGCTGAGAGCACCAGGCCGCAGCAATCTTGGATGTAGCGTAAGAGGGACGAGGAGAGAAGGGCGTCCCCGCTGGAGCATCGGGTGTCTCAGAAAGGGAACTAAAAAAAGAACCTGCGTGGCTGCCCCACCCTTACGTAGCGCTCTTTGCTACGTTAGGGTGGGATTCCACCCGCATATTTCTGCACGCGCGCCGTTCAGGACTCTGGAAATTCCTACTGCTTCTGACTCGCTTCGATCTTCTGGATCACCTGCGTAACCCCTCCCGCCATGGGGCCATTGGGATCGAGGTGAAGATATTCTTTAAACTCCTTCAAGGCGCCAAGGGTGTCTTGTTTTCGCAGGGCGATGTTTCCCAGTAAAACGTGGACCGGAGCCAGACCGGGACTCAGTTCCGCTGCTTTTTGAGCATGAGGCTCAGCCTCCTGCCAGTTGCCCATGGCCCAATAGGTTTTGGAGAGCTCGTATTGTCCTAGGGGAACTTCGGAATTCAGTTGCAGCCCTCGCGTCAGCGCCTTCACCGCGTCATCGTACTTTTTTTGCCGGTTGAATAACGATCCTAACGCGAGGTAGCCGCCAGGATTGTTGGGGTTGAGCTCATTCGCACTCTGCAGCTCTCCTTGCGCCGCTTCGAGCTTTCCCAAATCCAGATGGACAAGTCCAAGTGCGAGGTAGGCATCCGAATACTTGGGATAGATCTGGATTGCCTTCTCAAAGTGCTTGATGCTGCCGTCGGCATCTTTCTTGTCGGCCAGTATTTTCTGGCCAGCCTCATACTCTTTGCGCGCAGAGGCGGGAACCTCAGCCTCCTGCGCGTTGACCGTGGCGCCTGCGCCTTCCGGCGGAACTGTTTTTGCGTCGTGGGGATGGTCGGGCTGTAGCGTAATGAGTTCGTTCGACATCTTCGACATGCTGATGTCGATGAACTTGCTGTAGGGCTTGATGCCCTGGCCCTCGATGCTCAAGACATAGGTGCTGGGGTTCAACCCGTCGAAACTAAACCTGCCGCGAGGGTCGGTGGTTTGCTCGTCCATGTAGTCAATCTTGTCGCTGCGCAGGCGAACCACGACGTGATCTGCGAAGCTGCCATCGGAGTAGAACACCTGCCCGCGGATGAAGCCAGCCCACGAGACCGTGGATGCGAAAACGACACACGTCAGGAAAAATCGAGGTAAGAGTCGAAGCATCGCGGAGACTCCTGCTCAGGGTGAGTTAGCTTCCACAGGATGAACCTGCGGGTCGGGTAGATCAACGACAAACATGAAAAAAGGGAGGGCTCGAAGCCCTCCCCTGAAGAACTCTAGCAGTTGCCTAGAATTCGTAGCGGACACTGACCCGGGCGTTGAACGGTCTTAGGTAGCCGGGGTTGGTGTTGCCGTTGACAGCGGATGGACCGTTGCCGAGCGGCTTCTGGAAGTCAGCATTGCCGACTGCAAACCTGCTCTGGGCATTCTGGTCCACACGGATCAGGGTTTTATTGTTGGTGATATTGAACAGGTCGATCCCAACCTTGAACCGGCTGTTCTCGGTGACCTTGATGGGGTAGTCGAGATGGGCGTCGACACTGCCGTAGTCCTTCTCTCTCCCCAAAGCTCCACGAGCTGAGGTGCAGTTCGTGGTGTTGTCGGCGCAGAATGGGACTTCGCCCGCATTCTGGTACGCCGGGTGCGCAAACAGGTTATTAATCGGTACACCAGTCTGGAAGTGCACGGAAGAGCCTACGGTCAGGCCCGTCGCATGGTGACCGTTGACGGTATAGCTGACGAATCCGTTGATCAGGTGACGAACGTCAGTGTTTAAAACACCAGGGACAAACTGCTGGCCGAGGAGGCTGAAGTCACCCCGGGTGAAGTCGAACAGCGAGCTGATATTGGGATCGTTCTGGGCATTATCGTTGCGGAACGAGCCTTCGTAGTTTCCGGTCAGCTTGGCGATCCGGTAGTTGGCGCGCATCTGCCAACCCTTCGACATCGCTTTGTTGACCTCGAACTCGACGGCCTTGTAAACGCGGTTCGGGTCGACGAAACCATCCGGAATCCCGTCCTTGCCCGGAATACCGACAAGTTGATTGCCGGCAGCATCGAATGCGTTCGGAATGCAGAACGCATTGTTGCCATTCGTCAGCGTCACAATGTTGCCATTGCTGTCAGTCGCCTGGGCGTCGACAATGCTACCCGCATTGCTGGCATTGCAACCCGCGGGTGGCGTAAGAGTTGGCTTGCCGGTTACGGGATCAAACGCCTGGACGTAATCGATTTGAGGCACATTGACGAACAGGTCCTGGTTCTTGCTGACATTGCTGATCGTATAGAACTGGTTCAGACCGTTCTGATAGGCCTCGGGAGAAAGAGCAGCATTGTCCTCAATGATGCGCTTAATACGCCGATCCACATAGCGCGCGCTGAAGACCACCCCCGAGTTGAACTCGTGTTCAAAGCCCACCACGTATTCGTCAAGGTATTCGCTTCGCGTTCCGGGAGAAATCGCTTCGCCCGAAACCGAGGCGCCGGTGAGGTACTGAGGGTTATTGTTGGCAATGCTGAAAGCGGAAAAGTCCAGAGTGCCGTCAGGATTGATCAACGCATTCCCAGCCGCGTCGTGTGGCGGCGTCCAGTTTGTTGTCGGGAAATCGAGTTCGTTACTCAAAGAACGAATCGCGATATCCAATGGCAGAGCTTCGGTATAACGGCCGAAGTTTGCATAAATCTTGCTCTTGCGGTTGCCCCATGGGTCAATGGCTACGCCGACGCGCGGGGACCAGTTGTCATTGAAAGTGTACTTGACGGTGGTGCCTTCCACTTGTTGCTGTTCCCAACGCAGGCCCGCACTGATCGTGACGTACTTATTCAACGACCAACTGTCTTGCGCGAAAGCGGTGTGGTAGTTCGATGTCGTCTTGAAGTTGAGAGCCCCGAATTCGCCACGATCCTGTCGCAGGAAGAAAGGTATGCCACCATTGGGGCATTCCGTCATACCGGGAACAAAGAGAAGCGCGACCGTAACGCCGACTTTGGTGGTGCAGTTCACGCCACCCTTGCCCACTCCGGCGTCGCGCATCTGGAAGGATGCGTTCGTCCCGTTAGCGATCATGAGGGCTTGGTCAGCGGGCGTAATTCCCGCGCCCGCACCGTTCGCCACATCTGCCGCTGTGATCGGGATCGTTGGACCAGTGCGCAGCTTCGTTCCATCGTAGTGACCACGGTCATAACGGTACCCGACCGTGACATTGTGTTCTCCCAGGAACCTGGCGGTCTTGGACGTATCGAAGTTCGCGCCATAGTTATCGCCAACGGTGTTCTCGAAGTAACCGAGACCCTGTCGGGTGTACTGGCCACGTAACTGGTTGGTGACTGAGGTGCACTCCGAGCTAAAGACTGGCGGACCACAGGGGTTTCGCTGGATGCGATCCACTACGATGTAGGTTCCTGGAGATGCCGGAGTGTCGTTAAGGTTGTTGTGGCCCCAAGCGAACGAACCGTTCAACAACCATGTGGGGCTAAGGGTGCCGTTGTAGCGACCGGCAACGTTTCGAGTCCCGTATTGCAACTTGTCGAAAGTAGTTGTGGAAGCAGTCTGAGGTCCGACGTTACCGTTCGCGGTGGTGTCACCATAGGACGGGTCACCAAACACTGAACCCTCAAATTGGTGGTGGTCATTCAGACGCCAAGTGAGCTTGCCAGCATAGGAATACACCCGAACCGGCACCTCAAAGTTGCCGAGCCGGATTTGCGTGCCTCCCGGCACACTACCCCCCGTTCCCGCGTCAGAGGGATTCTTATACTGCGCAAACTGGTTGTAGTCCTTGTTCCACTGCGGGTTGAACGAACCGAAGAAAAAGAGATGGTTCTTAAAACCGGGGACGTAGCCGCCCAATTCACCATCCACATCGTATTGGCTTTCGTGCAAGATCTTTCCTTGCAGGTTGAAACGTGCCTCCGAACCGCCTGCACCGAAGTCGTCAGCCTGCAGGCGCGTCGCTTCGAACTGCTGCGGAGCAATGAATCCCGCAACCTGACCGTGGAAGGCGTTGCTGCCCGACTTGGTCACGATCTGGACGATACCGCCAGTAGACTTGCCGTACTGCGCTTCGAATCCGCTGGTCTTGACCTGAACTTCTTTTACAAACGACAGGTTAATGCCAGTTGATAGCGAACCGTAGTTGCGCGAGTACACGCCGATGCCGCCGAAACCGCCGTCCGTGATGCTGACACCATCTGCGACGTAGTTGTTCTCAAGTCCGGTGCCTCCCGCGATGGAAGGATTGGCTGTTCCAGTGCCGCCGCCGGACGAGACGCCCGGTGCTGCATAGAACAAGCCGGTTACGTTGCGCGAGACCGGCACTGATTCGTAAAAGCTGTCCGTGAGGTTTGACGCAACCGCCGTAGAAGTTGTATCCACCGCAACCGCCGCGGCGCTTACTTCCACCGTGGTGGCCGATGTGCCGAGTTCGAGCTTCATCGTAACGATCGAGGTACGCCCAGTCTGCACTTCAACCTGTCGCGCCTCCGTAGTTTTGAAGCCTTCTTTCGTAATCCTGACCGTATAGTAGCCAGGGATCAAAAGCTGAAACTGGAAATGGCCTTCAGAATCGGTGTTCATGCTGCGGTCCCCGGTTGGACCGCTCAATTCTGCTTTGGCGCCTGGAACGACTGCGCCCGACGGGTCACTCACAACACCCGCGATGTTTCCCTTCACGGCCGCTTCAGTGCCTTGTCCGAAGCTCAGTGCGCTAAGGCTTAGGACCAACGCCAGCAGCGTAAAGCCGACAAATAGCTTCTTCGCCATAGATTTAACTCCTCCTGAATTACATCGAATGTGCGACTTGGGTCGATGAGACTGCGCTTGCCCTTTGGAAGACAGGGTGAAACAGAGAGACGCAGACAGCGATGCACACTCTGGGCCAAAGACATGCCTGTCCTCACAGCATCCTGACTACTACTGTGTTTTGTGTCTGTTACAGGACATCTCCATAGCGTGCAATGGAGCAGGAATTTACTGCATTCTCCCTATATTCGTAGTTATTTGGCCCCTAAACTATGGGTTTTCATATGGGAGAACCGCGGAGCAGTCGCCAGAGCCCCAAGTATCTGTTAATCCAGACACCTACGAGGAGTTATGTGTTAGTTCCCTGACGTCGCTAGCGTTCGCTGTCCACTGGAGGTACGGTCATCAGCGCGCGGCCCTTGCGCTCGAACGCTTCCGCCTGGGATCGATTGCCGGTGTGCTGGTAAGAATCGCTGAGTGCCAGATAGAGGGGCCCGCTGGGATCTTTCACCTTGAGCGCGGACTCCAAAAAACTCACAGCCTTTGCGGACTGCCCGGTTTTGTTGAGACTTGCAGCCACGTGGAGGATCGTGCCCTCGTCGGTTTCAGGCGTGATTTCGTTGCGTGCGTACAACTCGACGACCTTGGCGTATTGTTGCTGCTGAAAGTAGTATTCGCTCAGGCGGGTCCGCGCTCGCTCATTCGCCGGGTTATAGTGCAGAGCCTGCAGAAAGGAATCCGCGGCAGGCTGGCTCTTGCCCTGGCTCAGATACGCCAGCCCGCGGTCAAGATCAGACTGGCCGGAGGTGACGTAATCCTTCAGTTCCTCGTCCTCCAGCCTCCATATATCGGAAGGCGAGGGATCGTCGCTGACGATCTTGAACGTAAAAGCGCTGAAGCGCTTTTGCTGTGTGGCCGGATCGAACACTGTTATTGCCAAGCGGTAATCGCCCACACCCAACGGGATGGTATCGATCTTCTTGCCGCTTACCATCGACCCATGCCCGTCAAACTGATCGCTCGCCACTTCCTCATGAATGCTCTGGGTGCTTCCTGAATAACTGGGACGCCCGTACGCATAATCCACCGACAATTTCGATCCCGAACCAGCCGCCGATCCCTCCGGCCGCCAGATCTGATAGAAAAATTTCAACTCCTGCCCCGGCACGAGCGCCAATGCTCTACCCGTGATGTACGGATCGAAACGCACGCCTCCCGCCGTGAAGGGCGCAAACTCCGCCAGCGATGGGTCAGGCGCACTCGCTTGTCCGAACGGAATGGGCTCGCCCACGAAGAAGTCTTGACCGACTACATCCGGGACCGTAACCGTACGATCGGCTGTGAACGCGGTCTTAGTTAACAGATTGGTAAAGAGAAAGCCGATTTTAAATTTTCCCGGCGTCAGTGGAACCCAACCTTCGTAGGCAACAGGTTTGCCTTTCACTGATTCCAGTTCATCCTTGGTCAGGTTCTTGGCCATTTTCCGGCGCAGGTTGTAAATCTCTTTTCCGCTCTCGTCCTGCACGCGCACCAGCGCTTCCACCGAATAATAAAAACCCTTATCGGATTGCGCCACCGCGAAGTCTTCCGGCTTGGGCAAACGCAGCGCATAATGCAGACGAATCTGCCCGCGTGCATCGCGCAGCGGCACCGTCACCACGTTCAGCAAGTCACCTGGCAAGATCACGCGGTGCGTCACATCTTCGTTCAGCGAGCGTTTCAGTTTCAGTTCCGCGACGGTGAACGGATTGTTCGCCAGGTCGTGAATCGTTCCCAGCATCAGATCGGACAGCATGGTGGAATTCGCGTCGCTGGGGTTGACTGGCTCGTCCGGAAGCAATGTGAGGGTCGTATGCGCTACTTCTCGCCCGAGAATATGGTCAATCTGTAAATAAGACTGGGTGCGCCCCTGCTCGGCCTGAATGCCGGTTACCAACTTCTGTGGGCCATCCATGTAAGGACTGTAAAGCCGAAAATCGCCGAAGTCCTTCTCGTAAAAAACGATATTAAAAAACGGCGGCAGCGCGGGATGAGTGTTCTGGTAGAACCAGATCTCCATGCCTCGCACTCCGCTTTGCGCGACGTAGCGTGCCTTCTGGGCCGGCGGGCCAAGCGTAATATAGATGCGGCCCATGTCCGTTCTCCAGCCGTCGCCGAACTTGCCAAAGTGGTCGCTGGCATACTGCAGTCTCTGGTAATGCTCTTCCCGATAAGTATTTGTCGGAGCGCCCGGGTTCGGGTTGCGAATCTCCCAGAAGTGCTCGATGAATTTTTCCCTGGCCTCGTCACTGGTCAGATTGCGAAAAGTCTCCCGCTCTTCATTGGAAATGATGTAGGCAACATCTTTCTT
>Ga0307475_10002220_pt1 | contig 11710 bp, 7 predicted proteins | sample atmos_gasesECM1C_FD_203317 | JGI IMG/M metagenome (GOLD analysis project Ga0307475, IMG submission 203317) | Hardwood forest soil microbial communities from Morgan-Monroe State Forest, Indiana, United States - atmos_gasesECM1C_515 | ecosystem: Environmental > Terrestrial > Soil > Temperate...
TTCGTGTCTCTGGTAGCTGCGATGCGAACTGAGAACCTTCGTCAAGCGCTGCCGTCAGCGGCGATTTCGTACCTGGCAGTGCCTTACATCGGCATCACCACCGGTTTCCTGCTGTTTACTCGCGGACTGATTCCGGATGGGTCTTTTGCGGTGTTCTATCTCCTGCTGGTGGTCTGGTCAGGTGACATCTTCGCCTACTACGTTGGCCGAGCGATTGGACGGCATCGGCTGGCGCCACGCATCAGCCCAGGCAAATCATGGGAGGGAGCCACCGCTTCGGTGATCGGCAGCATGATCGTCGGAACGTTGATTCTGGTCTATAACCGTCCCATTACCGATAAGCTGTTCCATTGGAATCTGCTGCGCGGGCAGAGCGTGCTCGCAGGACAACAGACTCCGGAGCCGAACTCCATTTGGATCGCTATTGTTGTCTCGGTTTCAGTAAACATCGCGGCACAACTCGGGGATCTGGTCGAATCGATGATGAAGCGCGGAGCCGAAATTAAGGACTCGGGAAGGCTACTGCCCGGTCACGGCGGAGTGCTGGATCGGGTCGATGCACTGCTCCTGGCATCGCCGGTGCTGTGGTACTATTGTTCATTCCGCATCATTCATTTCTAAGACGTGAGCAAGCTTTCCAACCCAGCTAGTCCGCTGGAAACCCCCTCCGATTCAGCAAGACGAATTGCCATACTCGGCTCAACCGGCTCTATCGGTGCGAGCACGTTGAAAATCGTCGAGGCTTATCCCGAGCGATTCAGCATCGTGTCTCTAGCTGCCGGCAGGAATGTAGATGTGGCATTCGAGCAGTGCCGCAAATGGCGTCCGAAGCTGGTGTCTATGGCTACGGAACAGGCTGCCTCTGAGTTGAGGACTCGGCTTAGCTCCGCTGGCATCGATGTGCCAGTTCTCTCGGAGTCCGAGGGCAGCGTTCAAGTCGCCACGCATCCGGACGCAAACTTTGTGGTCAGCGCCATTGTTGGGGTAGCAGGACTCGAAGCCACTTATGAAGCAGTGCGGGCGGGCAAGTCCGTTGGGCTGGCCAACAAGGAATGCCTGGTCGCAGCGGGAGAGTTGATCACCAAAGAGGCTCGACGACAAGGCAAGCCGCTGCTCCCGATCGACAGCGAGCACAATGCTGTCCATCAATGCATGCGCGGAGGGCGGCTGGAGGAGGTTACTTCGGTTTGGCTCACGGCCTCCGGCGGTCCGTTTCTAAATACTCCCAAGTCGCAGTTCGGCGGTATAACGGTGGAGCAGGCGTTGAATCATCCCACCTGGAAGATGGGCAAGCGGATCACCATCGATTCAGCAACTCTGATGAACAAGGGATTTGAAGTGATTGAAGCCTGCCGCCTCTTTAATCTGCCGCCCGACAGGATCAAGGTGATCGTCCATCCCCAATCGACGATTCATTCCCTGGTCGAATTTCGCGACGGCAGCGTTCTGGCCCAGCTCTCAGTAACGGACATGCGGCTGCCGATCCTGTACGCGCTAACTTATCCCGAGCGGCTGGATTCAGAGCTGAAGTTTGATTTGAACTCTCTGAAGAAGCTCGATTTCTGTCCTCCGGATAGGGAGAAGTTTCCGTGTCTCAGGCTGGCTTATGAAGCTGCGGAGGCAGGTGGCGCTAAGACCGTCGCACTCAACGCCGCGGACGAAGTCGCTGTGGCAGCGTTTCTCGATGGCGTTATCGGTTTCGAGGACATCCCCAGAACAATAAAAACGGTATTGACCGAAACTAGTGACCGCCATCCTGAATCTATTAGGGAAGTGCTCCAGATAGATGTCGAGACAAGGGCCGTAGCGGCGGAAGTAGTTGGGACGGAAGCCCTTTTTTCCGCACATGGGCGAGGTGTACACTCAGTAGGCTCTGGACACCGAATTCGTTGAATTTCATTGAACTATTGAACTATAGATGCAATCACTAACAAATTTTCTTATTGCTGTTGTGGCCGTTGCCTTTGTGCTGGGAGTAATGATCCTGGTGCACGAATTCGGTCACTATGCCGTGGCTAAATTGTGCGGCGTCCGCGTTGACGTTTTTTCCCTTGGATTCGGCAAGCGGTTGCTCGGTTTTCGCCGTGGCGATACCGACTATCGCATCAGCGCTCTGCCTCTAGGCGGCTATGTCAAGATGGCCGGCGAGAATCCTATGGAGGCTCGAACCGGCGACCCAGCGGAGTTCATGTCGCATCCGCGATGGCAACGCCTGCTAATCGCCATCGCCGGGCCGACGATGAATATCCTACTGGCTATCGGTATTGTGACCGGCGTTTTCATGGTCCACTACTCGCACGACTGGTATCTCGATCAGCCAACGCGAGTGGGTTGGGTTGACGAGAACTCGCCAGCCGCAAAGGCTGGGATCAAACCCGGTGACCTTATTACTCAACTCGACGGCCTCTCTAATCCTCTTTGGGAAGACACAAAAGCCAAGATCGCCATTAGTCCTGCTCAGCCCCTCCCGGTAGAACTCAAGCGCGGTGAGCAAACGCTAAACACAACTTTGATCCCTGGTACGTACGGCCCGAGCCACGTGGGAGAAGCTGGCCTCGAGCCCTCTGCGGGAGTGGTGGTCGACGTCATTGAGCCAAAGATGCCTGCATATCAGGCGGGCATTCGGCAAGGCGACGAGATTTTGGCCATTGATGGCATTGGCTTGCATTTCGTGGGAGAGCTGACCGATTTCCTTCAGAAGAACAAAGACAAGCCGGTGGAAGTCACTGCCATGCGCGATGGCAAAGTGAACAAGTATCAAATGACTCCAGTTCTTGCCAGTAACAATGAAGGCGGGCAGCAATATCGCATCGGCTTCATTGGCGGCGTCCGCCAGCATGTGGACAAGCTGCCGTTCACTCAGGCGCTGAGCCGCTCGATTGAACAGAATAAGAAATACGCGATGTTGTTGGTCGAGTTGGTTCGCAAGATGGTCGAGCGCAAAGTGTCGGTAAAGATGATGAGCAGTCCAATCGAGATCGCCAGGATTTCCGGCGAGGCAGCTCGCGAGCCAGGCTGGACTCCACTTCTGCTGTTGATGGCGGGAATAAGCCTCAACCTCGGAATCTTCAATCTATTCCCGATACCGATCCTCGACGGGGGATTGATGCTCCTGCTGCTGATCGAAGGCTTGATGCGCCGAGATATCAGTCTGCATATCAAAGAGCGCATTTACCAGGCTGCTTTCGTTTTTCTCGTATTGTTTGCAGCCATGGTAATTTTCAACGACATCACCAAGAATCTGCCCGGATTATCGAGGCTGCTGCCGTAGAAAATTGCCGAAGGAGTCCAATCAGCCGACCGATTCAGGTCGGCTTTTTCTTTCCCATTCGGGCCTTTCCGTACAGATAAAACAGCACACCGTTCGTATTCGGACCGCTTGGACACACTTGTGCATGTCCCTGGTAACTAAGTAGTTTTCCCCCTTCTGTATCCAGCGTTTCTGGATTGACAATATTTGTCACTGAACATACGATTCGCCCATCCGCACGTACTACCAGTGTGCTAAAGCCAGAGCCTTGCGTTCTGACAACTTGAAATCTGCTCTACTTTCCAGCGGTTTTGGGCAAAGCTAATCGGCGGAAAACAATTGCGGCCGAAGTATGGTCGCGACGGGAAAACTAATCAATGTCACAACGACTTGGCGATCTTCTGGTGCGGGAAAAGGTCATTAACAATGACCAACTGGATAAGGCGCTCAAGGCGCAAAAGGATTCAGGCGGCCGTCTGGGCTCGGTCCTGGTGAAGTTGGGCTTTCTCAGCGACGAGGAGGTTACGAATTTCCTTAGCCGTCAATACGGCGTTCCCGCCATAAACCTGCAGTTCTTCGAGATCGATCCTAACGTCGTAAAGCTGATCCCGCAGGAGACGGCGCGGAAACACCAGATCCTTCCTCTGAGCCGCGTAGGCGCATCGCTCACCATCGCCATGGTGGACCCCACCAACGTCTTCGCCATGGACGATATCAAGTTCATGACCGGCTTCAACATCGAGCCGGTGGTCGCTTCCGAGAGCTCGATTATGGAGCGAATCGACCGCGCTTATGCCTTGCCGGAGGAGGAGCAGGAGAATCTCGACGACATCATGGCCTCGATGGGCGACGAAGCCGATGTCGAACTCCAATCAGAAGCCGAGGAACTAGCCACTTCGGACCTCGAAAAGAGCGCTGAAGAGGCTCCCATCGTAAAGCTCGTAAACCTCATCCTCACGGACGCGGTAAAGCGTGGCGCCAGCGACATTCATATCGAGCCCTACGAGAAAGAGTATCGCGTCCGCTTCCGCATTGACGGCCAATTGCAGAACATCATGCAGCCACCGCTCAAGCTGAAAGATGCGATCACTTCGCGCATCAAGATCATGTCAAAACTCGATATCAGCGAAAAGCGTCTGCCGCAGGACGGCCGCATCATGCTGAAGATGCAGCTCAATGGCCGCAAGAAGCAGCTCGACTATCGCGTGAACTGCCTGCCAACGCTGTGGGGCGAAAAAATCGTTCTCCGTCTGCTCGACAAAGAGAACCTTCGCCTGGACATGACCAAATTGGGATTCGAACCTGAGTCGCTGGAGAAATTTCAGCGCGCAGTGAAGAAACCCTACGGCATGGTGCTGGTCACTGGCCCCACCGGTTCGGGTAAAACCAACACTCTGTATTCCGCTATTTCGCTGCTCAACAAGCCCGATACCAACATCATGACCGCCGAAGATCCCGTGGAATTTCAGCTTGCCGGAGTCAATCAGGTGCAGATGAAGGAAGCCATCGGCTTGAACTTTGCCGCTGCACTGCGGGCGTTCCTTCGGCAAGATCCAAACACCATTCTCGTGGGCGAGATTCGTGACTTCGAAACCGCGGAAATCGCGATCAAGGCCGCGTTGACGGGACACTTGGTGCTTTCCACACTGCATACCAACGGTGCGCCTGAAACGATCAGCCGCTTGATGAACATGGGTATTGAGCCTTTTCTGGTGGCCACAGCCGTCCATTTGATCGTTGCCCAGCGTTTGATTCGCCGCATCTGCAGCAATTGCATCGAGGTCGTCGATTTGAATCAACAAGCATTGCTCGACGCCGGATTTTCGCCTGAAGAGTCGAAGACGGTCAAAGTTTCAAAAGGCAAGGGCTGCTCCAACTGCAACAACAGCGGATACAAGGGACGTTGCGGTTTGTACGAAGTGATGGAAATCGATGACGAAATTCGCGAATTGATTCTGGTTGGCGCGTCCGCCGTTGAGCTAAAGAAAAAGGCGATTGAACGCGGAATGATCACGCTGCGTCGCAGCGGGCTGCGGAAGGTAATGGATGGAGCCACCACGCTCGAAGAAGTTGCGCGCGAAACCGTCCACTAAATCTGGGCCGTCTGCAATCGCGGACGGGTAAACGGGCTTGAGCCCAAATGAGGAACGTATGAACGCAACATTAAGCGATCTGCTCAAGAAGATGCTGGAGTTGAACGGAAGCGACCTGCACATCTCCACCAATTCGCCTCCGCAGGTGCGCGTGCATGGACATCTCCAGCCGCTGGATTTGCCGGCAATGAATCCGTCAGAAACCAAGCAGCTCGCGTACAGCGTGCTAACGGACGCGCAGAAGCACCGCTTCGAAGAGCATCTGGAGCTTGACTTCTCCTTTGGACTCAAAGGTCTGGCCCGCTTCCGCGGAAACCTGTTCAACCAGCGAGGCGCAACCGGCGCCGTCTTCCGCGTCATTCCCTTCGAGATCAAGTCGTTCCAACAACTCAATCTGCCTCCCATCGTCGCGAAATTGTGCGAGAAGCCGCGCGGATTGATCCTGGTGACTGGTCCTACCGGTTCGGGCAAATCGACGACTCTGGCGGCCATGATCGACAAGATCAACACCGAGCGGCACGATCACATCATCACCATCGAAGATCCCATCGAGTTCGTTCACCAGAACAAGAATTGCCTCGTAAACCAGCGCGAGGTGCATGCGGATACGAAGTCGTTTAGCGATGCCCTGCGCGCGGCTCTGCGTGAGGATCCTGACGTGGTGCTTATCGGCGAAATGCGCGACCTGGAGACCATCGAGTCGGCGTTGCGCATCGCCGAGACAGGTCACCTCACTTTCGGGACCTTGCACACCAACTCGGCTGCTTCCACCATTAACCGCGTGATCGACGTATTCCCATCGCACCAACAATCCCAGATTCGGGCCCAGCTTTCGCTGGTGCTCGAAGGTGTGCTTTGCCAGTCGTTGCTCGCCAAGATTGGGGGACAAGGACGCGCATGCGCCATGGAGATTCTCGTGCCCAACGCTGCCGTTCGAAACCTGATCCGTGAAGACAAGATTCACCAGATCTATTCGGCGATGCAGTCCGGTCAGGACAAATACGGAATGCAGACTTTCAACCAATCACTGGCCAGCCTCTTCTTCAGCAAGCAGATTTCGCTCGAGACAGCGATGCTGCGTTCGTCGATGCCCGACGAATTGCAGGAGATGATTAACCGCGGCCAGGCGGCGGCCGCCAAAGCAGCGCCAGCCGCTGGACGTAAGTAAGACACGCAATCCAGGGAAGTAAGTTTAGTTGGCGCAGTAGCGATCAAGGAGACAGCAATGCCGATTTACAAATTTTCAGGAGTCGATGCTGCGGGAGCGAAAATCTCCGGCGAGCGCGAAGCCACGAACAAACAGTTGCTTCAGGCGGTTTTGCGCAAGGAACGCATCGGCAATGTCGTAGTCAAAGAGAAAGGGAAGGAGTTCGCCCTCCCGACCTTCGGTTCCGGGAAAGTTGCGGTCAAGGATGTCGCTATTTTCTTCCGCCAGTTCTCGGTGATGATCGACGCCGGGTTGCCGCTGGTGCAATGTCTGGAGATTCTCGCCGCCAACCAGGAGAACCCGGCGTTCCAAAAAGCGCTCACCGGCGTTCGCGTAACCGTAGAAGGCGGCTCGACGCTGGCAAACGCGATGCGTTTGTATCCGAAAGTATTCGACGATCTCACCACGAACATGATTGAGGCCGGCGAGACCGGCGGTATTCTCGACATCATCCTGCAGCGCCTTGCGGCCTATGTCGAAAAGGCCGTCAAGTTGAAATCGGCGGTGAAGTCGGCGCTCATTTACCCGGTTTCTGTCATCAGTATCGCGGTGTTAGTGGTCGGATGCCTGCTCAAATTCGTCGTTCCCATTTTTGAAAAACTCTTTGCCGGACTCGGCGTCGATCTTCCGCTCGCAACCCGAATCGTTATCGGTCTGAGTCAATTCGTTCAGAATTTCTGGTGGGTGGCGGGGGTCGGCCTGGTGGCTGCGTTTTTTGGGCTCAAGTGGGTCCGTAAAGACGCCAAGGGCAAGTACATTACCGACAGCATCTTACTTAAGATGCCAATTGTCGGATCGCTCCTGCGTAAAATCGCCGTTGCTCGTTTCACCCGCACGCTGGGGACTCTGATCACTTCCGGCGTGCCCATCCTGGAAGGACTCAGCATCACCGCTCGCACATCGGGAAACGCTGTTCTTGAGGAAGCGTTGCTCAAGGTGCGCAAATCAATCGAAGAAGGCCGGACGATCGTCGATCCTCTAAAAGAGTGTGGCGTTTTTCCCAATATGGTTACGCAGATGATCGGCGTGGGTGAAGCGACCGGCGCCATGGATAACATGCTGCAGAAGATCGCCGACTTCTACGAAGACGAAGTCGATGCCGCAACCAAGGACCTGCTGACGCTCCTGGAACCGCTGATGATCGCATTTCTCGGCGTCGCTGTGGGCGGCATCGTTATTTCGCTTTACATGCCGCTGTTCGCCATGATCGCGAAGCTCTCGGGGTAGCTCGCGGAAACAGGCGCTCGTTGCTCAAGTGTTCGGAGTTGCGGCGGTATCGAACGAAGCATTAACCGCCGTGACTCCAGGACGTCGCTGTCCTCTGGCACAGACGTGCCGATGTTGAGACGACAAAGTACCGGGGTCACTCACTGATGTAGTCCTCGGACTCCGGCTTTTCATCGCCAACGACAAGATCTGAAGGAAGCCGGGTACCAGTAGCTAGAAGCTTATGTTACGTACTTTCGACGAACGCACCTGGTTAACCTGGCTGGTGAAGGTGAGAATCATCATCATCACCTTCCTGCTGGGCATTGGTCTGGCCATTGTGCGCCTCACCAGGACGAATGTCCCGGAGCGAGAATTCGTAAGCGCGATTCTTTTGTGGTACACAGTCGCGGTTTTCCTTCTCGTATTGAATTATCTCTGGAGCGAGTCCAAGCTTCAGGCTCGAATCCAGGTGCTCAGCGATCTTGCGCTGACTACGACAGTTATTTACCTGACCGGCGGCATCGACACTCCCTTCAATTTTCTTTATCCGCTGGTCATCATCGTCGCCAGCATTCTTTTGCCACGGTGGTGGGCATATCTAACGGCAGCCCTGTCGTTCATTGCTTTCGGCGCAATCCTCGATCTCTCCTATTACCAGATAATCCGCTCATTCTCGGTGTCGCGTCCTGACCTCAAAGCTGTCCAGCTCGTCGTCGGCATCAACTTTTTCGCGTACATGGCGATTGCTTATCTGTCCAGCAACCTGAGCGCAAAGCTGCGGCAGGTCGGCGTCGAATTGCACGTGAAAAGTGACGAGCTCGAAGATCTGCAGGCCATTCAGGAAAACATTCTGCATTCGATGCGTGGCGGCCTCATCACCACCGATCTCGATGGCGACATCACCCTCATTAACCAACCTGGGTTGAATTTCCTCGGCCGGAAATCCAGCGAAGTCCTGGGTACTCATATATCTTCTCTGTTTCTCGACCGCATGCCCGAACCAGATTCCTATCCGGTACAGGATGAATTGCGGGCGAGCACACCGGATGGAGAGAAGATCTTTGGCTTAACCATCACGCCTCTCACCATTCACGACGGCGACGTCATAGGCTTCGTTTATACCTTCGCCGACCTCACCGATGTTCGGCGGCTGGAAAACGAAATTCGCCAGCGCGATCGTCTTTCCGCCGTGGGGCGACTCGCCGCCGGCATCGCCCATGAAATCCGCAATCCGCTCTCGTCGATTGCCGGTTCGGTGCAGATGCTCTCCAAGATGGCGACGTTAAACGAAGAGCAGCAAGTGCTGGTCGATATCGTGCGCCGCGAATCGGAGCGGCTGAACAACATCATTTCCGATTTCCTGATGTACTCCCGGGAAAAGAATTACAAGTTTGCCCAGCACGATCTGTTGCTCCTGCTCGATGAGACTCTTCGCCTGATCGACAACCGCCCGTCGCGAAACGGGGCGGACTGCCGCATCGTGCGCAACTTTGAGACGCGCGAGGCGCTGGCCATTGTCGATACCGATCGTCTCAAGCAGGTGTTCTGGAACCTCTGCGACAACGCTTTTCGCGCGATGCCCGGCGGAGGAACGCTGAAAGTCACCCTCCGCGCTCGTGGCGGCGGCTGGTCGCTTTCCTTCAAGGACAGCGGGATTGGCGTGCGGCCGGAGCAAGTAGAAAAGATCTTTGAGCCGTTCCAATCCAGCTTTGAAGGTGGAACCGGTCTGGGACTCGCTCTGGTCTATCAAATCGTGCAAGCGCATAAAGGGCGCGTATATGCCGTCTCAGCCCCTGGGGAAGGCGCCGAGTTCGTAATCGAGATACCGCAGGCGCAGGCCCCTTCGCGGGCGTTAACTGCCGCGGAGAAGAGAGTTCGCGCAGCGGCGGCTGCGGCGGAGAGAGTCCATGGCTAATGTTTTGGTGTGCGACGACGAGCGCTCGATTCGCGAGCTGCTCGAGATCGCATTGCGTAAAGAGGGACACAAAGTCGAGACCGTCAACTCCGGTGAGTTGGCGATCCGCAAGATCGACTCGGCGCGTTTCGACGTGATCGTCACCGACATCAAGATGCCCAGCATCGATGGCATCGAAGTGCTGAGACACGCTCATCGGGTTTCGCCCGATTCGGCAGTAGTGCTCATCACCGCAGCGGGAGATTTTGACTCCGCCGTGCAAGCCGTAAAGTCCGGAGCATTCGATTACATCCAGAAGACCCCGAACGCACTCGTGGATGAAGTGCGAGTTTCCATCGGACGAGCGGCGGAAGTCATCGATCTGCGCCGCCAAAACCAGGCCTACCGCCGCGACGCCGCCAGTCGAAACTCGCTCGACAACCTCATCGGATGCAGTCCGGCAATTAAGCAGCTCAAAGAGACGATCCGGACGGTGGCTTCCACTGGCAGCACCATCCTGATTCACGGCGAGAGTGGCACCGGCAAGGAGCTGGTGGCGCGCGCGGTCCATAGTTGCTCCCAACGCGGAGGCGAGCCCTTCGTCTCGGTGAACTGCGGTGCTTTTCCTGAAACTCTGCTGGAGACGGAATTGTTCGGCTATGTCAAGGGCGCTTTCACCGGAGCAAATCAGAACAAGCGGGGACTATTTGAAGTAGCCAACGCGGGAACAATCTTTCTGGACGAGATCGGGGAAATGAGTCTTGCCATGCAGGTGAAGCTCCTGCGCGCTTTGCAGGAGCGCACGATTCGTCCTGTGGGCGGCACTTCGGAGATTCCAGTCGATGTGCGGGTGATTGCAGCCACCAATCGTGACCTCCAGGAGATGGTCGAAGAGAAGACATTCCGCGAAGATCTCTATTACCGTATCAGCGTCATTCCCATTGAGGTACCGCCGTTGCGCGTGCGCCAGGAAGACATTCCTCTGCTGTCCAATCATTTCTTGAAGCGATACGCACCAGCCGCAAGCAAGAACATTTTGCGCATCGCGGATGAGTCGATTGAAACCCTGCTGGCCTACGATTGGCCGGGCAATGTTCGGCAGCTCGAGAACACGATCGAACGCAGCGTGGCCATGGAAACCAGCGAGGTTCTTCATGTGAACGAACCGGGTGAGCGCTCCAAGGCGCGAGCGGCAGCGGCCGCTATGGGAGGTGTTTCGAACGACGGTAGCAGCGTTCCCGCCGAGGGCATTGACATGGAAGCCTACGTCGCCGACCTGGAGCGGTCGCTATTGCAGTCTGCCTTGCGACAATCCGGCGGAGTGCAAACCCGCGCGGCGGAAATGTTGAAGCTTTCTTACCGATCTTTCCGGCACTTGGCGAAGAAATACCGGCTCTAGATAATCGCTTTGTCGATTTACTGATCGGTAATCACTGAGTTCACCGTGCTCATAACCGGCGGTTCTGACAGCTCTACAGCGGCTTAGGGCTTTAGCGGAATCCTCAAGTCCGTTCCCCTTCCTTTCCTATGCCACCGACATGGGCCTGTTTTGTGCGCCGACGCCGATCAGGGTACATTCCCTGCTTCAGCGAATTTATCAGCGAATTTTCTCTCTCTGAGGCCCTGAATTCACAAATTCTGCCCAAAATCCGCAGATTTTGCCCCACAGGCAGGGAAGTGAACAGGGAATCCAGGGAATTTGGTGGCTAACCGCTTCTAACAGAACGGTTTACGACTGTTTGCCGCGCTTACCCCTACCCTCTGGCAGGGAATTTATCAGGGAATTTCGGCGTTGACTGTGGCGTGCGCCTCTCCGCCAAGCCGCGAATGGCAATTCCTACCGCCGACTCTAGTGACAATTAAGCTATGACGTATCGCTCTCGATAATTATTTGAGCATTACCTCAGATATAAACTTGGCGTCCAAAATTGACCACGAATCCGCGTGAATCCAACCAAGCCGCGCTGATCGGCGGGCGATTTTGCTTTTCGCCACCCGGGGCAACTCCTCACAATTTCTTTCTCGAACGGAACTTTTCGCCTTCTCGCGGCATTACC
>Ga0307475_10002222_pt1 | contig 11706 bp, 10 predicted proteins | sample atmos_gasesECM1C_FD_203317 | JGI IMG/M metagenome (GOLD analysis project Ga0307475, IMG submission 203317) | Hardwood forest soil microbial communities from Morgan-Monroe State Forest, Indiana, United States - atmos_gasesECM1C_515 | ecosystem: Environmental > Terrestrial > Soil > Temperate...
CGCAGAGTTACAACCTCACGAAAATATTGCAGGAGCGGCACACCGATGCGCGCGGAATGGCGAAGTACGGGGAAGGATTTTTTACTTCTCTGGGATTCGCGCCGCTGCCACCGACATTTTGGGAACGCTCGTTATTCACGAAGCCCGCGGATCGCGACGTGATTTGCCACGCGAGCGCGTGGGACGTGGACTCCAAGGAAGATCTGCGCATCAAGATGTGCATTCAAATTACCGAAGAAGATTTTCGAGTGATTCATCACGAGCTTGGTCACAATTTTTATCAGCGCGCGTACGCGAACCAGCCGCCTTTGTTTCAGAACAGCGCCAACGATGGCTTCCACGAAGCGGTGGGCGACACCATCGCCCTGTCGGTCACACCCGAGTATTTGAAGAAAATCGGGCTCATCGAGACGGTGCCGGCCAGTTCCGAGGATGTGGATTATTTGCTGCAGCAGGCGTTGGTAAAAGTGGCTTTTCTACCATTCGGGTTGCTCGTGGATAAATGGCGATGGGAAGTTTTCTCCGGCCAGGTGAAGCCCGAGGAATACAACAAAGCGTGGTGGGAATTGCGGCGCAAATACCAGGGAATCGTCCCACCAGTGCAGCGCACGGAAGCGGATTTCGATCCGGGCGCAAAATATCACGTCCCAGGGAATGTGCCGTACATGCGCTATTTTCTGGCGCGCATTTTGCAATTCCAGTTTCAACGAGCGCTTTGTCGCGAGGCGGGATACTCGGGGCCGCTGCATCGCTGCTCGATTTATGGCAACAAAGCCGCCGGCGAAAGGTTGAACAAGATGCTTTCGATGGGCGCAAGCAAGCCGTGGCCGGAGGCGCTGGAGGTTTTGACCGGCGAGAAACAACTGGATGCGAGCGCTCTGGCCGATTATTTCGCGCCGCTGAAAACCTGGCTGGACGAACAAAATAAAAAGAATAATTATGCGGTAGGCTGGTAAGCAGGAGAGCGTGTGGATTTCGGATTAACAGAAGAACAAAAGCAGCTGCGCCGAAGCGTGCGCGAATTTGCCGAGGGTGAAATCGCGCCGCACGTCATGGAATGGGATGAAGTGTCTCATTTCCCGATGGAAATTGTGCCCAAGCTGGCGGAGATGGGTTTGCTCGGCGTGATTTTTCCCGAGGAGCTTGGGGGTGCGGGCCTGGGATACATCGAATACGCCATCGCCATCGAGGAATTGTCGCGCGTGGATGGGTCCGTGGGCATCATCGTAGCGGCGCACAATTCGTTATGCAGCAATCACATTTTTAAATTTGGGAATGAAGCGCAAAAGAAGAAATATCTGGTGCCGCTGGCGCAAGGCAAAAAGATTGGGGCTTGGTCATTGACGGAACCGGAAGCGGGTTCCGACGCCGGAGGGACGCGAACCACCGCGGTGCGCGACGGAAATTTCTGGATGTTGAATGGGGCCAAGACATTCACGACCAATGGGCATTACGCGGATATTTGCGTGGCCATGGCCAAGACCGACAAGTCCAAAGGGGCGCACGGCATCAGCGCCTTCATTCTGGAAAAAGGCATGCCTGGATTTAAACCAGGAAAAAAAGAAAACAAATTGGGGATGCGCGCGAGCGATACATCAGAAGTAATTTTTACTGATTGCCGCGTGCCGCACGAGAACCTGTTGGGCCCCGAAGGCGAGGGCTTTACCGGCAGTCTCAAAATTCTTGACGGCGGACGTATTTCCATTGCGGCCCTGGCGCTGGGCATGGCTCAAGGCGCGCTGGACGCTGCTACCAAGTACGCCAAGCAGCGCAAACAATTTGGACAGGCCATCAGTGAGTTTCAAGCCATCCAGTTCAAGCTGGCGGACATGGCTACGGATGTGGAAGCCGCGCGATTGCTGGTGTATCAGGCGGCCTGGCTGGCGGACAAAAAAGATGTGCGCTTCACGCGCGAATCCAGCATGGCGAAACTTTTTGCCAGCGAAGTTGCCGTGCGCGTCGCTAACGAGTGCGTGCAAATTCACGGGGGCTACGGATTCATCAAGGATTACCCGGCGGAAAAATTTTATCGTGACGTGAAGTTGTGCACCATCGGCGAAGGTACAAGCGAAATCCAGAAGCTGGTGATTGCCCGGCATCTGCTGGGGAAGAAATAATCTTCGAGGCTCGCGCGTTTTGTGAAAGCTCCAAAGGAAAAAAATGCACTGGCAGTTGGAAAATGGGCGGAACAGGTGCGTGCCGGGGACGTGCGGGCACTCTCACGCGCGATCACCGCGATCGAAAACCATGACGCTAATGCCGAGCCGTTGCTCCGCGCACTGTTCCCCCATACCGGTGAGGCTTACCTGATTGGAGTAACCGGCGCGCCGGGTACAGGCAAGAGCACACTAGTGGATCGGCTGGCTGCACACTATCGCAAGCAAGACGAAGCCGTCGGCGTAATCGCGGTTGATCCGACCAGTCCCTATTCCGGTGGTGCGATTTTGGGCGATCGCATTCGCATGCAGGGCCACGCTGCGGATGCCGGCGTATTTATTCGTTCGATGGCCACGCGCGGATTTTTGGGCGGCTTGTCGCGCACAACTTCTGAAGTGGCGCTGCTTCTGGATGCCGCGGGCAAGCGCCGGATATTGATCGAAACGGTGGGAGTGGGTCAGGACGAAGTCGATATTGTCAAACTGGCTGACTGCGTGATCGTCGTGGTGGTTCCGGGGCTCGGGGACGACATTCAAAACATGAAGGCCGGACTGATGGAAATCGCGGATATTTTCGTGGTGAACAAGAGCGATCGCGAAGGCGCAGAACGCGTGGAGCAGCAGCTGAACGCCATGCTTTCGCTAGTGATGCCGCAGCATGATTGGCACCCTCCCGTGGTTCGAACGGTGGCGTCCGAGAACCGTGGCGTCGACACGCTTGCCGAAACAGTTGCCAAATTTCGCAAGCATTTCGCATCGCGGCCGGAGCGGCAGAAAAAACACGTCGAACACTGGAAAAAGCGTCTGCTGGAGCTCCTGGAGTCGCGGTTACTGGAAAGCGCAGTGGGTGGTGCGGCGGGCGAAGTACAACTTGAGGAATTGGCAAACGAGGTCGCGGAGCGCCGCAAAGATCCGTTCACGGCCGTCAGCGAAATTCTTGCGCGAAGCGGCCTGGGCGTACGGGGCCCAGCCTGATGTATTTTGGTGAAATTGAAGTTTTGCCTGTGCATGGCGGAAACTTTTATCTGGATGGCGGCGCGATGTTCGGTGTCGTGCCCAAGACGCTGTGGGAAAAGAAAGCGCCCGCGGACGAACGCAATCGCATTCGACTGGCTGCCAATTCGCTGCTGGTGCGAGCTGCAGGCAAGAATATTGTTGTAGAGACCGGCAATGGAACCAAGTGGGATCCCAAGCTGCGAAATATCTATGGCATCCAGGACGGCGATCCTTTGAGGGATTCGCTCGCGCGGGTTGGCGTCACTGCTGAAAAAGTCGACATGGTCGTCAACACGCACCTGCATTTTGATCATGCCGGCGGAAATACTCACGTTGTCGACGGGCGCGATGTGTCAACTTTCCCTAACGCGCGATACGTGGTGCAGCGCGCGGAACTCGAACACGCCATGAATCCGACAGAGCGCGACCGCGCCAGCTATTTCGCGGACAGGTTTGTGCCTGTTAGCGAAACAAAGCAATGGCGGCTCGTCGATGGCGATGTGGAGATCGTTCCCGGAATTTCTGTTGTGCGCATCCCGGGGCATAACGCGGATATCCAGGCGGTAAAAATATCCGGCGGCAATCGCACGGTGATTTTCGTCGCGGATATGCTGCCGACGCGCCATCACCTGCCGCTAGCGTGGATGCCGGGATACGATCTGTACCCTTTACAAACACTGGAAACAAAACGCAAACGCATCGTGGAAATTGTAGAGCAAGGTTGGATTGTGGCTTTTGGACACGACCCGGATTTTCCCACCGCCACCTTGCACGACCGCAATGGCAAAATTGACTTTGAACCCGTCGACCTGAGCAAATAATTTTAGGGAGAACGCTGCATGGCGGTAGCAAAACGGAAAAGCTCGTCTGGCGCGAAGGGATCAAGAACCGCTTCGCAGGCGACGATCGGCATTATTGGGGGAAGCGGCCTTTATTCGATGGCGGGGTTGACCAGCCCACGCGAGATTAAGGTTAGAACTCCATTTGGCGAACCTTCCGAAGCTATCGTGCTGGGAACACTGGAAGGCAAGCGTGTAGCCTTCCTGGCGCGTCATGGCCGCGGACACCGAATTCTGCCTGGCGAAATTAATTATCGCGCCAATATTTACGCCATGAAGTTGCTGGGTATCGAGCGAATCATTTCCGTGAGCGCCGTGGGTTCCTTGCAGGAAGAATTGCGGCCGGGAGAATTTCTGGTACCCGATCAATTCGTGGATCGCACCCGGCAGCGGGCGTCCACATTTTTTGGCGAAGGGCTTGTGGCCCATGTTTCCTTCGCCCATCCTACTTGCACACAGGTGGGTGCGGCGCTGGCCGATGCCAGCGTGCATTGCGGGGTGAAGGTGCATCGCCGCGGAACATACATTTGCATGGAAGGACCCCAATTTTCGACACTCGCAGAAGCCAACATGCATCGCCAGTTACACTTTGAAGTAGTGGGCATGACCAATGCCACGGAGGCAAAACTCGCCCGTGAAGCCGAGCTCTGTTACTCCACTATCGCGATGATTACCGATTACGATTGCTGGCATCCCGAACACGAGTCCGTTACTGCTTCACATATCATCGCCACGCTGAACCAGAATGCGGAAAATGCGCAGCGCGTTTTGCGCGAAGCGGTGCGCGCGTTGCCGGCAGACCGCTCCTGCAAGTGTGGAGCGGCGTTGCAACACGCGTTGGTCACGGATATGAAGCTGGTTCCCCCGGCTACCAAAAGGCGCCTGGCCGCCATACTCGCCAAATATATCTAGGAGAAAACTGTGTCCCTATTGGTCGTCGGTTCGGTGGCATTCGATTGCCTGGAAAGCCCGTACGGAAAAGTGGAGCGTGCGCTGGGTGGGGCGGCTACGTACTTCGCGGTAGCAGCCAGTCACTTCACGCACGTAAACCTGGTGGGGATCGTGGGTGATGATTTCACTTCGAAGGATGCCGAAATATTTCGTGGACGGACCATTGATATCGAGGGATTAGAGCGCGCCGCAGGCAAAACCTTCTTTTGGTCTGGACGCTACTCCGAGAATCTAAACGAGCGCATCACGCTGGTGACGGATTTAAACGTGTTCGCCGACTTCAAGCCGAAGTTGCCGGAAAAATACCGCAAGTCCAAACACGTCTTCCTTGCGAATATCGCTCCCGATCTGCAGCGTGATGTGCTTCAGCAAGTCACGAAGAGACCAAAAATCGTGGCGCTGGATACCATGAACTACTGGATCGAGCGGACCAATGCGGAGCTGCGCGAAACGTTGAAGCACGTAGACATTTTAATGATCAACGATTTTGAAACGCGACAGCTTTCCAGCGAACACAATTTGCTGCGCGCGGCCAAGCATATTTTCAAGATGGGGCCCAGCACGCTGGTCGTGAAGCGCGGTGAGTACGGGGCGATGATGGTCGACAAGCGGGGAGTATTTTGCGTTCCGGCGTTTCCGCTGGAAGAGCCGCATGATCCGACGGGGGCTGGGGATAGTTTTGCGGGCGGATTTATGGGTTTCCTCGCCGGCGCAGGGCAAAAAAATGATGCAGCGCTGCGGCGCGCGATGGTATACGGCTCGGTGTTAGGCAGCTTCGCGGTTGAAAAATTTGGGCTGGACAGGTTGCGTTCGCTGAAACGCAGCGAGATACACGCCAGGGCACTGCACTTCGCGAAATTAACGCAATTTTCGCTATAAACTGTAAACTTCCCTGTATTCGCGAAACCGGCGAAAAAGCATGATTCCTCTCAATGACATGATCGTGCGCTTGTTGTGGGCTGCTCTACTGGGCTCCGCAATTGGTGTGGAGCGTGCCTTTCATCGTCGCCCAGCCGGGTTGCGCACTGGGTTGTGTGTGTCTGTGGGTGCGGCTTTTTTCACCATTCTCTCCATAGAAATAGCGCGCCGCACCGGCGATGCCAGCACTACCCGCATTGCTTCCAACATCGTTCAGGGAATTGGTTTTCTTGGCGCTGGCGTTATTTTGCGCGATCGCGGCGGGGTAACCGGATTGACCACCGCAGCCACAATTTTTGTGGTGGCAGCGATGGGCATGGGTGCCGGCGCCGGCTTATTTAGGGCGTCGGGATTTGCATGTTTGCTGGTGCTGTTCGCGCTCGTATTTCTGCTGTACGTGGAAAACTGGATTGGCTTGAAGCCGCGATACATGTTGTTTCGCATTTCCAGCGATCCTAATGTGGATCTGGTTTCTGAGGTTCACCAATGTTTCGAGAGCATGGGTATTGCGTTGGATAATTTTCAGGTGTCCATGGCTGGAGAGAAGAATCTGATTCAGTTTGATGCGGACGTCAGTCATCGCAAGCAGGAAAGAATCTTCGCGGCGTTGACGCGGCCGAGCGTAACCGTCGAGATGCTTCCGGTCGAGAGGCAGCAACAGCCGTGAGCGGTCGTTTCGGATTGCCAGTGCAACGAGAGTCAGCTTCTCACAGCGAACGCGCCAGCGTGCGCAAGGCCCGGGCTCTAAACGCCGAGTCTGTGGTCATGCCGTTTGCTCCCGCTTCGCCGGCCGAGCCTTCCAGGATTGCTGCGGGCATGGCGGAGTTAACGCGTCTTGGTTGGCGGATTGCAGAACGCGCTGCTATCGAGAACGACGGGTACTTTGCGGCGTCCGCGACAAGCCGGCGCGCCGAGTTGGTTGGTGCGCTGGAACGCGAGGATATCGACGCGCTTGTGGGAACCCGCGGGGGATACGGTTCGAACTATCTGCTTGATGACCTCCATATTTCAACGCCCGCGAATCCTAAAATTATTCTAGGTTTCAGTGACCTCACTTCTTTGCAGATTTATTTGTGGCAGCGATTTCAATGGATCACATTTTACGGACCGATGCTGGCCGCGGGACTGGACGCCGGATCTGGCGTGCCAGACGGATATGACGGAAAATCGTTGTTGGCGGCGCTACAAAACACTGTTACCGGTTGGGGGCTGGACCTCCAGGGAGCAGTCTTGCATCCCGGCGAAGCGAAGGGGCGGGTGCTCGGCGGGTGCTTGACTCTTGTGGAAACGGCGATCGGAACGCAGTGGGATTTGCAAACCGATGATGCGATTCTTGTTCTGGAAGATCGCGGAATGAAGCCGTGGCAGGTGGATCGCGCTTTGATGCATTTGAAACAAGCTGGGAAATTCGCGAACGTTCGGGGAATTGTGCTCGGTGATTTTCCTGAGTGCCAAGCGCCCGTGGTGGGTAGTGCGACGGTACGCGATGTGTGCCAAAGGATTCTCGCGCCGCTGGGCGTCCCAACCATTTTTGGCGCGCCTATTGGTCACACACGGCGTCCAATGTTAACGGTGCCGCTCGGCGTGAAAGCCCGTTTGTCAAGCAAAGAAGCGGGCGTGCTTGAAATTCTTGAACCGGCGGTGGTGTCATGACGGACCCGAAGCACATACACATAATCGGAATCGGCGGTTCGGCAATGGCGCCGCTTGCGGGAATGTTGCGCGAACGCGGGTTTCGCGTCACAGGTTCGGATTCGGGCGTGTATCCGCCGGCTTCCACTTTGCTCGAAAGCCTGGACATCTCTTTCTTTCATTCATTTGACGCTGCGAATTTGACGCCTGCTCCGGACCTTGTGATTGTTGGAAATATCATTGCGCGCGGGAACCCGGAACTGGAGGAAGTGCTCGATCGTAAAATTGCTTATCGCTCCATGCCGGAAATTCTCGAAGAAGTATTTTTGCCCGGGCGACACTCGATCGTGGTCAGCGGCACGCACGGAAAAACCACCACTACAGCCATGCTGGCGTGGGTTTTCCAGACGGCAGGCAAGAACCCAAACTTTTTGGTGGGCGGAGTGGCGGAGAATTTCGGCAAAAGCTACGGCCTTGGGGGCGGCGAAGAATTTATTCTGGAAGGTGATGAATACGAGACCGCGTTCTGGGATCGCGGGCCGAAATTTTTTCACTACCACCCGGACGATCTGATCATCACTTCGTTGGAATACGATCACGCGGATATTTATCCGGATTTCGAGACGTACGAATTGGCATTTCGGCGTCTGGTAAACCTTGTACCCCGGCGGGGTCGAGCAGTGATTTGGGGCGATAAAGCGGAGTCTGGTCCGGCTTTGCAACGTGCAGCGCAGAAAGCTCTGTGCCAGGTGGAAACTTACGGGTTCTCCGACGGTAACGATTGGATTGCGACCGACGTCGCGATTGAGAAAGAAGCCGTGCGCTTCAGGGTCACACATCACGGCCAACGCTTTGGGGAATTTGTGCTGGCGGCTACCGGCCGGCACAACGTGTTGAACGCACTCGCAGCCATTGTTGTGGCGCAGGGCAGAGGAATCGGCGCCGAGGCAATTGGCAACGCGCTGAAAACTTTTCGCAGCGTGAAGCGGCGCATGGATGTAAAAGGGGAATTTGGCGGCGTTCTGCTGGTGGACGATTTCGCCCATCATCCCACCGCGGTAAAAGCCACCATTGAAGCAGTACGCGCGCGTTGGCCTGGACGTCGGCTGTGGGGCATTCTCGAGCCGCGCTCAAATTCCATGCGGCGCAAAATTTTTCAGGAGACCTTGCCGCAGGCGCTGGCGCTGGCCGATCGTGTGGTGCTTGGAGGAGTATTTCGCTCACATCAGCTTGGCGATGAAAACCGCCTCGATCCCGAAACGGTGGCGAAAAGTATTCGCTCGCGGGGAAAAGACGCGCGCGTTTTTGGCAGCAGCGATGAAATTGCCGCCGTCTTAGCCGCCGAGGCCGAGCCGGGCGATCTGTTGCTGGTCATGTCCAACGGTAGCTTTGATGGATTGTGCGAAAAATTGATCAAGAACCTCGGCGAAGAGGTTCGCGTGCCATCCGGGGCCACCAGCAGGTGATTGTTTTTCTTTTCCGTGGTGCACGTTTTTTTGGGTTCTTAACAGTTCTGCTCGGTTTTGCATGTTGTTCCTCTCTGCAAGCCACGATTCGTTATGAAGTTTCCCTCGCGCATCCTGAGCAGCATCTGTTTCATGTCACGATGACCATTCCGAATGTAAGCGATCAAGTCACGGTTCAGATTCCGGCGTGGAACGCGCTCTATCAGATTCGCGACTTTAGTTTTCATATCCAGCAGGTGGAAGTTCGGCGAAGCGCAATGCAACCCGGGGACACAGCAATATCGCCCGATGCCGCACCGCCTTCCATCGAAAAAATCGACAAGCAAACCTGGCGTATCACTGGAAATGGGACCGTTATCGTGCGTTACGCCACGTATTGGGACGAACCCGGCCCTTTTGCCACGCAACTGAATCGCGAGCATGCTTTCATCAATCCCGCGATGATTTTGATGTATGTGCCGGAGCGACGATTAGAGCAGGTAAAACTTGTGTTGGGCGACATCCCTGAAACCTGGCAGGGAGCAGGACCTGGAATCCAAGCGTCGGAATCCATGAGCATCGCCCGAGCGTTTTCTTCGGAGTTCCAGGATTACGATGCGCTTGCCGATGCCCCCATCGAAGCAGGGAAATCCGAAGAGTTTCAGCTTCCAGGCTTGAGCCCGGAAGTTTGGGTTGTGATTCACGGTGATAATTACAAGAAGAAGCAGATCGAAACAGAGTTGAAGCGAATTTGCGAGTACGAAATAAAGCTGATGGGCAAAGCGCCCTACTCACGCTACACGTTTATTGTGCATACGGGCAAAGGTGCGGGCGGGGCAGGGGGTGGGATGGAACATGCCGACTCTACCGCGATCTTCGTGCAGTCAGCCGACTCTCTACCCGGCGTGGCTGCGCATGAATTTTTCCACTTGTGGAACGTGAAGCGAATCCGTCCTGCCAGCTTGTACCCGGTCGACTATTCGAAAGAGCAATACACCCGCGCACTGTGGTTCGCCGAAGGTGTCACGAGCACCTACGGGTCGTATGCCCTGGAGCGATCCGGCCTCTGGAGCAAGCAGCAGCTGTACCACGACCTCGGCGAACAGATTACCGAACTGGAAGCGCGCTCCGCCAATCGCTGGCAGAGCGCGGAACAATCCAGCCTGGACGCCTGGCTGGAGAAATATCCGTTGTACGAAAATCCGGAATATAGCGTTTCGTATTACACCAAGGGGCAAATTCTGGGCGTGCTTCTCGATATTTTGATTCGTGACCGCACCGACAATGAGAAAAGCCTTGATGACGTGCTGCGCGAAATGAACAACGATTTTGCTGTGACCGGGAAACCGTATCGCGACAGCCTGGACGTGCAATTGACCGCCGAGAAAGTAGCGGGCGGCTCATTCGAGGATTTCTTTAAACATTACGTCGCTGGTGCGAAGCCATTGCCGTATCAAGCCATATTTGTGTTGGCCGGATTGGAATTGCGCCAAACTACTCGCCAACGTGCGGCGCTGGGTTTCGCCGCCGAGGGCGCTCCCAAAGGACCGCTGGTGGTTCGCAGCGTAGCTGCCAACAGTGCGGCAGCGGAAGCAGGACTGCAAAGCGGCGACCTGATTTTGAAATGGAATGGCGGGGAACCGCCCCGCCGCGTCGCTGATTGGCTGCGCCAACACAAAGTCGGGGAATTGCTGCATCTTGTTATTCGACGTCAAGATGCCGAACTTAAAATTGATTTTTGCCTCGGTGAAATCACGGAGACTTTTTATGACCTTGCCGAAGACGCACGCGCGGGAGACAAGGCGCGGCACATCCGCGAAGGATTGCTTCATGGAACTACCGATGCAGCGACCATTCACGCAGCGAATTAGCCGAGCCTAGAGTCTGATGCGATCGCGCCAGAGTTCCGCCCCAGTCGAATTCCAGCCAGCGCTGAACCTTCCATGATTCGTACACTGCTGGTCAGTTTGTTTATGTCGCTGTACATCCTGCTTGTCGGTCCCCCGCTGCTGGTATACACGCTGATCACACGCGATCCGGATCCGCTCTATCGCGCAGGCATCGGCGGCGTGATGTTTTTTGTTCGTGCCGCCGGCGTGCGCGTGCGGGTCAAGGGAATCGAGCGTATTCCCGCCGCTGCGTGCCTTTTTGCCGCGAATCACACCAGTACTCTGGATGCTCCTGCAGTGGTCGGTGCGATTCCGCGCCGCATCGCTATTCTTTTGAAGGAATCACTTTTTCGCTGGCCTATCGTCGGACAAGCCTTCCGGCTGGCGCACTTCATTCCCATCGAGCGCGGTGGCCGGGACTCCGCCATAGGCAGCCTGGACAAAGCGACGGAAGAACTGCGCGCGGGACAATCCTTTTTAATTTATCCGGAAGGCACGCGCAGCCCCGACGGACGCTTGCAAAAATTCAAGAGAGGCGCGGTGGTGATGGCCATCAAGGCGGGCGCCCCTATTGTGCCGGTGGCGTGCTCCGGCGCTCACCGGCTGATGAAGAAGCGGTCTCTGGTTCTGCGGCCTGGCGAAATTCTGGTGGAGTTTTTGCGGCCCATCGACGCGTCGGCGTATTCGCTGGACACTCGCGATGCGTTGAACGACCTGGTGCACGACACTTTGGCCGCAGCTCTCCCGCCGGACCAGCGGCCAATAGGATTTCCGGGAGCGGCATAGGTCGGTATCAAATCTGGAACTAACTTTTGCGCGTTTTCATTTTTTCGATCTCTATTTCCAATTCCCAAACGCGTTTCTGTAGTTCCGGCAAGCG
>Ga0307475_10002223_pt1 | contig 11705 bp, 12 predicted proteins | sample atmos_gasesECM1C_FD_203317 | JGI IMG/M metagenome (GOLD analysis project Ga0307475, IMG submission 203317) | Hardwood forest soil microbial communities from Morgan-Monroe State Forest, Indiana, United States - atmos_gasesECM1C_515 | ecosystem: Environmental > Terrestrial > Soil > Temperate...
CCCTTGAAGACGCCATCCGCAAATTCTCCGCTTTGCCTGCGCAACGCATGCGCTTGACGGACCGCGGCGTCCTGAAGGCTGGTTTGTGCGCCGACGTCGTCATATTCGATCCGGCAACCGTTCACGATGTCGCTACTTTCGAGAATCCCAACCAATTGTCCGAGGGGATGGAATACGTGCTCGTCAACGGGGTGCCGGTTATCGACCAGAGCAAGATGACGGGCGCGTTGCCCGGCAAAGTACTTCGCGGCCCGGGTTACGTGCCCAGAGACGTGCCATGATGCGTGCCCTAACAGGATGCCCGGAGTTGGTCCATAATAACGCCATGATGGGTGCGCTCGGGTTAGTTTCCGGAGGAGCCATGGCGGATCGCCTGGAAGATTTTCAGAAATTACGCGCCGACCTGAACGAAGAGATTCTTGGCTGCGGCCACCTCGGCATGAGACGCTTCTTCGCCCTCGACCATCAGGCCTACGAACCCGGCGCACTCGGCACCAAAAACAAGGAGTTGCTTGGTCTGGTCGCCTCCGCCGTGCTTCGCTGCGATGACTGCATCACCTATCACCTGGTGCGCTGCGGCGAGGAAGGTTGGAAGCGCGACGAAGTGATCGACGCTCTCAACGTCGCGCTGATCGTCGGCGGCTCCATCACCATTCCGCACGTGCGCCGCGCTTTCGCCCGCATGCGCGAAATCAACGGCCTGAAACCCTGAATGATCGAACGACGATGAGTACAACCTCCAGCCCACCGCCACCCGAAACACCTGCTAGCGGGCTGCGCGATGCCGCGATCGGAACGCTGTTTGCTTTCGTTCTGCTTGTCCCGAGACTCCTGCACCTGCGCCGCAATGCTAAATCGTGGATGCTCTTTCGCATTCTCTTGGGTGCGGCCGGCGCCGCACTGGTCGTCTTGCCGCTTGGCTTCGAGAACAGCTATCTCTACGCCCTGGTTGGTCTGGTCATGTTCATCGCCGCGATCCTGTTGCCGCCGGCGAAACCCGCTTTCAACGTGGACCACAAGGCGCGCGAACTGGGCGCACTCGTTGTCGTGAATGGCGGGCGCATTCTCTCCGCTAGTGCCTCATCCACTGCCGTGCAACTTTTCGTCGGCAGGGAACAAATCACCGCGCTTGACGCCAACTTTCAACTGCTCCTAGCCGTCCCAGTGAATGAAATCCATTCCGTACGCGCGGAAGAGTCCGATGGCTGCTGGCTCCTGAGCATGACCTGGGCCGGCCACGCCGCTCAGTTTACTTATCGGGGCATCTTCGCCGAGCATCTCGCGCGCGTCGCGGAGACCACTATCCGCGGTGTGATGCGCCCGGCTCTCCCCGTTCTCCCCCAGCGCCGCGCCGCCGGCGCCTGATACTCTCCTCGCACTTTTTTGTGCTTCATCGCGCCTAATTCACGCAATCTGTGTCACAATATAGATATGGCAAGGGGCTGGGAAAGCAAAAACGTAGAAGCGCAGGTGGCGGAAATAGAAGAGCCGAGGCAAAAGGGTGTTTCGGGGCAAAAAACTCCGGAACAGCTCATGCGCGAGCAGGAGCGCAACGACCTGCAGTTATCCCGGATTCGTATCGCGAACGATCTCGCTTCCGCGACTCATCCCAACCATCGCAAATCACTGGAAGCCGCCCTGGCCTACCTCGACAAAAAAATCGCAGATTTAAATTAGTTTCGCGGATAAAATCGCTGCTGCTCTTCGAACCTCGTGGGCCGCATCACGTCACCATTTCTGTGCATCGAGCTGGAGGACGGATCGGAGAAGGACATTCGCGCCGTTGACCACATCCTGTGCTCCGCATAGTGCCTTGGCGAGGGCGTCGCCTTGCAGGTCTCAGCGCCGTTCCCAATCCATTAACGGATAAAATCCCCGGCCAATGCCCAAAAATCATTCACGTAGTAATGCGACAATACGTTTCCGAAGAGGTAGCAAACCCCCTGGCACGGTGGAATATCTCCGTAAATTTTCTTCCCCCGCGCGAAAATTTTCTTCAGCGATCCATCGCGCAACAAATTGCCCGCGACCTTATGCAGCGGCTCGCACGGATAAAATACGTCTCCATTCGGATACACCCGCGGAAACATCGTGGGGTAGCACTCGAAGCTGCCGAAGCGCAGCAACGTCTCGATGGTGCGCGGCGTGCCGTTGATCGGCTGTACGCCTTGGCGGCGCCGTTCAATAATCTTGTCGACCAGCGCCTGATACCGCGGATTCCCCAGCAGTGCCAGATTCGGCATTTTCTCCGTCTGCGCGGACTGCGCCGCAAAAATAAATCCTTGCTCCCCGCACCAGTCCAGCAGCCGTTCCACTTCGCCGAGGTTCCATTCCTCGATCACCGTGCTGATCGTGATGCGTCGCGGGCTCCCGAGCGGCTCTTTCGCCAGCGCCAGATTCTCCAGCACTTTTGGCAACGCCGCCGGTTTTGAAAGCGGATTCGTGGGATCGGCTGATAGCGCGTCCAGGCTCACCACCAGCCCTGTCACCGCGCGCAGGATGCGCGGCTTGCGGTCCAGCAGTGTTCCATTGGTGATCAGCAGCACCGAGCGGAACTTGCATGCGAAGCGCGCCGCCTCCACCAGCTCCTCGATATCCGCGCGCAGCGTGGGTTCGCCGCCGGTGATGACGATCGAGTCCGTCTCCTTGCGGATCCGCTTCAGCAACCCGATCGTCTCCGCTGTCGACAGCTCGTCGCTGAAAACGTCCGGCTCTTTTTGCGTGCAGTAACCGCAGGCCAGATTGCACTTGTGTGTGACGTAAAACGTAACCGCGTAAGGCGCCACTACCTTGGTTCGCAAAACGCGCCGACGCCATGAATTCCGGAAATAGAGTTGGAAATTCTTCGCCACGAATGGCGCCTGCCGCACCAGCCCGCGCAACAGTTGAATTTTCGAAGGATGCCGGTGATCCAACGCACTCAGCGGAACGAAATTGGCCTTACCTTGTGTGGGCGCATCCATGGCCATCCATTATGTCCGAATTGCCCGAAACATTCCGGGTTCATACTGGTTCAGCCAAGGCGGTTATCGGATGGCCGAACTTACGCGAGTGAGCTTCCGTGTAGAAGAGTTTTTTCGCTTTTCTAATTTCCATTTTCCAATTTCTGTTCTCTCAATCCGTAAAAACCACGCCCACCGCGATAAATCCTTTTTCCGCTCCGGAATCGATCCGCACCACGTAACCCCGCAGCTTCATCGACTGCACGCCGTCCGGCCCCGGGGCTTCCACGGTCACTTCGAGTTCAGACTGCAGCCGCGGCAAATGCTTCAGGGAAATCAGTGCGCCCTGCAGAGAAACATCCCGTACCATGGTCTCTTCTTCGAAACCCTTGCCGCCCTCGGTCACGCCGCAAACTTTCGCGCGAAACTGCGCTTCGCGCCGCAACGCCGTCCGTGTCCCCGGCATGTGCGCCTGCACGCGATCGCCCGCCGCGCCCAGCGTAATCACCATGCCTTCGCTCGCCGCGTACACCGAGTCAAACTCTTCCCGCGCCTTCCGCAGAATCGAATCAACCATCCGGTCCGTCGAATCTGGATCGTGATGGAACAACACCAGTGTTTTCGCTCCCGCGTGGCGAGCCGCCTTCACTCCTTCGAGCCACGTTGAATGGCCCCAGCCTTTTTTCGCCGTCTCGAGTTGTTCGGGAGTAAATTGCGCGTCGTTGATGAAAATTTCAGCGTCCGCTGCCAGCTCGCGCAAACTCTCATCAAGCTTCGCATCGCCCGGCTCGTTGTCGGTGGCATAAGCCACCGTGCCGGCCGGCGTCTCGATTCGGAAGCCCAGGCAACCTTGAGGATGATTCAGCCAACGCGCGGTGATCTTGTTTTCCCCGATCGAAAACGATTCTCCGCCATCCACTTCCTTGAATTTCCGCTTGGCGTTCATCGCGGTCATGTCCACCGGAAAGTACGGCACTGCCATCTGCGCTTCAAATACCTGTTTCAGGCTGTCGCGTCCCAGGAATTTCGACCGGAAGCTGTAGAAATGAAATTCGTTGTTTTCCACGTACAGTGGCGCGAAGAACGGGATTCCCTGGATGTGATCCCAGTGATAGTGGGTCACAAAGATATGCGTTCCCGGCGCACCGTTTCCATGGGGCGCGGCCCACCGGCTTCCCAGCATGCGCAGCCCCGTCCCGCAATCCAGAATAAATTGTGTGCCGTCCGGCGCGCTTAGCTCCACGCAAGGCGTGTTTCCGCCGAAGCGCCACGTCTCCGGGTCCACGGTCGGCGTGGATCCGCGCACGCCCCAAAAGCTCAATTTCGCGATGGGAACTGTCATGGCCTTGAGCGCACTACCCCTGTCGGAATGCTGCCACCGCGCCAGCAGGCGCGGAGCGGGAAGCTCGTTTCATGGTCGCAGCCGCCAGCAAGAGCGTCAATCAATTCGCGGGGCGCCGTGTCAAACTGCCCAATAAGCGCACGACAAGGCTGCGGAGCGCCCCCCGGGCAGGTACAATAAATCCGATGGGCGCACATTCCCACGGCCACGATCCTCACCATGATCAGGGCCACGTTCACACGGACCATGAGCATCTGCACGATCATTCGCATGGTGGCCATTCCCATCCATCCCTCCGCCCGTCCATCCTTGGCTGGGCCATGGTCGCGACCTTGGGCCTGGTGGTTGCCGAAATTTTTGGCGGCATCCTTGGCCGCAGCGTCGCCCTGCTGAACGACGCGGTTCACAATCTCTCCGACGTCCCCGCTCTCGGCATCTCCTACCTCGCCATGCGCTGGGCCCAGCGTCCCGCCGACGACGAAAAAACGTACGGCTATCACCGCGCCGGAACCCTCGCTGCTTTCACTAACGCCTTCGTCCTCGTTCTGCTTTCGCTGTGGCTGGGATACGAAGCGATCCAACGTTTTCGTTCTCCCGTCGAGGTGGTCGAAAGCTGGATGATATGGACCTCCGTCGCCGCGCTCGCCGTGAATGGTGGAATCACCCTGGCTCTCGTCCGCGGCCGCCGCGATCTGAACCTCCGCAGCATCCTCGTCCACAATTTTGGCGATGCCCTTTCAAACATAGCCATAATCGTCGGCGCCTTGATCATCCACGCAACCGGCGCGCATTGGATCGACCCGCTACTCGGCCTCGCCATCGGCCTGCTCGTCTTGTGGTCCAGCATCGGCATCTTGCGCGAATCTTCCCACATCCTTCTCGAAGGCCGCCCCCGCGAATTAAGTATTGAAACCGTTGCCCGCGCCATCCTGACTGTCGATGGCGTTCAGGAAGTCCACGACGTTCATCTCTGGTCCCTCGGTGGCGGGCACAACGCGCTCAGCCTCCATGCCCGTATTCCGGACATGCATCTGGACGAATGCGAGCGCCTTCTCGCATCCATTAAAAAGCTTGCTTCCAAGGAATTTGGAATTGAGCACACCACGGTGCAATTGGAAAGGGCTGGGCTGCCCGCGACCTCCGGTTACGTCATGCCGGAGCCGGCCGAGAAATAGCTCTTAAGCTGGCAATCGAAAATTCAATCCGCGCTGTTCGTTGAATTGTTGCGTCGCGTTGAGGTCAAGCGCATTCTCTGCGATGTTTCTCCGCAATCCTTCGCTCGTGACGTAGCGCAGCGTTCCGTTTTCCCACGCATAAGCCACCGCAAAAAACACCGTCCCGTCCCGTCGCACAAAAACATATTGCTCCGAATCGCGGATCGGTGCGGGCTCGGCCTCGGTAACAGGCGTCGCTGCCTGTTGCGCATCTCTCACTCTCCGCCGGACGTCACGGGCATCGGCCTCCGTGGCCTCCTGCTGCTGCGCATCCGCGGGTGCCGCTTCTTCCTCCACGGGCACGCTCGGCATATAAAAACCGCCGTCAAAGAAGGGAAAGAAGAACGGAGCTCCCTGTCCGAATCGGTCCGTGCCAACGCCGCCCGGGCCGCAGACCGCCGCCAGGTGCACTTCATCAAATCCCAGTCCCGGTACGCCAGACCTGCATTGAGACGACCTCATTCTGTCGTCAGTGTTGAAGCTTCGCCGTTCTCCCGTTGGCCTTCGAGAAGTTCGCGCGTTCGGCCGATTCCCAGTTCGTAGAACACCGCTCCTGGTTACCGTCCTCGCGCCCGCACTCGGGCGGGCGATCATCGCGGGAACACCGTGCCCCACGGGCATAGGCGCAGCAGCCATCATATGAGAACCTGCAGCCGCAGGCATCGCTCGACGGCCTTGACCTTCCGCAATCGCCGGGAGGAGTACGATTAAGCCAGCCAAAACAATGGGTCGAACCATGCGAGTCACCTGGTGGCCCGTCTTGCGGGCCTCCTATTAGAAGGATGCGTCCCCCCTCACATTGGTTTCAATGCAAATCGATCAACGCGCTCCATCTCCGCCCCTACCAGTGCATGGTGCCGAATCGCCGCCTCGGCTCGGTCTGTTCCCTATGCCCGAATCCCCATCCTGTCTCCTTTGCTTTCCCCTTGCTGGCCAATGTGTTATAACCGTCCAGCCGTGGGACACGCCGTGGAGAGGGAACCATCCAAGGTCCGGGCGGACCTGCCGCAAGGCGCGTCTGCATCCGCCGCGCTTTCGCAAAATAGCCAGGTTTCCGACGTTGACCCTGAAGATGCTTCGCGGTACTGTCCCGTTTGCTCGCATCGGCTGGAGTCGCGCCGCTGCAAGTTAATCTGTGGGACTTGCGGCTATTACATGTCCTGTGCGGATTATTATTAGCTGCCGCGTAGGTTTCTGTGATTTTGCCGCGGTGCCCGTGTAATCCTTTGACCTTTGCTCGGGTCATAGCATAAGATTCCCCGCTCTGGGATGATTCCACAGGTTTGATAAGGTTTACGGCTCCGGCCCGGGTTGCCGCCGGAACCGCTTTCCGATGAGGAGGAAATTACCGTGGCTTTGAAGATGACGAACCGCGAAGTGGATGGCGTTTCCGTGGTGGCGCTGGACGGCCGGATCGTGCTCGGCGAGGAAAGCAACGCGCTGCGCGAAAAGGTGAAGAGTTTGATCGCCGAAGGGAAAAGGAAAATCGTCCTCAATATGGACAATGTCACTTTCATTGACAGCGCTGGATTGGGCACGCTCGTAGCCGCTCATCATAGCGTGAAGTCCCAGGGCGCTGCTCTGCGCCTCTGCCACCTCGGCAGCAAGTTCCAGGAAGTACTCCAGATCACCAAGTTGCTGACCGTCTTCGATGTCTTCAACACCGAAGCCGAGGCCGTCGCCAGCTTCTCGAAATAGCACCGGCCTTTTTCGCTAAATTTTTTCGCAAAAAGAGGGCGCGCTGGAGCGTGTCCTCTTTGATTTTTTCTACGCGCTCATTCGCTCCCGCACATTCATGAAACCCAAGCCCAAACCAAGACGTGTCGCGAAATCGTTCACCGCCGCGCTTGAGCGGATGCCCTCAAATCTCGGATGGGTCATCGCGCGCATTCCGCTCGACGTCCCGAAAGTCTGGGGAACGCGCGGGATGCTCAAGGTACAAGGGGAAATCAACGGCTTCGCGTTTCGCACCTCACTCTTCCCTACCGGCAAGGGCTATCACTATCTGCTTGTGAATAAGCGCATGCAGGCAGGCGCGAACGCCGCGCCCGGTGACACCGCGCAATTTCGCCTCGAACCCGATACCGCGGAACGCAAAGCCGTGGTCCCCGCCGAACTCCATCGCGCACTATCCGAAGATCGTTCGCTCCGCCGCTGGTACGACAAACTCAATTACTCCATCCGCAAGTGGATCGGCGACTGGATTTCGCAGCCAAAGAGTCCCAGCGCCCGCGTCCGCCGCTCCGAACAAATCGCCGAGCGCCTCCTCGCCACCATGGATGCCGAACGCGAATTGCCTCCCATCCTCAAAGCGGCCTTCGCCCGCGACCCTCGCGCCCTCGAAGGATGGCAGCGCATGTCTTCCTCGCAGCGCCGCGGCCACTTGCTCGGCATCTTCTACTACCGCACCCCGGAAGCCCGCGACCGCCGGCTCGCCAAGGCCATCGGGGAGGCCCTCGCCATCGCCGAGAGGCGGCAACGGAGTTGACTGACCTTCACCTGGAAGTAAATCCGCCTTTGGCGCAACCGGGAAAACTACGTCTCGCAATCGCCCGCCCGCACCCCCAGGAGCCCCGGAGGACGTTTCTCCGCTTCCAGGCCTCCTCGGACAGCCCGGATTTCTTTAAGTTCGATGGCCACGCGAAGTCCGTACTTCAGGAACTGGAAAAGGATCTGGGCTGGGCCATCCCTTCCCCGGGCGGCCGCCACTTCGCCATCTGGGAAGCCAGCGGCAATTCCAACGCCTGGCTCGTTAGCTGTCGCGGCATTTCCCGACGATCAGCGTGATGTCGTCATTCTGTTCTTGAGGACTAAATTTCCGCACCTCTTCAACGATCGCACCCAACAAATCCTCTGAGGACAATCCGCGATTTCGATGCAACGCCTCGATCAGGCGCTCTTCTCCGAATTCCTCTCCGGCGTCGTTGAACGATTCGGTGACCCCGTCGGTGTAGAGCATCAGCGTGTCTCCAAAGCAAAGCTGGCGTTCCCCGATCGTGCAATCCCATTTCTTGAAAATTCCCAGCACCGTACCGGTGGAATCGAGCCGTTCCAATCCGTTATCGCTCCGGAGAAGAAGCCCGCAGAGATGCCCGCAATTCGCATAGCGCAGGCACCGCGAGCGATCCTCATATTCTGCAAAGAAGAGCGTGGCGAAAGCACCGTCCGGCGTATTCTCGCAAAAGAGCCGGTTCACCGCCTGCAATACGCGTTGCGGTTGGTCGAGAGCGATGACGCACTGGCTGCGCAGGTTCGCCTGCAGATTCGCCATCAAGAGCGCGGCGGCGATTCCTTTCCCGGAAATGTCGCCGATCACCAACCCGAGCCGTTCTGGCCCCAGATCGAGGAAATCGTAATAATCCCCGCCAACTTGCCGCGCCTGGATGCACACCCCCGCATAGTCCAGCGTTTGAACGACTGGCAGCGTCTGCGGAAAGAGCCTCGCTTGCACTTCTTTGGCAATTTCCAGCTCGCGGACGGCGCGGCGTTCGGATTCCAATTTCTCGGCGATGGTGCGCCGTTGTACCTCGACGGCTTGCGTAACTTCGTCGAAACTCACGAGTGAAAAAGAATTTCCGTCGATATCCCGGAAGCGCGCGAACACTCCGCCCCAAATCGGCGTCTGTTCGCCGAGCAGCATGGCGTCACCCGCATGCGCCGCCTGCGTCTCGGGATCGTATTTGATGCGCCTCAGGCGCGGCGCGCTCAGGAAACGAACTCCGCGTTTGGCCCATTCCTGATACTTGGCGGCGACGTCTTCTGTAAAAAAAACCACGTGCGTGGCTCGCCCGATCAGCTTGTACTCCTGCGAATTTGGCTTGGGAGCGACCAGCGCCAGGATCGCCGTACCATCCGGAGGCCCCACCGCCACCCACCGTTCACCGGACTGCAGCCGCGCATCAAACGCCAGATGGAATCCCAGCTGGTCCACGTAAAATCGCAGGCTGCGATCTTGATCGCGAACGAAGATGTTCACGCAGTGCAGCCGAAAGTACGGGTCCTGCCGCGACCCTGCCGGAGCGCTTCCCATGCCCGAGATTATAGTTCGGAAGAGCAGCGCAGGTCCTGTATCCCCTTAGGCATAGCCGCGAAAAGAGGCGCACAGACCTGCGAGAGCCGCAAGCCCAAATCGTCGAAGCCGACGCTACGCACGAAATGGAGATCAGAGACGAGCAACTGGGAGAGGCCGCGTGGAGCATCCTCCTCGCTTGGCTTATGGTGGTGGCAGGAGATGCAGCGGAAGGCTTGTCCATCGGGCGATGCGGAAAAAATCCTTGTCGAGAGTAAATACGCTGGCTCGGTGGTCCAAGGCGATGGCTGCGATCAGCGCATCAATCGTCGTTAAACTCACGCCCCGGGAACGTCCCAACCGAAAAATTGCCGCCGCTTCGCGATAGGTCTGAAATCCTTGGGGCTCAAGCATCTCCCACTGCGAAAGATAGTTCTCAATCCGGCTGACCTCGCGAGTGAGCCCTTGGAGAATCTCGGCGACCACCACCCCTGTCAGCGCGAAGGGGTCGGCGTCGCCGATCATGCGCCGCAGCTCAGCGCCGGCGCGGCCTGGCGAAGCACTGAAAAAGTCAATCCAGACCGAGCTGTCCACCAAAATCATCTGCGGACCATTTATGGATTAGGCGCGGTTCTTCCGCATGGTCTTCAAGTCACCCTTCCAGATGCCCGTCCCGTAGTGCCGCAGGATCCCCTTGCGGCTCTCGGAGCGCACGAGCAACTCCAGCGCCGCGTCGACTATCTCCCGCTTGGTCTTAAGCCGTGTCAGCTTCCGTGCCTTCCGTACCAACCTCTCGTCGATCTCAATGTTGGTTCTGCTCATGAGATGATCATACACCATCTTATCCAGTTTTGGTGTATGCACTCGGGAAATACAGCGCCGCGTCCCCGACCGGGGGGTCGCGACTCCTGAGCAATCCCACGCAGACAGGCAGCGGAGTCGCGGCCTCTTACGGATCGACGCGGTACATGGTGATGCCGCTGAGCAGCTTGGGATAAAAATCGGTGGACTTCTGGGGCATCACTTCTCCGGCCGTCGCGATCTTCATCACTTGGTCGACACCGCACGGATTCAGCAAGAACGAAATTTGCGCCCGGCCGCTGTCCACGGCTTCGAGCGCCGCCGCGGCTTCACGCTCGTACGTCAAATTCGATCCCGCGGTTACCGCTTGCGGCGTGATTCCTAGGGCCGGCTCCAGAATCCCTTCGTGCAGCAGCACCACGTCCAGTTCGCGCTGGAGCGGCGAAACGTTGTGCAGAAGCTGCGAAAGATTGACGCCCTGGCGTAGCGTCAGCACGTAGAAGCCCCGCTTCTTCAGTTCCGCGGCCGGATAGACTCCGATGGCACGTCGGTCGCGCGCGGCCACGAGTCTTTCGAGAAAATCTTTCCGTGCTTCGGCCTTATTTCCTTCGTCTGCAAACGGAAAGGCCTCCGCCGCAAACCACGGCTCGAGATGCCGCCGAACAGCGGTCCAGGAAAAATCATGAACCTGGGCCGCCACGCGGTGCGTCGGCAGAATCGTCAGACCTTCGCTGCGCGTATTGACGAACGTCATCATCACCCGCTCGTACGGCGCGTCTGGCTCAATCTTCCCCGAGCGCGTGCGGCATTCGTTCCGGTAGTTCAGCGCGGTCTCGTAACGGTGATGTCCGTCGGCGATCACCAGCTTTTGTTCGGCCGTCGCTTTCTGGATCGCGGCAACTCTTTCCGGCTCGGCAATCACCCACAGCCGGTGCACCACGCCATACTCATCGCGCAGTTCCGTCGCCGGCGCAGCGGCCCCTTCGGCCTCGGCCAGGATCGCGTCGACTCGCCGCTGCTCGTCCGCATAAAGCATGAACAGCTGGCCCGTGTGCATTTTTGTGTGCCGCAAGAGTTCCAGGCGGTCGGCCTTGGGCCCGGACAGCGTGTGCTCGTGGCGGAAGACCACGCCCGCGGAATACTCCTCGAGTTTTCCCGCGCCGATGAAGCCGCGCCGGGTGCGGCGCCCTTCGTTTTGGGCGACCGCATCGCGGTCGACCGTTCCGGGCACGGTGTATTCCTGTGTGTAGGCATAAAAGGCAGGCGCGGGATCCTGCACCACCACGTTGTTGCGGATCCAGTCTTCCAGCGCCGCAGCGGCGCGCGTGTAAACACCATTTTGCGGCGTGTCCCCGGGATACGTCCGGCCCTTCTCCACCGCGATCAAATTGTGCGGA
>Ga0307475_10002225_pt1 | contig 11705 bp, 12 predicted proteins | sample atmos_gasesECM1C_FD_203317 | JGI IMG/M metagenome (GOLD analysis project Ga0307475, IMG submission 203317) | Hardwood forest soil microbial communities from Morgan-Monroe State Forest, Indiana, United States - atmos_gasesECM1C_515 | ecosystem: Environmental > Terrestrial > Soil > Temperate...
AGACCCAGCCTTAATATTCTCTCGCACTCGCGGACATTATTCCAGCGAATGCTGGGGATGAAAGCGCCCGAATCGCACGCATTTGTGACGCCGGACCGCTACGCGGGAAAACATGGTGGAGCTAGTCGGGCTCGAACCGACGACCTCGTCGTTGCGAACGACGCGCTCTCCCAACTGAGCTATAGCCCCACGAAGCGGAGTAATGATTAGGCTGCAAAGTCATTTTACCAGCGTTCGTTGCTCTCTGTACGATCGTAGGGTAGTGGTGCAGTTTAGCTTTCTTTGCTGCCTTCGCGACTCTCTGGCGCGCTTCGCGGTTAGGAGCCTTTGACCGCAAAGCACGCAAAGGAGTGCGGCAAAGGTTGCGGAGAAAACAGGAGCGCAATCGGAAAACTGCGCGCAGTAGTCAATTTCGCGGAGGAGCTCTGCCGCGCTTTAGTTCGCTCGCATAATAGTTGCTAACCGGTTACGGCGTTGAAAAAACCGAACAAAAACAACTTGACGAATGCCCCCTCTGCACGTCTAACTTTACGTCAGCGCAAGGGTTGAGGGGTTTGCTCAGAGATGTTCGCGCAACTGAATCCGGGAACAACGACGCAGCGCCGAATACGGGCGGGTTCGCTCGCGGTGCATGGGCTGCTCTTCACCTGGCTGATGCATACTCCGGAGCCGCAATTGCTGAATCCGACTTCCGTTAGAGTCGGGCACAATGGCAAGGTGGCCACCCGGCTTTACTTCCCTACCCAGTCGCCGGACGACAGCGCTACGAGTTCATCCGACAAAGCGAGCGAGGTGTACCGTCACCAGCGTCTGGGCCACGAGAAGCTAACGTGGACGCGAACTCCCACGCTTGCCAAGCTGCCACCGGCACCCTCCGTGCTCGCTCGATCCGGGAATGAAGACGACGCAAAGATAGCAACACTTTCGAAGCTGGGCCATGGGGCAACGGCGGGCCTTGCCTACGGAACCCTGCCTGGCGGGCCGGTGTATGGTGATGAGGTTCGTCCGGCTCTGCCGATCACAACTTCCGATCCGGTTGTTTATCCGTGGGAGCGGCCGGACTCCGAGGGTAAAGTCGTCATTGAAATCACAATCGACGAGAGAGGAGAAATCGTCCGCAAGACGGTGTTGCAGAGCCTGGGCTCCGCGATCGACAACAAGTGCCTTGCGGCGCTGGAGAATTGGCACTTTCAGCCGGCTACGCACAATGGATCTCCCATTCCTTCCAAGCAAGACGCCATTTTCCCCTTCAAGGCGCGCGGTTAGAGGAACCGCATCCGTATTGCTCTCGCCTCATGGCGCAGCCGCTATAATCAAACTGTGACGTCGAGCGCAGTGCAGCAAATCGCAACCGCGGATTTTCCCACCCGCTGGGGAACGTTCCGGATTTACGGCTTCCGCGCAGAATCCGGCCCAGATGGAGACGAGGTTGAGGAAGCCGTCGCACTCGTCATGGGGGATGTTCACTCAACGCCCCCGTTGGTGCGGATTCACTCGCAATGCCTGACTGGCGACGTTTTCCATTCGCTGCGCTGCGACTGCCGCCAGCAACTCGAGATGGCGCTCTCCATGATTCGTGACTTGGGCGCGGGAATCTTGATTTACGAACAGCAGGAAGGCCGCGGCATTGGCCTTATGGCGAAACTACAAGCGTATGAGTTGCAGGATGCGGGTCTCGACACCGTCGAGGCCAATGAACGCCTCGGCTTCAAGGCCGACCACCGCGACTTTGCACTACCCGGCCAGATGCTGAAGGCGCTGGGGGTAACGAGGGTGCGCCTGCTCTCGAATAATCCTGAGAAGGTTGAGGCGCTGCAAGTGGCCGGCGTCGAGGTTGTGGAGCGCGTGCCGTGCGAAGTCGAAGCCAGCCCGCACGCGGAAGAATACCTCAAGACCAAGAAAGAGAAGCTGGGCCATCTTTTTTCGTCGCGTGAAAGCTCATAGGAAGATCGCGCTCTGGATACAAGACGGTGTTGCTGGCTCGAATGCCGCGCGCTTCTTTGCCTAATCCGTCCCGGCGTGATTAAATTCCGTGCGCGGCGCTCTTTCCTGGGCTTGCACGCCGGATGCCTTCTCGTTCACACAGCGTTCTCTTTCTGGCCATCTTCTGCGCGGCCAGCATGGCCTATTATCATTTGGCACTCCTGGTACCCAAGGCAATCGAGGCTCGCACCGCGCAGGGCTTGGGCAACGGATATTCTTTTGGAGCCGATTTCTATCCCATCTGGCTTACGTCGCGCGAAAGCCTGCTGCATCATCGCGATCCCTACAGTCGCTTGACGACGCGGCAAATTCAGATTGGCCTCTTCGGACGGCCGCTCGACGCCCGGCATTCCGACCCTCCGGATGACCGGGCCTTTGCTAACCCGGCTTTCGCGGTCGCTCTGGTTTGGCCTGTAGCACTGATGCCTTTTTCTGTAATGCGTGTCGCGCTGGCGATGATTCTGCTGGTTGCGACTGCATCCAGCGTTATGCTCTGGCTTCGTGTCCTGCGATTGCGTACTGATCGTGCAATGTTCACCTCGTTTCTGCTTCTTACTCTATCGAGTTATGCCGTACTCGAAGGTCTGTATGCGGAACAAATGGGGCTGGTCGTAGGGTTTCTTCTCGCGGCCTCGCTCGCCGCCTTGGTTGGAGAAAGATGTTTTCTCTCGGGAAGCCTGCTAGCGTTGACTCTTGCTAAGCCGCAGATGACGGTTCTGATCGCGGCCTACCTTCTATTGTGGAGCGCCGCCCAATGGCGGTCGCGCCGGCAGTTTGCGGCCGGTTTTCTTCTTATCTCGGCAGCATTGGGCACATCGTCTCTGCTGCTATGGCCGCGGTGGATTCCGGAGTGGCTCCAACTATTAAGAGACTACCGTCAACATTCGACTCCGCCACTGGTGGATTATCTGCTCGGAGATTCCCTGGGTCCGGGTGTCGGTCCAATTTTAGTCGCCGCGCTGCTCGTGGGCGCGCTTGCCATCGCGTGGCGAATGCGGCACGTATCGCCTGCGTCAAATGAGTTTAGGTTGACCGTCAGCCTGCTTCTTGCCGTCACGTCCATCACTTTGCTGCCCGGACACGCCGTCTACGACCATGTCGTCCTCTTGCCGGGAATTCTATTGATTGGCTTTTCGTGGCGCCACTTTCTGAGATCGAGCCGGCCACTTCGGATTGTCTTATGCATAACTGCCCTGGCTTTGTTCTGGCCGTGGATTTCTGCTCCATTTGTGATTGCCCTGCGCCCAATAGTCTCGCCTCAGCTATATAACTCAACCCTGCTCACGCTCCCCATCCGCACGGCCGCTTCGATTCCTTTCGGCGTGTTCGTGCTTCTTGCAGTATTGATGGGGAGAGTGATGCGCAAACCAACTCTTTCTAGTAGAGCCTAGTGAATGCGCCTTAAGCGAGCGCCTGTCAATCCTTCAGCACCTTCTCCAGGGCGGCACGATTTTTCACGGGCAGATTGCGGAGCGCGCCTCGCGCGAGAGCAACATAGATTTCCCGGGCGCCCGGAACGCCTTTTAGCACGTGGAGATGCTTCTGCACGGTCGCTACGTCTCCACGCACAAAGGGACCGCTGAAAGAAGCCGGGGCGCCCAGCTGTGCGTAATTCGCCAGCGTCTGCATGAGGATCGGCAGCATTCTGTTCCTGGCTGCCTTTCGGCTGACACCGGCGGCAAACGCCACCTCCTCACTCGCTGCAAGGAGCGAAGTCAGCAATGGCGAGAGGAACGTTCCCCAGGCGTGGTAGGCCCGTTTCTTCTCTTTGCGGATGAGGAAGGGTTCTCCGCGCAAATCCAGAATGATGACGCGCGCGGCATGAACCGCCTTCCGGTCTCCTTCAATCGCGAACGGCACCCCCGCAAGCGGCGGGCGGGAACCGCGCACAAAAGTCATCAACGGATGCACCGAAGCAATCGCTGCGCCACAGCTTCGCAGCACAGCAAGTTCGTCGCTGGTGAGGGCCCCACTGGAATGCAACGCCACTTTTCCCTCCCACCCGGCGGCTTCCATTGAAGCGGCAGCGGCCGCAATCGCTCGGTCGGGAATACAAAACCAGACCACTTCTGCTCGGATCTGGGCCCGAGTGTTTACCTCGACCGACGCTCCGACCTCCCGTGCGAGCGACTGGGCTTGACGCCAAGATGCTGCCGGGGCTCGGGACACGATTTGGTCGATCACATATCCCGCTTCGTGCAAGGAACTGGCCAGTGCGACCGCCAGATTTCCCGCCCCGACGATTGTGATTCGCGGCTTTACCGACGTCAGCTTTGCGGACATGCCCGGCAGAATAGCAGAAGTCCGCACCTGCCTTCCCCGGAGGACAAGCCAGGCTTTCTGCGAAGGCCCCAAGGTGTGTCCTGCTTTATATTGTTCTGATGCCCAAGTCTTCGCGCTCCGGAGTAAAGTCAATTAGATCCAGGAAGAGTTTCCGCCCTAAGGCGCGGTTAATTTCTTCCCGCACGGCGTATCGCGGCCCAGTCTTTTGGGTTACTACGGACCAGGTGCAAGAGCCGGGAGGCATACGTGCGCGTCGCGATATTGTTCATCACGCCGGCTCGGTGGTGGTGCTGGCGGTCGACGATTCGGGTTTGGTACCGCGGGTCTTGCTGGAACGCCAGTATCGCCACGCCGCGAACGACTATCTGTGGGAGCTGCCTGCGGGACGCATCGATCCCGGCGAGAAGCCGCTGCTGGCGGCGCAGCGGGAGTTGCTGGAGGAAACCGGCTACACGGCAGATAACTGGCGGCGGATTCTTACTTTCTACGCCAGCCCTGGGTTCGTGGATGAGACCATGTCGGTGTATATGGCGACCGGCCTTCGCGTTGGGAAAGCCCAGCCTGAGGATGACGAAGTGATCCGGAAACGCCTGGTCTCTCTCCCCGCAGCGGTGAGCATGGTATTGAACGGCACGATTCGCGATGCCAAGACAATCTCTTCAGTCCTGTGGCTGGACCACCAGGTCCGGGGGACGTAAAGACCCAGAATCCGGGCATAGGGACAGGGGCTCTGCGACAGGCTCGGGCAGGCTCTCTGTTAGTCTGCCGGAGTGGAGCGAGGGCGCCGGTCCTAAGTCCCGATTGCAAGCATTCGCCTTGACACCGTAATCCTAATCGCTCCAAAATGCATCGTATGCGGGCACGTCTTTGGGCCCCCCATTGAAAAGACGTGCGGAAAGAGGGGGTTCACGTGGAACGTTTGAAAGGAACGGTTAAGTGGTTCAATAACGCCAAGGGCTATGGGTTCATCGGGCGCGCGGATGGTCCCGACGTTTTTGTACATTACAGCGCAATCACTTCCGAGGGCTACAAGAGCCTGCAGGAAGGCGATACGGTGGAGTTCGAAATCACCGAAGGCCAAAAGGGACCGCAGGCAGCCAACGTTAGCAAAAGCGCCTGAAGTTAGTACTCCGATCCGGCAGGCAAGCGTATACTTAGCCGCGAGGATGGGGTCGAGTCTCCCTCATGAGCCTACGCGGTGCTATCGTCAACACGCTGCTCGGCATTCTTCTCGTTGCAGTCTTTCTCCTTCCCTTCCTCCTTTACGTGCTGCTCGCTGGCTATGCTCTTCATGCCTTAGAGCTCGGTGTCGAGTACTTTTCCCCAGGAGCGGATAAGTCTTTGTTTTTGGTCGTTGGCGTCTTTTTGGGGTTGTCGCTGGTCTCAACGGTTCAGTCCGCGCGAAAACGACATTGGCAGAGCGCGTTCCTGTCTTTCGCAATGCTCCCGGTTCTTGCTTCAATGTGGCTCGCTGACCCCCATTCCCCGTTCGGTCTCCACGCAAACTTTTGGATATTTGGCCTGCTTCCGATATTTGCCATTTCGGAGGGTCCTGGTCGTACTCGATCTCGGTTCTTCTTAACTGCGTCTGCGATCTGCGCCGTGATAGTTGTCAACACAGGCTTGTTGGGATCAGGATCGCTGGCTCAGATCACGGCCGACTGTGTCCTAGCCGGACTTATCATCTGGCTCGCCGTTGATGCGCGCCAACGGTGGGGTGACCAAAGGGACACGGGTTCCAAGGATCCTCTTTCTCCAAATCACGCTTAGATTTTCCTCGCGCTCTAGCTCTAAGCATCCCAACTCGTTTAACCTTTATCTTGTCCATGGACAACAAGGCGATTGCCAACATCCTCTACGAGACGGCCGACCTGCTCGAAATCGACGGCCAGGATTCCTTCCGGATACGCTCCTACCGCAACGCCGCCCAAGCCATCGAAAACCTCAGCGACCAGATAAAAGACATCATCGGCGAACCCAAGAAGGTGCTCGCGATTCCTGGCATCGGCAAGGGCATGCTGGTCAATTTGCAGGAGTTATTCAAAGATGGCTGCCTCAGCGTGCAATCTGCATTGCTCAAGAAATATCATCCGTCAATGCTGCAGTTGCTGAAGATCCAGGGGCTGGGGCCCAAGACGATTGCGCTGATCTGGAGCGCCCACAAAGTCTGCGACGTTGACGGGGTGGAAAAGCTGGCGCGCGAAGGCAAGATTCGCGAGCTTCCGCGAATGGGTGAGAAACACGAACAAAAGCTGCTGAAGGCGATTGAAGATTACCGCCGCATCTCCGGACGGTTTCTAATCGACGCCGCCGAGGCCGAGGCGACAAAGCTGACAGAATATCTGGCGAAGTTTCCGGGCATCGACCGCATCACTCCCGCCGGCTCACTGCGCCGCGGCCGCGAAACCGTGGGCGATCTGGACATTCTGGTGACAGGCGCGGCCTGCTGCAGCGAAACCGAACGCGCAAATGCGGTAAATTATGTGGCGAAATATCCGCCGCTGATGGACGTCATCGCGCGAGGCGACAGAAAGATCAGCTTCCGTTTGCGCAGCGACCTTCAGGTGGACGTTCGGCTATTGCCTCCCGAGTCCTTTGGCGCGGCCATGCAATATTTCACCGGATCGAAGGCCCACAATGTTGCCTTGCGCCAGCGCGCGCTCAAGATGGGTTACACCCTCAACGAGTACAGTCTGGCCGACCTTAAAACCGAGGAGCCTGTCGCTGGAAAAACAGAAGAAGAAATTTACTCCAAACTAAAGCTGGATTACATTCCACCAGAGTTACGCGAAAATCTGGGCGAGATCGATGCCGCCGAAAAGCATGCCTTGCCCACTCTGATCAATCAGGACGACCTTCAAGGCGACGCACACATGCACACCGTGGAAACAGATGGCAAGAACACCATCGAAGAAATGACAGAGGCGGCCAAAGCGCGTGGCTACAAATATATTGCCATCACCGACCATTCCAAGAACCTGGCTTTCGCCAATGGCCTTGATGACAAACGTGCCGTGGAGCACATCCAGCGGATTCGCGAAGCGAATGGGAAGATCGACGGCATCACCATTTTCGCTGGAATTGAGGTCGACATCCTGGCCGACGGTGACCTTGATCTTTCCGACGATGTGCTTGCCCAGATGGATGTGGTAATTGCCAGCGTGCACTCGGTTTTTAATCAGGAGCCGGCGAAGATGACCGAGCGGCTGTTGAAAGCGATTGCGAATCCGAATACCTCCATCGTTGGGCATCCTACGGGCCGCCTGCAGCTTCGCCGCGATGCCTATCATTTTGATATGGATGCGGTGCTGAACGCGGCGGCAAAAAACAAAGTCGCCATGGAGCTAAATTCCTACCCTGACCGCCTTGATCTCAACGATGTTCACCTGCGTCAGGCTAAACAGCGAGGGGTGAAGATCGTGATCAACACTGATTCCCACCACACCTCGCATCTGGATAAGATTCGCTACGGCATTCTGCAGGCGCGCCGCGCGTGGCTCACCAGCGGCGACGTGCTGAATACTCTTCCTGTACAAGGATTCGCCAGGGCGATGAAGCACGGTTGGTAGGTGAGCTGGTTCTCATTCCAAGGTATTCCCCGATGTTGCCCGTATTGCGTAGAGGGGATATTATCCTGAGCACGGGAGCCAATGAATTAGCTTTTTCGCCATGGAGGGTCCAGCCACAGCATTGTGCGGTCAATGATCTGGCTGGCTCCAGGCAGACTGGCGAGGCTCGCTATGTGGACGTACGCGCAAAAGACTGGCGCTCTGCTGCAAGGTGGCAAAATCGTGGCCACCGGCTATTCCGGATTTGAAGAGGGCAAGAACAATCCCGCGATGCAGGCGATTCACGATGTCGGCCCGATTCCGCAAGGCGCCTGGACCATCGAAGGGCCGCCCATCAACACTGCCGAGCACGGACCGTTTGTGCTGACTCTGACGCCGTCCAGCGGCACAAACACTTTCGGCCGCAGCGGTTTCCTGATGCATGGAGACGCGATCCATGCTCCCGGAACCGCCTCCAAGGGATGCATCATCATGGCCCGCGTCTTCCGAGAGCAGGTCTGGAACAGCGGCGATCGGGATTTGCAAGTCGTGCCTGAATTCGCTACTCAAGACTTGCCGGAGCAGAACGCGTAGGCGAGTCTCGAGTTCCGACGCTCTCTGTCCGCGAGTCGCATAGAATCGGCGCGCACGGAAAAACCTATGCCTGACGAAACTTCGCCTCCTCAGCCTCCTGCCGTGCCTCAGCCAACGCCGCAAAATGTTCATGCCGGACCAACCATCAACATTGGCGATGAGTTCGGTACCGCCAAGCGCAACTTGCCTCCGGTGAAGGTCCTGCTGCTGGCTACGGCTGGAGTACTCATCATCGTGGGAGTCTATTCGTTTGTGCAGCGCGCGAAGCCCCAAGCAGCAGGATCACTCGACGGCGTGAGCGCGGTGGAGATTCCCGGCCAGAATTCCGTTCTGGTCGCTCTTACTTTCACCATGCGCAACTCCGGCGAGAAGTCACTCTGGGTGCATGGCATTCAAGGGAAGCTCGTGACCTCCAGTGGAGAGCAGAGCAGCGAGGCGGTTTCCGCCATCGATTTCGACCGCTACTACCAGGCTTTCCCAGCATTGAAGGCGAATGCACAGCCAGCCCTCGCTCCCGAGGACAAGCTGCAACCCGGGCAGGAGGTGAAGAGAACGGTGATGGTCAGCTTCCCGGTAACTCTGGAAGGCTTCAACCAGCGCCGGTCCGTCAGCGTAGTAATCCAGCCGTATGATCAGCCATTGCCTGTAGTGCTGACCAAGTAATGGAAAAGGGGTCCTTTAGCGCACTTGCGCCACAACTGCCACATGCGTTTTTATAGAGAGATGAAACCAACTCATCGTGTTTTCTGCGTGATCACGTCCGCGCTCGGATTTTTGCTGTTGACCACGATCGGCGGAGCGGCGCCGCTCGCCTCGCCCAAAGCAAAATATTTTGTGTATGTAGGCACCTACACTGGGGAAGGCAGCAAAAGCAAGGGCATCTACGCGTACCGCTTCGATCCGGAGACCGCCGAGATCACGCCCGTGGGCCTGGCTGCGGAAACAATCAATCCGTCGTTTCTGGCCGTACATCCGAATCATCGCTTTCTCTACGCAGTGAATGAGGTGCCCAACTACAAAGGCCAGAAGAGTGGAGCAGTGAGCGCCTTCGCGATCGATCATGCAACCGGCAAACTAACGCTCCTGAATCAGGTTGCCTCCAGGGGCGCAGACCCCTGTTACGTCACGTTAGACAAGACTGGAAAATACTTGCTGGTGGCCAACTACACCGGCGGCAGCGTGGCCGTATTCCCCGTGGGGGAAGATGGCCGACTCGGTGAGGCTTCGGCTTTCGTGCAGCACACCGGGCAGGGCGCAAACCCAGAGCGCCAGGAGGGACCGCACGCTCACTCGATCGACCTGTCGCCCGACAACCGCTTCGCTATTGTGGATGATCTCGGTCTCGACGAGACGCTCGTTTATAAATTTGACAGCGCGAAGGGCTTGCTCATTCCCAGTGGGCCGCAGTTCGGAAGGGCCGATCCGGGGGCTGGTCCCCGGCACTTCGCCTTTCATCCCAACGGCAAGGTCGGTTATGCGATCAACGAGATGGCATCCTCGGTTTCAGTCTTTGCCTTCGACGGCGCTGCTGGAACCCTGCGGCCGCTACAGACGATCTCAACTATTCCGAAAGGCTTTGCCGAGCATAATGACGACGCTGAGGTTGAAGTGCATCCCTCCGGCAAATTCCTCTACGCCTCGAACCGCGGGCATGACAGTATTGCAGTTTTCGCCATCGACCCGGACAAGCGAACTCTATCGCTCGTCGAGGACGTTCCCACAAAGGGTAAGACTCCTCGCAGTTTCGAGATTGACCCAACCGGTTCACTGTTGTTCGCTGAAAACGAGAAGTCGAATGACATTGTCGTCTTCCGCATCGATGCGCAAACTGGCCGCCTGACGCCGACTGGCAAAATGCTGGAGGTCGACGAGCCGGTTTGCGTGAAGTTCGTGCCGGTCGACTGATCCCAGGATATTCACGCGGGATTTCCGACAGAAATTATTTCTTCTGAATAAATCTGCGCCGCGCCAGGTGGGTATTGGCGTCAGGTTTGATCTCGTCGTATTTCAGACAGCTGATCGAGCCATCGACTTCCAGCACCGCCAGAGCGACATCGCAGCATTGTGCGATGCCGTGCTCGCGCACTGCGCGCTGCAGTTCGTCCATGCTGACATGCTCTCGCGCCATGTGCGACTCGATCGGTTTCCCATCGTGAATCAGAAGACTGGGCTCGCCTTCAACGACGTGCCGAAACGCGCGATTGGAGCCGGAAAATCTGCCTATCAAGTAATTGAGCACCAACAACGTGGAAGCGGCGACCACACCACCGATCAGCGACGTGTCCGGCCCGGTCATCGCGTTCTGAACAGAATTGGAGAGGAGAAGCAGCAGCGTGAGGTCGAAGGGCGTCATCTGCCCGACCTCGCGCTTGCCGCTGAGACGGACCCCGATCAGAACGACCAGGTAGATGACGCCGGTGCGCAGGGCGATCTGCAACACGATCTGCCCGCTTGCCGGGAATAGCATTCCGTTCAATTCGCCGTCACCGGAGTGGGCGCGCCTTTCGGCGTGCTCAAATATCCCGTGGCTTTGTTCTTGTCGACCGACCAAACCACAAGCTCAAACAGCAGGTGATCGCGTCCCGAATAGAACTGAATGGGCTCGGCGACGGTGCGATCCTTCTTCTCGATGGTCTTGTCATCGGCTGTTACTTCCATCGTGTACTTGCCGTGCTTCGGGTCAGCCTTCTTGAGCTGGAGGGCCACTGTAGCCACGGGCTGGGACTTCGCCCCCCGAAGCAGAGTGAATTCGTAGTAGTTGCGATCACCCCTGTGCTTGAGAACCTCAAGATCGCTGCGCGTGGTAGCGATCAAGCCGCTCTGCACGCCAAGGTCGCCTACCGCGGTCTGCAGTCTCGCCTTTGTGGCTTCCAAGTCCGCCTTGGTTGAAGCCACGTCGGTCTTCACACCGCCCACGTCGGTCTTGACTCCAGCCACTTCCCCGCTCACCTGGCCAATCTGCTCTTTCTGCTCCTTCTCCAGCCGGTTTACAGCGGCCTTCTGTTGCGCTTGCAATTCGGTGGCGCGTTGGGCCAGCTCTTTCTTGGTCATTCCGAGTTTTTCGCCCAACGTCTCTTCCTGGGCTTCGGCGGACTGCATGCGCTTTTGCAGTTCCGCGACTTGCGCCTGACTGGCGGCGAGATCTTTGGTCAGCTTGTCAACGTGCTGCCGTGTAGTCACGTGGCCATAGACCACCGCGGCGACAAAAAGGATCGCCAGAACAAGCAGGATCCATTTCCCCGCAGATGACTGCTGCTCCATTTGTTCCATGTGCATCTCTTCGCCTTCTTCCGGCAT
>Ga0307475_10002226_pt1 | contig 11702 bp, 7 predicted proteins | sample atmos_gasesECM1C_FD_203317 | JGI IMG/M metagenome (GOLD analysis project Ga0307475, IMG submission 203317) | Hardwood forest soil microbial communities from Morgan-Monroe State Forest, Indiana, United States - atmos_gasesECM1C_515 | ecosystem: Environmental > Terrestrial > Soil > Temperate...
CCGGATCTTTTCCAGAGTTCCTCGATTGCGGTTATGCCCTACTCCTCGTCGACGGGTTGCAGCGGCGTTGCGCATCTTGCCTGCGCCTATGGGGTTCCCATCGTCTCCGCGGACCTTCCCGATTTCCGTCAAATGGCTGACGGAGAAGAGTTGGCGATTGAATTTTATCGACCCGGAGACGCGGAAGATCTGGCGAGCTGCCTGATTCGTTTCTTGACCAATCCGGGAAAGCAGCAGACGATGGCAGTGCAGAATTTCTCGACGGGTCTTCGCATGACGATGCCGACCATCGTCCAGAAATATCTGCGCCATTTTGAACTGGAGCAAAGAACCGAGGCTCTGCGGCGGGTGACCAGATTCCGGAGGCTGCCGAATTGGGTCCCTTCCAAGGCGCTTATGTTGAGGTTTCTGACTCGTAATTCGCCCGGATGGGTACATCGGTCTGCGATTCCGCGACTCCCATGGAATGGCCTCGCGCAGAACCGTCTATTGAACGATGACGCTTACAGCGGTGGAAAACTGACTGGAAGTGGAGTTCCCAACAATGTTGACGGAGTAGCTGGAAGGTTGCGCAAGGGTTTGCGTCCCAGCACTATTCCCTCCGCAAGAAACACTGCCGATTCCGATGCTGACAAGAGTGAGCAGGGCGAGGAATTGAACGCCACGCCTGCGAGCCGTGCCAGCAAAAGCGAAGCCGACTACTCCGAACGGCAGCAGCAAGCCGGCGTAGATTGGGATCGCCTTTCTCCGCTGGGGCAAATTCATCCCCGTAACGGAAGCAGCGGAAATGGTAAGAGTGGAATTGGCGGTGCCGGAGCCAGGAGTGATGGCAGCGGGAGAAAAGGAACAGCTCATACTGCTGGGGATACCGCTGCAGGAGAGCGTGATGGCGCTGTTGAACGAGCCGGATTGCGGTTTAGCGGTGACCGTGAAGCTTCCCGATTGCCCGGCAGAAATGGTAACCGATGAGGGGGAAGCGCTGAAGGCTACATTGGATGATCCTTTGCCCGAACATGCAGGGCTGTAGCTCATAGCGCCGGTGATCTGGTTGGCCAGGCTGGGCTTGCCCACTGCTTGCACAAACAACTTGTAGCTGCCGCTGGGGATGGGGAATCCGCACAGGTTCAGCGAATGGATTCCCGCGGTCATCTCGGTCAGCGGCATCAAATTCTGGCCGTCGGAACTGATGTACGCAGTGTAATGGTCGACCGTCTTCTCATTCCCCTGAATGGCCCACTGCAAGGAATTTCCAGCAACAGAAGACGACAGCGTCAGACAATTATCGATGCCGGATTCGATCTCCGTGCCCTCTTCATAATCATTCCACGTCACCAGCTGCAGATCGGATAATTGTTTCCCCGAGTTGTAAAGGCCATTGATTTCAGAGAACGTTTGCAGCCAGGTCTGACCGCATTGCTGCCCCATGACGCGCCCGGACCCCCAGGCGGCCAGACTATCGTTGAAGCCTTTGTAGGCCGCCCCCACAGTCAGCCGGGTTGGAAACGACATTCCTGTGTCGTAGAAGCCGGAGAGATAGCTCATGCCATAGTCCGTGGTGGTCGGCATAACCCATGAATAACTGCCGTCACTGAGCGCGTGGCTGAAGCCGTTGTTGTCCTGAAACAAGAAGAGAGGATGCGTGCTCAGGGCGGCATTCACTGCGTTCCAGTCGATTGAATAAGAAAGATCGATATTGAAATTTGTGACGACAGGCTGCCCCTGCCTGGTCATGTACGCTGGCGAAGAAAAGTAGGTGCTTTCGATGTATTGCAGTTGACTGATTAAAGCCTGCTGAGGTGAGCACCCCGAGCAAGAGTCCCACTTGATCGCACCCTGATCGATCATGAGTGCAAAGGTGAAACCAGGATGATTTTCCGCTTCCGCCATCACCAATTGCGTAGCCTGGTCCATGGAGTTGTTGGGCCCGTACCAGTCGATGACCACGCCATCGATGCCGCGGCTAACCATATCATTGATCTGATTTTTGATTTGATTGGAGTCGGTGGAGCTGTAGCCGACATTCATGTGGTTCGACTGTCCGAACCAAACGAGCAGGTGAGCATAAACCTTCGTCGTCGCCCCGGGATACAGCAGCGTGTGGACATCAACCTTACTTATATTCCCGGCGCCCCGGTTGCCGTCCGATTGGCTTGTGAAACCCTTGGCCGCGCTCGCGTTGTTGGACATCTGAGCGGCGAGAGTTGTGATGGGTTTCACGTATGAGTTACCCGCCAAACACACCGACGGTACTGCGATGAGAATCGCCAAAGCAGAAAAATATTTTCGCCGCATCAGTCCTCAGGAGCGGAGTAATACCGAGGGCCCTGCAACCACTGTTGCCAGTAATGAGGAAGGCACGCCCTGCCTGTAAATTTCCTCTTTCCTGACCTCGATCTATCTGGGAACGCGATCAGCTTACGGGGGAACGCTGTGGATCGAAAGATAACGTTCGGCTAGGAACCTTTGTGCTACGACTTGTGGGTCATGGCACTGGCGGCTTAAAACTGCCGGGGAGCCCAACATTGCATCTAGTTGCCAAGTTCCATCAGGTTGACGTGCTTCAGATATTCCGTTGCTGTGCTTTTGTTCTTCGCACCACTAATATCCAGCTGGAAGTTCAGGCCGCTGTCATTCGACCACCCTGCAGGAATTGGACCGGAAGGCTCGGTCATGGCGAACTGTGTGTAGACCTCGTCCACGCCGAGCATGTCGTAATACATGCACGGATACCCCTCGCAGCTGGTGTCGCCGTCCACGCGATGCACCCACCACTGGACGTGATGCCAACCGCCAGCCGGCAACGAGCACGCCAGGATCGTATCCAGCCACTGGTAGTGCAGAGCATCCCAGATCTGCCACTTCGCTCCCATCACGCATTGGCTGCCCCACATGAACTCGTAAGGCGAGAGATACTCAAAGATGTCGTATTCCAGCGCCTGGTAGTTGCCGGAGGGCACTGCTGTCGGAACATAGACCCAGAAATCACTCTGCAGGTAAGCCGCTGTGGTTGCTCCCACCTTGTCGTATGCCAGGAAGTTGGTAAACGCCGGGCCCGAAACCGACAACTTCAACGAATTCGCAGGCCACGTGCTGCCGGTTTCTGCAATAGTGGTACTGGTTGGGATGCCACTTCCACCTGGATCGCATGCAGGCAGCACACACTGCTGCCACGCAGTCACATTTGTTTCCATATTCATGGTGAACTGCGCCGTTGCTGCTGCCGATAGCAGCGCCACTACACACACGCTCTTTAGAATGTTCAAGGTGTTCGCCTCCGCATAAAATTGATTGCTGCAATCCGAACGCGTACGTCGCGTCCGAAGCCACGCTTCTCAAACCAAGGCTGTTCGTTGCAGAGGGGTGTGACGGTTAAACCGGAGGGAACATTTCCGCTTCGACCCAAATGCTTCTTTACATCGGCGGGCAACGCTGACTCATGCCCACCGGCCGCAAGCCATCGCCAGAATTGCGCATCTTGCCTGTGGACGTCTGTAGCATCTGAACAAGCTTTCAGTGACGGACGTCACGTTGCCTTAAGCAATGCAAGACCTGGGATGCGATCCCTAAGCCGCCAGATCTATTATTAGCAGCAGATTACAAGGATCGATTCACCGAAATTCGGACCAACTTTTCCACCGCCGAGGTCATCCTAATTTGGGCTTCGGCGTCTTAACTCTTCGGGGGTGAGGGTTTCATGGAGAAGTCGTGTCCGACGTTTTCCGTCGCCGCTCTGGCGGCGCTGCTGCTGATTCTCTGCGGTTGCCGCGGCCTGGTAAATGGCGCCACAACTACCACAACAACGCCTCCCGCGACTCTTCAATCCGTCAACCACATTATTTTCATGGCGCAGGAGAATAGGTCCTTCGACACTTATTTCGGCCAATTGCCGGCGTACTGGGCGGCGAACGGATATCCATCGCAAACGTTCAACGGCATGCCAGCGAACGCTTCCAATCCAGCTTATTCCGGAACGGGAAGCGTCTCCGCATTTCACTTGGCGACGGAGTGCATTGAGAATCTCAGTCCTTCCTGGAATGAGAGCCACGTCGACTGGAATCGAAGCGATCCAACTTCAAGCAATGCGGCCATGGATGGTTTTGTCTACAATGCCGCCAATTTCGCCATCAACGAAAACGCCGGAGGTGCGAACCCGCCGTATACCGATATTCTCGGCGAGCGGGCCATGGGGTATTACGACTGGACCGATTTGAATTATTACTACTTCATGGCCTCGAATTTTGCCACGTCCGATAACTGGTTCTCTCCGGTTATGGACCGCACGCAAGTCAACCGGATGTATCTTTTTGCCGCGACGTCGCAAGGTTACGCGTATCCACCGGCGACGAACTCGGCTGACCAGTTGCCGCTGAAGGCCCAAACCATTTTCGACGCCCTAAACAAAGCGGGCATTTCATGGAAAATCTACGCTACTGACAACGCCTGCTCGGGATATTGCACGTACCTCACTCAGTTTGCCGCTTACTCCCCGCCAAACCCTCTGCCCGCCAACGTTGAGGCTGGATCGCAATTTCTCGCCGACGCCAACGCTGGCACGCTTCCCGCCGTATCGTTCATCGAGTCAGGTGCGGGCGTGGACGAACACCCCAGCAGCGGCACGGACTTGCAGACCGGCGCCGCCTACGTCGAAAGTTTGATCAACGGCCTTATGAGTAGCCAATCGTGGAAGGATTCCGTTTTTATTCTCACCTACGATGAAGCGGGGGGAGCTTACGACCACGTTCCTCCAGTAGCGATGCCCAACCCGGATGGCATCAATCCGGTGGACCTGCAACCGGCGGATATCTGCAACCCTCCTCCGTCGGGTGCCGCGAATTGTGATTTCAACTACACGGGTTACCGCGTGCCCTTGCTCGTCGTCTCTCCGTTCGCCAAGAAGAATTACGTGTCGCATACCGCTGCTGACTATACGGCGATCCTCAAGTTTATTGAGACACGGTTTAATCTGCAGCCGCTCACGCAGCGCGACAAGGCGCAAATCGATATGACGGAATTCTTCGACTTCCAGAATGTGCCGTGGGCAGCGCCGCCAGTCAATATCCCTGCGCAAGTGACAGGCGGGGCCTGCAATGCCACACAGTTGCACTAGCAGGGAATAAGCGAAGGCAAACGTTCTGCGCGAGTCTCAGCGCTGATTTGGCGAGTTCAAGCTTATGCTGCGCGCCACGTAGCGGCTCCCATCAAAGCGCGTGAGCACAGTGACGTCCGAGCCCGGGCGCAGAGTGTCATCGACCGGGATAAGGGATGGATCAAACGAGAGTTCATAAGTCTTGTGATCGATCGAAGAGGTCAGGACCAGAAGACCCAGACGAAGATCTACCGCTGTGACGGTGCCCACAAATGTAAACCTTGCGCCCGGGACCGCGAGCACGGATACCTCTCGGGCAACATCGCCGCCGTCCTGCTGGGGACCAAATTTCACAGCGACCAGAGTGCCGGGAGCGAGCTTGCTTGCGGGCGCAGGGCTGCCGCCATCAATCAACCGGGTTTGCGAGGTGACACGTATCTTCAGCGGTTGAGGCGAGAGCATGTCGCGCACCACCAGTTCACCCTTGTCGCTGCGGTAGCTGACTACGACTCCTTGACTCTCACCGGCGGATGAGGTGGTTTTCAGTCGAATCGTCTTCGCAAAGACGGTGCTTCCGTCCAGAATGGTATCGATGTAAATGCGGTCCCCTTGGCGAAGATCAGAAGCCGATGCCGGAGCGCCGTTGTTGTAAATGTGGGTGCGCGGGTCGAAGGCAATCCGCATCTTGCCGCCGCCAAAGACTTGCACCGTGATCTGATCCCGCACGCGGTCAAGTTTGTCGATGGTACCGCCGATCAGGCTTGCTTTTGACGGTGGCAGCGACGGCAAGTCGGGAAGCATGCTGGCTGGATCGACCACGATATCCGAGCTCTCTTCGACGGGCTGGATCTTTTCCTTCGACGGGGTAAGCGCATTGTCATTCGACTCCGGAGTCGTCGATTCCGGACTCGCAGCCGGAGACGGACTCGCAGCCGGAGACGATACGACGTTCTCGGCAGGCGTTACCTGCCCCCCGGCTATGCCCGCAAGAACACAGCCAGCGAAAACTATCCCTAAACCTGTATTCAGTAAGAACCGGCCCATGGCACTCCCCATCCACATATTTTCTCGACGCAGCATTTGGATGCCAATTCGAAGCTGTAAGGCAGCCATGTTTTTGAAAAAAAAGGCGAACGGACGACAAACAATAGGCCAGTTTCCGCATCATAACTGCGTTTCTGAAGATGCAATTTGAAGGGGGCCTTCAGGCATGTCTTGGAAGCGATGGGTTGTTGTCGGCATCATTAGCGCAATACTGGGATGGGCTACGGGCGCCCGGGCTGGCGACGTCAAAATCACTCTGCCCAAGCGCAGCCATATGACTCCTGTGCAACGATTGAACCAGGAGGGAGTGGAAGCGTTGCATAAACATAAGTACGAAAAGGCTGAGACTCTCTTTTACAAGGCCTACCTGCTCGATCCTGACGACCCTTTCACATTGAATAATCTGGGCTACATTTCAGAGTTGCAAGGGCAGGTGGACCGTGCACAGCGTTTCTATGCGCTGGCTGGACAGCAAGCCACGGACGCTGTGATTCAGCGCGCCAGTTCACCGCGAGTGGAAGGGCGCTCGATAAAAGACGCGCTGGCGATTCCTGACCTCCCATTGCAAATCAATCATGACAACGTGGAAGCGGTGCGTCTGCTGTCCCAGGGACGCGCGCCCGAGGCCGATCTGTTTCTGAAGCAGGTCCTGGAGAAGGATCCAAACAACATATTTACCCTGAATAATATGGGCGTCGCCAAGGAGATGGAGGGGGAAACGCAAGCAGCGCTGAAATACTACGATGCTGCTGCGGCTGTTGGCTCTGACGCATCAGCTGTGGTCACGCTCGACCATTCGTGGAGAGGCAAACCGCTCACCGACATGGCGGCGCAGAACGCCAAGAATTTGCGCAGCCTACTGGCCGCCGAAGAAGGCAGCCGTGAAGTTAAAGTAGCGGAGATGAATATCCGCGGAGTCTCGGCCGTCAATCGGAACGACATGAAAGCCGCGGATCAGGCCTTTCGAAGCGCTTATGCCCTCGATCCCAATAACGCATTCGCAGTCAACAATATCGGTTACGTGGCGGAGATCGAAGGCGACCGCGAGACGGCTCAGTTTTTCTACGACAAGGCGCAAACCTATGCTGGCGCGAACACGACCGTGGGCTTAGCCACCCGGCGCACAGCGGAAGGCTCGAAGCTCTCCCAGGTCGCATCGCAGAACGACACCAAGGTGGAAGCCAAGGTTCGGCAGGAACGCGATATCCGCCGCAGCCAACACCAGCCGATTCTGTTGCGGCGCCGCGATAATACGGTCGTGGAAGAACCCGCCACGCCGCCGACAAGCGGTGCTTTGCAGCAGCAGGGTCCGCCCTCCCGGTGATCTCAACAAAGTGAATAATTATTTTCCCCGAGACCGGGGAATTGCGCAGTTTCGATTACAGCTTGTCTAAGTTGTTTCCTCGGCTGGGGGCGTGACTGTGGCCCATCGTTCGGGGATTTTGTCTCCCTCGAAGCGCCAGAGCACAAAACCACGAAACCGCATTTGCTTGCCTGATGTAGTGTCGGTCCAGCGCCAGATATTGCGGCACATCACTTTATCGCCCTCGGCGATCATATCTTCAATCGTGACATGCAGGTCGGGCATGGATTTGTACATGGCAATCATCATCTGCTCGTCGCCATCCACGCCGGTGGGCCTTCCGCGAGGGCCGTCATGGTCGTAGAAATCCGGCGTCACGTTCTTGCGGATGACTGCGGCTTTTCGCCGATTCACGAAATCCTCGAAATGGTCGCTGACAAATTTCTTCATTTGATGCAGGGTCAGGTTGGTTGCCATGGGTTTGCTCCTGAAACATTCGGAGTAGCAAGCATGTCCTGCGACAGCCCTAGAAACTGCGCTCCTGGAAGCGGTCAATGTCAGATTCGGGATCGTAGGAGAAGTAACGAACAAGATTTGTAAAATACCGCAATAGCGTATTGACGTTGGTGGAGTACCAGCAGCAGCGCGTCATCTGGGGCGAGAACCCGCAAATAAAGCGAAGGCGATCCAGCGCAGCCGCAGAGGAGCCCAGCATCGCCGCAGCCATGCGATGATTGCCATCCAAAATCGTCAAAGGCCCCCGGTTGTCGACCCCGATCAGCAACACGGTGGGATTGATGAGGTTTTCCTCCACCGAGGAGCTTAAGGTACGCAGCTTTCCCAAAAACTCATCATGGAAAGGCGCTTCCAGCTTGACGCGAATCCGCTCAACCACGTCGGTCAAATAAAAACTTCCATCTGCGACCCGGCGCCACTGCGCCCTGGGGAAAAAACGGATTCGGTCAAGATCTTGAGCGGCTATTTCGACCTCAAACCATCGAGTATTTTCAGGAAGCTCCCGCCACATGGCGCCCCGCCGCAGAAACAGCAAAGCTTGCCGCACCGCGTTCTCTCTGGAGTTGCCCAGGTCAGGGTGCCGGACCACATAGTCGAACTCTTGGCGATAATCGTCGAACTCCGGGTGATGAAATTCACTCCGCAGAAACTCCGCCATCACTTCTTCTTCCGCCAGCCTGCGAAGGATCCGCAGACTGCTGTAAATCCGAAGAGGCTGGGCAGTCAGGTGTCGCCTCAGCAATGGCATGATCAGCACGATCAGTAAAACCACCATCAGCACCAACTGAACAAGGATGACCTGGCGGAGCGTCCGGTGAAGAATATAAACGCCCAGAGCAAGAGCGCCGCTGAATGCCAGTTGAACCCAACTGGTATTGGCAATCTTGCGCGACATTTCATAGGTGATGATCACGGAACTCAGCGAATACACTCCGGTGGTGATGGCATAGAGGATCAGCAAAGGCGCCAGCGCGCCATAGCCGCTAAATTCAAACTGAGCTCCGAAGAGCGTCTTCCACAAGAAGCTGGGAACCATCCACAGGCTGAAGATCAGAACCGTAAGAATGAGAAGCACCATCAGCAACGAAGTGAACAAGACGGGATTGCCCTCATGCTCGTCTGCGCTGGAGCCTGCGGAGACAGGAAACATGGTGTTTACCACAGACCAGGCGCACATGTTGACCAATCGGCCTACGAGCGCGACCGCGGCATAGAATCCGGCTTCAGCTGGAGGGAAGAAATGCTTGACCAGAATAATGTCGAAGTTGTTGATGACGGTTTGACCCGAAAAGAAAACAATCGCCTGTAATCCCTCGCGGGCCGAAATGGAGATTCCACGAAAGCTAAGAGAAGACACGCCGGGACTGGGGAGCGCAACAAAATAGGAGACGATGACGGCTAACATACTGGCGAGAACGGCTCCTTTTACTCCCATCCCTAGGGCGATCAACAAGAACGCTCCCCCCAACCGGACCAAACCTTCCAGCATGAAATTAATGGCCAGCGGACCGAAAGCATGAACTCCTTGAATGTATCCGCGCCGGACTCCAAGAGGGATGTAGAACGCCATCCCCAGCGCGAGTAGTGATATCAGGACGGGATCGGGCAGATTCAAATATCGGGTCAGCGGGCCCTCGAACACAAACAGCAGGAGACCAATCGCGATCCCGGCCATCCATGAGCGCTGATGCAGGCCCGCGAATACGGCGGAGCGGGCCTCCGGAGACTCGCTCCTCGCTACATATTTTGCGCACACCACCTGGAATGAAAGCGTGATGCCCGAGATCAGCATCAGGATCGTATAAACCGCGGTGGCATGCGCGAACCCGGTAGGCCCGAGCAGCCGTGCCGTAACCACGTTGTACACGAGATTTGTGACTCCGACGAGTCCGGAGCCGGCCAGCAGAGTCAAGCTGCCGCCAAGCAGTTGCGACTTCAGCGTCTTGCTTGGCAGTAAGGTCGCTCGGGGAGGTTCGTTAACCGACTGCGAGATGAGATCGGTCTTGATCATGTCGGTCTTGATTACTTCGGTCATCAGAAGGGTTAAGCGATATCAAAATAAATTAAAGTGCACGACCGGAAGAATCGTTGTCCGGGACGATCCGGCAAAGTTGTAAAAAGTCTGTTGCTGTAATCCGAACGAAAGCCGGAATGGATGCGCAAGCTCACCGGTGCTGTCCTTCGAAGCTCCGTGAAGCGGCCGAGTGTAGGAAACCAGAAATTGGCTTTGCGCGTTATCGTATTCATGGTAGCCCGATCCCCGCGAAAGCAAGAATGATCCTTGAACGTTCCAGTGCGGATTGGCGCGGAACTCGAACCGGGCGCCGGGAAGGAACGCCTGCGCCGTTGCGTACTGGGTGCCTTGCACTCTCCACGACCGCAACTCGTCCGCCAGGGCCGCTACGGTCAGCCGATTGCCGAACCTTCGCTGGAGCCCTATATAGCTTGAGGTATTGAAGTACTCCTGCACAAGAGGGTGGAAGAGAAGATCACGGACCGTGTAGCCCGTAATCAGCGAAGTGCGTCCCCAGGGGCGTCCCACCGTGAATTCCAGTTTGGCGGAGGCATCGCGCGAATTCAGCGGCTGATTCGTGAAGGGTCCTGCTTCGCGGATGGCGCTGCCGTTGATCGAAACCCAATTAAAAAACGAACTGGTCGACATGTAGAGAAACTGGCGAAAAAGATTCTGGCTCATGGCAACCGGCGAAATGGTGTCACGCCGCACCGTGAACTGGACTCCGCCGTTGAAGGCGATCGAGTTCGAACCAAAACGAAGAATTGGAGTGATCCCGCCGTTGATCAGGGTGTCATACGTGTTGCGGTCTTGAACGACATTCGTACTGGGAAACAGAAACCGCCCTGCGGTCAGGCTTTCGCCCACAAAGCCTGAGATCACAGGCAGACTGCCTAGATGAATGCGATAGTGCGATGCTCCAAGGCTCTGGTAGGAATGCCGCGGTGGTGGCAGCAGTAAGGGATTAGTGACGTGGAGGATCTTCGCATCCAGCGTGTAAACGTTGATGTCTTCCAAGGCCGGAGCGAATGATGCCTCCGGGGACAGGCTCACATTCTGGGTGATCTGCCGGCCCTCTTCGCTTGCCAGCTCATACTGGGCAGTCTGCGCGGTTGTCTGGTCTTCCTGCCCGGCGACGCTGCTGGCCTGCGCATATGCGGAGAGCGCGTGCACCGTATCCTGGCGCTGGCGGTACAAATTCGCCGCAGCCATCATGTAATCGTAGTCGTCGCGATAATCGTCAGCCGGGCCGAGGTTCGCGAGTGCGTCTTCGGCTTTGTGGGTTTCTCCCTCGGCCAGGTATGTGTTGACCAAACCGAGGCCAACCGTGCGGGGATTGGCTCCAACGAGGCGCGCTTTGTCGAAATAGGTTTCAGCAAGGCTGTAGTCGTGCATCGCCAGAAAAATGTTAGCTGCCTCCGCAAGGTCGTCGGGCGTGACCGGCGAGGCATCCACGCGCGCTTCGGCAAAACCAAGCGCGATCTGCCGGCGGGCATCATCGAAGTGCCCTTGCCGCATAAAGACCTGCGCAACGGCCAACCGCACGCCGATGCGGTCTCCGTTCGGAATGTCCAGTGCGCGCGAGAACCGCTGCATGGCTGCGTCTCGATCCCCAAGGCTCAATAGAGCGCCGCCTGTGGCCATCAGAATGTCGACCTTGCTGCCACCATATTGTTCAGCTAGCTGCACGTCGCGCAGAGTCTCCGCGCGCGCTCCCTCTTTCGCGTGCACCTGTGCTT
>Ga0307475_10002227_pt1 | contig 11699 bp, 12 predicted proteins | sample atmos_gasesECM1C_FD_203317 | JGI IMG/M metagenome (GOLD analysis project Ga0307475, IMG submission 203317) | Hardwood forest soil microbial communities from Morgan-Monroe State Forest, Indiana, United States - atmos_gasesECM1C_515 | ecosystem: Environmental > Terrestrial > Soil > Temperate...
CTGCGCGGGGATCACGACGTATTCGCCGCTGCGCCATTGGAAAGTGGGCAAAGGACAAAAGGTCGGCATCGTGGGGCTTGGCGGACTGGGGCACATGGGCGTGAAATTTGCGCATGCGTTTGGCGCGCACGTTGTGCTGTTCACCACGTCTCCGAACAAGACGGCGGACGCGCGGCGTCTCGGGGCGGACGAAGTCGTCATATCGAAGAACGAAGCGGAAATGCAGAAACACGCCAGCAGCTTCAACTTCATTCTAGATGCGGTGTCGGCGGACCACGACGTCAACGCCTATCTCGGTCTTCTGAAGCGCGATGGCACGCTGGCGCTGGTGGGAGCTCCCGAGAAGCCTTTTCCGGTTTCGGCCTTCAACGTCATAATGGGGCGCCGGAGCCTGGCCGGCTCTGCCATCGGCGGCATCCGCGAAACGCAAGAGATGCTCGATTTCTGCGCGGATCACGGAATTACGTCGGACATCGAACGCATTCCCATCCAGCGAATCAACGAAGCGTATGAGCGGCTGCTGAAGGGCGACGTGAAATACCGCTTCGTCATCGACATGGCCTCGTTGAAGTAATCCGCGAGCTAACAAGTGCGACGGCCCGGCGAAAGGTCGGCTCAGGAATGCGTTGTTGGCTCCTGAATCTTCCCGCCCCTGATCCATTGATTACCAGCAGAATGCCGATGATCCTGGAGATGTAGGCGGAGCGGTAAACCAAGTAGCCTAGCAGACCAAGATCATTGCGGTGTGCCGCACCTCTGGCGCTCGGGAGACGTCGTCTCGTACGCTTACCCAAGCCTTACGGGCTGGGCTAAATTCGTGCCGGACCTACCGCGCTCAAGAAAAGGGCGCACGGCAGGAGAAATGGACTGGCCGCCCTGAAGGACGGCCTCTACATAACTGCTACCTCGAGGGAAGAAAAAGCAGGTTCCTCGGACAAAAACCGCCCTCGGAATGACAATCTTTTATTTTTCGGCGGCGAAGAAGGAAAAAACCTCAGGCTCAAAATGCGAGCTTGAGCTACTGGTGACGTAACGGGATTCGCTATGTGGAGAGAAAGAGTTGTTGTGATTGCGTCTGGTGGGGATGGGAGTATTATTCGGCGGGGATAAATCTTATGGCTCAGGCAATTCGACGGTTTTGGTTTCGCTTGGCAGCGATGGGCGCACTGCTTTTTCTGTTTTCGGCTGGGGCTGGTGGTGGGGAGGGGCCGATTCGGGTTGCTCTTGTGGGACTTGTGCATGGGCATGCCAAGGGATTTTTGCGGGCGCTGCCTGGGAACGATAGCGCGACTTTGGTGGCGATCGTGGAGCCGCGCGAAGATTTGGCTAAGGAGTATGCGGCTAAGTTTGGGCTGGATGCCAAGCTGTTCTACACCGACTTGGAGCGGATGCTGGCGGAGCAGCATCCGGATGCGGTGCTGGTGTACACCGCGATTGCGGATCATCGAAAAGTGATCGAGGCGGCGGCGCGGCTTGGAGTCAGCTCCATGGTGGAGAAACCGCTTTCCAGTACGCTTGAAGATGCTATGACGATCCGCGCGATTGCGCGCAAACAGCATGTGCAGGTGCTGGTCAACTATGAGACGACCTGGTATGCGAGCAATCGGGAAGTGTTCGTGGAAGCGGGACAGGGCAAGTTGGGTGAGATACGAAAAGTGGTGGTGCACGATGGGCACGAGGGGCCTAAAGAGATTGGAGTCGAGCCAGAATTTTTGTCGTGGCTTACCGATCCCGTAAGAAACGGAGCGGGCGCGTTATTTGACTTTGGCTGCTACGGAGCCGATCTGATGACGGTGCTGATGCATGGGGAGGCGCCGATCAGCGTAACGGCGGTGACGCAAACCGACAAGCCTGATATTTATCCGAAGGTGGATGACGACGCGACGTTGATTCTGCGCTATGCGAAGGCGCAAGCGGTGCTGATGCCATCGTGGAATTGGTCGTTTTCCCGCAAGGACATGGAGGTTTACGGGACCGGTGGCTACGCGATCACGGTGGGTTCCGATCAGCTGCGCGTGCGCTATCGCGGGCAGGGTAGGGAGTCGCAGACGGCGGCTGCTCCTTTGGCGAAGGCGGAGAGCAATGCGTTGAGTTATTTGGCTGCGGTGCTGCACGGGCACGTTGATCCCGATGGCGATCTTTCGTCGCTGGATACGAATATGGTGGTGATGCAGATCCTGGATGCTGGGCTGCGGTCGGCGCAGACGGGTCGAACGGTGGCGATTGCGCCTTTGCCTAAATAGGCGGAAGAAGAAAAGCCTCAGGATCAAAATGCGAGCCTGAGCTACAGGTGGCGGATGTCGTGGATTCCTTTGCTAGCCCGCCTGCGCGCGCCGAAGCACCCTGCGTTCGAGTTCGCGTTCTGCTTGGAGCCAATCGTCCAGCTCATGGCCTGGTTGTTCGCCGCGTTCGAGATAGATTTCGTATGCGCGACGTCTGATTCCCTCGTCGCGCGTCGAGTTCCCTACTGAAACCTCTCCCGTCTCCGCCTGAGTAGAGGTTGCTTGGGGCTCTGTAATTCCGTTTCTCTTCGGTTTCGATGACATACTCATTTCCTTCTTCCTTGTGATTGGATTGCGGTTGAGTTACATGCTCTGATGAATTGCTTATTGACGAGTCGCGACCTTACAGAATCAAGGATGCTTCGTCAAAATTCAGCCGAGGATTGCGTGCGTGGAGCTTGCTTGGGTCTCCATAGCCCAGATTGCAGAGAAGATTGACCTTCCACTTGCCGTCAGGAAAGAATTCCGCATTCAGTTTATCCGCGTCGAAACCAGACATCGGTCCGCAATCTAATCCCAAAGCGCGTGCGGCCAGGATTAAGTATGCGGCTTGCAGGGAACTGTTGCGGAAGGCGGTCTCCTCAATCAGAGGTTTGTTCCCGGCAAAGTAGGAGCGAATATCCGCTTGTGGAAAGAGTCTGGGGAGATTCTCGTGGAATTCCGTGTCCCAAGCGATGATCACCGTGACCGGTGCGGCCATGGTTTTTTCGACATTGCCGGGAGCCAGAGCTGGCTGGAGGCGCGCCTTGGCGCCTGGAGTTGTTAAAAAAAAGAATCTGGCAGGCGAGCCGTTGGCACTGGTAGGCCCAAGACGCGCCAATTCGTAAGCCTGGCGCAGGAGCTCTGCTGGCACGGGTTCGGGAAGCCACGTGGAGTGTGTCCGCCCTTCGAGAAAAAGCTGATCGAGGGCCTCCTGTGAGATCGGGGCTTTGATGGCAAGAAGACTCGGTGGTTCGGATTGATTGCGCATTGTGTTTCTCTCCTTTCAGCAGGTTCCTTTCCATAACGTGGCGAAGCCGGAACAAACGCGTTCAGCCCGAGCGGCGGGCATCAAGACTGAACGGTCCCGCTCCGAACTGAGAAATCAGCAAGGCGCCACCGAGGAGGCCGAGATTTTTCATGAACATCGCCATATGGATCTGCGCCATCATCGGATCGCGCACCGCCCAGAAGTTGTGCATCATCAAGGTCACTGGAACCAGGAACAGCACAAGGAGCCAGGAGCCAAGTTTTGCGCGATAGCCCAGCAAAATGCTCAGGCCGCCGGCCAAGGCCAGCACACCGGAGAACGGAACTAGGATTGAGGCCAAGGGCACTCCTTGGGCAGCGGCATACGCGACCTCCTGCTTCGAAAAATGAAGGGGGCCGGCCATCAGGAAAATCAGAACGAAGAGAAATCGCCCCAAAACGACCACCGCACCCTGGGAAAAACTTCTCGTCTCCGCACGGTGGGAAATTGCCACTGAATTCGTTGCCATGTAGTTCCTCCTTTTGCTCATTGGATGACCGGAGGTGCTTCTTGGTTACTATAAATAACTACTTGCATTTGCAAAGTAGGAACTGTAAAGTAACCAAGTGAGGAGTTGTCATGCTACGGACTGAGAAAAAACCACCGCATTGTCCCTTCGGTAAGTTGCTGGAAATCCTGGCCCGACCCTGGACCATGCACATTCTGTGGGTTCTGAGTACGAACGGCCCCACGCGCTTCGGAGCGCTACGCCGGCAAGTGGAGGGGATTTCTTCGCGGGTATTGACGGAGCGCCTCCGCGTTCTGGAGCAAAAAGGCTTCGTCTTCCGCGACTATGAGCCGACCATCCCCCCTTCGGTGACCTACGGCATCACTAAGCGCATGAAGGACATCGACAAGGTAATGGGCGACTTAGACGCATTGGCGCGGAAGTGGCAGCAGGAGGACGCCCACGTGCGCACGAAGCCGGAGGGCGGTAAAGTCCGCGCTCGACATGCGGAGGTTCCAGAAGGCGCTCCTGCTTAACATGGCTTGCACTGCAGCTGCCACGATCTTCTTCTAATCCACGGTTTCGGCGCCCCACGAGGTTTTGCTCTTCTTCTCTTCCCATGCGTAGAGCTTTGACATACGGCGATGATTGTCGTGGGCCCAAACGCCGGAAATAGCCGAGGGCTAGCGGCTAGGCGATTTCGCCGCGCTTGGCTAGGGCGGTGATGCGGTCGGCGGCGCGGAAGGACAGGGCCTCGATGGTCATGGTGGGTTGGCCGCGGCCGGAGGTTACGAGGCTGCTGCCGTCGCAGAGGAAGAGATTTTTTACGTCGTGGGTGCGGTGATCGGAATTGATTACGGAGGTCTTGAGGTCGTTGCCCATGCGGCAGGTGCCGAGGAGGTGCACGGCGAATTGAGATTCGCCGATGGGCTGCGACCACTTCTTTTGCGCTTCGGCAGCGTCCAGGAGCTCATTGGCGCGCTGGTTCTGGAAGGCCCAGAGCTTGAGGTCGTCGGGATGATCCTTGTAGGTGAGGCAAAGCGCGGGGAGACCCCAGGCGTCTTTCAGGTCGGGATCGAGCGAGAAGCTGTTGGTTTCGACGGCGAGGGACGTGCCGTGGCAAAACAGCTCCATGGTGCGGGTGAAATTGTGCGCGAGGGTGTCTTTGAAAGCCTTGCCCCAGGCGGGCGTGCCGGGCGGCAGACCGCCCATGGCGAAGGCGACAGGAGTGGCGTCGAACCTCGCGTCGATGCCTCCTCCGCCGTAGAAACCGACCTTTTGCGGATCTAGCTCGTAGAAATCGTGAAGCAGGCGGCTTACCGCGAAACCCTTGTAGTCGTTGAGCGGATGCTCGAAGACGGCGTTGGTGACACCGCCGCTGTTGAGCATGAGGTATTTGCCGACGACGCCGCTGGAGTTGGCGAGGCCGTTGGGAAATTGCTTGTTGGCGGAGAGAAGGAGCAGGCGGGGAGTTTCCGCGCCGTTGGCGCAGACCACGACGGCTTTGGCTTTCTGCAGATGCGTGTTGCGCTTTTCGTCGAAGTAGACGGCGCCGGTGACGCGGCCGTTGCTGTCCATTTCGATGCGATGGACGTAGGAGTTGGGGCGAATTTCGCAGCGGCCGGTTTTCTCCGCCGTGCGGATGGCGGTGGCGAGAGAGCTGGATTTTGCGCCGACTTCGCAGCCGAAGGCGAGGCAGAAGCCGCAATTGATGCAGGCGCTGCGCCCAGCGCGCGGCTGGGAAAGAATAGCCATCGGCGCAGGGAACGGATGCCAGCCAAGCTTGCGGGCGGCGCGCTCGAAAATTACGCCGGAAGATTTCACGGGTAGCGGCGGCATGGGATACGGTTTGGAGCGCGGCGGATCGAAGGGGCTGGCGCCTGCGAGGCCGGAAACGCCGATTTCCCATTCGACCTTGGTGTAGTAGGGCTCGAGATCGGCGTAGGTGATGGGCCAATCGCGCAGATCGGCGCCGGGGACGGGGCCGACTTTGCTGCGCTCGATGAAATCGATTTCGTGGAAGCGCCAGAAATTCGCGGTGAAATGCACGCTGGTGCCACCGACGCAACGACCGTAGAGGACGGCGCGCTGGGGCTTGGCTTTTTCGTTGGGGGTCTTGCGGAAAGAAGTGGGCTGAAGTTTGGGTTTGTTGGTGAGGAGATCTTGGCCGATGACTTTCACTTCGTCGTGCACGAAGTCAGCTTCGGTCAGATAGGGGCCCTGTTCGAGGACGACAACGCGGAAGCCGTTGCTGGAGAGTTCCTTGGCCATGATGCCGCCAGCGGCGCCGGAGCCAACGACGACGAAATCGACTTCGTCGGACGTTTTGTACTTGGGAAGATCGAACTTCATGCCTTGGCCTTTTCCGCGCCAGGAGGGTTGGGTTGCCAGCCGGCGTAATCCTTGTCGTAGTAGCCGAAGGGCGGTTGGAAGATGTGCTCGGGCTCGCGGCCGATGACCTTCCAGCCGACGCCGTCGCGATTGCCGCCGGAATCGGGATCGACGAGGAAGGCGACGATGGTGTGGACGCGCACGGCCTGGAAAAAGGAGCTGGATGAACCGTCGGATCGAGAATGCCTGCGCGCCGGACCGGTTTGGTCATCCAGAGAGTGCAGAATTTGGTCTTGCTGCTCGGGCGTGGCGCTGGAAAACTTTTCGAAGGATGGAAAAAGCTCGCGAACACGGGCTTGTAGGCCGGGGAGACCTTCGCGGTAGGTTTTCTGATCGTCGGTGGCGAAGGTGGTGAGCGCGCGGTCCATGAAATAGACGACGCCAGCTTCGTGGGCTCCGGGAGTTTCGTCGGAGGGGATGATGCGCGACGTGATAGCGTCGATCTCGACGGCTTCCTCGGGCGTGAAGAATTGAAATTTCGGAGGGGCAGAAGACTTGGCGGCTTGGTGCGCGTGCTCGGCGGCGGCGACGATGGCGGGCCAATGCGCGGAGAGCCAAACGGCGCTGACGGCGGCACCGCCGCGCGTGAGAAAATTGCGACGGCTAAGATTTTCGATCATAAGTGAGGCCGCATGCTGAGCAGCTAGGAATTTAGTTTGGTAGCGACGCGGCGTCAAGGAGAAACGGCAGGACTAGCGGATTTGAATTTTTTCTGCAAAGGACCAAATGGCCCGCGGTTTGCGAGAGGCGGTAACGGTGGTGTAGGATTTTGCGGAAGCTGCACAGGCTAAGTTGCTGTGGAACCCGCATTCCAGGTGAATGACGCGCGCGCATGGCTACGCTTACTGGAGCGATTGGCACAGGAAGTAAATGGCTGCTGGACCGCATCGTCGGGGCGCTGGCGGCTACCGGCGTAAATCCCAATTTTCTGACATTTTTGGGGCTGGTCGTGAATTTTGCCGCGGCGGCGATGTTTGCGATCGGACGTTTTCGAACTGGCGCACTGATCATTCTTTTCGCTGGCTTTCTGGACATGCTGGATGGACAGGTGGCACGTCGGCAGAATCGCGTGACAGCGTTCGGCGCGTTTTACGATTCGACGCTGGACCGCTATGCGGATATGGCGCTGTACATGGGCTTGCTAGTGTATTACTCGGTGAGCGGGCGGACACCGTACGTGGTGGTGGCGGCAGTGGCGACCGCAGGGTCGGTGATGGTGAGCTACGCGCGGGCGCGGGCGGAATCGCTGATTCCGCTGTGCAAAGTGGGGTTCATGGAGCGGCCGGAGCGGCTGGTGCTGCTGATTATCGGCGGATTGTTTAACCGCATGGGGCCGGTGCTGTGGGTGATCGCGGTGGTGTCGACGATCACGGTGATTCATCGCATCGTGTACACGTGGCAGGAGACGCGGGCGGGACGGGTGCTTCCCGGCATCCGGCTCTCGCTTTAGTTCTCTAATGCAGTTCGATCCAGCTACAGGCGTCAAATCCAGTCGGCCGCATTTTGGTAACTAGTCTTTGTTTCCGTCGAGATCCGTTTTTGAAAACAATCCTGACATTTGCTGTACACAGACCATCAGCGCTTATGACCAGGCGATAACTTCCGTTCGGAAACGCTGCGATATTAAAGTGACCGGTATCATCGGATTGTGTCGTAACTAATAGCTTCCTATCGGTTTCGGTGAAGACTCCGATGCAAGCTCCCCGGATTTCAACGCCTTGAATATCTTTCACAGTTCCTTCAAGAGAGCCAATCCGAAGCGGCCCATAATCGATCTGATTATGGTTTTCGTACGGCATGTTCTGGCAGGACGAATTGAGAGCCTGCGCGTATAGGGAATGGGAGAAGAAGAAAACTATAGGTGCACTAACTAAGAATCGCGAGACACGATACATCTGACATCACTCCTTTTCTTGAAAAGACAGTGCAACGGGGTCGGAGATGATTTTATAGACGCGGTCGCGGAGGGCGGGGACGTCGTGCTTCGTCAGGGTCGTGGTGTCGATGGTGTCGTGGAGGTGGACGGTGATGGTGGCGGGCCAGAGCATCCAGTGGCCGGTGCGGTGATGCTGGAAGGAGCCGACAAGGCTGACGGGGACGATAGGGACGCCGAGTTGCTGCGCGAGGCGGAAGCCGCCGTCCTGGAATTCGTTGACGTGGCCGTCGCGGGTGCGCTTGGCTTCGGGAAAAATGATGAGGCTGGTGCCGCGATTGACGGCGTCCTGGGTGAGGCGCCACATGCGCTTGATGTCGGAAGGGCGGCGCACGTCGGGGACTGGGACGTTGCCGAAACGCTTCATGAGCCAGCCGTAGGCGGGGATTTTGAAATGGGATTCGAGTTCCCAGCCGCGCACGAGTTGCGGGATGGCGCAGTAGAGGATGAAGGGATCGAAAACGTTGACGTGATTGGCCATGAAGAAGGAGGTGCGCTGGGGATCGAAGCCGGGGGAGCGGATAACTTTGACGCGAGCGCCGGAAAGAAAGGCGATGCGGCGGCAAAAGGCGCGCTGCAGCCAGTCGTGTTTGCGCATGTCCAGAAAAATATTGAGGAAGACGAGAAAAGGCGCGGCGATGAAAAAATGGACGAGGGTGAGAATCCAGAGAAGCGCGCTGCGCAGCGCGAAGTAGGCACGCTTCATATGTGCATGTCCACGGCGCCGGGGATGATGTCGAGCGAACGACAATCGAGGGTGGCGATTTCGCCGTCGATCATGACGTCGATGGGAGCGGGCAAGTTGAATTCGACACGGCGCACGGCGCGGCGCGAGGCTAGCGGATGCTGGATGTGCGTGCCGTCGTAAAGTTTCGGCAGCATGCGCAGGAGTCCGAGGCGGCCAATGGGGCCCCAGCGGACGAATTCGATCAGGCCGTCGGTGGGGTCGGAATGCGGAGCGATGAGCATGGTGCCGCCGGTGTACTTGCTGTTGTTGAAAGAGAGGAAGAGGCAGCGGCGCTCGTCCCAATTTTTGTCGTCGTCGCAGCGAAGAGCGAAAGGACGGCGGCGGAGTTGGACTACGCGCAGGAAAACGCCGAGGAGATAGCCGAACGGACCGAGCGACTTGAAGTGGCGATTCGTCAGCGTTGCTACATCGGCGGTGAATCCCACGCTCAACAGATTGAAGGCGAAGATTTCACCTTTGGAGTGCGTGAGGCGGAGGAGATCGACGGGGCGCTTGCGATTTTCGAGAAGGGCTTGCAGCGCAGCTTCGGCACCATCTTGCGCGAAGTCGCGGAGAAAAGAGTTGCCGGTGCCGAGGGGAAGAAATCCGAGGGAGATGCGCGCATTTGCGTCGGCGTGAGTGAAGATGCCGTTGAGGATCTCGTGAGCGGTGCCGTCACCGCCGACGGCGATAAAACCGCGGTAGCCTTGATCGTAGGCTTCGCGTGCGAGGTCGGCGGCGTGACCCGGACCGGTGGAGGCGATTACGTCAACGCGGAGGCCGCTTTCGCGCAGGCGCGCTATGGCGGGGCCGGCAAGCTTGGCGGAGCGGCCGCCGCCGGCGGCGGGGTTGACGATGGCGAAGAAGGTTTCTCTCACAGACCTACGTACCTCCCAGTTGGGAGAGTGCTGAAGAAAGGCGCCCGCGAAAGTCCGCGGCCGCTACACGTGCTTGTACATCACGTGCCGCAAACCCAGCGACTGAGATCCTTCGGACCAGCAGAAGACGCCGATCCTCAGGTGACACGGTGATGAACTGTCACAACGGCAGAACGGCGGAGGCGCGGTCCAGCTGCGCCAAGCGTTCCGCCAGGATATTGCGCTTAATTTTTAGCGATGCCGTGCGGGGAAAGTCTTCGTTGAAGAGGACGATCCCGTGCACGCGCTTGTAGTTTAGCAGGCGGTTGTTGCGAGCGGAGATGTCACGGCGAAGATCGTCTGTGAGAATCTGGCCTTGCTCCAGGCGGAGAACGAGAACCAACTGCTCGCCGACCATGGAGCGCCGCGGCCAGATGTAATTGGCAGCGAAGACGCAGAACTCCTTAACGGGCAGGCCCTCGAAGACGGTTTCGATGTCCTCGGGGTAGATGTTCTTTGCCTCTTCGGTAACAATCATGTTCTTCTTGCGACCGAAGAGTTGCAGGTGACCGGTCGCATCGAAACGGCCGAGATCGCCGGTCATGAGCCAGCCGTCCACGATGGTTTCGGCGGTGAGCTCGGGGTCGTCGAGGTAACCGGCCATCACCGTTTTGCCACGGACCGCGAGTTCGCCGATGCCGTCCGCGTCAGGGTTCACAATGCGCACCTCCGTGCCGGGAAGCGGCTTGCCGACGGTGTCTGCGCGCGGTGTGCGCGGGTCGTTAACCGCAACGGCGGTGCCCGCTTCGGTTAGCCCGTAGGCGTTTGCGACGGGGATGCCCAGATCCAGGAAAAATTGAATCGTAGTGGGTTCGGTGAAAGCGCTTCCTACACCGAACGCGCGCAATTCGCCGCCAAATGCACGATGTACCTGGCCCAGAAGCTTCCGGCTGAGCCAAACTCTTGGGCGATCACGAGTCAAAGCCCGATTTAGGCGAATGAGGGCGTTCAATGCGGTGCGTTTACCTTTTGGCAGAGCCGCGAAGTTGGCCTCCATCCCCTTTTTCAGATTTTTAAGGATGAGGGGCACGAGCATCATGTAAGCAATCTTGTAGCGGGTGAAAGCGTCGCGCACGAATTCCGGCCGAAGTGCGCGCAGGTGGACCACCGTCGCTCCGGAAGTAAACGGGAGAAGAAAGCCCATCATGAAGTCGACTACGTGATTGGTGGGAAGAATACTAAGGTAGCGAATCCCCGGGTCAAATGCGATTACCTGCGTGATTGCATGGCCCTGCTCTAGATAATTCTCGTGGGTGGTCATGCAACCCTTCGGACGCCCACCGGTACCCGAGGAATAGACGATGGAAGCAACATCGGTACGCTTGCGGGCGACAAACGCAGGTTCACCGCGTCGTTGGAAATCTTCCCAGCACTGTGCGCCGTCAAAAGCGGCATTGGGAGGGACTTCGGTAACCAGGACGGATTTGACATGGATTGCCGCCGCGCGACGGGAGGAAGTGGCGAGTTGGCGCCAAATCGGAAACTCGGTGATTAGTATGGCGGCGTTGGAGTGGCTGACTAATTGCCATTGCTCATCTGGAGTGAGTTTGTAGTCGAGAGGAACCATCACGCCGCCGCCGTAGAGAATTGCGTAGGCGGAGATCAGCCACTTGGACTGGTTGGTCATGATGATTGCCGCTCGATCACCGGCCTTGAAACCGGCATCCTGCAGCGCCCTTGCCAGCAGAAGAGCGCGCTCCTTGAAATCGCGGTAGGTGAGGCGTTCCTTCTCACGCTCGCGATCGGATTCGATCAGACAGGTCTCGTCGGCAAATTCGTCAAGTGCGTCCTTCAATGCAGCAGCTATGGACTGATACTTCGAGAGATCGAGCATCAGAGGCGAGATTGAATGCGGGAGGCGAGGGTGCGGAAGTCGCTTACGCCTTGGACTTCGTAGTCGGGGAGCTCGATGCCGAAGTGATTTTCGAGGCGGCTGAGGAGCTCGAGGGCTTGCAGGCTGTCGATGCCGAGCTTTTTGAAGAAGTCGTCGTC
>Ga0307475_10002230_pt1 | contig 11691 bp, 8 predicted proteins | sample atmos_gasesECM1C_FD_203317 | JGI IMG/M metagenome (GOLD analysis project Ga0307475, IMG submission 203317) | Hardwood forest soil microbial communities from Morgan-Monroe State Forest, Indiana, United States - atmos_gasesECM1C_515 | ecosystem: Environmental > Terrestrial > Soil > Temperate...
TGTAGGCGCGCACTGCGACACCGTCGCTGGAACGGTCGGTGCGGATGACAATGCCACCGGCGTCGCGGCCGTGCTCGAACTGGCGCGCCAGCTTCGAGAGAGCAAGCCTCGCAAGAACATCCGCTTCGTGATTTTTGTCAATGAGGAGCCCCCATTCTTCCAGACTAGCCGGATGGGAAGCTTGGTTTATGCCGAGCAACTCCGTCGTGAAAATGTGCGAGTTTCGGCCATGATTTCGCTTGAGATGCTTGGGTTTTATTCCGATGCTCCTGGAAGTCAGAAATACCCGGCGCTGCTCGGTTTCTTCTATCCCAACCGGGGAAATTTCCTGGGTTTTGTCGGCAATTCGGAGTCCCGCGACTTGGTTAGGCGGGCCATTCGCCGATTCCGCGAATCGATGGCCTTTCCGTCCGAAGGCATCGCGGCACCAGCCGAGTGGCCGGGCGTCGGATGGTCGGACCAATGGTCCTTCTGGCAGGAGCACTATCCGGCGATCATGATTACCGATACAGCGTTGTTTCGGTACCCCTACTATCACACTCCGCTCGACACGGCGAATCGCTTAGACTTCGATAGGATGGCAAGAGTTGTGGAGGGCATTCAACGCGTGGTGGTGTCGTTATCCGCAGAACAGTAAGCGCCAGCAACAATTCGTTCTAGTTTCTCGCCCTGTTCTTAATCCAAATCGGCGTCCCCAAGAAGCCGAAAGCCTGCCGAATCTGATTCTCCAAGAACCGCTGATACGAGAAATGCAGTTTGACGGCGCGGTTGGTGAACAGTACAAACGTCGGCGGAGCCACCGATGCCTGTGTCATGTAAAGAATCTTCACACGCGAGCGCATGGGGACGGAGGCGCGCTCGAAATCCACGGTTTCGATGAAGCGATTCATAGCGGATGTGGGAATGCGCTTGCGGCGCTCGGTGGCTACCTGTTCGAGCAGCGGGAAGATCTTCTCCGTGCCTTTGCCGCTATTAGCCGAAATGAAGACGATGGGTGCGTAGTTCAGGAACTTAAGATCGTGGCGCAGGCGCTCTTCGTAGGCGTCGCGGTCGCCGGGACGCTTGCTCTCCCGCATACGCATCGCTTTCGATGGTCTGCCCGGTTTTAGCGCGCCGACGGTGACGAGGTCCCATTTGTTCACGACGATGATCATCGAGCGCCCGCTCTCGTGGGCATAACCGGCGATGGCGGCATCGAGCTGGCTGACGCCTTCGGTGGCGTCGATCACCAGCAGCGCGATGTCAGCGGCTTCCAGATGCTTGCGCGCCATCACGACAGAAAGCTTTTCCGCCATCAAGTGAGTCTTGCCTTTGCGGCGAATGCCCGCGGTGTCGATGAAGCGGAAGCGGCGGCCATCGCGTTCGACAATCTCGTCAACCGCGTCGCGCGTGGTGCCGGGAATAGGCGAAACGATCGCTCGGTCGGAGGCGGTCAGGCAATTCAGCAGCGTGGACTTGCCCACGTTGGGATGGCCGATGATCGCGACCTTGGTTTCATAGACGGGGTCGGGCTCAGCGGCAGCACCGGTTTCGCCAGTCTCAGATGCGTTGTCGGCCATCTTTTCCTCGGCGATCTCTGCGTGCTCGGCGGTAGAGACTTCTTGCGGTGGCAAGACCTCAAACACAGCATCCAGCAGATCGTCGATCCCGCGCCCGTGCTCGGCGGAAATAGGGAACATCCGCTGGATTCCCAAACGATGGAACTCGTCAACGATGTGCGCCTGCTTTTCCGTATCAGCTTTGTTGACCGCAAGAAAGAGCGGACGCCCGGTCTTCCGCAGCAGGCGGACCAGTTCAAGGTCGGGGCCGGCGAGCGCGGCACGGCCGTCCACGACCATAACAATGGCAGCCGCTTCGTCGAACGCAACCCGAGCCTGGCGAAAAATCTCCGACGGGATGAAATCTTTTTCTTCGGGAAGAATGCCGCCGGTGTCGATGATGCGGATGCGGCGCCCACGCCACTCGGCGTCACCATAGAGGCGGTCGCGCGTGATTCCGGGCTCATCGCCGACGATAGCGCGGCGCGAGCCAACGATGCGATTGAACAGCGTGGACTTGCCTACGTTGGGCCGGCCTACGATGGCCAGCGTCGGAACGCCGGCTTCGGTGGTCGCGAGAGTGCTCGTCGAGTTGTAGGTGGGCTGGGTCAAAATGAGGGAATCTGCTACCGAAAACCGGGAACTGTTTATTATAGAGACTCCCGTGGCCTTAAGTTCCCAACCCGTGTCTCCTGCAGCGCCGGGCAGCTCCGCGACCGGCGGGAAAGGCGCATCTCTGTACCAATTCTTCGCACCAGGAGGGGTTCTCGCCCACACACATCCCGCGTATGAATTCCGGCGCGGGCAGTTGCAAATGGCGCTGGCCGTCGAGCAGGCGCTGGAAGAAAAGCGGCACCTGATTGTGGAAGCGGGCACCGGTACGGGGAAGACGCTCGCATATTTGCTCCCGGTGATCCGCTCGGGCAAGCGAGTAATCATTTCGACGGGCACCAAGAATCTGCAGGAACAACTTTTCTACAAGGACATCCCTTTTCTTGAGCAGGCGCTGTTTGGAGAACCGGCTTCCGGCTCCCGGCTTTCCGTCTGCTACATGAAAGGCCGCAACAATTACCTGTGCCGCAAAAAGCTCTACGACCTCACCAACCAGCCGGTACTGAGTGGACTCCAGGAGATTGAGCAATATCGCGCGATTGCTGCCTGGGAGAAGACTACCGCAACCGGTGACCGCGCAGAGCTTGCCGAGCTACCGGAGGCCAGCGCGCTCTGGCACAAACTCGACGCCCGCTCGGAGGCCTGTACCGGACAGAAGTGCAGCGAGTGGGAGCGCTGCTTCGTCACCGAAATGCGTCGGTGCGGGATGGAGAGCGACATTATTATCGTCAATCATCACCTGTTCTTCGCTGATCTCGCTATTAAGCTGCAGGCCGACGGCGCACCCGACGCAGGAATTCTGCCGGAAGCCGCAGCGGTAATTTTCGACGAAGCGCATGAGTTGGAGGATGTGGCGGGGAACTATTTCGGAATTTCGGTGAGCAATCTCCGCGTGGAAGATCTGGCCCGGGACGTGGAAGCTTCGCTGCAGCATAACCGGATGCTTTCAGCGTCGCTCTCGGGAGCCCTGGGAAGCTTGCGGGAGCGATCTCAGTTTTTCTTTTCGCTGTTGCCGCCGGGCGAGGGACGCTTTGCCTTCGAGACGCGACGCGAGTTTCTGGAGGAAAACGGAGACGAATTCCTCGCCCTCAACCAGGCGCTCACGCGTCTGGGGGGCGAACTGGAAGGCCTGCCGCAGAAGCCAGAGGAGATATTCAACTTCGTACGGCGGGCCGAGGAGCTCCAAGTGCAGCTCGCCTTCGCCATGGAGTCGGACGATCGCAATACTGTGTTCTGGATCGAGCGGCGCGGCGGCCGGGGTGCTCGGGAAGGGCACGGCTTCAGCCGTGCCGAAAAAGGGCCAGTCGGGAAACGGGCTTCAGCCCCTGAGGGGAACGCGCGCGGTCGGCAGAACGTCTTCCTGCAGGCAACTCCCATCGATGTCGGCCCGATCCTGCGAGAAACTCTTTGGTCGAAGCTCGAGTGCGCAGTGCTGACCTCGGCCACGCTCGCCGTCGGCGGTGGCTTCGACTACATCCGGCAGCGTCTGGGCTTGGCGCATGCGCGCGAGTCGGTCCTACCTTCGCACTTCGACTATGAAAATCAAGCTTTGTTTTACGTGCCTCCTGACTTGCCCGATGCGCGAACGCCGCAGTTTACAGCGCTGGCGGCGGAACGTATTCGCAAGCTGCTTGAGATCACCCGCGGGCGCGCCTTCGTACTTTTCACCAGCTACGCGCAGATGAACGATGTCTACCAGCGGCTGCTAGGCGAACTGGAGTTCCCCATGCTGCGCCAGGGCGATGCCCCGAAGAGCGCGCTGCTCGAGGAGTTCCGGCTGACCCCGAATTCAGTGCTGTTTGCGACTTCGTCGTTCTGGCAGGGTGTGGACGTGCAGGGCGAGCAGTTGAGTTGCGTAATCATCGATCGCCTGCCCTTCGCGGTGCCCAGCGATCCAGTCGTGGCCGCGCGAGTAAAGGCGATCGACGCCGACGGCGGCAATGCGTTTTTTCAATACCAGGTGCCGGCGGCCGTGATCACGCTGAAGCAGGGCTTCGGACGCCTGATCCGTTCCCTCCACGACCGCGGCTTGCTCGTGCTGCTCGACAACCGCATCCTAAAGAAACAATACGGCCGCGTGTTCATCGAGAGCTTGCCGAATTACAAGAAGACTACGGAGATGCGTGTGGTGGAGGACTTCTTCACCATACAAAGCTAACTTGGAACTAACTCAACCGCGGCGCCGGCGTACCAACAGCACTTCCTCACACATACTCCCGCTCCGCTCGCCGAATCTCCCGATACCGTTCAAACACTTTCCTCTGGCTTTCCAAGCCAAGCATCGAGCGGAGTGAGCTTCCGCGAAAAGTGTGGCCCAGCATCTTCCACCCTGTCGTCAGAACAAACTTCGGATCATGTTTCAGCGCGACCGGGATGTGATGCACCTTCATCCAGCGCTCGGCCTTCCAGCGCATGAATTCCACCTCTTCGGCCGGCATATGCTCGGTGCGTACCACCGCCGTGGTGCCGTCGTATTCTTCCAGCCGCTCATTCATGATCAAGCCCTGGTCGCGGAAGTCCTTCGTCATGGGGGTGCGCGGATACGGGGTCGGATGTTGAATGTAGGGCCAGTCCACATAGCGGCGCGCAAATTCTAGATTCGCTTCGATGGACTCGCGCGTGTCCCCGGGACTGCCCACGATCAATCCGCCGACGACCAGCATCTGGTTTCGGTGGATGTAATCGATGGCTTTAAGTGTGGCGTTGCCCGTGTTTTGCCCGTTCGTGCGCTCCGTATTCTTGGCCGAAGCCTTCAGAAATTCCAGGTCGCCTTCCAAAATGTTTTCAATGCCCAGAAATACGTAGCGGAAGCCGGCTCGCCGCATCAGAGGGGCGAGAGTCTCGCCGTGATTGGCGATGGCCGAGGTCATGGCCTGCACGAAGTAATCGATCTTGTGCAGCCCCGCGGCAATAATGGCCTCGCACAAAGCCTCGAAGCGCCGCACATTCAAAGTAATGTTGTCGTCGACCAGAAAAATAGTTCGAGCGCCGTGATCGTAGGCATCGCGGATGTCGGCCAACACGCGGTCGAAAGAGTAAGTATGGAAGTTGCGGCCGCGCATCTCAATGATGGAGCAGAAACTGCAATCAAACGTGCAGCCCCGCGAAGTCTCGATTACATCGACCTGCCTCCCCAGCATCGTATATCCATTGAGCACGCGCGCATCGCGCTTCGGCAAACGGATTTCGCTGTCTTCGAGCCGGTGCGGCGCGCGGCCAGGATTCTGCACCCAACCCTCGCCGTTCCGATAGGAAAGTCCTGCGATCTTCTCGAACCCAGAGCCCTGCTCGACCGCGCGCAGCAGTTCGCGGAACGTGACTTCCCCTTCGCTGCGCACCAGATAGTCGACACCCATGTTTTTGTACGCTTCGGGAGCAAGGCTGGGATCGTACCCTCCGACCACGATCTTCACCCCCGGCCGCAAGCTGCGCACCAAGTCGATGATGCGGCCGGCGGTACGGCGCTGAAACGTCATGATGGAGAGTCCGACCACTTCCGGATCAAGCTCGCGGACCAGCCGAGTAACAGTTTGACGAACCTCGCGGTGTGCCAGGATCAAATCAGCCACGGCCACCCGATGATGCGAATCGACGTTCCCCGCCAGCGACGTCAGCGCGCCGTTGGGCATGCGGATTGCGACCGGTGGCATGTGTTCGAAGGAATCCGGCATCGAAAGCAGCAGGACGTTCATGGGCACCTCTTCCTTACTGCCCCGCAGTGATCCCGCAGGCGCGGGTTGAACCCCCAGTAGCGAGGCGAATGGTCAGGATTGTACCGCAGAGCCCGGTAGAAAGTCCGTACGCCGTGCGCCAGCGAGGGATCCAGTCGATAACCTTACGCCTTCGCCTGAGCTAAGCCTCTATTTGCGCTCTTCCACCGTTCCCGGACTTGGCAACACACCCACCACAACTCCCGAAGCCTGGCCCTTGGCGTGGTACACACGCTCGGTGGCTTTCACAAAGTCCGAGGGCTTGGCGTCGGGAATGTCGACAAAGGTCTGCGGATTGCGATCAGTGAGCGGGAACCAGGAACTCTGGATCTCCACCATGATCCGGTGACCGCGGCGGAAAGTATGATTGACGTCCTGCATAGTGAAGTCGATTTCTTCGACCTTGCTGGGCGTGAAGGGCTCCGGCTTTTCGAAACTGTGGCGAAACTTTCCCCGAAAAGGCTCCCCCCGCACCAGTTGCTGATATCCGCCCATGACGAAAGCCGGTGGAGGCACGTCGGTTCGAGGCTTGTCTTTGTCTTCTGGTTTGGGTTGGTCGAGCTTGCTGTCGGGATAGTCGGTGGGATACACATCGATCAGCTTCACATCCCAATCGGAATCGGTGCCCGTCGTTGAGACGAAAAGGCGCGGCGACACGGGGCCGGCGACGGTCACATCTTCCTGCAGCACTGGCGTTTCATACACCAGGACATCGGTGCGACTCGAAGCGAAGCGCTGGTCTGACACCATGTATTCCTGCGGAACGTTGGTCGCGATGTAGTTCACGAAAGGCACCGGCTTTGCCGGGTCGCTCACGTATTCATCGAAATCGGACGACTCGGAAGCCGGCGGGTCGAACGAAAGTCCGCCATCAGCGCGGAAATAGAGAGTTCTTGCCTCAGCGCCTTTCGGAGGCCACGCGGAATACCGCCTCCACACATTCGTGCCCGTCTCGAAGACATACGCTTTCGGCAGTTTGGCATCGCCGTTGCCCTTGAGGTACTGCTCGAAAAACGGAAACAGAATGTTCTTTCGGTAATAATCGCCGGTATTGAAAGAAAACTCCACCCGCCCCAGGTGATCGCCATCGTAGCGCGCCCAGCCGCCATGCACCCAGGGACCTACCACCAGCGCGTTGAAAATTCCCGAGTTGTTTTTGTCGATCGCGTGGAATGTGCTGAACGGACCTTGCAGATCTTCCGCGTCGAACCATCCACCCACCGTCAGCACAGCGCAGTGAATGTTCTTCATGTGCAGCGCCAGGTTGCGCGCCTTCCAGTAATCGTCATAGGTGTCGTGGTGCATCTGGTCGTCAAACAGCGCGCTCTTGCCTTCAAGATATTTTGAAAGGTTTCCGATCGCGCCGGCCTTCAGATAGAACTCGTAACCGTCCTTGGTGCCGTAATCGAAGGGCACAGGAGTTTTCGGCGGCAGTTGGGGATTCTCCTGCGGCTTGAACGAGCTGTAGAACCCGAAGTTGGCGTTCAGCATGAACGCCCCGCCATGGTAAGCGTCGTCGCCCATGAAAAGATCGGTCATAGGAGCCTGCGGAGATGCCGCCTTGAGTGCGGGATGCGAGTCGATGATGCTCGCCGACGTAAAGAATCCAGGATAAGAAATACCCCAGATCCCCGCGTTGCCGTTGTTGTTGGGAACATTCTTCAGCAGCCACTCGATGGTGTCATACAGATCGCTGGCGTCGTCCACGTCCTGCTTGGATTTCTTGTTGTCGATATGCGGACGCATTTCGATAAACGTGCCCTCCGACATGTAGCGACCACGCACGTCCTGGTTCACGAAAATGTACCCCGCCTTGTCGAAATCGGGGGACGGTCCGAGACGCGTGCGGTACAGATCCACGCCATACGGACCCACGCTGTAGGGCGTTCGATTGATCAGAAATGGGTAGGCGCGGGAGGTGTCCTTCGGCACATAGATGGACGTGAAAAGATGCACGCCGTCGCGCATCGGAATTCTGTACTCGTACTTCGTGTAGTGCTCCTTGACGTCGTATTCCGGCGCCTCGGGCTTGCTCTGGCCGGCAAGATTGCCGGTGATCGCCAACGTGATGAGAATCAGGACTGGCAGATTCCGTCGCATGTATGCTCCTTGGTCAGGAAAGAACGAATAGGCAAGCTATCTTTAGAGGCCGAGCAGAGTCAAGCTGCATTGTCTCCATGCGCGTTACAATAGATGTTTCGCCAGAGCGCGGTTCGGCCTGATTCAAGCCGAGCCGCTGAGGGATGCATGTTTGAAGTAACAGTTGAAGACACGTTTGCTGCGGGACACTACCTCCGCAACTACAAGGGCAAGTGCGAGAATCCGCACGGGCATAACTACAAGATCAGGGTGACTCTCGCCGGCGCCGAACTCGACAAAGCCGGTCTGTTGCTCGATTTCAAGGACCTGCGCGAGGTGATGAAGCACGTCATCGATCGCCTCGATCACCAGATGATCAACGATATCGAGCCCTTTACCGTCATCAATCCCTCGGCGGAGAACCTGGCCAAGTACTTTTATGACGAATCGAATAAACGGCTGAAGAGCGTAACCAACGGCCGCGTGCGCGTAAAAGACGTAACGGTGTTCGAGACCGACACAACGACAGCGAAGTATTCGGAGCCGTAGCGTCGCTAGCCTGCCCTGAGCGAAGCCGAAGGGTCCCGGCGGCTGTCTAGCGGGCGTCCCGCCCGTGACCGGGCCGGCGAGCCGCCGGCGCTACGAAGCTGGGTTGCCTACGAATGCAGATAACCGAAATCTATAAATCGCTACAAGGGGAATCGACGCACGCTGGCCTGGCGTGTGTTTTCGTGCGCCTCACAGGCTGTAACCTGCGTTGCTCCTGGTGCGACAGCGAGTATACGTTTCAGGGCGGCCGGAAGATAACCTCCGAAGAAGTTCGGGACGAAGTGAAGCACCTCAGTCCCAACGGCGGCCTGGTCGAGATCACTGGCGGCGAGCCCATGCTGCAGGAGCGCGAGCTCGTCCCGCTGATACGGCAACTGCTCGAAGCCGGATATCGCGTGCTGCTCGAGACCAGCGGAGAACGGCCCTTGGATCGCGTCCCCGCGGAAGTCATCAAAATCGTGGACGTGAAGTGCCCGAATTCAGGCGAGGCCGACACATTTCGCGCCGATAATCTGGAGACCCTGCACCCGCACGATGAAGTAAAGTTTGTCCTGAGCGGGCGCGCAGATTACGAGTTCGCCCGGGACTTCACCCTCCGCCATCGTCTGGCGGAGCGCGTAAATGCGGTGCTATTCTCCCCGGCTTTCCGCAAGGACGCAAGCGGCGCGCGCGACAGTTCGCACTGCTTGCTCGATCCCCAGGAGTTAGCCGAGTGGATGCTCGCCGATGACGTTCCCGCGCGCCTGGGATTGCAGTTGCACAAATTCATCTGGGACCCTGCTCTAAAGGGCGTTTAGGAGACTGACTCTAATCCATGACGCGGTCAGCCAAACGCGCGGTTGTTCTGCTCAGCGGGGGAATGGACTCCTGCGTCTGCGCGGCACTTGCCGCCCGCGACTACACGGCCGCCGCATTGCACGTGAGCTATGGCCAGCGCACCGAAGACCGCGAGCGCCAATCCTTCTTGGCAATTTGCCGGCGCCTCAACATTCACGACACACTTCTGGTGCGCAACGAGGCTCTGCGCGCCATCGGCGGTTCGGCGCTCACCGACGAAAGCATCGCCGTTCCCACCGGCGACCCAGCCGCTCACACGCCCGGCCAAGAAATCCCGGTCACCTACGTGCCCTTTCGCAACGCACATTTCCTGGCCGTCGCCGTCAGCTGGGCCGAAGTGCTGGGAGCCGACAAAGTCTATATCGGCGCCGTGGAACAAGACAGTTCCGGCTATCCCGATTGCCGTCCCGCATATTACGAAGCCTTCAACCAAGTCATCAAGGCCGGCACGAAAGAAGGAACCATCGAGATCGCCACGCCGCTCATCCGCCTGCGCAAGGCCGAAATTGTTCGCCTGGGCCTTGAATTGGGCGCGCCATTCGATTTAACTTGGTCATGCTACAGCCGCCAGGATCAGGCGTGCGGCCTCTGCGATAGCTGTGTGTTGCGGCTGCGGGCGTTTGCGGCGGCAGGAGCCATCGATCCGATTCCGTATGCAACAATGAACCAGACTGTTTGAATTGTTCATCATAATCGGCATTCAAACTTAGTTACGCCGGGAGGCCAACATGAAGAAGCATCTAGCCGTGTCCGTTTTCGTTCTCTTAATGCTGGGACTGTATGTGCCTTCAGGTTTCGCCCAGGCTTCAGGAACCGTCAAGGGAGTCTGCAAAGACACCGACGGTAAGCCTCTCCCTGATGCAATCGTCGTCTACGCCAACCAGGACAATGGCCAGAAATACACTCTTAAGACCAACAAGAAAGGCGAGTATTTCTCGTTAGGCATTGGCGCGGGCAAGTACAACGTCACCCTCTACAGGAACGCCGACGACTTCAAGGCCAACAAAGAACTGTTTCCGGTCAAGGGATTCCCCGTCACTCTGGAAGAGAACACCCTCGACTTCGACATGCAGAAGGAGCAGCAGAAGGCCGCTCAGGGCCAGGGCCTGACTCCGGAGCAACTCAAGGCGAGGCAGGAAGCCGAAGAGAAAATAAAAAAGGAAAATAGCACGATCGGAGTCCTGAACAACAAGCTCGTTGCCGCCAACACCTCGATGAAGGCCGGCGACTTCGACGGCGCCATCGCCACCTTGAACGAAGCCACGCAGGTCGATGCTACGCGCGATGTAATCTGGGCCCAACTCGCCGACGCCTATCGCGGCTCCGCGACCAAGCAGACCGATCCCGCCGAGAAGTCGAAGCGCCTTCAGGAGGCCGTCAGCGACTACCAGAAGGCCATCGATCTCAAGCAGAAGGCCATGGAGACCAAGAAAGACGCGGAAGATACCAAGAAATTGGCCGCGTATTACAACAACATGGCAGATGCTGCCGCCAGGTCCGGCAAAATCGATGACTCCGTGAAAGCCTATACCCAGGCGGCGCAGCTCAATCCCGAGGGAGCCGCAGCCTATTACTTCAATATTGGCGCAGTGCTGACCAACGCGGGCAAAGTCGACGACGCCATCGCGGCCTTCGACAAATGCATCGCCGCCGACCCTACGAAAGCAGACGCCTACTACCAGAAGGGCGTGAACCTCATCGGCAAGGCCACCCTCCAGGGCGACAAAATGGTTGCGCCCGCAGGCACGGCTGAAGCTTTCAATAAATACCTTGCGCTCGCGCCCACTGGCCCCTACGCCGACGTGGCCAAGCAGATGCTCGCCAGCATAGGAGCTCCCGTTGAAACCGGTTTCGGCACGAAAAAGAAGGGCGCCAAGAACTAAGAACTAACCTGCTTAGATTGAATTGTATAGGGGCGGCTCAACGAGTCGCCCTTTTTCTGTCCCTCCGGCCACCAAAATCAGGCCGTCCGAGGGGCGTGAGGGATTGCTGAGAACCGAGAATTGAGAACTGCCTTTGGTTACTAAGGGCTATGTCCTACCTGTCCTTACGTTTCGCCCGCCAGCACGATAAAGTATAGGCATTAGGCCAACTGCGGTTGGCCCGGTACTCCCAACTGTGGTGCGTGCACTTCCCTAAGAACAAGCACAAGCTCGTGCGAGGACGAATGGCAGCACCTGGCATCGCCGCAATCGCGGTTTCTTTGGAAGGCTATTCCGGCAGCGGCAAAGTGGCTACCCCAGCCTTGTTGGGCGCCATGCTGCGCGCCGCGGAAAAGATCAGTGATCTCATCTTTTCTCCCGGTCGCCCTCCCCAGGTCCAGGTTTATGGTCAACTCATCCCGGTCCAGGTTGCAGGACTCACGA
>Ga0307475_10002231_pt1 | contig 11686 bp, 14 predicted proteins | sample atmos_gasesECM1C_FD_203317 | JGI IMG/M metagenome (GOLD analysis project Ga0307475, IMG submission 203317) | Hardwood forest soil microbial communities from Morgan-Monroe State Forest, Indiana, United States - atmos_gasesECM1C_515 | ecosystem: Environmental > Terrestrial > Soil > Temperate...
ACGTTGTCGACGTCTTTCTCGAATTCAAACTCGGGCGAGTGCACGCCGATCACCACCAAACCCTGATCCCGGTATTTCTCGGACCAGGCGCGGACATACGGGAGCGTGCGTCGCCAATTGATGCAGGTATAGGTCCAGAAGTCGACCAGGACGACTTTTCCCCGCAGGCCAGCGGCCGTCAACGGCTGCGAATTAAGCCAGCCCCTTGCGCCGCCGAGTGAGGGCAACTCACCTTCAACCGGTAATGGAACCGCTCTTGGCATCATCTGGTGCACCATGCGCTTGTCCTCCGCCACGGCCCCGATCGTAGCCGCGATTGCGCCGATGAACATCGCCGCGAGCAAGACCCGATTTGCCGTCATGAGGACTCTCCTGCGATAGGATTTGAACGTGCCAGCAATGTGGACCATACGCTGCACCCGACGCGGCCGCCTCGGCATCGCTGCGTTGCGCTCACGATCGATCGCTTGTAGCAGCGCCGCTCCGGGTCCGAACCATGCGACCCATCCACGGCACCAGCAGCCGGCGTAACAACAACACCATCGGCGGCGCCAGTAAAAGCCACACGAGTACAGCATGTCCAAGCAAGCGCCCCAATTGCCCAAGGGTCCTCCACCAGCCGGCGTTGTGCTGCAATCTGGCCAAGAGAACCATTGCGGCAACGTCGTGTTCTTCGCCAAAGAGCCACTGCCCGGCAACCACCAGCAAGGCGACCGCCGGGAAATAGACGGGGTACATCGCGTAGTTCACGGTCTGAATCAGCACTGGATTGACACGAAATATCGCGCCGACGATCACGCACAGCAGGGTCGTTGTGCCGAACACCGGGAACAGCCCACCGGCGACGCCCAGCGCGATGCCGAGCGCAAGGGATTCCGGGGACGTGCCGATGCGTAATAGACGCAACAGCGTCTTACGCACTGGCCCCCCTATTGGGTTTGCGGCCCCAGAGCCGTCATCACGCGACTTCGACATGAAGCGCCACGCGAAGCCCGACCGTTGCGGCCATGTTCACGAGGGCATCGAGCGAGTTTCACGCCGCGCGAATTCAGCGGCATGGAGCGTGACGAAGTCGTGCATGCTGGTCGGCATCTCGCCACTGAGCTTGAACAAGTCGTCACTCATGCGGTCGTAACGCCCCTGCTTGGTAAGATCGGTGATCACCGTGAGGTGGTTGACGAGGTGCGCTGGCGCCCCCGCCCCTCGAAGCCTTTCGCCCCACTCAACGACCGGCACGTTGCGATAGCGGATCGTGCGGCCGAGAGCCTCGGAAAAGACGCGCGCGTAGTGGTCTAGATCGGCCGACTCAAATCCGGTCAAATTGTAGACATGACCGATGTGGAGCGCCGGGTCGTCGAGGACTACGGATACGGCGCGTGCCACATCGACAGCCGAGATGGGCGATGTCTTGCCGCTGCCCATCGGCAGCGCCAACTCGTCGGCTTCCCGCACGCCAGCAGCGGCCAAACGCAGAAAGAAGCCTTCGAGGAAGACTGTCGGCCGCACAGTGACGACTGGCAGCCCCGACCACGACAGTGCCTGCTCCGCCAGCCAGTGCAGCTTGTGCTGGGGGCTGCCGGTGGTCTCGGTGATGCTCATCTGCATGACCGTCATCTGCGACATGTTTACGAAGGCCTCGACGCCGTGGTGGCGCGCCACCGCGGCGGTGTTGACCGTGGCTTCCAGGTAAGCCGCCGAGATCGACATTCCGAAATAGATGCGCGCGCAACCTTCGATTGCGCGGTGCATCGAGGTGAGATCCGTCAGGTCGCCCTGCACAACCTTGGCACCGAGCCGGCGCAACGCTTCGGCGCGCTCATCCTCCCGCCGGACCAAGGCGCGTACCTTATGCCCCTTGGCGAGCAGCAATGCGGTGAGGTTGCGGCCGATAGCACCGACATCGCCGGCCGCTCCTGTCACAAGGATCGGGCTGTCATGTGCAGATTTCATCGGCTTCCGCCTGCCGGGTCGTTTGCGTCATCACGAGGATAGCGGCAGGCTTCGCGAGACGCGTCCAAAGCACTCCGCAATGTCCTTGCTCTGCAGCGATATTACCCTCACACTGAACTTTTCCTGCCAGGCCAATTTCACACGGGCATTTCGCTCGGCGACAGGTCTGACGCCTGATCAGTATCAGCGAAGTCTAAGGGTAGGCAACGAAGACCATCACAAAGCTGCGGTAGTCGGTAGCCTTTGAAAATTCAGTCGTCACAGCAAGCCAGTCGTCGCCTGATCCAACGTCCGTTGCTGAGAGGATGATGAAGTGGGTAGAGTCTGTGCATTGACCGCGGCGATATGTCTATGGGGAGTGCAAGCGATGGCTGCAGATGGATTGATCACAATACGAAGCACTTACGGGCCGAATGAGACAATGAACCGGGCCGAGGCCGAGGTCAAGGCAAAGGGATTGACGGTCTTCGCGCGTATCGACCATGCGGCGGGAGCCGCGGTGGTTGGGCTGCCGCTAAGGCCGACCGAACTCCTGATCTTCGGCAACGCAAAGGGTGGCACCCCGTTGATGCAATCCGTGCAAACGAGCGGGATCGACCTGCCACTAAAGATACTTGTTTGGCAGGATGCCTCAGGCAATAGCTGGCTTTCGTACAACGACCCCAATTGGCTCGCAAAGCGGCACGGGTTGGGCCACGAAGTCGAGGGGCCAGTCAGCGCGATGGCTGCCGCACTAGGCGCCATAGCTCGGACCGCAACGTCTCCGTAGAAAAACACGATGCGCATCGAGCCGGTCTTCCTGTTCGATCTCGATGGCACGCTCGTCGACAGCGTCTACCAGCACGTCCTTGCCTGGAAGGAGGCTCTCGACGCCGAAGGCATCGAGCTGTCGGTTTGGCGCATCCATCGCAAGGTTGGAATGAGCGGCGGGCTGTTCACCAATCAGCTCCTGCGCGAGGTCGGGCTTGAGATCAGTGAGGAACGTGTCGAGCGCCTGCGCCATGGCCATGCCTGCGCCTACCGGCGATATGCGGACCGGGTCCGGCCGCTGCCGGGCGCGTGCGAGCTGCTGTCGTGGCTCACGCAGACCGCCGTCCCCTGGGCGATCGCGACAAGCGGCCGGATGGAGACCGCGGCCGTCAATCTGGCGGCGCTCGGCGTCGACGCCGACCGGGTGGTCGTCGTCACACGGGATCAGGTCAAGTACGCCAAGCCCGATCCGGACTTGTTCATCGCCGCGGCCGAGCGTCTGGAGGCTCGCATCGAAACGGCCATTGTCGTCGGCGACAGCATCTGGGACATGCTCGCTGCGACACGATGCCGGGCGCTGGGGGTCGGCCTTCTGAGCGGCGGTTATGGACCTGACGAACTGCGCGAAGCGGGTGCATTCCGGGTTTACGAGGATCCGGCTGACCTGCTGCGCCATGTCGACGAGGTGGGAGGGCGGCGGTGAAGTCCCTGGTCCTGCTGACCAATGTGCTCCAGTACGCCGGCCCTGGCGCTGTCGCTTCACTTCTGCAAGAAGGACATACCGTTGCGTGTCATGACGCCTCCTTTGCAGACGTCTCCGCCCGCGCAGCATTTCAGGAGCAATACCCAGCCCACGCGCTCGAAGCGCAAACCCCCGAGACTGTCCATGCCGAGGTCGTGGCGCGCTGGGGCATTCCGGATGCGGTGGTGTCGAACGATGTTTATCCCATTGTTCAGCATGAGATCGGGGCGATCCCGCTGGACCACTTCCGCGCGACCTTCGAAGCGGTCGTGATGGTTCCAGTGCGGCTTACGCAGCTTTTCCTACCTCAGATGAAGTTGCTCCGTCGCGGTGCGTTCGTTTTCGTCACCTCGGCCCGCGAGACCCGACCGGAGCCGGGTTTCGCTGTACCTACGACGCTGAGGGCGGCGACGACAGCCTTCGCCAAGGCGCTTGCAAAGGAAGCGGCACCGTTCGGCGTACAGGCCAACGTCGTTGCGCCGAATTACCTTTACAGCGAGATGTATTATCCGCGCGCGCGCTTCATAGACGACGCTGCGGGCCGCGACACCATCGCTCGCGCGGTGCCATTCGGTCGTCTCGGCCAGCAGGAAGAGGTCGGCGCGCTTATTGCGTTCCTTGCTTCCGGGAAGTCGCCCTTCACCACGGGACAAGTAATCTATTTCACTGGCGGCTGGCCGTGATCGGAGCACTCCAGCAAGCCCCTCGGTTCTCGAAATACGGCGGCGCGCAGCCTGGAGGATCGGGATGACTCTGTCCCAGGTGCTGCGGAGGAGTCCCGCGCCGCCGAGGCGATACTGTCCCCTGCAAGAGTGGTCGGTCGATTAATCGAGGTATTCGCCTCCACTAACAGCTTTTTTTCGAGCTCGTGAAGGAGGAAGCTTCGAGCGCCATCGGCTGCGTCTGCATCTCATCCAGCAGTCGCGCTCGTTGGCAAGGGTAGCCAGGAGGGCTGTGAACGCTCCCTTATCCGTTTCACTCGATGGTCGTTGCATGCCAGATCGCACTTTGCGCGCCCATCAGAAGCCTTCTCGCAGGCAAAAGACAGTTCTTGGCACGTGGCGACGGCCGCTTGACGTACAGATCATCTATACGGGGGATCTTCGACATGACGCATTTTGACTTGTATGTGTCCCTTAGCGTGCTCCTGCTGGGCGTTTTGCTCGGTGGCGTACCGGCCTGGCTGGTGCTGCGTGCGCGGGAGAGGGCCATGATCGACGGAGCTGTGGCTCAGGCTCGCGCTGTGGCAAGTGTCGAACTGAGCGCAGCGAGCCTTCGCGCCAGGCAGGCAGAGAGCAGCCTCACGCAGCTGCGGACGGAGAGGGCGGAGGAGAAAGCGCGTGAAGAGAACTTCACGACAGAGCTCGTCCTGCTGAGGAGTTCGAAAGCTCAGCTCGACGAACGCGCATCCCGGATCCCAGAACTGGAGCGGCAACTTGCGGAGGCGCGGGCGAGCGCGGAACTTACGAGCAGAACGCTCGCAGACTCTCGCGAGACCGCCGGACGCGAGGTCGCGCAGCTCGCAGCAGAGCTTCAAGCCGCAAGGATTAATCTGGAATCGAACACCGCGCTGTGCCAGGAGGAGCGGAAACGGCGCGAGGAGGCCGAGTCCGAGCGCATTCGGCTGGCGAAAGATCTCAGAGGCCTCGAGGAGCGGTATGAGGCCGAGCGACGGTCCGCGGCCGAGAAGCCTCAGTTTCTGATGGACGCAAAGGAGGCGCTGAGCGCTCAGTTCGAGTCTCTTGCGACCGCCATTCTCGAAGACAAATCTAAGCGCTTCGCGGAGCAGAGTCAGGCTAACCTCGGCCTGTTGCTCGACCCATTGCGAACAAAGATCACAGAATTCCAGAGGAGGGTCGAGGAGGCCTACGTTCAGGAGGGAAAGGACCGTACAACGCTGTCGGAGCAGCTTCGGCAATTGCTGGAGCTGAATCAGATGCTGAGTGAAGACGCGAAAAACCTGTCGTCTGCCCTGAAAGGGTCATCGAAGACGCAAGGAACTTGGGGCGACCTCGTGCTGGAACGCATTTTGGAAGCGTCGGGTCTTCGACCGGGTGACGAGTATGTCGCTCAGGGAGGCCTAATTGCTGCGGACGGCGAACGGCACCATCCGGACGTCGTCATCAATCTTCCCGAATCGAGGCATCTTGTTGTTGATTCGAAGGTTTCGCTGGTCGCGTATGAACGTTTCGCGTCGGCCGCGACGGACTCTGAGCGGCAATTTGCGCTTCGGCAGCATCTCGATTCGATTCGCGGGCACCTGAAGGCGCTATCGGAGAAGAAGTACGAGACAACGTACGCGCTTCACTCGCTTGATTTCGTGCTGATGTTCGTGCCGATCGAGGCGGCATTCATGCTCGCTGTAACGAATGACCGCGACTTGTATATGGACGCCTGGCAGCACAACGTCCTTCTGGTAAGCCCATCGACACTGCTCTTCGTCGTGCGAACCGTAGCGCACCTATGGCGGCAGGAAGCACAGAGCCGCAATGCGCGGGAAATCGCCGGACGAGGCGGGGAGCTCTATGACAAGCTCGTCGCCTTTGTCGAAGACCTCAGGACCGTCGGTGAACGATTGAAGAGCGCGCAGTCCGCGTACGCGTTCGCCGAGCAGAAGCTCTACCGGGGCAAAGGCAATGCCATTCGCCAGGCCGAGATGCTGCGGGACCTCGGAGTCAAACCGAAAAAACAGATCCCGGCTGCCCTGGTTGGCTCGCCGCCCGATAATGAAGAGGCGGTCACGCGCCTGAACTGAAGCGGGATGGCCTAGAGCCTTCGGGGTTACCGCCTGTCCTCAAGTGCCCGCTCGTGTCCCCAGGGATCCAGGCCTGTGCGGAGTACGGAACGCAGGGTGTTGCGGAGCTCCTTGGCGTGCGCTGCACCGAAGCGTGACTCGAAGTGTCGTTGCGCCTCCTGCCAGAGCGGATGGGCCGCCTCGAGCTTCTTTCGGCCCGCGGCGGTAAGTTCGACCAACCGTTCACGGCGATCGGGTCCGGGACGATAGCGGAGCAATCCATCCTGCTCGAGAAGCTTCAGGTTGCGGCCGAGCGTCGTGCGGTCCGTCGCCATGATGGCGGACAACTCGGTTATGGTCCGCGCGCCGCGCGCAGCTAGCTTGTACAGGATCGAAAACTGCGTGGTTCGAAGGCCACTTTCGATCAGCATCTGGTCGTAGGCTGCGGTCACGTAGCGAGCCGCCTGCCGCAGTGCCAGGCAGTTGCAAAGACCTTCTTCCCACGTGACTTCCTTGATCATGAATCCCTCACTGGATGCGAACGGGACACGCATTCCCGGCCAACGCGCTGATCATGGCCCCCTTCGGAGGCTGGATAATAGCCGTATATACGCATATCGGCAAGGGCTTACTTGCAGATCCCGTCGAATGCGTCGCGCGCCCGCTGGATCTGTACGCGATGTCTTTCGGCCCAGATTGTCAGGGCAAGCACCGGCTTCAGCAGGGTGCGGCCGAGTGGAGTGAGGGCGTAATCGACACGCGGCGGAGTTGTCGGGAACACGTCTCGCGACAAAAGTCCATCTCGTTCAAGGTTTCGCAAGGTCACAGCCAGCATACGTTGAGAAACCCCTTCGATATCCCGTCGCAGTGCGCTAAACCGCATCGGTCCCTCGCGCAGGTGTGCGATGACGCAGATGCACCACTTGCCACCTAAAGAACCCGCAATTTCGCGCGCGACGACCTCCGGTCCAGCGAGAATCTCCCGTTTCCTCAGGTGGCGCGGCACCGCGGTGCGCCGCACGCGATCAACCTCCGTACAGTGCGAGCTCGTTATGGACCACCTTGACGCCCGGGACCGCACCCGCGATCACGCCGGCCATGCAACGATCCACCGTGGTGTCTACGATGCCTTTGAGATACACGTCACGATCGACGACGTAGACGACGATATTGAAGAATCTGAGTGACGGCCGTTCATTGATCTGCGACCGGACTTCGGCGCTCACTCGCCGATCGGACAGGCCACTCTTCGAGGTGATGATTACCGGTCCGACCGAGTTCGTGGTCTCTTCGTCTTCGTTGACGGCAGCTGCCATGCTGGTCGCAGAAAGGGCGAGGAGAGTCAATCCGATAAGCATCTTGCTGCCCATTGAAAGAAACATCTTCACCGTGGACTCCTAAGGTCGTTTAACAAGGGATGCGCGTATATGCACCGAGACCACAACATACGGCGTATATACACGCATTGTCAAGCCGCGGCGGAAGCGCCTCTTGACAACGCACTTTACGCGTATATGCTCCTAATCGCTGGGATACCGAAGCTGGTCTTTGCCTCGCTTCGGGGTGCACTCAGAGATTCAGAGGTTCCGTTCGATGAACTCGGGGAGAACGGCATGCGTGCGATGAGGGCGGAAGGATTCAATGGCTACAAGGATCTGAAGCTAACGAGCATGCCGAAGCCGAGCGTTGCGGATGGACGGGTCCTCGTAAGGATGAAAGCCGCCGGGGTCACGCCACTCGACCACACGATCTTGTCAGGAGGGCACCCACGAGCGAAGGCGCCCATGGTCCTGGGAGGAGAAGGCGCAGGCGTGGTGGAGGATCCCGGAAACTCGGACTTTCCGGAAGGCTCGCGCGTGATGTTCGCCGGGCCGTACGGCGTGACGGAAGACGGCACGTACAGTGAGTGGCTTGCTGTGCGCAAGGAGCACCTGTGCCTGATTCCAGAAAACATCGACGATGTTTCGGCTGCGGGCCTTCCCGTTGCCTACCTCACGGCCCGGATGTCGCTCGATCTTGCGGGATTCCAACCCGGCAAGACAGTCCTGTCACCGGCGATCGGAGGAGCGGTCGGCAACGCGGTCACGCAGTTGGCAAGGGCACAAGCGGCGAAACACGCGATCTCCACCACGACAAATCATGCCAAGGCCGAGCAGGCACACGCTCTCGGTTTCGAGGAGGTCGTCGACCTTTCTGTGGAGCAACTCGGCGATGGGGTGCGCCGGATCACGCAAGGATATGGTACGGACATCGTGATCGACGCAATCGGCGGAGAAATCCTGGGCCAGGCTCTCGGCACGCTCGCGGTTGGGGGAAGCCTGACTACGTTGGGCTACGCCGCGGGGCGCAGAGCGACCATCGATGTCACGGATCTGATCTGGAGGCGCGCGAGTCTCAAGAGCTTCTCGCTGTTCGCGCAACCTGCGGGAGCGTGGAAAGCGGCATGGAGCGTCATTCTTCCATTGCTTCAATCCGGAGCGGTCAAGCCCATCGTCGCGAAAACGTATCCGTTGGAACAGGCAGCCAACGCCCTTCGCCACCTGGTGGAGGACCGGCCGTTTGGCAGAGTCGTACTGACAATCTAGGCAAACCACCCGCAAAGGAGCAGAAGTGAATATCTCCCATCACAAGGGGACGGCCCTTGTCACAGGCGCATCGGCTGGAATCGGCGCGGTGTACGCCGACCGGCTTGCAAGGCGCGGCTATGACCTGATCCTGGTGGCACGCAACGAGGCTCGCCTTGCGGCGCTTTCCGATCGGCTGGTGGCGCAGACTGGTCGCGCGGCCGCCATTCTTCCGGCGGACCTGAACGACAAAGGCGATCTGGCGCGGATAGAAGGCATTTTGCGCAGCGACAGCCGCATCACCATGCTCGTTAACAATGCCGGCGTTGGATCCGTCGCCCAGCTACTGAATGCCAGCGTCGATGACATGGAAGAGATGATTGCCCTGAACATCACGGCGCTGACCTGCCTGACGTATGCCGCTGCGCCAGCGTTCGTCGCGCGCGGCTCGGGCACGATCATCAACATCGCATCCGTGGCCGGCATCTCTCCGGAGACGCTGAACGGTGTCTATGGCGGTACCAAGGCCTACGTGATTTCATTCACGCATTCGCTGCAGCACGAGTTGGCCGACAAAGGGGTGCGGATCCAGGCGGTGCTGCCTGGCGTCACGGCGACCGAGTGGTGGGAGAAAGCCGGGCTGCCGTACCAGAACCTTCCGTCATCGATGGTCATGTCGGCCCAAGACATGGTCGACGCCGCCCTGGCAGGGCTTGCTCAAGGCGAGGTCGTAACGATCCCCAGCCTGCATGACCAAGATGACTGGACTCGCTTCGAAGCGGCGCGCCGTGCTATCTCCACCCGGTTCGGCAATTCCAAGCCGGCTCCCCGTTACGGCATCCAGGAAACCGGGCCGACTTCATCCAGCCCGTCGGCGCGTTTGTGAAGAAACGTCCATGCCTTACCTGCACCTCGATTTGCCCGGCGCCTATCCCGTCCGGGTAAAGCGCGAACTCGCCCGGCGGCTGTGCGAGCTGTATGCGGACATCATGCAGACGCAGTTGTGGCGACCGAATGTCGGGATCTCCGAGCTCGGCAAGGACAATCTTTATCACCTGGGTCCCGACGGCCTTGAGTCCATAACCATGATCATGGTGGAGTTTCGGCGCGGTCGTTTGGCGGAACAGCGGCTGGCTTTAGGTAGGGCAATCGTCGACATCTGCGTCGAGCTGCTCGGCGTGTCCCGTCGGACGGTCATGGTCGAGTTCACACCGCACCCGGGGGAAGAGATCCTTCGCGACGGAGAATGGGCTGCAGACTGGACGCCCTCCGAGGCCCACACGGAATAGCACGTTTCACTTGTAATCCACGTCGCTCCGCGTGAAATCGGCTCCAAGCGTTCGGGCCCGACACTCGGGTTGAGCAGTGGAGGTCGCCTGTGCGAGACCGGATTCGGTCCCGGCAACGGTGGCTGCAAGGTCCGGTTAGGCCGTAGAACGGGAGGCATGAGGATGAACATGTTGGAGCTGAAGGTCCGCCGATGCGCAACACGCCTGTTGATCGTGTTCATTGGCGTGTTGGGAACGATCGCCGCGGCGACAGCAGCACCCTTGGAAGTACCGCCTTTGGTGCAACCGCCAGGCACGCAGCACTATGCGGGAAAGGTGATCTGGCTGGACCTGGTCACGCCCGATATGGCCGGCGCCAAACGCTTTTATGGCGAGCTGTTCGGCTGGACGTTTCAGGACGTCTCCAAGGGGCGCACGCCGTATTGCGTGGCAAGCTTGAACGGAACGCCGGTCGGCGGGCTGGTGCAGCGAGCAATAGGGGCCGGGGAGCGCAGGCAGCCCGCCTGGTTGACGTTCTTGTCCGTCACCGATGTGGAGCAGGCCAAGCAGACAGTTCTTGGCAACGGGGGCAAAGTTCTTTCAGAGCCGCGCAGCTACCCCCAGCGCGGTCGCCAGGCGGTATTCGCGGATCCTCAGGGTGCGGTGTTCGCGGTGCTGCAGTCGAGCAGTGGCGACCCGCCCGACGTACTGGCGCAGCCCGGCCAGTGGATTTGGAGCTCACTGCTCGCGGGCGATCCCAACAAGGACGCCGCTTTTTACCGGGCCGTGTTCGCTTACCAGGTGTTCGACCAGATCCGAGACGATGGCGTTGAGCATGTCCTTCTGGCGTCCAACGACTACGCGCGCGCCAGCGTCAATGCGCTGCCCCCGGGCAGTTCCGGACTTCATCCGCACTGGCTCAACTTTGTGCGCGTCGTCAATACGGCCGATTCTGTCGCCAAGGTGAAGACTCTGGGCGGGCAGGTTCTGGTGGCGCCGCACCTGGACCGTCATGGCGGCTCGATCGCGGTGGTCGCAGATCCGAGCGGAGCTCCATTTGGCTTGCTCGAATGGACCGATACCGATGCGAAGGAGGTGACAAAGTGATCCGACCCTTGACGCGGCGGTTTGCTCCAGGTCTTTGGCTGGCTGCCGGGCTGATCGTGACGCTGCTCGCTGCCCTGCAGGGTTGTGCCGTCTACGGTGGCGGTGGCTATGGCTACGACGAGGACTACGGAGTGGGCTTTTATGAGCCGTACGGGTACTACTACGGTGGGTGGGGCGGCGACTATCGCGTGGGTCCGTGGCGCGAAGGCCACGAGCATGACCGAGGAGACAGAGGTGACCATGGAGGCCACCGATCCATGCCGTCGATTCCCACACGGGCCCCGGGCGGCCACTCTGGCGGCGGCCGGCGCTAGCCTTTCAATCTAGGCCTCGATGACTGCTTCCATCCGTCGCAGTTCCGATGCCGTCAAACCTTGATGAGGGGCTTCGTCCCTCCAGGCTGAAAGTGCACGGCGTACTTCGTTGACGATGCTTTTCGCACGTCCGGCCGCGAGCCTGTAGAGGTCGGCTGTCTGCAGAACGGTTCCGATGTCGGGTTCAGCGCTGTGCCCGTCGAGCGTCAAGTCATGCCGGGCCTTGGCGACGTTAACGTTCATGCCGAAGGCATCGG
>Ga0307475_10002232_pt1 | contig 11686 bp, 14 predicted proteins | sample atmos_gasesECM1C_FD_203317 | JGI IMG/M metagenome (GOLD analysis project Ga0307475, IMG submission 203317) | Hardwood forest soil microbial communities from Morgan-Monroe State Forest, Indiana, United States - atmos_gasesECM1C_515 | ecosystem: Environmental > Terrestrial > Soil > Temperate...
TTGCCGAGCTGAACCAAGCGGTCGATCAGGAAGTGGAGAGGTGTCCGGCAGCCCAGCGCTTGATGAGCCATCCCGGGGTGGGTCCGCTGACGGCTTTGGCCTTCGTACTCATCCTTGGGGAGGCCGAGCGATTTGGCTGCGGCAAGCAGATTGCCAGCTAGGTAGGACTGGTGCCGCTGGAGAAGTCGAGCGGGAATCGGCGCCGGCTGGGCCATATCACGAAGCAGGGAAACTCCATGTTGCGCTTCTTGCTGGTGGAAGCGGCCCAAGTTACCGCCCGCAGCATCCCGGAATGGCGCAGCCGATATTTCCATCTGAGGATGCGGCGGGGACGGAAAATCGCTAAAGTATCGGCGAAATGGATGACGCAGGATCAACAACTTGCCGGACCGATTACAAATAGGTTTTGTGAACGCTGTCAAACGGCCAACCGCCAACCCGATGAGACTGATGAATCGCAGTCTGAGGCTCCAAAGACGAAACCCCGGCTGGTTGGCCGGGGCTCCGAGTTGAGACTACAACAATTACTGTTGCGGCGAGATGGTTCCTGACGTGTACGTTTGCGTCACGTTGTACTCGTCACAATTGGTGTACGTGAACGAGCCGTCATTGTACACATACGGATTGGACGAGCACGAGTTCGGCACGCCATAACCCCAAGTGCTCGTGGACGAGGACAGGTTGGAAACGCCAGTGCCAGCGAAAACGGCACCGTCACTGCCTTGAAATCCTAGCCCAAGCGTGTACACGCTGCCGGGAACGATTCGGTTGCCCTGCGAACTCTGATAGGACGAGTTCCAGCTATAGTAGTAGTTGTTGTTGGTGGCGGAACAGCTTCCCGAAGGATTCCAATTCCACCAGTCACATGCATAGACGTTTGACCAGTAGGTTACGTCCCCGGCATAGCGGTAGTAAGCACCGTACACTTCACTGGAGCCATTGTAACTGTACGAATAGACATAAGAGTACCCGTTGTCAACGAAGCCCCAACCGTAGCTCCAGTTGCCGCCGTCATATCCGCTCAGGTTGCCTGCATTCTGGAACTTGGTTACGCCGTCCATCGACTCGACGACTTTGAAGGTCGCTGGAAAGTGCAGCATGCCGTTGTTGACCGAAGAGAAATTGGCCCACACAATCTGGCTGTCCCACGTTTCATTTCCCTGCGACACGTAGTCGTACAGCACGCTTCCGGTGGCGTCGTATACCAGCTTGTACTCGTAACCTGCTTGATATGCATAAGACGAGTCCTGAAAACTTCCGCTGATGGACAGGTTGTTCGCAGTGATGTTGATTGTGCCGGACGCTGAGTTGTTGCTGGTATCGTAATCAGCGGGCACAACGTTACCTGCGGTCACTTGGATCGTGTGTGATCCAGTACTGGTGAAAGTGTACGTGAAAGCAACACTCACAGTGCCGCCCGCATCAACCCAAATGCCGTTGGCACTATCCACGTTCGTGCCATCGATAGCAAGCACTACGTTGGCATTGGCTCCAGTATCCCCGTTGAGTTCCCGAATGGTCGCTGCAATGTTAACGGGGGTGTTTATCAGGGCGGAACTCGGGAACCCCAACTGCGAAACCGTCAGATCGGGGCGCAAACGCACGGAGTCAATAACCGTCGCTACATCAGTTCGCTTGTCAATTCCGGTGATGTTGGCTTGAAGCTGCACCTGCTGATTGTGATGCAGCACGTTGGTCGTGAAGGTGTAGTACCCACCCGCCGTTGAAAGTGGAGTGAAATTCTGTGCTGTGATGGCATCGCCATTCATGTCCAGTGGCTTGAACTGAACTTTGCCGAATGCTCCGGGTTGGGTTGCAGTTGTATCGAGTACTCCGGTTGTCAGTTCGACGTTTGTCGAGCCGTCCTTGTTGAGCAGTGACCGAGTTGTGAGAACGGCGCTGCCTTGACGCCCTTGAGCGTTGCCGAGACCGCTGTCACGGTAATGTTTCGAGTTAGAGTTTGCGTTGCCCGGCACCTGCGAGAAAGCAACAGACGACAGCAACAGAAGAACGCCGACGAACGGCGAAAAACGCTTCATTAAGTTGTCCTTTTCCTCTCCTGGAACTGATTTAAGCCCGGGCATCCGCCCAAGCGGTAAAACAGCATCTTCTTTTTTTGGATTAGTGTGCCAAACGGTGTCCTATTGATCCCTTGTCTCTGGTAGGGGATACCAGAGTGTTGCGGGGATATTAGAGTGTTGCTTGAATCAGCTGACTCGTCAAGGCACCTTCGTGCTACTCGACCGACAACCATCCGGTGGGTAACAGTTACCATATTCAATATTTGCAACCGAATTTGAGCGAAAAACCTCCAACAGTCTGATGGTATCGACGTTGAGACACTCGCTTTTAAAGCCTTCGATCTTCTTTGGCTCGACGCGGAAGATGCACGTGGTTTACCACTCATAGACAGAAAAGGAATGCTACGGAGAATCATCCAACGAATTCGTCAAGTCTCCTGTACGTCGATCATATTGACGAGCGTGGAGAGATTGCCTCAAGCTTTTTTCGAAGGCTCTCTGGGAGACGCCCGCGTGTGCGAAGTCAGACTGCGGCACGATCTCCGCTTCTGGCCTTTACACTGCGTCGGCTAAAGTGCCAGACCCGCCAAAGGTCACCGTGACTGCCAAACAGGTCGCAGCGCCATTTAATTCTGCTTCCGTAAGAGTCACAATCGTCCCGTTAAGTCCTCAGAAATAAGTCGCGGTGCCACAAATGCGCTTTTTCGGGCACGATCGGCACGGCAAGCGGGTCGAGCAGGTGGGGTAGGTGGGGTTTTAAGGCTGTTTCCGGAAAGTATTCCTATGCAGCCTCTCGTATAGGACTTTCCGGAAATGACCCAAAAGCCCCACCTACTCCACCTCACCATGCGGTAAATCCGTGCTCGACTGGGCCGGCGTCGCCTGGCCGATCCCCTGCATCCGCCACTCGGTCAGTTCTCCGTGCCGGCGATACGAGACCGGGCGGTCATTGAGGCGAAACAGACCGTGGTGCAAGTGCTCGCACAACTGCCGCGCAACTTACTGGAAGGAATCGCGACGCTGGACCGCAAGATCGCCGAGGCAGCGGAAGTGCATCCGGATTTTTTCATTTTCCAATCGCTGCCGGGAGCCGGGGCAGCCTTGGCGCCGCGCTTGCTGGCTGCTTTGGGCTCGCAACGCGATCGGTATGGGAGTGCGGCCGAGGTACAGAAATACAGCGGGCTTACGCCGGTAACGGAGAAAAGCGGGAAGAAGAAATGGGTGCACTTCCGCTGTGAGCAGATCGCGCTGGATTGTTAGCCACTACATCACACGCTGTCGTGCCTGCGCTCACTGCAAACAATACGGTCGTGAGCGCAGTCTTAAGTGAGACGATTTATGACGAGAGCGAAACTGGCTGTTTTGGCTGTGGTCGTGTCCGTCTCGCTGTTCGCGATGGCCGACAAGAAGGGACTCTCTGCCAACATTTTCCCGCTCAATGTTGAGATTCAATCTTTTCAGACACAGCCCGCACCTGATACCCCAATAAACTACATGGGAAGGACGCTGTTGAATCTCAAGAACACTCAAGTAATCGTCCATGCCACGATTGACGGCCAATCGTATGTACTGACGTGCACGACAGCTGAGGTCAATTGTGCTTACCCTCTGCCCGGCACTTGGTCTGGCCGTTGGACTAGCTATGGCATAGAAATCTTGGGTACTAACGAGAAAGGCAAACCGAAAAAGTCAGCTTACCGCATCACATCGGCAAGCCAATAAGAGTCGGAATGTAAGAAAGTTGCTAAGTATGCACAGCGGGTCGCTGGTCGATTGGCTTACCCTTCTTTTGCTGGTGGTGAATGCGGTTCTGGTGTGGCGATACTTGCAAGAAACCAAGAAGATTCGGATTGCTAATGAAGCTCAACTCGAAGCGCAAAATCCGGCTGCTTATGGAGACGTGGTTTCTTGTCAAAGCTTCGTCAATCTGACAGGAAACGATTTGCTGAGTGATTGAGAGCATAGTGTTGACCTCCTCACTGATTAAAGCTTCAAGTTACCACGCCGCCTTGATCGCGGTTGAGCGGGAAAACTGCACGATTCGATAAAGTAACGCCGTGCCCGAGGAGCTATCGACGACTCCGGCGCGCCCGGTTGAAGCCTAAACGTTTTTGGACGAGACCCAAAGGGCCTTCCAAGTTCAATGGCGAACCTCGCGCCAGATCGAGCATGCAAACGCATTTTGTCGCAATCGCTGCTCTTCGATGCGCTGCAAGCACCCTTTCAAAAAATCGATCTCCAGCGTCTGCTGCCCGATCTTGCGCTCCAACTCGGCAATGCGCCCTTCCGACCAGCGCCGCTGCCCATGACCGGGAAAGGCGGTGCCCGGCCCTTGCCGGAACTCACTGCGCCAGCGATGCAGCAGGTTGTTCAGCCAGCATCTCTTTGAAGGCTGCAAGTGAACTCGCTCAATAAAAGACAATTTAGGGCGAGAAGGTTAGACTGCTTGCACTGTTTTTGCGCAAATTCAATCTGAGGGAGAAAAAGTCACAATGAGTGTAATGGCCTGATAGCGTCAGTTGACGACTTGTCTGATGAGGACTGAGGCATGTCCGCAGGATCGGTGTCGCCGCTATTGAAGCTTCGCGTACTCGGCTTTGGCTTGCTTCAGAATGGGGATGTCGGGGTCGGCGTCTTTCCAGAGGGCAAAGAAGTCCTGGTATGCTGTGTTTGCGCCCGCGCCATCGCCTGACATCGCGCGTGCTCGCGCCAGCTGCAATTGAGCCAAGCTGCAGATCAGTGCAGTCCGGCAGACTCCACGATGGTCCAGGATCTTTTGGAACTCTGCCGCCGCTTCCTTGCCTTGGCGCGCCTTCAGGTAAGCCTGTCCCCGAACATAATTTGGTGTTAGGTGCGCTGCGAGGCCAGCCTCATAAGAAGAAGTAACCTGAAGAATTTCGATCGCTTTGCTCGGATCACCGTGGTTGACCTCAATCTCGCCTCGGATCATTGGCAGCCAAATGTCGTTGACCAATGTGTCGGTCGGGAAGCGCCTGCGCAGCTCATCCACGATCGCGGATGCATGATGTGTATCTCCCACTATTGATTGAGTGAAGCCAACAACGGACAGCGTTTCTCGGCTCCGATCTTTAGTGAGCGCCGCCAGCGCAAGGGCAAGTGACTGCGTCTCATTTCCAACCAAGGCTGTCATCTCTGCCTGCCGCGAGCTAATGTGTGCTGCACGCTCTTCAAACTTCCCGCTCAACGCCGACTCAATAGCCTGGCGGTAAATCTCGTTGGCCCTTCGTAGCTTGCCGGAAAAGGCGGTGGCTTCTGCGACTGTTTGCAACATCTCGAATTCGTCCGTCTTGCCTCTTGCCCAGTCCACCTCACGTTGCATCCCGGAAGTGTCGCCTTCCAGAAAGGCCAAGATGTAGAGGTCTCGGTGATCACCCACGCTATCCAGCTTGAGTGCCACTTGCTTCTGCAGGACTGCCTTAGCCTCAGGAAAGCGATTAAGGCCGAAATACGATGTTGCCAAAACTCCGTAGCTGAAAGCGCTGTTCGGGTCCAGGCGCAAGGTCTCTAGAGCTTCCGTGAGCCCGTGGTCAAACTTGCCGAGATAGACGTTATAGGCAACCCCGAGATTATTGGTTGGAATGGAATCGCGCGGATAGGTACGTTTCCACAGCTGATACGCTTCGATTGCCTTATCCCATTCCCCAGTAACATTCTCGTAGTAGTGGGTTGCTATGTAGAGCTTCTCCGGCTCGCTGGCGCGTTCTCGCCGTTGGAACGCCTGTTTTGTGCTTTCGATCGCAAGGGCACTCTGTTGTGTATTGGCGTATGCTTGCCCCAGTCGTGCGTAGGCTACGGCAAAATTAGGATCCAATTCGAGAGCATGTTTATAAAAAGGGATGGCTGTGTACTCAGAGCCTTTGTCCCGCTCTGCCTCCCCCAAGCTGAATGCCTTCAGAGCTTCCAGTGACGAAGTCGTAGCTTCCTCGATGGGCGCATCAAATTTTTGTACCGAGGCCAGCGACTCGCCCAGTTTCCCACGCAAGCTCGATGCCGCCTTCCCCACCGCGCCGATGACCTGCTCTTTCTTCGCTACTTCGACCTGTTCGCGGGCTAGGGTATCGCCTGTCTTGCAGTTCACCGCGTCGACGCCAACGACATACTCGCTGCCAATCGAGGTGATCGAGCCGTTCATCACCGCCTTCACCCCTTCGCGCTGGCAGATCTGGCGCGCCAGCTCTGGAGTGATGCGCTCGTCCGGCGAGCGTCCCATGTAGCCCAGAGTTTGGCGGACTCGGTCCTGTGGGAAAATGTTGAAATAGGGGGACTGCGCCAGCTGCACCGCCAGCGCTTCCTTGAGCGTTCCGTCAAAGACCGCATCGCCGGTGGTGTTCACAAAATCAGTGAGCAATACGGAATCCTTCTCCGTTAACACCTGCGCTTTGCGCGAGCGCAGCAATAAAAACCCACCGACGGCGAGCACCACCAGCAACACCATGCCGGCCGGCACCAGCCACTTCGGGCGCTTCGCTTCAACTGCCGGATTAGCCACCGGTATTTTCGACGGGGACGAAGATGACAGTGAGGAAGAGGCGGGCGTCGCCACGGCCGGAGTCTTATCGGAGCCCGAGGCCGCCGCGGGCGATGCCGGAGCAGAAGACGCCGAAATAACACCGGCCTCCTGCGCCACCGGAACCGACCCTGAGATCGCCGCTGCCATCCTCCCTGTCTCCGAATCGCGCTTCAGCCGTTGGAGATCGGCACGCATCTCTGAAGCGTGCTGGTAGCGCAGGTTGCGATCTTTCTCCAGCGCCTTGCCGATGATGTCTTCAAGCTTCGCAGGCACGTCGCGGTTGAGTCGCACCAGCGGCACTGGCGTACGGTTCATGATGGCTTCGCAGATCACCGCCGAGCTGTCACCGTGGAACGGCACGTCACCGGTCGCCATCTCGTAGAGCACGGCACCGAACGAGAACAAGTCGGTGCGCGCGTCCAGCTCCTTCGCCCTTACTTGCTCGGGCGACATGTACGCCACTGTGCCCACCATAGTGCCCGGACTGGTTAGGTAGCGGTCATCCACAGTCCCGGTCATGGTGTTGGCGGGGTTGCTCGAATCCCCGTCCACGCTGAGCTTGGCCAGTCCGAAGTCGAGAATCTTCGCGTGCCCGCGCCTGGTAACGAAGATGTTGGCCGGCTTAATGTCGCGGTGCACGATGCCTTCCGAATGGGCCGCATCGAGCGCGTCGGCAATCTCGATGGCCAGCGACAGGAGAATTTCCATATCGAGCGGACGCCTCGCGATGCGGTACTTGAGCGTGGCGCCATCGAGAAACTCCATGGCGATAAAGGCGCGGCCATCCTGCTCGTCGATCTCGTAAATGGTGCAGATGTTCGGATGGTTGAGGGCGGAGGCAGCCTTGGCCTCGCGCTGAAAGCGGCTGAGCGCCTGCGGGTCTTTCGCGACGGCATCGGGCAGAAATTTGAGGGCGACAAAGCGGTCGAGCTTGATGTCCTGGGCCTTGTAGACCACCCCCATCCCCCCGCCACCCAACTTCTCGATGATGCGGTAATGCGAGATGGTCTGGCCAATCATTGGGCTGAAATCTTAGAGTCAGGAGTAGCGCAAGTCAATGAAGGTGGGGCAAGTTGGCTACGTCCCGAAGGGTCAATTGATGTTAAATCCCCATTGCACTCATTTTCCGAACCTTTTCGAATGGTTCAGATGTGAAGTGAATCGAAAGAAGTCGGAATTTGAGCGCTATGGCCTGATTTCGTCAACTATCGAAAAATAAGCCGGAACGGGATTGTCTGAAGTTTAGGTACCCGCAGCAATTGATCCCGTGGCGAGGCTCCAAAGCCGCGAATGTGATATCGCTGGGCCAGACGGGGCACGCCGCGCAGCTACGACGGCCCGCGGGGCATCACACAGTTCGCTAAGGCGGATTCGGCCCGGGTCGTCTACTGCTTCTTGGCGTCGAAGGTTTGAGTGTTCCCGCCAACTGTGACGATGCCGAAGACCTCTGTCCCACCACCGATAATCACGATGTTGAAGTTAACTGGGGCATCTCCAACCGAGAACGAGATTGAGCCAGTGCAATCGGAATTTATGCTATAGGTCCCTGTGTTGGATCCCGGTAGGGCGATGCCACCGTTGATAACCAGGGTAAAGCTCTGGGAAGCATTTCCGGCTCCATCGAACGCAAGCACTCCAACAACAGCAATGGGAACCTCAGGGGCCGCCCTATCCCGGGATGGAGAGGCAGTAAATCCGCTGTCGATAAAGCCATACTTGGCGTTCAGGGTGGCGTTGCTGCATTGGGCGTAAACAGTCGATGTTGTCGTCATGACCACAGCCAAAACAAATGACACGCTAAGGATTCGTTTCACGGTTGTTCTCCTTTTCTGTTTGTTTACAGCAATTCTGGATTTTCACGATGCCTCCTCCACGTGAGGGCTGGGGAGTCGAGGGGCCGGTTCAGTCGAACCACTGCGAAGAGAAAGGCAGGGGGGTACCGCTGAGCGGAAGAAGTCTATCCTCAAAACGGTCGGTGTCAAGGCAAATTATCGCGGGTAGGACGCTGAATGCCGTGTCAGACGGCACTTTCGCGGTCACGCGCATCACGGCCTGTGCGGTGACAACGACCAAATCGACAAACCTGCCCGGTGTCTGCATCGAGCTTCGAGTGTCCGAATAAACGGGCTTTTTCTGGGTGGTTGGCGATAAATCGCCAATTACACTCACGATGGGTCAATGAGCGCAATCGCCTGGTTTCGACGGGTATCGGAAAGGTGGGCGACCAGACGTCCGAGACGCTCAAGCGGCTTGTGATTTCAGTTTCTCGACGTCGAAGTTTTCTCTTTTCTTCCACGGCGTCAGCGTAATGGCAGAATTAGTCAGGACGCCAATTAATGCGGGGTGTCACGGTGCGCGTGCCTCCGAATCCCGCGTCTATCGCGGAATTTGAACCACTCGGAACGCGTTTCGCCTTGACACGGTATCTCGCCACGTCCAAAATCTCCCACAACGCAAATCGGCTCGAGTTCCCCCATTCCCCCGGTAGTCGGCTCCTTTAAGGCAAATCAAATTGGAGGTTCTATGAGATACCTCGCTGCAGGAATTTGTGTTGGGATACTGCTTGGCTCACTCTCTCACGCCAACGCTCAGTCGACAAAGACCATCATCATGCGGGACGCCTGTGATCCCGATACTTTCAATGCCGCCGTCGGAGCCGGAACCTGCGTGGCCGGTCACCACGGACAAACTCTCTTCCCCGACTTCATCGGAGAGCTGCAAAGCGACCAAATTGCCGGAGCCTGGCGGTTCAATCCCTTGTTGAATACCACGGAGGGGAACTTTAGGTTGGTCCGGCTCGATCTAACGTCGGGAGATCACACCACCATTGAGAACGCCGGCGGCGAAACTCACACCTTCACCCGAGTGAACAAATTCGAAGGCGGCTTCATAGCTGCCCTCAATGGACTGTCCGGGAATCCCGATCCGGCTCCGGAATGCGCCCAGGTCCTCAATGGAACGCTGGTTCGACAGCCCGAGAGTGCTACGAACCAGTTTGTGGAAGCCGGCAATACCGAGTCTGGACCAACAGCGGGGAGTCCCGCACTGCCCGAAGGAACTACCCGCTGGGAATGCTGCGTCCATCCCTGGATGCGGATGATTGTCGTTGTACACGAGAAGGAAGATTAATTCACTGCCACAGGCAAGGACAGGCCGCTTTCGAACAAGACTGATTCAGAAGCGGCCGATTCTTTTCCACTCAGAATGCACACGGCGCTCCGTCAACTGGTGAAACATCGCCATTACACTCACTGCCATTGGTGGACCGGGCAAGGCTCTCACTTGCATCTGCGGAGGAGATGAGGTCACTTCCGCCGTGTTCAATTACACTACCGGCCCCGAGCACGCTGATTAGCATTGGATGTACCACGAAATTCGCCCGGTCTGCCAGTACAAAACTTTGCGTATAGCTGTTGAAACATCCCGATTTCACTCGTTGACCGGCTCGTGGCAGCTACGGCCCGCTGTTGCTCAATCGCCTTCTGATTGTGCGTCAGGCATTTCGCGCATCGATGGCCGTTACTTTCGACCGCATTTTTCCGCACAAACCGCACCACCAGGACTGCTACGACCTGCATGGTCGGCAGGTTCTCGTTCATAAGTATTCCTTCCCCCTTTTGATGTGCATCCGAATTCGCAGGCTGTAGCCTCTAAACTCGACTTCAATCGTGGGATTGCTTTTGATGTTCTTACCAGCAATTGGATACCGCGGCGGAAGACCTGCTCGATCGGGCACACTTCTCGCACGCAGAACTGAGGCCGTGTCAGGTGTCCGAGTCGGCAAGATTGGCCTTTGTGCCCTCCACACTCCAACGCGGCACAGCTTCGGGGTAAGGCAGGTCGTCTGGCCAGGTGATTGCATGAGTAATCCAGCGACCAGAAATCGCTGCACCAATACCCGCATCGTACCCGTGAATTTGCTCGAAACCAGTCGGGCAGTCTTCGGGAGCGATCGTAGCCAACCTCTTTTTCTCTCGGCAAAGGAGGACAGTACCCACAAAGCAAAACTCCTCCATGAGATCAAACCGGAGGTCTTCGTCGACGCCGATGATTCCAAACCCAGCATCCGATCTCTCACTTAAGTGACACCGGTGAATACGAAGTAGAAATCGATTGCCCGGATAGAGCGGCTCCATCCACTCGGGTTGCCGAAGCCAATAACCTGCATTCGGCACGCGGCAACCGACCAACGGACCAAACTTCGTTGTGAAGCGCCTCCGGAAGGCACTGTCGAAGAACTCCGATCTCTCAAAGCGTCCAGGCGGAAGGAGCGGTTCGATAGTCCAATCAAAGGTCTCATAACCCACCATATGCCGCTCAAGGAAGCGTGCAGCGTCCATTGCATACGCAGGCATCATTGGATGATGGGGCTGCTCTAGGTAAGCGTCCACCCACTGACGCACGGCTCTCGGCAGGTAATCAATACATAGCTCTCCCACTTTTATTTTTCTCTCGGTCGCATGCGACCAATCGCGATAGTTAAATTCGTTCAAGTCTGCTAAAAGTGAGATGTATCGCATGGCATCCTGCTGTCTAAGATAGGGTGTACCCGCAAAACAGATGCCAATGAGATAGTCAATCAGCTCATGCGCCGGGCTCTGGCCATACAATCGTCTCTGTCCAGCCTGAAAACCGTTCTCATTCGTACCCGCCAAATCGGCCTTTCCCTCACTTCGCCCGCTGGAGTCAGCCAGCTCTGGTAGTTCTCCTGGCGCCGCCGTTCCTGCTCCTCTTTTTCAGCCTTGACCACAATCTGGCACTGCTGGCAATATCTTTTGCTTCGAAAGACCGGCGTGCCACACTTTTCGCAGTTGCCCTCCGGCTTGCGTTTTGGTACTTCGATATTGTTCTTCGTGGCTGCACAAGAACGATTGCAGAATCGAGGATTGACAGTGGTCTTGCCGCAGTTCTCACACTCGTTCGCCCGAATGCCAGCAGACTTTTCCTTCCTTTTTTTCACCACGGACAGCTCCCTTCGACCAGTCTGTTCATATGATGGCTTTGCTGGATGGACGCCAGCCAACATCGCGGCGCTTCGTTTCGACTATGAATAAAGAACCGATCCAGAATCCACACCTTGTGGTACAGCTCAGGCGGCCGTTTCCGGCCGCCTGTTTTCATTGGGTTGTGAAGA
>Ga0307475_10002233_pt1 | contig 11685 bp, 10 predicted proteins | sample atmos_gasesECM1C_FD_203317 | JGI IMG/M metagenome (GOLD analysis project Ga0307475, IMG submission 203317) | Hardwood forest soil microbial communities from Morgan-Monroe State Forest, Indiana, United States - atmos_gasesECM1C_515 | ecosystem: Environmental > Terrestrial > Soil > Temperate...
AAGGTCACGTTCGTGAAGGGCAAGGTTACGGACGCGCAATAAACCTCCAGACAAGCTGTCGCAGCCCTCTTGCTGTCGCAGTCGGGATGCTTACGCTCCTTACGCTTCGTTGACACCCCTGAAACCGGCTGTTAGATTGACCTTTCTGCTCTCCTGGAGCGAACCGATTGAGTTTGCGTGCGTTTACTTGGGTTCTTGCGGTCACGATTGCGGCGGGCGTTTCGGGCTGCTCGGTGAGCCAGAAAACAGTGGTGAAGCCGGGCCAGGCGCCCGCGCCACTTCAAATCGCCACGAAAGAGCAACTCATCGCTCAGTATGAGCGCGAAGCCCAGGCGATACACTCGCTGAACGCCGCCGTGACAATGAAGCTGACGGCGGGCTCGGCTTACAGTGGCGTGATCGAGCAATATCACGAAGTGAAGGGATTCATTCTGGCTCAAGAGCCTGCAAGCATCCGTGTGATAGGCCAAGCCCCGGTGGTCGGGAAAAACATCTTCGATATGGTCAGCGACGGCGAGACTTTCCGCATCTTCATTCCGCCGAAGAACAAGTTTCTCGTAGGTTCAGCGAAACTCGAGCGGCCGTCCGCGAAACCCATTGAGAATCTCAGGCCGCAACACATTCTTGATGCTCTGTTTTTTAAGCCGATTCCCCGTAGTACGGTCGTGCTTTTCGAGGAAGCGGGTGACGCGGCATCTCATTTTTATGTTCTGACGGTTGTCCGGCAGAGCAGCGACAGCGCAACTCGAGCATACTCCCCGGGTTCAATGGACTGGGAGATTGCGCTGAAAATCTGGTTCGATCGCACGAATCTCAGTATCGCGCGCGTGCAGACCTTCGGCCCCGTCGGCAAATTGATGTCAGACGTCCAGTACAGTGCGTGGCAGCCGGTCGAGTCGGCAAGCTATCCGCGCCAAATCGCGATGAACCAGCCGGCCAATGACTATCAGCTTCAGATCGGAATCGAGAAGCTCACCGTGAACGAGGCAATCGCTGCCGACCGTTTCCAATTGCAGCAACCCCCCGGAACGGAACTCGTGCGCGTGGGCGAAGAGGCGAAAGAGGTGCAGCCGTGATCGGCTACATGATCGTGCACAATGTGCTGCATCGTCCCATTCGCACGTTTATCACGGTGATTGCCGTGGCCGTCGAAGTCACTCTTGTGATTCTTGTTGTGGGCCTTACCAGCGGCTTGCTGATGGAATCAGCGAAGCGCACGGAGGGAGTCGGCGCCGACATCATGGTGCAGCCTCCATCGGCATCGGTGTTCATGGCCTTCAGCGGTGCTCCAATGCCGATTGCGATCGGCAATAAGCTGCAACAACTGGATTACATTCAGGCGGTCGCCCCCGTATTGGTGCAGTTTAATTCCGTCAACGGGCTGGACGTGGTTTACGGTATCGATCCGGAAAGCTTTCGATCGGTTTCCGGAGGATTTGTTCTTCATTCAGGTACGGAACTTCGAGATGCCAACGACATACTTGTGGATGACGTATATTCCCGAGCGAAGAAGGTCAAAGTCGGCCAGGCACTTCACATTCTCGAGCACGATTTTCACGTGGCCGGAATCGTGGAGCACGGAAAAGGTGCGCGGCTTTTTGTCCTGATGCCCACGCTTCAGGAAATGTCTGGCGCCCATGACAAGGCTTCAGTGTTTTTCATCAAATGCGACCGTACAGACCATACGCCTGCAGTTATGGACGAAGTGCGCCAACTGCTACCGCGTTATGAGATTCGTCCGCTGAAAGATTTTATCTCGCTGATGACGTCATCGAACCTCCCGGGTCTCAGCGCGTTCATCAACACAATGATCGGCATCGCCGTGGCGATCGGCTTTCTGGTAATTTTCCTCTCGATGTACACGACCATCATAGAGCGGACACGTGAGATAGGAGTTTTGAAATCGCTTGGTGCCTCGAAGAGCTATATCATCAGGATCATCATCAGCGAAACGGCTCTGCTCTGCGTGGCGGGAATCGTCAGCGGAGTAGGTCTGAGCTATGTGCTGCGGTCGGCCTTTATCCGAATGTTCCCGGCGATGACGATCCTGATTACAACCGGCTGGATCTTCCGCGCCGCCCTGATCGCCACGGTCGGAGGATTACTGGGCGCGTCCTATCCCGCTTGGCTTGCCAGCAGAAGAGATCCTGTCGAAGCTCTCTCCTACGAGTAGTGGGCGGCTCACGAGAATCTTCCTCACGCAGGCCATGGCGATGTCGCCACACGCTGCGCCCAGCATCCGTACTAGGCAGAAACAGCAAAGCCGACTAGAATATTTCCACCTCTTAAGCAGTTTTCGCACATATGGGAGCCGGTGTGGAACCGATACTCAAGACCGAAAATTTGTGGATGGTCTACCGCACGGGCAAACTGGATGTCCCGGCCCTTAGAGGCATAGACGTCGAGATCTTTCCGGGTGAATTTGTGTCCATCATGGGGCCTTCCGGCTGCGGAAAATCAACTTTCCTACACTTGATTGGCGGCCTTGCACAGGCGACCCGAGGCAGAGTGTTGCTGGACGGAAACGATCTGGCGGCCATGAGCGACGCGGCGCGAACTCTGTTGCGGCGCCATAAAGTGGGCTTCGTATTCCAGCGGTTCAATCTGCTGCCGACCCTGGATGCTTACCACAATATTGCCCTCGCGCAACACATCCATGGTAACGGGTTCGATCCCCATCGCTTCGATGTCGTCGCGAACTTATTGGGACTCAAAGAAAGACTCCACCACAAGCCTTCGGAACTGTCCGGAGGCGAGCAGCAGCGAGTGGCGATCGCGCGAGCCATTATCAGCGAGCCCAAGATCGTCCTTGCGGATGAGCCGACTGGAAACCTGGACACCAAGACTTCAGAGAGCGTTCTTTCTCTGCTGCGTGGACTGAATAAGGACCTTGGGCAGACAATCGTCATGATCACGCACAATCCCGACGCGGCGGCTTACGGAACCCGCGTAATGCATATGCGCGACGGACTCGTGGTGAACGGAACGGCTCCGCACTGAAATGCGTGGGCTATGGCAGGGGTTCGTCCGCACGATCTTCTGGTCGTACGACCGCGGTACGTGGCCGTATGATCTGATGGTCGTCGTTATCGTTTTGTTCGTGCTGCTCACCCCAAGGGGTTGGTTCCACGATCAGCCGCAGTCGGCTGCGGTTTCAAGCTCGGAGGTCGCACTCGTTTCCGAAGATTCCACCAATCAAACCCATACCTACCGCCTCGACGCAAAGATTCTGCCTCTGGACAAGCGAATCGCACGGGCCACCCCCGAACTCGAACGCGAGACACACGACATCCTGGGCCGCGCCATCGACGACTTGAAGGGGCACACGTTTCAGGTGCGGCGCATCGATCCCGTACGCGCCGATGACGGCGCTGTGCTATATTACGACGTCACCGTGCAACCCTGAACCTCGAGTTGCACTTCCGTATAATCCGCAACCTTACGAGCGTCCCAAACGTCACATTCAGTGTACTATCATGACGCGCGTTTCTGCTTCAGGTCACCGCGGCGGGGGAATGCCTTTGATCAAAGGACAATTGGGAACAGTTCTTGCCGTCTGCCTGGTAGTTTGCATGGTAGGCGCGGCGATGCCTGCGCCCAGTGCATCCGCCGGTTCGCAAAATCATGTCTGGACGACAGCAACTGTTTTGGGTCAACTGGACGCGGCGGCGAAAGACTTTCACAGTCTGTCGGCGGACATCGAGCGCACAAAAGTCACCGTAGTCGTGAATGACCGCTCGACCGAGACCGGGAGCATTCTCGTGCGTGGCGACAAGATGCTGCTCGATATGAAAGCTCCCGACGCGCGAACCATCCTCCGGACGGGCGACACCCTATACGTCTACAATCCAGGGCTGAAACGCGTGGAAGAATACAATCTCGGGAAGAACCGCGCGCTGCTCGACCAGTTTCTGCTGCTGGGTTTCGGTACTCAGGGCAAGGAGCTTCAGAAAAACTATCTCGTCACATTCGTGGGGGAGAACCCGCTGGACGATAAGAAGACAGTCGAACTCGAATTAACGCCTAAATCCAGCGAAGTTCGCGACCAATTTTCGAAGATCCAGATCTGGATCGATGAATCGTCATGGCTTCCCGTCCGGCAGCAATTCAGCGAAACCGGGTCCGGCGACTACTTCACGGTGCAGTACTCGAAGGTAGTGAAGAATCCCGGACTTCCCGACACGAGTTTCAAACCGCACTGGCCGAAAGGCACCGTACAAATCAAGCACTAGACATCGCGTTCGCTACCTCTTGTTCTTCGCCGCAGCGGACTCATGCTCGATCAGGGCTTGTTTCCGATCGAGACCCCAGCGGTAGCCTGCCAGATTGCCATCCTCGCGCACAACGCGATGGCAAGGCACAACCACGGACACGGGGTTCGTTGCACAGGCGCGAGCGACGGCGCGAATCGCCTTGGGCCGTCCAATAGCACGAGCTACCTCGCTGTATGTGCGCGTTGTGCCGTACGGAATCCGTCGCAACTCCTCCCAAACGCGCCGCTGGAACGCGGTCGCTTGCACATCGGTCGGCAGGTCGAGTTGCGGTTCCCTGCCGCGCAAATGTGCGAGGATTTTCCCCACCCATCCTTCCAGGCCGTTGCGGTCTCGCAGAATTTCCGCGCGCGGATACTCCTTTTTCAGCGCCGCCTCAAGATGCGATTCCGTTTCGCCCAGATAAAGCGCGCTGATTCCGCGCTCGGTCGCCCCCACTAACAAGCGTCCCAGCGGTGAACTGACAATCGTGTATGCGATGCGCATCCCGGCGCCTCCTTTGCGGTATGTGGCCGGCGTCATTCCAAGTTGCGATGGTGCGCGCTCGTACAGCCGGCTGCTTGAGCCAAATCCTGCGTCGTAAAGTGCGGTCGTCACGTCGTCTCCTTTTCTCAATCGAGATTTCAACCGGCGCATGCGATGCGCATCGGCGTATTGCCGCGGCGTTATACCCATCACACTTCGAAATGCACGCTCAAGTTGATGTGAGCTCATGCCGGCCGTCGCGCTGAGGGCGGCGAGAGTCAAACGCTCATCGCCGGTGTCCGAATCCAAGCTAGCGTGAATGCGAACCTCGATCTCCCGGCACACGCGGGCCACGGCTTCCGTTCTCGGGTCGCGCAATTGGATCGTCCGTGGGCTGCACCGCAGGCATGGACGGAAGCCTTTTTGCTCCGCTGCTTCGGGAAGCGGGAAAAACTCGACGTGTTCGCGCTGAGGCCGCCGCGACGGGCACGAAGGACGGCAGTAAATACCCGTTGACCGCACCGCATAAACGAATACTCCGTCGGCTCCGCGGTCGCGCGTCTGCACGGCCTGCCAGCGGCTTTCCCGCGCCCCATAGTTGACCCGTTCTCGTGATCGAGTTGAGTGCCGCAGCATTGGTATCACCTGTTCTCTTCTATTTACGACTTCAAAATACCGCAAGCCGGTTAAGGCAGCTATCCGTTTCTTGCGCTCTAAATTCATTCGAATCCACCGCAGACCTAACTTCAAATACCTCCAAAAGTGCCCAAAGGAAGGCCGGGCACCCGCGCCCTTAGTGTTACATCATACGGCACAAGACTTGACACTGCATTGACCCTTCGTCTCGTTGGGCGCATATTCGTTCAATTCGAAACTGAATTGGGGCCCATTCTAGGCGCGTCTTGGGGGACATGTTCATGGGGGCTGCTCCGAAATTTACAGGGCAGCGGGGCGTAGTATCGCCGCTGCGTGAAGTCGCAAACCGACCTCAAATTGCTACCGTAATTCCGATCAAGCCGGGACCACAACGCTTTACGCGCGTTCCGACACACGCCATCGGCGTGGTTCAGGAGCGCCGCGGGAATCCTCGTGCCGCTCTCTCTCTGCCACTGCGTCTGATTCGTGTGGGCGATGTGGAAGAGCCTATTCCCGTAACGCTCGTCACGCGGAATATCAGCTCGAGCGGTGTGTTTTTCCTTGCACCGCGCGATTTCGAACTGGGCACGGCGATTGAACTCGAGGTGGCTCTCGTGGACCGCCCGCTCGGCTACGGTCGCGTCCAAATGTGCACGGCGGCTCACATCGTCCGCGCGGAAGACACGGAAATGCCGGGCTGGCGCGGCTACGCCGCTACCTTTGACGACTTCGCCCTGCAGCGCGACGACGTGCTTCCCACTCGCTATCGCGCACGCTAACTCGCTTCTCTGATACGATTTGTTCGCCATGAAACGCACTCGCCTTCCTGTGCGCGCCGTTGTGTTCGATTGGGACGGCACACTCCTCAATTCCTATTCAGCCGACGCGCGCGCGTATCTTGCCATGTTTCGCGCCCTGAAAATCGATTGGGATCTGGATGATCTTGCACGGCACTATTCTCCGAACTGGTATCGCGTCTATCGCTCGGCTCGCCTGCCGCGTTCCATGTGGGGCAAGGCAGATCAACTGTGGACTCGCGCATACGGCAAAGAGAGTCCCGCCTTGCTTCCCGGCGCGCGCCACATCGTCAGAACCCTCGAACGCAGTTTTCTTCTCGGCATCGTCACCAGCGGAAATCGCCAGCGAGTCCGCAGACAATTGCGCGAGTTTAAGCTCACGGACTATTTTTCGGCCTGCATTTGCAGTGAAGATGCGCCGAAGAAGAAGCCGCATCCCGCGGGGTTGGAATTGGCGCTCGAACGGCTCCGCGCAAAACCGGGAGAATGCGTGTATGTCGGCGATACTGCCGAAGACATCGAGATGGCTCGCCGCGCCGGCGTTCTGCCCATCGGTGTTCTTGGTCCTTTTCCTACGGCCGAGCGCATACGCGCTGCAAAGCCGAAGGCGCTACTGCCTTCAATATGTGAACTGCCCCGATATTTGGAAGGGCTAATTTGATCGCGGCGTCGGAATGAGTCTCTAGCCCGGGCCGGGCTGCTTTGAAGCCGGTGCCGCGGACGATCCAGGAGCGGGCGCGCCATTCTGCGGATTCGCGGCCAGCTTGAAATCCGTCGCGCGAATCACAAGGCGCATAGGAAGCTGGCTGCCGTTGGGACCTGGAATTGTGTCTTCTGACCGCGTATAAGTCGGCAGCCAATACTTGTTCTGAAAATTCTCGCGATACGTTTCGAACATCGTGAACGGGAGCTTCGATCCGTTGCCCGCTATTTCGCTCACGAGCTTGCCGTAGCTTTTCACGATTACGAAGTCTTGATTGTCTACCCAGATCACGCCTTCGAAAAGCCGGTGCGTGCGGCTCAGTTTCTTGGGCTTTATCTGGAATACGTAGGTGGTGAGCTGGTCGAGTTTGTCCTGGCCTGCATACTTGAGTTCGTAATTCCCGATCTCCTCCGCGGTGAGAACAAAGAGAGGCAGGCTTGCGATCGTGCGTACATCTTCGAGCGAGAAATTCGTGATTTTGAGATCGGACTCCACGGGTTTGGTGACACGCAGCAGCCGTTGCCCGTCTGGCTTGGTGGAAACGTCGCCCGTAGCAATGAATTTTCCGCCGGGCTCGGTCATCTCTTCCATTCGAATCGTCTCAGTGAAGTTGTAGGCGTCGTACTGTTTTTTCATCACGTCTTCGTTCGCGGAGAATCTCCGGATGATTTCCTCTTCGGGAACGGGAGGTGCTGGGGGATGTGGCTCGTTCGAGACATGCTTGACTTCGAATGTCGGCGGAGGCGCGATAGGTCCTCTGGTTTCCTGCGCGGGAGTGCAGATTGCAGCGCCGAAAAGCAGCGCGGCCATCAGCATCGTAGTAGATTCAAATCTTCGCACTTTGAGTTTCTTCCTAGGCAAATTAGATGCTGCAAGCACGGTTCGGGCTGCCGGAACCATCCGTCGCATCTGAAAAGTATCCTATGCGGAGGGCCAGGATGCAAAACGATCTAGCGGGGAGACACTTCGAGGATCCGGAATCGAACGGAAGTCACCATCGGCTCGGCTCCGGGCGTTAGCGCGGGGAACTCCAGCCGGAGAAGCGCCGAGAAGTTTTTCGGTTCGATCGTCATCCGCGGGCACGATTCCACGCAGCCCCACTCGATTGCGATTCCCGGGCGCCCCGGCGTGCGCACTTCCACGCGTTTTTCGCCCTCAGGCACCGCGACGAACCTCCCGCCGCGCGCAAAGTCTTCGCAATGCTTTTTTGCGCTCTCCTTTTGAGTCGTTGTCATATCGGGCGACCCGTTGGACTCGGTGGTATTCGGCCAGCAAAATTGGGTAGGGTGGTCGGCCGACGCCACCGCAGGAAACGAATTCACCGCTACGAACGATTGGGAGCTCCCGACCCCGCCCGTTCCAGCTTCCTTTGCGCGCAACGCGACGCGGTATTCCACCCGGACCGTGTTGCTGTCGTCGAATTGAACCGTCTTTTCGATGCTCGCTCCGGCCGGATAAACATCCGGAGCGTCGTAGTGAAGCCGCAGCTCCGCATTGCTTTGCTCGGATTGCCACTCCGCCGTGTAAGCGCGGTTGGAAAATCCCCAGCGGCCTCGAGGGCGCAGTTGGCTCCGCGCCTTGGCGCTCTCCGTGTACGAAAAGCTGTCGCGCAACAATCCCACGCTGCTGGCAAGGTTTGCGCCCGTGGCCTTGTCCACAAGTGCGATGGCCTGCCCTCCCGACTCAGGCGATACAATCAGCCGCATGCCTGCATTCTCAAGTACCCATTCTTCGGCGCCGTCTCCGTCGAAGTCGTAGCGATAGTGTCTCGTTGTGCCCGCCGGCATCGGCAGGAATGCAATCGGCATGCTTCGGTCGTCCTTTCCCGAACGAACTTCGATCGTGCTGTGCAGAAGCTCGCTCGCCACAGGAGAAATTGACCCGTGCTCCCTTTGCGGAGCTTTCACGCGGATGTTCTCAATCGCGACTCCGGAGGGGGAAATGCGCAAGCTTCCCCCGCCGCGCAAGTCTCCCTCAATGGAGATGTCCGCGAAGCGCTGCACCAGCTTGTTATGGTTTTCTCCTTGGATGGACACCGTTCCCTTTTGATCGGAATCCATGATCACGAGCGGCGGATACGTTCGGACGTAGTTGTTCTCGCCCGCAGGCAGGCGCACCGCATTCGCCACAAAGAAATCGAAGTCGCTGCGCGCCGGTTTGGGCGCCTTCTCTACTTCGGGCACATGAGGTTTGTAGGGCACTTCTAATTTCAGAATGCGCAGGAACCGCGGTGCCGCCCCTCGCGGAATCGTCACTTGTAGTTCTTTTGTGGAATCGTCCCAGTTCGCCTCGGGCTTGGTTTCCTCGAGCATCACGTGCGAAGGCGCCTGCTCCAAGTGGAGCCGAATCTTGGCGCGCAGAGGAACGCAAAAGAGCAATTCAAGTGTCCGTCCTTCGCGCCGCGCGTCGAGAAGCTCTGCGCTGGCGATGGTAACCGCGTCGCTGCATGCGGGCTCCGCGCCCGTGCCAGCCCCAGTTCCAACTCCGGTGCCAGTTCCAGTGGAAGTCCCGTTGCAAAGCAGCTGCCCAAGCGGCAGCAGCAGAGATTCGCGTGCGGGAATCACTGCCTGCAGCGGCCAGTAATCCCCGTTTTGTCCTTTGGACGAAACCGACGGCGAAAGAACCTCAATAGATACCTCTGCTTGCTCGTCGCCGAGATTCGTTACGCTCACAAACCCGCTGCCGGCGCTCCGGTCGCCTAGAAGTAATGTGCCGTCGTTCGTCACGATTTCATTGGCAATTAGCTCGCTTGCGCTGTTCAAATTCCCTGATATTTTTACCGCCGGCTGCAACCCTGCCGCCGAAAGGAATTCCCGCAGCACGCCCGTCGCCCAATCCGATTCGTGCTGCGCTCGACTTTCACTCAGGCTGCGCTCGAGCCCGAGCCATGAGAAAAAGTCCTTCGACGACTCGATCACTTCGCCATCGCCAAACTTCCAGCGTCTCCGGATCGCCGAATCTGCTGCGTGCGGAGCCGGCGGCAACAATTCGGCCGCGGATTTCCACATTTCTTCGAGCACTCGGCCTGCCGGTTTGCTGGGAAACGCCACCAGTGTCCCACCCCTTCGGACATATTCAACCACCGCGCGCTGCGCCCGCTCCGACATTTGAAACTGCGACTGATCGGAATCAAAGACGGGAAGAAGCAGCATGGGATCTCGCAGGAGCTGCTCGACCGGCTGATATTCCGGGTCGATCAGCTCGCTCGATAGCATCCCGAGCGCGCAGAGCCGTTCGAGGCGCATCACCGATTCGGAAACGCGGCGAATGTCCGGTGCCCGAAGCAGATCCTGAGGAAAAGCGCCGAGCGGGTAGAGGATGCCGAAGTCGGCCCGCTTGTGCGAAGCCGCCAGTTGCGGCCCCCATTGTTCCAGCATTTCGGAGTTGCGCAGTACCGCCTGAAGGCGTGGTTGTCCTTCACCGTTCGGATCGAGTGCCGCATCCCAACGATATGATTGATTTGCCCACGGAACGGAATAGCCGGCGGGAGTGTATGTGTCCTGCAAGGGGAAATAATTGATTCCATGGACACCGTTGGCAATAAGCAGCCGCGAGCTGAGCAGCGTGTTTTCAGGAGGGCTTTCCAGCGGACGGTCGTCGTCGCCGGGCGCATACCATCCAGCCTGATACTCGATCATGACGGGCGGAAAGTCAGGCTGCGTTTTCAACTCCTCCGCGAAGAATTCGATTTCGCCGGCGTCCCTCGCATCGACCAACCTGCCTTCCGTTTCCGTCGGCGCAAGAGGTCGCATGTACCACTGGCCCATTACGCCCATGGGTGAGTCACTGGGATCTTCGATCCGCGACCCCGCGGCCGATACGCGCATGTCTGTTGGATTGATGAAAGGTGCGTCCAGTCTGCCCGCTCCCATCGCGGCGCGAAGTGCCTCCACATAATGCCGGAACGCGGGGCCGATGCGGTTGTTTCGGCCGCTGGCAAAATCGTCGCCGAGTTGGACGAACAGCAATGGCCCGCTTGCGTCGCGCGGCAACGCATCGGGTTCCTCCGCCAGCGGGTGCATCACGCGGTGCGAACTGTAAGGCGCAAGTTCCGTTGCCACGGCGGTTAGCCATTTGCGCGCGTACGACATGTGCGTCGCATTGTCGAGCCAGCCGCGTGCGGCTGCTTCCGCGTCGTGCGCATTGACTTCATCGAGTGGCGCGTAACGTCCCTCGAGCCAGTCCGTTGAATCCATTTTGTATTCGGGTCGCTCGAGCAACCAACCGGGATATCCGCCGTGCCGCCATTCGTTTAGAATCTCCGGCCCCGGTCGCGCGACGAGCTTCAGTTTTTTCTGCGCGATGAGAGCCAGTAATCCGCGAAGATCCCGCCGTGGATTTGTGTGACCGTCGAAATCGAGTTCGCCCTCTTTCGGCTCGTGCCAGTTCCAGGGAATATAGATTTCAATCGTGTTGATGCCGATCGAGCGATAGCGTTCGAGCAGCCGCGCCCATTCATGGCGCTGGATGCGATAGTAAAAAAACGCTGCGGAGTGTATGAAGAACGGCGAGCCATCGACGCGAAGTTCCGGATAACCTCCGCGCTGAACAATCTCGACGCCGCGCGGTTCGCTGCTCTCCTTGGCCTTCTCGCTCTGCTTGACGCTCCGTTGCTGCGGGATCGCGTAAGCCGAGGCAATCGCAACTGCAGCGCATAGAATCGCACTCAGCCGAATCCATCGCATACGGTTGGACCCCGCGCTTTGCATTGGCGACGATTCTCCCACGATTCACGAGAGTGCGGCGAGCGTTCCGGCGAAGAAGCCGCAACCGCGTGCGCGCTGATTGTCTCTGCCTCCAGCCCATTTCGCCT
>Ga0307475_10002235_pt1 | contig 11678 bp, 9 predicted proteins | sample atmos_gasesECM1C_FD_203317 | JGI IMG/M metagenome (GOLD analysis project Ga0307475, IMG submission 203317) | Hardwood forest soil microbial communities from Morgan-Monroe State Forest, Indiana, United States - atmos_gasesECM1C_515 | ecosystem: Environmental > Terrestrial > Soil > Temperate...
CAGCACCTGCGCCCGCTGGACGTCAGGAGCATAGACTTCCGGATGTCGAGGGTAGTCCTGGGCTAGATTTATCATTTGATCGCGACTGATGCCTGGGATGAATCCAATTGCCATCCAATGATGAACGAGTCCACCAGGCACCTTGATTTCTTTTCCGTCGTCATAAGTCTTCATCTGCTCGATGACCACTTGACCGCTGTGAAGACGTGTCAGCATCGAGTTTTTGGCCTCTTTGGGAAGAGCATCGAAATACAGAAAATTTTCAGGATCAGCTAGCTCGCTTTGCATGCGGGCTTCAGTCCGCTGCAAATATTGCTGAAACGCTTCTGCCGTAGGTTGTGTAAGTTCGGTCGCGCGCGTAGCAGCACAGCATGTAAAATAGAAAGCCAGAAGAACGGCAAAGAAATATATTTGTGCTCGCAGCAGAGCTGCAGCGCGAGGTGCAGCCGTACGCACCAGTCCCGGATGACGGGGGAAGGCCGGCAGGGGCAGAGCGAGCGAGGTTTGCGCCTCACGTTCTGCCCCCGACGGTGTCGGGGAGATTGGCGGTTTTGGCAGAAGATTGTGGAGAGACAGGTGCAGACGAGGCGCCTGCGCCAGTGGGATGGGCAAGGTTTGGTCCGGTTGTAGCGTCAAATTGTTGGGCACGCACTCTCCTGAGCCATCTCATAAGTGCATCTCTGTTTCCAGTTCGCGATGTGTGAAAACTGGGCCCGGAATTCGCACATGCATCGAAGCGTGAAGCACTTACGGAATTTGGTCATTTTTAACGTGACACCCAGGGCAGTGCGTTGTCAGTGTGTGACTCCCTGATTTTTGACGCTGGTGTCAATCGTCTGGCGCGGTCGTACCGGGATTTCCAGATGCCGCTGAATTGCAATGGGAGATTGAGAACGGTTTCGCGTGGAAATGAACACCAGCGCGCGAATGAAAGGCTAGAGCTTGTCTACGAAATTAGCTGGATTGTGGAGCTCGGTGCCTGGCGGCGTTTTCCGCGGTCGCAGCGGAAAGCCCAAAGATTAAGAGTCTACCTTCTGCCTAATCATGAATTGAATCTATTCCGCTCACCGAAGATGCACCAACATGAGAGAGACATCGTCAGTCGGTGGTCCCTCTCGCCACGAGGCTACACCGTCAAGAATACATTGTTTCATGTCCACTGCTGGAAGCATCGACGACCGCTGAACGATTTCCTGAAGGCCAGCGACGCCCAGCATTTCCCCGCCGCTGTTGAACACTTCAGTAATTCCATCGGTGTATAGGACAATTCGATCATCCGGTTCTAGTTCCACCTCTATAGTTGCGGTGACATCGACGGCGTCAGGCAATGCGCCGAGAATCATACTGCGAGATTCGAAAAGAAGGGGACTCTGCCCGCGGCGCGCGACCATGACTGGAGGATGACCAGCTCCAGCGAAAACCATACTGCGCCGATGCGTATCGATACTTGCGGCGGCTACCGTGACAAACATTCCCGAACCACGGATTTCCTCGATGAGGAAGCGGTTCAACTTTCCAAACATATCGACAAATGGCATTCCGCTCCGCAGATGAGCGGTCGTCTCGGAATAGATGCGGTTGGCCACCAGCGCAGAACCTATACCGTGGCCGGACACGTCACAGACAAGTAAGCTGAGTTGTTGTTGGTCCGCTGAGTTGATGAGCGCAAAATCCCCGCCGATCGAATGCACGGGGTGATAGAAGGTGTCAACGCTGATGGTGTCCCACACTACGGGTTTTGGTACAAGGCTGTTCTGGACTTTCGCAGCAAGTCGCAGATCCTCCTCGATCTCCATCTGGCGCTGCTGAAGCTTCGCGTTGGCAGATCGCAGCTCTTCTTCGGTCCGGACCTGCTCTGAGATATCCGTGAAGATGACGATTCCAAATCGGCCGTCGGAATTCTGGAATTGGCGGGAACTTATGATGACTGGCAAACGGCTACCGTCCTTGCGAGGCAGGACAAACGAATAACGGTTATGGCCAGTCTGGAATGCGACTGTTATTTGTTGTGCAAGAAAGTTCCATTCCTGCGATGAATAGAATCGCGAAGGGCGAAATCCGATGAGCTCTTCGCGTCGAATGCCGGTCATCTCTGAGAACCGGGAGTTGGCGAAGAGAATCTGGTCACGGTCGTCAGTTATAACAACACCCTCGTTAAGGACCTCCAGCACGGTCTCCATCTGAGCCAGCCAGTTCGGCTTCTCTATGGCAGAGAAAAAAGTCGGATCTGTCATGAAAATACTGCTTCTGGAGACGATGTCGCGACCAGCCGCGTAGGTGGAAATGCAAAATCATTCGTGCAACTAGAAGATGATAAATTGGTTTGCTTGCGAAGCTCCCTAAAAAGGTCAGAGTATTGGTCCTTCATTAGATGTTGTCTGGCGTGGTAGACGCGTGACTTGAAAGTCCCCACCGAGATCCCTAACAGGGCAGCTCCTTCCTGGTTGGTTAATTGGTCGTAGTAAACCATCGTAAACGCCTGCCGAAGTGGCTGTCTCATTCTCTCCACAAGTCGATTAAGTAACTGCAAAGTTTCATTCCTTGCGCAAATCCTTTCGGGGTCTGGTTGAGAGTCCACAATGGTTTCGGCCCAAGGAATTTCTTCGCGTGAAGATGCTGGAAATGATTCTATCCGAGAGAGCTTTCGTTTTCTATGGATCATGAGAGCGGCGTTCAGGACGATGCGAGTGAACCACGTTGTAAAAGCCGAACGGCCCTGAAAGCTGCGGAAGTGACGGTGCGCCGATAGGATTGCATCCTGCACGGCGTCTTCTGCGTCCTCTTTGTTTCGTAAGATGGAATCGGCCAAGCTGATAAATCTTCGAGGCGATGCCGCTATCTCTTGGAGGGCATCGCACTCAAGGCTTGCTGATCGGGCCTGTTCGGACCTCGTTGGGCTGGGTCTTTCCGAGGTGGGCGAGTTGGTGCGGGCACGGTGATCCCGTCCGCGAGAGGAACGAGAGTGATTCTGCGGTGCTGTCCTAACGGACTGGCTGTGCTTCACAGATTTGGTCGAGTAGCTCACAGTAATCTCCGTTTCGGTCTCACCCTCCTGAAGCATGTGAATGCCCAATAACGAGTTTCCTCCCGGGAGCGACGATCCGTCCTGTTTTCAATATGAAGCGGGCAATCCAAGACCGGTAAACATTGACGGAGTGATTTTGTGGCCAATTCATGGCGAGGCTTTGACAGTAAGGTCGAGGCCGTGACGCAGAACGAGGGGGTCGGATGAAGTAATCCATGAATAAGCATTTGATTTCAACGACTTGCTGCGTTAATTGGGGTTTGCGGAATTGGCACCGGCGTTGCATTACCTGTCCGCGCATTTAGTTTGAGGGGCGACCGTGCGGATAGGGTTGGGTTCGGATGAGATCGGCTTCGAATGTAAGCAACGCCTCAGAGCTACAGTCTCCGGACACGGCCACGCCATTGACGATGTTTCCACACCGGATTCCAGCCGCAGTGACATCCACGGTTTAGTGGATCGTCTCGCCTCTGGCATCTACTCCGGACGATTTGAACGTGGCGTGTTGGTATGCGCCAGCGCCATCGGAGCCTCCGTTGTAGCCAACAAACAGCCTGGTGTGCGTGCGGCTTTGTGCCACGACTTGTACTCGGCGCGCCACGGCGTCCAGGACGATGACATGAATTTTCTGGTGATGGGGGCATGCGTCGTTACGCAGGATATGGCCAGCGAGTTGACCGCGGCATTTATCGAGACGTCTTTTATTCCCCAGGAACGAGGATTCGGCATTCCAAAGCGACGTCTGGCGCGCGTTGTTGAACACATCCGAAATAATCTGGACAAACCGCTAGCCGTAAGTGCGCTGTCCAGGCTAGCGGAGATGAGCCAATCGCATTTTTCCAAACTGTTCAAACTCAGCACCGGATTAGCTCCGCACCAATTCGTTCTTCAAGAGCGCATCAGTCGAGCGAAGGCGCTCCTTCGCCAAGGGAACGAGACGATTGTCGATGTGGCTCTCGGCGTCGGATTCGAGAATCAGGCGCACTTCACAACTGTATTTGGAAACTTGGTGGGCATGACGCCCCGCCAGTTTCAACACTCGTCTGACGAACTCATCGGGATGTACCAGCCGTCTCTGGAACCTGCGCAGTGCTTGTAGCTCCGGGTGAAAGAAGGCACCGAGGGAACAGATGAAACCGGACTACAGGATTTGGAAACGGGCGTGTGGGTTCCTTGCGATGGTGGCGGCTTGGCAATTTTATTTTGTGCAGGAGCTGATTGCAGCGTTTGCATTTTTTGCGATTGGATTCGCTGCGTTGACCCTGGTAGTGGTGAGCCTTTACATGTTGCAGAAAGCCTGGGAAATGACGATAGCTCATGTTTTCGGCGGGAAGCACGCCGCGGTACAGGGCGTTAAGGCGGAAGGTTCCGCGCGGGGGATTTTATGAGAAGTCGCGAGGAAACATTACGCAGTATCGACGACACACTGTTTGGCGTTTATGTAACAAGCGAACGTTCCACCGGTGCAGGTTGTGCGCTACTGGCTCAGCGTAATGGATCCGTGACTGTCTTGATCGAGGCGAGAAAGTTGTGCGGATCTACACCAAAAGTTGGCTCAGAAGTTGATAACGGAAAATCGGAACTCGAAAGAATGGGGGAGCGACATGGCGTTAAATTTGGAGCGCGAGGCACAGATGCGACTAACAAACGCTAGCAAACAGCGCGAAGAATTCGTCGGTTGCTCCAGAAAGTGGGCGGTGTGATGGCAACGACTCAAACAGTTCTGAACATTGACCAGCTTTGCGTAAACACGATGCGGACGCTCGCGATTGATGCGATCCAGCAGGCGAATTCTGGACATCCGGGTACGCCCATGGGCATGTCACCAACTGTGTATTGCCTGTGGCAGAGACTGCTCAGATTTGATCCCGAAGATCCCATCTGGATGAATCGTGACCGCTTTGTACTTTCCGCCGGCCATGCGTCGACTTTACTTTACACTGTTCTACATCTGGCCAAAGTGAAGGCCGTTGATCCTGAATACGAAATTCTGGGCAGGCCCTCAGTCACGCTGGACGATATCAAGTCGTTTCGTCAATTCGGCAGCCGCTGTGCTGGGCATCCGGAGTACCGCTGGACTTCTGGCGTTGAAACCACCACCGGCCCGCTGGGACAAGGTGTGGCGACCAGCGTAGGCATGGCCATTGCTGAAAAGTGGCTCGCGGCGAGATACAACCGGCCAGACTTCGAGTTGTTCGGTTACCGGGTGTACGCGCTCTGTGGCGACGGCTGCATGATGGAAGGCATCTCGAGTGAGGCCGCTTCTCTCGCCGGACACTTGAAGCTCGACAACCTTTGCTGGATCTACGACAACAATCACGTCACCATTGAAGGCAAGACGGACATCGCCTTCACCGAGGATGTGGCGGGACGCTTTCTGGCGTACGGGTGGAATGTCATTCGTATCGGGGACGCCAACGATCTCGATCGCATCCAAAGTGCGCTGAGGAGCACCGCAAGCACGCCTGGCCGCCCATCCATCGTGATTATAGATAGTCACATCGGTTACGGTTCACCGCATCGCCAGGATACGAGCGCCGCGCACGGCGAGCCGCTCGGTGAAGAAGAGATAAAACTTACGAAGCAGGCCTATGGTTGGCCGGCCGATGCCAAATTTCTGGTTCCCGACGGAGTGTACGAGCACTTTGCATCCGGCATCGGGCAAAGGGGCCGCGAAACGCGCAAGCAGTGGGAAAAAAAGTTTGCCGATTACCGCAAGCAATTCCCGGAGCTCGCGGCGGAGATCGATCAAATCCAAAAGCGGGAACTGCCCGCGAACTGGTCGAAAGACATTCCCGTATTTCCTGCCGATGCCAAGGGCGTCTCCGGGCGCGACGCGTCCGCTAAGGTTCTCAATGCCATCGCTCCAAACCTGCCCTGGTTGATCGGAGGGTCTGCCGACCTCACTCCTTCCACAAAGACGCGACTGACATTTTCAAATGCCGGCGACTTTCAGGCTGGCAGCCCTTCGGGTCGCAATTTGCACTTCGGGATCCGGGAACACTCGATGGGTGCGATCCTAAACGGTCTCGCGTTGTCCAAACTTCGCCCTTTCGGATCTGGATTCCTGATTTTTAGTGACTATGGAAGAGGCGCGATACGCCTCAGTGCACTGATGGAAATTCCCTCGCTGCATATATTCACGCACGACTCCATTGGTGTCGGGGAAGACGGGCCGACACACCAACCCATCGAGCATCTGATTTCACTGCGTGCTATCCCCAACCTGGTGGTTATGCGGCCCTGCGATGCGAACGAAGTTGCGGAGGCGTGGAAAGTGATTTTGGCGATGCCCCGGCAACCTGTTGCGCTCATCTTGACGCGGCAAGCGCTGCCCACGTTCGACCGGAGCCGGTTCGCTGCCGCGAACGGACTATCGCGCGGAGCTTACATTCTCGCAGATGCCGAGGGCGGCAAGCCTGACGTGTTGCTTATGGCCACGGGGAGTGAAGTGTCCTTGTGCGTGGATGCCTACGAGGAACTCAACAGGCAAGGGATTCGAGCACGCGTTGTGAGCATGCCTTCCTGGGAGCTGTTTGAAAGGCAAAGCGAGGAGTACCGCAGAACGGTCTTGCCGCCATCGATCAAAGCTCGCGTGGCGGTCGAACAGGCCTCCACGTTCGGATGGTGCCGCTACACCGGGACGGACGGAGCGATTCTTGGAATGAAGACGTTCGGAGCCTCCGCGCCACTGAAAGTACTGCAAAAGGAATTTGGTTTTACCACCGATCACGTCGTAGCTGCTGCCAAAGCACAGCTCGCACAGGTGAAATGAACATGCACATCGCAGTCGCTTCCGATCACGCCGGATTTTGGCTGAAAGGCACAGTCGTCCAATATCTCAGCGGCACGGGGCACACCGTGGAAGACCTGGGCACCTACGACACAACACCCGTGGATTATCCGGATTTTGCGGAAGCGGTGGCGAACGCGATTGTGAACGAACGGGTGCAGCGTGCAGTACTGATCTGCGGAAGTGGTGTGGGCGCATCAGTGGCTGCCAACAAGTTTGCGGGAATTCGCGCCGGCTTGTGTCACGACACCTATTCGGCTCACCAGGGCGTGGAGCACGATCACATGAACGTGCTGGTTCTCGGCGGCCGTGTGATTGGTGAAGAGATGGTGCATGAACTGGTAGGTGCGTTTGTAGGCGCTCAGACTTCGCAAGAAGAGCGGCACCTCCGGAGGATCGCCAAGATTGACGAGATTGAAGCGAGATGTGGATTGAAATTGTTGAGTGAATCGCCCAACAGAAATCAAATTCAGCAGGCAAAAGAAAGGTACGCAAAATGACAACGCCGGCACTGAGCATTTCAAACGAAACGAACCCTCTTAAAAGGCTCTCTGAGTTCGGGCAGTCCGTATGGCTGGACTACATTCGTCGGAGTCTGATCACCAGTGGGGAATTGAAGCGGCTGGTTACGGAAGACGGCCTGCGTGGCGTTACTTCCAATCCATCTATCTTTGAAAAAGCTATTGTGGGCAGCACGGATTATGAGGCGGTCATCGAAAGTGCGGAATCGTCGGGGCTGGATGCAAAAGCGTTGTACGAAAAAATCGCAATCAAAGATGTGCAGGATGCAGCGGATATCCTGGGGCCCGTCTGGGAGAAGAGCAAAGGCCGCGATGGCTATGTAAGCCTCGAAGTTTCACCGCTCCTGGCGCGCGACACGACAGGAACGGTAAAGGAAGCGCGGCGGCTCTGGGAAGCAGTGGACCGCAAGAACCTTATGGTCAAGGTTCCAGCGACGGCTGAGGGAATTCCAGCCATCCGCCAATTGATCAGCGAGGGAATCAACGTCAACGTGACGCTGCTCTTTTCACGTGACGCTTACGAGCAGGTGGCAAATGCCTACATTGAAGGTCTCACCAAACGCGCAGCCACTGGGGGAGACATCAGCCGTATAGCCAGCGTTGCGAGTTTCTTCGTTAGCCGGATCGACACCGCAATTGACGCACAAATCACCAGCCAGCTGAAAACCACGAGCGATTCAGCCCAGCGCGCGCGTCTCAGCGGACTTCTCGGCAAAGTTGCCATTGCTAACGCGAAACTTGCTTACCACCGATTTACAGAACTCTTTTCGGGAGACGCCTGGAAGGCCCTCGAGAAGAAGGGAGCGCATCCGCAACGGTTGTTGTGGGCCAGTACAAGCACAAAAAATCCCAACTTCCGGGACGTGATCTATGTGGAAGAACTGATCGGTCCTTCGACCGTCAACACGATTCCTCCGGCGACATTCAACGCATTCCGCGAACACGGCAGGCTCCGCGCCAGCCTGACCGAGGATTTGGAAAATGCCGCCGACACCATGGACGGCGTCGAACGAGCGGGAGTGTCGATGAAGGCTGTAACAGACAAGCTCTTGGAAGATGGGTTGCGGCAGTTTGTGGATGCCTTCGCGAAACTTCTGGACGCCACGGGATCAAGGAAAAACACGGAATCCACGGCGAAGATCAATGCCATCTCCTATAGTCTGCCGCAGAAATTATCGGCCGCAGTCGATAGTGCGCTTACCGACTGGGCGAAAAACGACAAAGTGCGGCGTTTGTGGCGGGGAGATGCCTCTCTTTGGTCAGGGACGGACGAAAATCACTGGCTCGGCTGGCTTGGAATCACCGACGACCAGGTAGCACATAGTGCACACCTAACTTCGCTTGCTTCAGAAGTGAAGCAAGCGGGATTCAAGCATGTCCTTCTCCTCGGGATGGGAGGATCAAGCCTTTGCCCCGAAGTCCTTCGGCTTACTTTCGGGAAGAGCGAAGGATTTCCTGAGTTGCATGTTCTCGATTCGACCGACCCAGCTCAAATCAAAGCTATTGAAGCAAAGATTGATTTGCAGAGCACGTTGTTTATCGTCTCCAGCAAGTCCGGCGGCACTCTCGAACCCAACATCTACAAGCAATATTTCTTCACGCGCGTGAAGGAAGTCGTCGGTGAAAAGGAAGCGGGGAATCGCTTCATTGCCATCACCGATCCCGGTTCGAAGATGCAGCACGTGGCTGAAAACGATAAGTTCCGCCACATTTTCTTTGGCGTGCCAAGCATTGGAGGACGTTACTCTGCGCTATCGAATTTTGGGATGGTTCCGGCGGCGGTCATGGGCATCGACGTTTTGAAATTCCTAAACCGCACCGAAGAAATGGTTCATGCATGCGGCGCCACGGTACCTGCATCGGAGAATCCAGGTGTTGTCCTGGGAGCGATTCTTGGAACCGCCGCGAACAACGGGCGCGACAAGGTGACGATCATTGCCTCTCCGGGGATAACGGACCTTGGGGCCTGGCTTGAGCAACTCCTTGCGGAATCGACAGGAAAAATTGGGAAGGGAATTATTCCGGTGGATCGCGAGCGCTTGGCCAAACCTGAGAACTACGGCAGTGATCGAGTGTTCGCGTACTTGCGTATTAAATCCGCTCCTGATTCTGAACAGGATGCTGCCGTGGCCAGTCTCGAAAAAGCCGGCCAGCCCGTTGTGCGTATAGAGCTGGCCGACACATACGCCCTGGGCGAAGAGTTTTTCCGGTGGGAAATTGCGACGGCGGTGGCCGGGTCAATCATCGGCATAAACGCCTTCAACCAACCGGATGTGGAAGCCAGCAAGATCGCAACGCGAAAATTAACCAGCGAATACGAGGCCACCGGTATGCTGCCCAGCGAGGAGCCTTTCTTCGAAGAGGACGGAGTAAAACTCTACGCCGACGAGAAAAATGTGAAAGCTCTCGGCGGCGGCAAGACGCTCACGCAAACACTGAAAGCTCACCTGGGACGAGCGGGCGCAGGTGACTACTTTGCGCTGCTCGGCTACATCACGATGAACGACGCGAACGAAAGTGCATTGCAAGGCATTCGCCACATGGTCCGGGATACGAAAAAGGTGGCTACTGTTCTTGGATTTGGTCCGCGATTCTTGCACTCGACAGGGCAGGCTTACAAGGGTGGGCCGAACAGCGGCGTCTTTCTGCAAATCACTTCTGATACCGCCGACGACCTGCAGGTCCCCGATCAGAAATATACGTTCGGTGTTGTAAAGGCCGCGCAGGCACGTGGAGATTTCGCGGTGCTCGCGGAACGAGGCAGGCGGGCGCTGCGTGTGCACCTTGGCAAAGACGTGAAAGTGGGATTGGCAAAACTCCAATCCGCGATCACGCAAGCATTGGCGTAGTTGTGGAACCTAATTCACGAAAGCAAATTTAGACAGGAGCGATATCAATGCAATTAGGAATGATCGGATTGGGAAGAATGGGCGCCAACATGGTTCGTCGGCTGCAAAAAAGCGGGCATCAGTGTGTGGCATTTGACCGCAACGCAGCGTCCGTGAAACAAGTCGCGGCTGACGGCGCGACTGCTGCTAGTTCACTCGACGATTTGGTGAAGAAGCTAATAGCTCCTCGCGCCGTATGGTTGATGGTCCCAGCGGCGGTGGTGGATGCCACGCTGCAGGACCTTGCAGAAAAACTCGATGCCGGCGACATCGTCATCGATGGCGGCAACTCGTATTACATCGACGATATACGTCGCGCCAAAGAACTCGCTGCGAAGGGCTTGCATTACGTGGATGTCGGAACGAGCGGAGGCGTGTGGGGCCTGGAGCGCGGCTACTGTCAGATGATCGGCGGTGAAAAGCAGATTGTTGAGCATCTCGATCCGATTTTCAAATCGCTCGCGCCGGGGCGCGGCGAAATTTCTCGAACCCCGGGACGTGAGCGCGTTCCGGGAACCGCAGAAGAAGGCTACCTACATTGTGGACCGTCTGGAGCGGGGCACTTCGTGAAGATGGTGCACAACGGAATCGAATACGGATTGATGGCTGCTTACGCTGAGGGACTCAACATCCTTAAGCACGCTAACGCTGGCAGCGGCACCCGGGAAGTGGATGCGGAGACAACCCCGTTGCGTAACCCCGAGCATTACCGCTACGACTTTCCTTTGGCGGACGTGGCCGAGGTTTGGAGACGGGGCAGCGTGGTAGCCAGTTGGTTGCTCGACTTAACCGCGATTTCATTGCTCGAGCAGCCGTCGCTCGAGAAATTTTCCGGTAGGGTGTCGGATTCCGGCGAGGGCCGCTGGACAATTCTCGCAGCTATCGAATCGACAACTCCGGCACCAGTGCTTACAGCGTCGCTTTACGAGCGTTTCATTTCGCGCGGAGAAGATGATTTTGCGGCGAAGCTGTTGTCAGCGATGCGCTTTCAGTTTGGCGGGCACTTGGAGAAAGCTGCAACCGCTAAGTAAACGAATGAGATTTGAAGCTAATTTTTAGATAGGACGATTATGACGGAAACGTTGCAGGAACAAGGGCAGCAAGCCAGCCCTTGCGTGATGGTAATTTTTGGCGCCAGCGGTGACCTGACGAAGCGCAAGCTCATTCCAGCGCTTTGTAATCTCGCCAAGGATCAGCTGATCTCGCCGCAGTTCGCGGTGATAGGCTTCTCCTACGATTCCTTGACCAACGAGGCTTTTCGCGCGCAACTCAGCAAAGACGTCAAAGAGTTGGCCAGCGAGCCGATCGACGAAAAGCTGTGGGACTGGTTTCTCGAACGAATTTACTACGTGCAGGGTGACTTCCAGGATTCTGCCGCGTACGAAAAACTGCGCGCACAGATTTCCGCGGTGGAAAAGAAGCACTCTACGCAAGGGAACCGGTTTTTCTAT
>Ga0307475_10002236_pt1 | contig 11677 bp, 12 predicted proteins | sample atmos_gasesECM1C_FD_203317 | JGI IMG/M metagenome (GOLD analysis project Ga0307475, IMG submission 203317) | Hardwood forest soil microbial communities from Morgan-Monroe State Forest, Indiana, United States - atmos_gasesECM1C_515 | ecosystem: Environmental > Terrestrial > Soil > Temperate...
GTTCATTTTCAGCATGGAAATGTGCGAGGGATCGACTTTGTTTTTGTCTTTGAGGCGGCCGACATGCAGCGCCAGCAACTGGCCTTTCACGATTTCCGTGATCATCCAGGCGAGTTTTTCCTGGACCAGCTGATGCGACGCGATGGGCTTGTTGGCAAATTGCTTGCGTGTTTTTGCATATTGCAACGCCGTGTCGTAGCAGGCCATGGCCGCGCCAAGCGCGCCCCAACCGATGCCGTAGCGCGCCTGGTTCAAGCAGCCGAGCGGCCCTTTCAAGCCCACCACGCCCGGGAGCAAATTTGCTTCCGGAATTTCGCAGTCGCTGAACGACAACCCCGAAGTAACCGAGGCGCGCAAGGACCATTTGCCGTGGACGTCCCAGGCTTTGAATCCCCGCGTCCCTTTCTCGACCAGGAAGCCACGGACTTTGTCGTCCTCGGCTTTGGCCCACACCACGGCGATGTCCGCCAGGGAGCCATTGGTGATCCACATTTTTTCGCCGTTCAAGATGTACGTGCAGCCCTTTTTCACCGCGCGCGTGAGCATCCCGCCGGGATTCGAGCCGAATTGCGGCTCGGTCAGTCCGAAGCAGCCGATGGCTTGGCCCTGCTGGAGAAGCGGCAGCCATCTGTTTTTCTGTGCGTCGCTCCCGTAGGAATAAATCGGATACATCACCAGCGCGCCCTGCACGGAAACAAAACTGCGCAGGCCGGAGTCGCCGCGCTCGAGTTCCTGGGTCATCAAACCGTAAGCGACGTTGGACATGCCCGCGCAGCCGTAGCCGTGAAGGTTGGCGCCAAAAAATCCGAGCTCGCCGAGCTGCGGAATCAGATGCCTGGGAAAGCTGGCTTCGCGGTTGTGCCTTTCGATGATAGGAATGACTTCGTTTTCGACGAATTCGCGCGCGGTCTGACGGACAAGTTTCTCCTCGTCGTTCAGTTGCGAATCGAAATCTATGAAATCCACTCCGCCGAATTTCGCCATACGCTGCTCCTTGTCACGGCTTGGCTTGGTCCAAAGGTAGCAAAGAAAAAGCAGATCCCTCAGGCGTAAAGCCCTGAGCTCGACCGCTCGGGATGACCATCGAGCGAGCCGTCAAACGTTGGTCCAGTGTAGCAACGCGCCGGATTTTCCAGCAACGTTGCTCTTGCCGAAGCAAGCCGGCTTGACGCGATGCGGCGGGAGCGGCGAAACTTTTTGTTTACGCGAGTGCCAATCCAAGGAATAAGAAAACGTGCCGAGAGAATCGTCTTTGAGTTGGAAGGGAGCAACGCGAAAGCGCAAGGCGCTTCGAAGGCAGCCGAAAATCCTGGTTTTTGACGTGGACGGCGTGCTCGTGAACGTGCGCGGCACGTACTGGCGCTCGGCGCTCGATACCGTGCGGTACTTCACCGGCAAGCGCGTGACCTACGCCGAGCTGCTCGAATGGAAGAGCAAGCCGGGATTCAACGACGACTGGAGCATGGTGGCGGCGTGGGTGACGGCGCTCGGCAAACCGCTCTCGTACGAACAGGCGCGCTGCGCGTTTGAAAAATTTTATTGGGGGAGCGACGGGATGCCGGGGAACGTCCGCAACGAAAGGATACTGGTGAGCCCGCGGCAGATCGAAAAATGGGCCGAGCGCTTCGAGCTAAACCTCTTCACTGGGCGCACGCGGCAGGAATTTTCCTTCACGTTTGATCGCTGGCCGGCCACGAAGTACTTCCGGACAATCATCACCATGGATGACGCCCGAAAAAAACCGCACCCGGACGGATTGCAGATCATTCTCGGAGCACGCGATCCGAGGACGGCGTTGTATGTCGGCGACAACATTGACGATGCTCTGGCCGCGCGAGAGGCAGGCGTGCCGTTCCTGGCGATTCTGGCGCGAGACGGGCACCGTGACCGCGCACGCGCCGCGCGGTTCCGCAAATTAGGCGCGCTCGCGCTTCTTCGGCGAATAACGGAGCTGGAGGCTTTGCTCTCGAATTCTTGAAGCACGCAATCCAGTGGGAACCATTTTTCGATTCGCGGGGAATTAGAGTTGCGGGTGAGCCGCCATTCGGGGGAACCAATGAAAGTCGCACGAACGATTTTGCTGACGGGTATTACAGGTTTTGCCGCTTTGTTGGCGCTGGCCTTTAGCGGCGTCGCCCGAGCGCAGGCGCCCGCGGGGCCGGTCGGCGCGCCGCCAGCGGGAACCACGCCGGCGGCTAAGGCGCAAGAGCCCGCCCCGCTGCCTCCTCCGCGCCAGAGCATCCTCGGCGCATGGACGCTGAACCGCGACGAGAGTGATGACCTGCGCAACCGCTCACAAGACTCGCGAGGTTCGGGCGGGGGAGGCTACGGCGGCAGACGCGGCGGCGGAGGCTGGCCGGGAGGTGGCGGATACGGAGGACATCGCGGCGGCATGGGCGGCGGGGAAAGCGATCAAGAGCGGCAGAAAATGCACGAACTCCTGAGCCCGCCGACGACCATGACGTTCACGATGACCGGGGCCGAGGTGGACTCGATGGACGATCGCGACCGCAAGCGCGCGTTCATGACCGACGGGCGCAAGCTGCAAAAGCCCAAAGACGAGAATTACCAGGAGATCGCCGCGAAATGGGACGGCCACCGGCTGGTTACGGACGAAAAGAGCCCACGAGGCGGGAAGATGAGCCGCACCTTCGAGCTTTCTCCAGACGGCCGGCAGCTTTACGAAAACCTGCACATCGAAAGCAGCGGGCGAAATAATCGTTCGCTGGACGTGCACTATGTGTACGACATTCTTGCCGAAGCGGATAAGAAATAATTGCGCTGCCGAGCAAACGCCCGTTGACTACGCTCGAGCGCAAAGCAGCGCCACTACAACTGCTCCTCGAAGCGAGACGGGCGGTAGGGTTCGAGCATCGCGATGGATACGCGATCAAGAATCTCTTGGGTGACCAACTCTCCGAGGATCGCTGCCAGCGTAACACCGCTGTGCGTCACTATGATGTAGAGATTCGGGCAGCTCCCGGCTGGGCCAATGACGGGAAAGCCATCTTTGGGCATGGGTCGCCAGCCCAACGTGACTTTTTCAACCGGCGCTCTTTCCGCCGCGGGCAAATATTCGGCCGCCTGTTTTAGGATGCGTTGTTGGTGAAGCCGGCGAGTCGCGTCATCGGGAAAATCGAGCGGGTGATGGTTGAGGTATTCGTGAACCGCGTTCTGGGGCGGCCCGAAGTCGTCGCCTATGACCATGCCGCCCTCGCGGTATTGTTTGAAATGTGCGTCGGGACCTATCACGACGCGATGCACCAGGGCGGGCATCGGCTTGGTGTGGATCAACAAGCCCGGCGCGGGAATCAGAGGCACGTGGACTCCCGCCAGCGAAGCGAGAGCAGGAGTGCCGACTCCCGCCGCCGAAATAAAAACGCCAGCAGGAAACTCGCCCTTGGTGGTCTTGACCGATCGGATTCGGCCCGCTTCGAGGGCCAGCCCCGTAACTTCGCAGGGATAGATCACTTCCGCGCCGGCCTCGCGCGCCTTCTTCAGAAACAGTTCGGTCAACGCGGTCGGGTTCGCGAATCCTTCCTGCTCCGCAAAACAGGCCGCGAGAATGTTTCCCGGGCGAAAATCCGGTTCGAGAGAGTGAAACTCCGCTTTGGAGACCGAACGAACGTCGTAACCCCACTGCTGAAGCTCGTGCAGCTGCCGCTTCAATTGCTCCGCCCGCGCGTCATCGACGTGCCATTGAAGACATCCTCCCCATTCGACGGGCAGGCTCGGCAGCTCTTGCTGGAGCAGGTGATAAGCCCAGACACCCAGCTTATTGAGGGTGTGGTAGTGCAAGGGTTGCTTGCTGAAATCGGCATTGATCCAGGCGAAGGACCGGCTGGTGGCGCCGGCAGGCGCTTCCTTTTCGAGAACTGTGACCTGCGCCCCGCGCCGGGAAAGATGGTAAGCCAGAGAAGCACCCAGGATTCCTCCTCCCACGATCACAACTTGGTCTGCCGCTCGGCCCCCTAGCCATGCGCGAGGCAGGACCGTGCCGCCCAGCAATCCCGCAAGGCCCTTCAAGAAAGTCCGGCGATGCTCGCTAGTTCCCGTGCTAGGCAACCGAGGAATCTCCTTTTAGAACCAGAAACGGCGGCGATTGTACACCCATCGTGCGCACTCGACAGATAGGTCCGCAGCAAGATGCGCGGACCGCAGAGGCGCACGCTCTTGAAAGCATCGAGATTTTAAAGCGGTAGTCTGCTAGTTAGCGACCGGGCGCCGCCGGTTTTGGCAGGGTATTGTTGATGCCTCGGGCGAATTTCCAGGAGCCGTCAGGCTGGCGCTTGAGAATGGTCATTCCTTTGCCTTCAATTTCAATCGGCGCGCCACCGGCCTGAGGAACCAAGGTGAACTTCTCTGTTCCCCAGGCAAATGCCCAGTCACCGGCTAGTTGTACTTCCTCCATGGACACGCTTTGCTCCACGCTGGAAAATTGCGGAAAGAAGCTGCGGTACATCGTTTCCACCGCTTGCTTTCCACGAATAGGAGGGAAGCCGGGCGGCAGGAAAACCGCGTCGTCGGTGACCATGCCGGACAGGCGAGGGATGTCCTTCGCGCGGACCGCGGCCAGCCAATCTTCGCTTAGTTTGCGAATGGCCTGCTCGTCATCGCTCCGGAGCACCGCGGCGGGTTCGGGCCTCGCGATGGACATAACGCCTCCCGGGACAGGAGAGAAGGAGAACCCTCCGTTCCATCAGAAGGGCCTCTCTGCATAAATGCCAACACAATGGCCGCATTATAGCATATTGTGCGGTGGAATACAATGAATCTAGTAAGATTTACCAGAGGCCTGCATGGACGCGATCGACGCAAAGATTCTGAACCTGCTCCAGGAAGATTGTTCACGTTCTTTGGCCGAGCTTGGCCGAGCCGTGGGTCTTTCGACTTCCGGGGTAAACGAGCGCCTGAAGCGACTCCGCGCGCGGGGTGACATTCGCGCCTACGTGGCGTTGATCAATCCGCGCACCCTAGGATATGCGACGTGCGCGTTTGTTCAGGTCGCCGTCGCAGGCCAGCAGAACGAGCACGCCTTCCTGGCCGTCGCCCTGAAGATGCTTGAGGTTCAAGAAATTTATCACGTCTCCGGAGAATTCCCCTTCTTGCTCAAAATTTGGGCGCGCGACGTTCCGCATCTCGAGGACTTGCTCAATAACAAACTCAAAGCGCAAAGGGGCGTCTTGCGAGTCCAGACTTCCGTTGTTCTCTCCTCTCCTAAGGACCACGTCACGGGGCTTAACGCCGCGCCGTGATCCGGCCACAGACCGTCTTGGCGTCTTGGCGTCTTGGCGCATCGCGTTGACGGGAGGCGCGACGGATGCTATAAAGAACATTTCAAAGCGGCGGCTTGAGGCCCACCGTGCGCCCCTCGGGGTGGAGCGAGGTGAGGCGGCCAACCTATCTGCCCCGCGCTGGTCCGGGTCAGAGGCGACGGAAATTTAGGCACAACCAATCGGATGCCCTCTATCGGTCACCAACTTGGCGAACTGTTCCTTGGGGCTGCGCCCACAGTCCTGATTATCCTCCTTTTTTACTTCATCTTACGGCCGCTCTTCTTCGAGCCACTGCTGAAAGTGATGGCCGAGCGTGAGGCCCGCACCGTTGGCGCGCAGAAAGCCGCCGAAGCCGCCGAAGCGGCCGCAGCCGAGAGATTCAAGCAATACCAGGAAGCGCTGAAGCAGGCGCGCGGCAGGGTGTACGCGGAGCAAGAAGCGGCTCGAAAGAAACTGCTTGACGAGCGCGCGGCCGAACTGAAGGACGCGCGAAGCCAGGCTTCCGGCGAAGTCGGCGCGGCAAAACAGCGCGTGGCCAAGGAGCTTGCGGCCGCGCGGCGCGAGGTGGAAGCGTCAATCGAGCAGCTTTCCGCGGAAATTGCGCGGCGAATTCTCGAGCCGCCGCCGCGGACGAGCTCGCCCGCGAGAGAGGGCCGATGAGGGCGAAGCGCATGCGATTGGCCCCCGCCAGCGCCGTCCTTGCGGCGCTTTTCTTAACTCTCAGCGCGCAGGCTGCCGAAGAAGGCGGCGCGGCGGGCGCGGGTGGGGCTCAAGAAGTTTTCAAATGGATTAATTTTGCGATTTGGGCAGGCGCCCTTTTCTGGCTGTGCCTGAAGAAGGCGCCGCGATTCTTCCGCGGGCGCGCGGAAGCCATCGGCTCCGCGATCACCAAGGCGGGCAACGCAAAGGCGGCGGCGGACGCGCAACTCCGGGAGGCGGAGAGGAAGCTCGGGAATCTGGAAAAAGAAGTCGCGGAGTTGCGCGCGTTTGCCGAGCGCGAGGCGGCTGCGGAAGTCGAACGCATTCGGGCAGCAACGCGTTCGGACATGGAAAAAATTGCGGCGGCGGCAAGGGCGGAAATCGAGGCAGCGGAGCGCACGGCGCGGCTGGAATTGAAAGCCCTGGCGGCAAAACTGGCGGTGGAACGGGCGGAATCGCTGCTGACCGACCAGCTCACCGCGCAAACGCAGGCGGGATTGATCAGCAACTTCGTGAAGAGCCTGGAGGGGATGCCGAATTGAAGTCTGCGAGCCTCCAATACGCAAACGCGCTGGCAGACGTTGCCGTGGGGCAGGGCGCGGGCGAGCCGGCGGCGAAGCAACTGGGGAATTTTGGCGCAGCCTACGCGCAATCGGCGGAATTGCGCACGTTCCTGGCCAGCCCGGCGGTCAGCGTGCAGGCCAAGCATGAAGTCATGGGAAAAATCGTCAAGCGGCTGGGCGCGAGCAAGATTATTCGCAATTTCTTGTTCGTGATTGCCGATCACCGACGCACGCAACTGATTCCGGAGATCGCCGCGGCGTTCGAGCAGGTGCTGCGACAGCGCCAAGGCGTTGCGGAAGCGGAGATTTTTTCGGCGGTAGAATTGACGGCAGCGCAAAAAAAGGAGCTGGCGGGCACGCTGGCGCGGCTCACGGGCAAGAAAATCGAGCCGAAATACTCGCTCGATCCATCCCTGCTTGGTGGGGCGGTGGTGCGCATCGGCGACACGATTTACGATGGTTCGTTGCGGACCCGCCTGAACGAGATGCGCGCGCGGCTGGCAGCGGAATAAGGGGGATTTGGCGGCAGGGTTGTCGAGCAAGGGGCGAGGAGCGGGTCTTCGGGGAAGCAACGGAGCGGGCATGGCAAACATCAAGGCAGACGAAATCAGCAAGATTCTGCGCGAGCAGATTGAGAATTACGAGCAGGCCATTGCCGTCGACGAGGTGGGCGCAATTATCAGTGTGGGCGACGGCATTGCGCGCGTGCATGGCCTTGAGAAGGTGATGGCCGGCGAAATGCTTGCGTTTCCGCACGAAGTGTATGGAATCGCGCTGAACCTTGAAGAAGAAGAGGTCGGCGTGGTGCTGCTCGGCGAAACGACGGAGCTGAAGGAAGGCGACGTCGTGAAGCGCACGAACGCGATTATGTCCGTGCCGGTAGGCGAAGCGCTGGTGGGGCGCGTGGTCAATCCCCTGGGGCAGCCACTGGACGGCAAAGGCCCAATTGTCACCAAGCTGCGCAGCCCGCTGGAGCGCCTTGCTCCGGGCGTGATCGATCGCCAGCCGGTGCGCGAGCCGTTGCAGACGGGCCTCAAAGCGATTGACAGCATGATTCCGATCGGGCGCGGGCAGCGCGAGCTGATCATCGGCGACCGCCAGACCGGGAAAACCGCCGTCATCCTCGACACCATCATCAATCAAAAGGGCGGCGACGTCATCTGCATCTACTGTGGGATCGGCCAGAAGCGTTCGACCATCGCGCAGGTAGTGAAAATCCTATCCGATGCAGGCGCGATGGATTACACGATTGTGGTGGCGTCCTCGGCCGCGGAGCCCGCTTCGCTGCAATATATCGCCCCGTACGCGGCGTGCGCCATGGGCGAATATTTCCGCGACAACAAACGGCATGCCGTGGCGTTTTACGACGACCTTTCGAAGCACGCGCAGGCGTACCGCGAGATCTCCTTGCTCCTCCGGAGGCCTCCGGGACGCGAAGCGTTTCCCGGCGACGTGTTTTATCTGCACTCGCGCTTGCTCGAGCGAGCCGCAAAATTGAGCGATAAGCTCGGCGGCGGCTCGCTGACGGCATTGCCGGTGATTGAAACACAAGCGGGCGACGTTTCCGCGTACATCCCCACGAACGTAATTTCGATTACCGACGGGCAGATTTACCTCGAAGCGGACCTTTTCAACGCGGGCATTCGCCCAGCGATCAACGTGGGCATCAGCGTGAGCCGCGTCGGGGGCAACGCGCAGATCAAGGCGATGCGGCAGGTGGCGGGGTCGTTGCGGCTGGATATGGCGCAATACCGGGACCTGGCGGCGTTCGCGCAGTTTGGCGCGGACCAGCTCGACAAGGTCACGCAGGGGCAGCTCGCGCGCGGTCAGCGGCTTACGGAAATCTTGAAACAGGACCAGTTCGTGCCCCTGTCGGCGGAAAAGCAAGTGCTGATCATTCAGGTCGGCACCAGCGGCGCGCTCGACACCTTGCCGGTGCCGGAAGTGCGGCGTTTCGAGCGCGAGTTTTTGCAGTTCACGGAGACCAATTACCCCTCCCTGCTAAAGAATATCGCGGCGAAAAAGGCGCTCGACGACACCATCAAGGCGGAAATCAAGAAGGCGGTCGATGCGTTTAAGGAGCGTTTCACGGTGGCGGCAGCCGGAGCCACGAATTAGGGATTTCGACTGATCAACCAGTATGCCCACACTTCTCGATTTCCGGCGACGCATCCGCTCGGTGAAAAACACACAGCAGATTACGCGCGCCATGAAGTTCGTGGCCGCCGCCCGCTTGCGGCGCGCGCAGGAAGCGGCCTTGGCGGCGCGGCCCTATGCGAAAGAACTGCTGCGTGTGCTGCGCTCGACCATCAGCCGGATCGCGGAACCCCAGCATCCATTGCTGGCGCGTCGCAACGAAGAGAGAGTTCTTGCGCTGGTGTTGACCGGCGAGCGGGGGCTGGCGGGGGCCTTTAATACCAACCTTCTCCGCAGGGCGAACGAATTCTTCCGGTCGAACCGGGACCGCCACCTCTCGGTCGTCTCCGTCGGCAAAAAAGGACGAGATGCTTTGAGAAAAGCGGGCTTCAATCTGGTCGCGGAATTCATCAATGTGCTGGCTCGCGTGGAATTCGCGACCGTCCGCGAAATCGCGAATTTGGTAACCGATTTGTACGCCAAGGGCGAAATCGATTCCGTGTACGTCATCTTCAGTGAATTCAAGACGGTGATGTCCGCGAACCTCGTGGTGGACAAGCTTCTTCCGGTGGATCCCGATCGGGTGAGGGAAAGCCAGGAAGAACCATCCAGTGCAAACGTGGATTACCTTTACGAGCAGCCAGCGGAGCAACTGCTCGATCGGCTGTTGCCGCGCTACGTGGAATCGCAGGTGCAGCGGGCCATGCTCGAGTCTTCGGCTGCCGAACACGCGGCGCGCATGACCGCGATGGAATCGGCCACGAAAAACGCGGGCGACGTCATCGACGCGCTGACCCTGCACATGAATAAGGTGCGTCAGGCGGCCATCACCAAGGAGATTATTGAGATTGTGAGCGGTGCGTCGAGCACTGCTTAGGAGAAGGCATGGCGGAAAAATACGCAGCCGTGGGACATATCGTGCAGGTGATCGGGCCCGTGCTTGACGTGCGATTCGAGGGCGGCCATCTGCCAGCGATCTACAACGCGATTCACATCACCAGTGACGGCTACAACGTTCCCGAACCGATTGACGTGACCGCCGAGGTGCAACAGCACCTGGGCGAAGGAAGGGTGCGCGCGGTGGCGATGGAGCCGACCGAAGGTCTAGTGCGGGGGATGCAGGCCCACGATCTGGGAGATGGCATCACCGTGCCGGTGGGCCGCGCCACTCTCGGCCGTGTGATGAACGTGCTCGGCAAGCCCGTCGATCAACTCGGCCCCATCAACAGCACCACGAGATACCAGATCCACCGGCCGGCACCGCCGCTCGATCAGCAATCCACGACGCTGGAAATGTTCGAGACGGGCATCAAGGTCGTGGACCTGATCCAGCCGTTCCTGAAGGGCGGAAAGATCGGCTTGTTCGGAGGAGCGGGCGTCGGCAAAACCGTTCTCATTCAGGAATTGATTCACAACGTCGCGATGCAACACGGCGGCGTTTCCGTTTTTGCCGGCGTGGGCGAACGCACCCGCGAAGGCAATGACTTGTGGTTGGAATTCCAGGAGTCCGGCGTGGTCGTGCCGGGCAATTCGGAAAAGTCGCGCGCGGCGCTGATTTACGGCCAGATGACCGAGCCGCCCGGAGCGCGCCTGCGCGTTGGCCTGACCGGGCTGACGGTGGCGGAATATTTCCGCGACCAGGAACATCTGGACGTGCTGCTGTTTATCGATAACATTTTCCGATTTGTGCAGGCGGGCTCGGAAGTTTCCGCGCTGCTCGGAAGAATGCCCTCTGCGGTGGGTTATCAGCCGAACCTCAACACCGAAATCGGCGAACTGCAGGAGCGCATCACCTCGACCAAGACCGGTGCGATCACTTCGGTGCAGGCCATTTACGTGCCCGCCGACGATTACACGGACCCGGCCCCGGCAGCGACGTTTACGCACTTGGATGCTTCGACGAACCTCAGCCGGCAAATCGTGGAGCGCGGAATTTATCCGGCCGTCGATCCGCTGGCCAGCTTCTCGCGCATTCTCGACCCACGCATCGTCGGCCAGGAACATTACACCGTGGCCCGTGCGGTGAAGTCGATTCTGCAGCGCTACAAAGATCTGCAAGACATCATCGCGATCCTGGGCATTGAAGAACTTTCCGACGAAGACAAGCGCACCGTGGCGCGCGCTCGCAAGATTGAAAAATTCCTCTCCCAGCCGATGTTCGTGGCCGCCCAGTTCACCGGCCTGGAAGGCAAGTACGTGAAGATCGAAGACACCGTGCGCAGCTTCAAAGAAATTGTCGAAGGCAAGTACGACGACGTCCCCGAGCAGGCGTTCTATATGGTGGGCACGATCGAAGAAGCCTTACAGAAAGCGGAAAAAATGAAGGCAGGGGTCTAAGCAGCATGCTTCCCGAAGCTATGGAGCTAGTGATCGTCACACCCACACGGCAGTTGATGCGGACGCGGACGAGGGGAGTGACTCTGCCGGGCGCCAACGGCTATTTGGGAGTTTTGCCTGGCCACGCGCCGCTGATGAGCGAGCTCGGCATCGGCGAATTGACTTTTCAGGGCGCGAGCGAAACCGAACCTCTCTCGGTGATTCGGGGCTTCGCGGAGGTATTGCCGGATCGTGTCACCGTACTTGCCGAAACCGCCGAACTGGCCGCTGAAATTGATCTCGAGCGCGCCGAAGCCGCGAAAGCTCGGGCGGAAAAGCGGCTTGTCGCAGGAGACCCCAATATCGACTGGGACCGCGCCGGCGTAGCTCTCCAGCGCGCCCTCATTCGCATTCAGGTCGCCCGCAAGTACCGGGGTGTGCCCGCGAATTCCCGCTGACCGCCTGCCATTCACGCCGACGCTCGGCCGCCTCGTGCCCCTCAACTCGAGCATTCATCTAATCTTGCGGGGATTTGCTTGGCTGGTCATATTGGGACTGTCTCATTTAGACTAATCTTACCTGGACTGGTCCGCGCGCATGGAACCCATCACCATTTACACCACGACCTGGTGCCCGGATTGCCGGTACACCAAAGCCTTCCTGCGGGAAAGAGGCGTAGCGTACCGC
>Ga0307475_10002238_pt1 | contig 11670 bp, 8 predicted proteins | sample atmos_gasesECM1C_FD_203317 | JGI IMG/M metagenome (GOLD analysis project Ga0307475, IMG submission 203317) | Hardwood forest soil microbial communities from Morgan-Monroe State Forest, Indiana, United States - atmos_gasesECM1C_515 | ecosystem: Environmental > Terrestrial > Soil > Temperate...
GTAGCCAGCCGCTAAGAGAAGGGCGAGATGCATTGTTGAGAGGGTCGGAGCTGGGCGTCATTCCGTGTTCACGGGATTGTAACCGCTAAAGAATGTTCCGAGCCAGGCTGATGCGGCGCATACGGTCTGCAACGACTTGCGCCATAATACACGCACGCATGAGCACTGCAGCAACAGCGGCCGCGCCGATCATCGAGGTGCGGCAAATCGAAAAATTTTATACGCAGCCGGACGGCAGCCGGGTGCAAGTGATCGCGCCGACGGATCTGGCCATCTATCCGAGTCAAATTCTGGCGCTCCTTGGTCCGTCAGGGTGCGGGAAGTCGACGCTGCTGCGGATGATGACGGGGCTTTCACCGGCTTCGGCGGGAAGCGTGCTGTGGCATGGGCAGCCGGTGCGCGGCGAATCGCCAAACGTTTCGATCGTGTTCCAGAGCTTTGCGTTGTTTCCCTGGCTGACGGTGTTGGAAAACGTAGAGGCGCCGCTGGAAGCGAGAGGTTTTGCGCCGATGGACCGGCACAAGCGGGCGCTGAGGATTATAGATGCCGTCGGTCTGGATGGATTTGAATCCGCATATCCCAAGGAGCTTTCCGGAGGGATGAAGCAGCGCGTGGGCGTCGCGCGGGCGCTGGTCGTCGAACCGGAAGTCTTGTTCATGGACGAGCCGTTTTCGGCGCTGGACGTGCTCACGGCGGAGACGTTGCGCGGCGAGTTGCTAGAACTTTGGCTGGGACGCAAAATCCCGACGCGGGCGATTTTTATCGTTACGCACAACATCGAAGAAGCGGTGGTGCTGGCGGATCGCATCATTGTGCTGGGGAAAAATCCCGCGCACATTCACGCGGATTTCAAGGTGGAGATTGCGCATCCGCGAGACCGCAAAGCGCCTCGGTTTGTGGATTTGGTGGACGCGATTTATCGCGTGTTGACGCATCCGGGTCTGCGGCACGACCTTGTGGAGGCCGCCCTTACTGCGGGACAGGTAGTGGAGCACCGGCCGATCATGCTGCCGCACACGCGGCCGGGAGGCATGGCGGGACTGCTGGAGATTGCTGCGGACCAGGGCGGGCGCGTTGATTTGCGCCGGCTCGCGGAGGAGTTGAGTCTGGAAGTCGATGCGCTTTTGCCAACCGTCGATACCGCAGTGTTGCTCGGATTGCTGCGCGTGGAAGAGGGCGACGCGATCATCACACCGGAAGGCCAGGAATTTTCGCGCGGCGACATTCAGACGCGCAAGAAGATTTTTCGCAAGGCTGCGCTGGCTCACGTGCCGCTGCTGCGGCAGATGGAGCAAGCCCTGAAGGCGAAATCAGACCGCACACTGCCGGACGAATTTTTTCGCGACCTTCTGGACGAACACTTCAGCGAGGACGAATCGCGGCGTCAACTGGAAACCGCGATTCAGTGGGGACGTTACGCGGAGATTTTCGACTATGACGCGGCCACTGGCAAGCTGACGCTCACCGAGGCTTGAATCCATCGTGCCGGCGCTCACTCCCGCTATTCAACAAACCACACCGCTGCCCCTGGCGGCCGCACGACCGGCGGGCTCGCGCTGGGCGTGGGCGTTTCTCATCGACATCGCGGTGTTTCTGTTCGTGTTTGCGGCTATTTATGGCATTTATGCGATTGGTCGATCATGGTTGGGGCCAGTGGCACCGCAGGCGCAAATTTCGCAGAGCCCGAGGGCGCTTCCGCTGTACGCGCTGTATTCGTTGGTGCGCATCAGCTTGGCGTACGGACTCAGCCTGATTTTTGCGCTGGGTTACGGCTACCTGGCGGCGAGTTCACGGCGCGCGGAAGTGATATTAGTGCCGCTGCTGGACATTCTTCAGTCGATTCCGGTTCTCAGCTTTTTGCCCGGCGTGATGCTGGCGATGGTGGCGCTGCTCCCGCACCGCCAGATTGGCGTGGAGCTGGGCTCAATTTTGCTGATCTTCACGGGCCAGGTGTGGAACATCGCGTTCAGCTTCTATTCGTCGCTGAAATCGGAGCCGCGGGAGCTCAAAGAAGCTGCGCAGATTTATCGATTTGGACGATGGCAACGGTTCGCGGAACTGGATTTGCCGTTTGCGACGATTGGGTTGGTGTGGAATTCGATGATGTCGGTGGCGGGCGGATGGTTTTTTCTGATGGCCTGCGAAATGTTCGTGCTGGGCGATCGCGACTTCCGGCTGCCGGGACTCGGTTCGTTTCTGCAGACCGCGGCGAGCAACGGCAATACCCGCGCGATTCTGTGGGGCTTGGGCGCGATGCTTGCGGTGATTGTGCTGCTGGACCAATTCGTGTGGCGACCGATCATCATTTGGGCGGACAAATTCAAATTTGAACAGGTGGAAAGCGCTAGCGTTACTCCGAATACTTTGTTAAGCCTGATCGGGCGGACATCGCTTGTGATTCGCGGGTACCGGCTGGTCTTCCGACCGATTATTAATTGGTTGACGTTGACGTTCGCTACCGGTGCGCGGCGGGCGGCGGCGAGGTTTCCTACGCCGAAGAGGCATAGTTCGCGGCCATGGCTGCTTGGACTTTTGGCGCCGACCGTGATGGTGGGACTGAGCTTCGCAGTTTTCCACGCGGTGCGCGAGCTATCCGAACTGCATCGAGCGGATTATCTTGTCTTATTGCGCAGCGCGGGGTTGACGTTTGTGCGCGTCAACGCGGCGCTGCTGATCGGCGCGCTGTGGACCGTGCCGGCGGGCGTAGCGATTGGCTCCAATGCGCGGCTGGCGCGCGTTGCGCAACCGCTCGCGCAACTGGCTGCGTCGATTCCGGCGACCGCGCTGTTCCCGGTGATTTTGCTGTTTTTCATCCGCATGCGCGGCGGGCTGGAACTGGCGGCAATGGCGCTGATGCTGCTCGGAACGCAGTGGTACATCTTATTCAATGTGATTGCGGGAGCGATGGCAATTCCCACTGATCTGAAGGAAGCCGCGCGGATTTTTGGCTTCACCGGGTGGGAGCGCTGGCGGCGATTGATTTTGCCGGCGATTTTTCCGTATTTGGTAACCGGGATGGTGACGGCATCAGGCGGGGCGTGGAACGCCAGCATCGTGGCGGAATATTTCCATTTTCAGGGGCGAATTGTTTCAACGCCGGGTCTCGGAAGCACGATCAGCCGGACGAGCGACTCCGGGCGATTTGATGTCCTGTTGGCGTCGACGCTGATCATGGCAGTCGTGGTGGTGCTGATCAATCGATTGGTGTGGAGACGCTTGTACCGGCTGGCGTCTTCGCGATTTAAGCTGGAGACGTAAGTCTCGGGATGTCTGTCGGTTTATTCGCGAATCCGGTCAACGCTGGGGGGCGCCGCGATCATTGCGATAGATCACGCCTTCTTTCATGACGAAGAACACCTTTTCGGTTTGACGGATATTTTCCGCGGGGTTGCCCGGGACGGCCACGATGTCGGCGAGTTTGCCCGTGTCCAGCGTGCCGAGTTTTTCCTGTAGTCCAAGAAGTTCGGCGTCGGCGAGGGCCGCGGAACGCAGCGCATCGATGGGCTTCATGCCGAGATCAACCATCAAATGAAATTCTTCGGCATTGCGGCCGTGCTGATAGACGGCAGCGTCGGTGCCGAAGCCGATCTTTACACCCTTAGCGACGGCGTGTTGAAACATCTGCGAGCGCGAGGCCAGCGCTGCACGTGTTTTCGCAACAATAGCGGGAGGCAAATACATGCCCTTGTCGATTTTTTCACCCAGGCTTTCGCCGGCGATAAGCGTCGGGACCAGATATGTGCCGCGCTGCTTCATCAAGTCGAGCGTTTCGTCTTGCACAAAGGAGCCATGCTCTATGGAATCAATTCCGGCGAGGACGGCGCGCTTGGCGCCTTCGTTGCCGTGCGCGTGCGCGGCAGTTTTTCGCCGCAGCGCGTGAGCCTCATCGACGATGGCGTTCAGCTCCTCCTGAGTGAGCTGCGGCGTGTCGACATCATCGGTGAGAGAAAGCACGCCGCCGGTTGCGCACACTTTAATAATGTCAGCGCCATACTTGTGATCGAGCCGCACGGCATAACGGGCTTGATCGGGTCCGTTAATCACACCGTCCAGGGGATCGCTCTCTCTTCCGAAAAGCCCTTGCCGGAAACCACCACTGTGGTCGCAATGCCCGCCGGTAGAGCCGAGGGCATGCACGGTGACGAGCATGCGGGGCCCTGGCACGACACCGTCACGTATAGCGTTGCGCAAGCCGACATCGAGATAGTCGTGGGAGCCGACATCTCGCACGGTTGTGAATCCCGCCATGAGGGTTACGCGCGCATTCGCGCTTGCGTCGAGCGCCTGTTCGGCCACGGTCTTCTGCAGGCCGTCGATCGTGTTCTGCTTCCAATCGTCTGAATACATCGAGGTGAGGTGCGTGTGGGCGTCGATGAAACCGGGCAGGAGTGTGGCGTCTCCCAGATCGATGGTTTCGGCGCTTGCGGGAATTGCGGCCTTCGCGCCGACACCGGCGATTTTTCCGTCCGTGACGACGACCAAGCCGGGAGTCGCTAGCGCGTTACTCTTGCCGTCGAACATCCGCGCCGCTTTCAGAACATACGTCTTGCTAGTCTTGGGCGTTTGAGCGAGAACGAGCGAGCCCGGCGCTGCTAATAAACCGACAAGTAACCAGCCAGACCATCTGCGCATGATCTCTCCTCTTCGGGCAAAACCAGAACGCACGACAATAGCTCGCTCGCGGAAAAAGTCAAGGATTAGGTAGCGTGCATACGCAGTTTCTGAAAGCCGCAGAGTTTGGCATTTCCATCGTTTTCCACATAATTCCGAGGGGGAGTCCGTCCGTACTATTGACCCCCTTACTACCCGCCTCGACACTGAAGCGAGTATGGCCCGTTATTCCGGTTTCTTGGGGCGCAGGGTCGAGGTGCATTACCGCGCCGGCGACGTCCTATTGCCCGCATCGGGCATTTTTGTGGCCGATTCCGGGCGCTCCATTTTCCTGGAACAGAGCCTGGTGCAACGCGGGCAGCAAAGACACTTCCGCTGGGAAATTCCGTATCAATTTATCGTGCGACTGGAAGAAAAGACCGAGGACGAAACGGTTGGCGGCCCTGGCAAGGCTAGCGCGCCGGCGATGAAAATGGAGCCAACGAATCAGGTTTCTCGCAGCGCGGCCAGCGCCTCCGCTGGCACGCCCGCGCTGCTCCCACTGAGCAACCGGCCCAAGACCGCTTAGATTTTCTCGAATCGATCCCTCCTAAAATTCCCGGCGCTTGGCTGCGAATGAGTTCCAGCATTTTTGCTCGAACCTGTACAATCGACTCGGATCCCGGCTTCACGACATACTTACCTTAGGAGACCTCTCATGGAATCCGCTGCGAGTTCGAAAACGAGAGTCGGCTTGATTGGGCTTGGTTTGATGGGCCAGCCGATGGCCATGAATTTATTGAAGGCCGGGTTTCCCCTGACGGTCTGGAATCGCACGGCTTCACGCGCGAATGAACTGGTGGCGCTCGGAGGAACGCTGGCGTCCTCGCCAATGGAAGTCGCCGCAGCTTCGGATGTCCTGATCACCATTGTTAGCGACCCGCCGGCATTGGAAAGCGTGCTTTGGGGAACGGACGGCAAAGATTCCGGCGCGCTGGCCGGCCTAAAGCAGGGCAGCATATACGTTGACTCCAGCACGGTGTCGCCCGCGCTGGAGAGAAAAATAGCTTCAGCCTGCGCGGAACGGAAGGTGCGCTTTCTCGATGCGCCGGTTACGGGCGGCGACTGGGGAGCGAAGAAAGGCGAACTGGTTTTCATGGTCGGTGGAGAGGCCGAGACCTTGAAGGCGGTCGAGCCCATTCTCGGCGTTCTGGGGAAGCGCTGGTTTCATCTCGGCCCCAACGGCGCCGGACAAACGATCAAGCTGGCGATGAACTTGATTCTCGCGCTGCAGGTGGATGCGTTGGCCGAAGCTTTGGCGCTGGTCACCGGCGCCGGGCTGAAAGGCGAAGGCCTGGTGGAGGTGATGCAATCGAGCATGGCGCGCTCCGGAGTTCTGGACATTAAAGCTCCGAACCTGTTGAGCGGAGAGTACAAACCCAGCTTTCCGCTGCGGTTGATGCATAAGGATTTGGGCTTGGCGCTCGACCTGGCCAATCAAATCGGAGTGGCGCTGCCTGCAACGGCCGCGGCGCGCGAAACCTACAGTTACGTGAAAGGCAGTGCGAAGGAAGATTTGGATTACTCCGCGGTGATGAAATTCTGGCGGCGCTAGCCTGAGGGTTTTTCTTGCAGGGCCGGAAACTTTTGTCCCAGCAGGCTGACGGCAGACTCATAAAGCTTCGCGCGCAATTGATAGCGTTCGTTGGCGCGCGTGATGTAGCGCACCGAGATTTCGATCCCTCCAATCACGGGCTTTATATTGATCGCGGGCGCCGCGGTTTGCGAACTCATCTCTCGCGACGTCACCGTGCCTTTCCATTCCTTTTCCGCTTGTAGCGCGCCTTCGGAAGTTGCTTCGACCACTTTCTTCTGAATAGCATCGACGATTGGATATGGATCCTGTCCAGCCGGCACGACAATCTGCAGCTCATCCCAGAGCCACTGTCCCGATGTTGAAAAATTAAAGTAGTGGCCTTCGATGGCGAAGCTGTTCGTGAAGGTCACACGTCGTCCGGTGGGATGGCTGGAATCGGTCCAATTGCCGGTTTCCAGCAGGACGGTATGAAACATCCCGAGTTCGACTACTTCACCCGTCACACCATTGATTTCCACCCAATCGCCCAGGCGAATTCCATTCTTGCCCATCAACACGAACCAGCCGAGAAAGCCCACAATGAAATCCTTGAGCGCGACAGTGAGGCCCGCGCCCGCCAAACCGAGAAATGTGCCGAGTTGACTCGGAGGCCCGAAGATGACCAGCAAGATGAACAGCACCGCAAAGACTTGCAGCGAAACGCGAGTAACCGTGCGCAAAGTCTCCACCTGACGCCGGTCCAGCGAGGTTTTTCCCAGCAAATTCTCGAGCCATCCATCAAAGAACAGCCCGACTAACAAAAGTCCCAGAATAATGGCCACGCCGATCATGCCACGGTGCAAAACGGCTCGCTGCTTTGCAGCTACAATTGAAATCCAATTGCCATAGACATCAGCAAGCTGTCTCTCATCCGCGATGCGCTTGTCGAGGATGGTGAGTGCCTTCTGATCGCCGGCGCGTCGCTTGGTGCTTTTTATGATCGCCGCAGATTCTTCCCGGCTGCTGCTGGCTTGCACCTGCGCGGGCGGAGAGCTTTGGCTGAATTGCTGCGTTTTGCCGTTGAGCTGCTTTTCAAGCGCGTCGTGCTGTAAGGAGAGCGAAGCTGCCGCGCTTTCCGCGTCATGCTTGGCGCGCCATAGCTGGAGTTGCTTTTGATGCAACGCCATCCATCGTTGCAAACGATTAATCAGGCCGCCGGTTTCCGCGGGCTCGCTGACATTGACTTGCGTGGTGTCCGAGGAATGCGACGCAGTTTCGTGCTGCTCAACCATGGTCTGGATACGGCCCTGCGGATCGCCTCCCGCACGTATCAGGTCTTGCTTTGCGTCGTCGACTTCGTCCTGAGCCAACTCTAACTGGGCCTTGGCTAAGTCGAGCTGGTCATCCAAAGCGTCTTTCTTCGAGCCGCTGGCTTTTGCTTCTGCAGCCGTGAGCGCGTCGACGCTCTTTTTGGCGGAGTCCACAGCGTCCTCGGCCTTTTGCGAGCGCGCCTGAATGGCTTTGGCTTCTGCGCTTAAAACTGGCGGGTGCTCCTGCGCATTGTACACAGCAGCGGCAAACGCGAGGTCCATCTCATGATCGCCAAGTGCCAAGGCTTGCTTGGCAAAAGGCTCTTCTTCAGCGCTGGTCGCCATCTTGGCAAACTGCTGTGCGGTTTGCAGCGGCCTCTGGTCGACAAGTTCCGGCTGGGCGGAGTTTGCGCCTTTCGTCGCGCTTTGCGAGACAAGAGTTGGCGCGGCCGTGCGAGTGCGAACCAGGATGTATATTGTGCCGCCGATTAGAAGCAGCAGAATGATGGCAGCTGAGCGTTGCTTTGATCGCATAAGCTCCCAATTCTAACCTGTACCGCCCTTTACCGCGAGATATGGCGGCCATTACCAGTTTCCGTAGTGCGGGAGATTAGGCCTTCTTTCGGCACATGGACGAGAGCGAGCCCCTTTCCCAGATGCCCTCAGTGTTACTCTGCGGAATAGAGAGCCATGGGCAAGGTTCGCTTTCCCAATTCGATATTCGTCTTGCTCGTCGTATTCGGAGCTGGACAGTTCTTCTATTACGCGCCGCGCATTCCGGAGGTTCTCGGCTCGCACTTTGCGCGGGGCGGGTTTGTCAACGGCTGGCAAACCAAGGCGGCGTTTTTTCCACGGAATTGGCGATGATCGTACTCGCGACCGTCGTTTCCTTTGGCATTCCGCGCATCATCGCGGCTGTCCCGGTTTCGCTGATCAATCTACCTCACAAGGAATACTGGCTGGCCTCTGAGCGGCGGGAAGACACGCTGGCCTACATCCGAGTGTGGTCCGCGTGGTTTGGCTGCGGGCTATTAGCTTTCTTGCTTTTCGTGATGGAGCTGGCCTTCCGAGCGAACTTGCGTACCCCTCCGCAATTCAACAACGCCGCTTTCGTTCCCGCCCTTCTTGCGTTTGTCGTCTTCGACACTACGCTACTCCTCCGCCTCATCCTCTACTTCTCGCGAACTCCCGATCGTTGAAGCCCTGCCGGCCAAAATTTGCCGGGAAAGAAAAACGCCTCCAAAATCGGAGGCGTTAGTGCTAGTTCCGAACGAGGTTCGGCCTAGAGGTAATCGCGCGACGGGCCTTCCAGGAACGCGCGCAGTTTGCGCGAGCGCGACGGATGGCGCAGCTTGCGCAGCGCTTTGGCTTCGATCTGGCGGATGCGCTCGCGCGTGACCGCGAAGGACTGGCCGACTTCCTCGAGCGTGTGCTCGCTGCCGTCGTCCAGACCGAAGCGCATCTTGATCACTTTTTCTTCTCGCGGCGTCAGCGTCTTCAACACGGAAGACGTCTGCTCCTTCAAATTCAGGTTAATCACCGCGTCGGAGGGCGATACCACGGCCTTGTCTTCGATGAAGTCGCCAAGATGCGAATCTTCCTCTTCACCGATGGGCGTTTCCAGGGAAATCGGCTCTTGCGCGATTTTCAAAATCTTGCGCACCTTGGACACCGGAATGTCCATACGCTTGGCGATTTCTTCGCTGGTAGGCTCGCGCCCGAGTTCCTGCACGAGCTGTCGGCTAGTACGCACCAGCTTGTTGATCGTCTCGATCATGTGAACCGGGATGCGGATGGTGCGCGCCTGGTCGGCAATTGCGCGTGTGATGGCCTGACGAATCCACCAAGTGGCGTAGGTCGAAAATTTGTAGCCGCGGCGCCACTCGAATTTGTCGACGGCCTTCATCAAACCGATGTTGCCTTCCTGAATCAAATCCAGGAATTGCAAGCCGCGGTTGGTATATTTCTTGGCGATGGAAACAACCAAGCGCAGGTTCGCCTCGATCAATTCCTTCTTAGCCTGCTCGGCTTCCGCCTCCCCGCGATGAATGATCGTCAGGGTGCGCTTCAGTTCCGTGAGACCGACTTCGCTAGCCTCTTCGATATCTTTCAGTTCAGTGCGCCTGGTGCGCAGCTCTTTGCGCGCTTCCGCGGCCACGTCGCCTTTGGACGCATCGACGCGGCGTTCCAGGCGGCCTGCCTCACGCTCCAGCGATTGCAGGCGCTCCACCGTGCCGCGCATCTTGTCAATTAGGCGTTTTTTCTCGAAAGGGTTGAAATCGATATCGCGAACCGCGAGGGAAATCTCCACACGAGTCCGGGCCACATCCCATTTCGCACGGATGTACGACCGCTTCTTGGCTTTCGGCGTTTTCTCCAGCCGGATCGCCTGCTTCAACCCGTTGTCATACAGCTTGGCGATTTTCTCGATGTGCTTGAGCGTCTGCTTGGTCTTGTTCGCGATCTTTTCTTCGGTGAGCTCTTCGTCGTCGAACTGTACGATCTCTTTGATAGACCGCACGCCTTTGCGCAAATCGTCGCCGACTGCGATGAGTTCCTTAATCACGATCGGCGAACGCGTGATCGCTTTCATGACCACGAGCTGCCCGCGCTCGATACGCTTGGCAATGGTCACTTCGCCTTCGCGCGTGAGCAGCGGAACCGTGCCCATCTCGCGCAGGTACATGCGTACCGGGTCGTTAGTCTTTTCCAACGAGCCGGGAGTTAAATCCAGATCGCTCTCGCCCTCGTGCGCGTCTTCCTTCACTACAACTTCGTGGTCGCCGCTTTCTCCGGACACCTCGACCGCGCGCGCGGCCTTCGCCGACGCTGCATCCTCGTAAATCTCGATGCCATTGCGCTCAAATGTCGTGAGAAGGTCGTCGATCTCTTCCGAGGAATGCACTTCGGCCGGAAGCGAATCGTTTACTTCGTCATAGAGCAGGTAACCGCGCTCTTTGCCGACGGCAATGAGCTGGCGTACCGCATCGTATTTCTCTTCAAGACCTACTACCGCCACAATCCCTCCCCAATCTCACCGCAAATCCGCCGCTTTGGGCGCTATTCGGATCAAGTTTATTAGATTCGCTGACACACAAACGGACTCGCTCGCCGGCGCGATCTTGGCGTACTTCCCCGGAAGATCGCTCAGCTCATTGGCCGCCCCTGCGGTCCCCAAGAACGCTATTTGAAGCTTATGCACCCGTAATTGCCGCTCGCCCGTGCGTCGCCCGCGTCTTGCGCTTGGTGCTACCCCTGCCGCTAATCCTCTACATTAGATGCACTTAGCGGCAAAACCGTCACTCGCGAAACCCTAGTACGCTACACGTTCAAGTCTCTTGGCGTCAATGATTTAATTCATGAAATGTTGTGAAAAAATACCGGTATTTTCTTTACGCCTCTATCGAGCAGCCGCCAGCCGCCGCATCAGTTCCTGTTTTCTTTGCAGCAAATCGCGCATTTCCGGAGCTGCGGGATTGGCTTCGATGCTCCGCTGCACGTCGGCAAGCAGCTTTTCGGCTTGTCGGTTCCGCAATGCATCCACGCAACTCTGTGCTTCCTCCCAGGTCAGCTCGCTGGTTTCCTCGAACAGGATCTCGTAGAGCAGCCGGCGGTCCCGCTCCTCGAGCGCGGCGGCGACTTCGGTCGCCTGCACCACCTGGCCGGAAAGGCTGGCGGCAATCAGCGCCACAAATATTTTTTCCGTTTCCAGTCCAAGGTAGAGCTGACCCTGCTGAAGCTGCTGGGCCAGCTCGCTGCGAAAACCTTCGCCTTCCGACAGCATGCGAATCAAGCGCCGTTCAACGGGTTTTGCAGCGTGCCCAACCAATTCTGGCTTCGTCTTAACCTCGCCGCGTCGCTCGGCAGCGGCCTTGCTCACCGCAGCGCGAAGTACCGGTTCGTCGAGCCGGAGCTGCTGCGCGATGCGTGTGGCCCATTCCGACCGCAAGATGCGATTCGGAATCTTTTGCACGTACGGCAGCAGGAAATTGACCGCGCGCAGCTTGCCTTCCGCGGTGCTCATGTCCATCTGCCGTGCCCGGGCGATCAGGTAGTCGACATACGGTGGCGACTCCTTCAGCAGTTTCATGTACGCGTCTGCGCCCTGCTCGCGAATGAATTTGTCGGGATCAGCCTTTCCGGGCAGCGCCAAAACGCGTACTTCGAAGTCTTGCTCCAGCAGAATGGCAATGG
>Ga0307475_10002241_pt1 | contig 11663 bp, 12 predicted proteins | sample atmos_gasesECM1C_FD_203317 | JGI IMG/M metagenome (GOLD analysis project Ga0307475, IMG submission 203317) | Hardwood forest soil microbial communities from Morgan-Monroe State Forest, Indiana, United States - atmos_gasesECM1C_515 | ecosystem: Environmental > Terrestrial > Soil > Temperate...
GCAGGCCTCGGGCGTTGGGGTGCTCGTGGTGCCGAGCCCAGGAATGGCGGAGGAAAACAAGTAAACCACACGTCATTTGACGTGGATTCCTTACTATAATGTAAGGAATAGCTATTGAGGAAAGGATCATCCGTGGCAGCCGCAACGATTACCTCCAAAGGGCAAGTGACTATTCCAGTACAGGTCCGCACCGCGCTCGGGGTGGACGCTGGAGATCGCATCGAATTCGTGGAAGTGGAAAAGGGGCAGTTCGCCATCGTCCCTGCTACTGGCTCGGTACGAGAACTGAAGGGACTGTTTCGGGGCAGGCGAAGTAAACCCGTGTCGCTTGAAGAGATGGATCGTGCGATCGCGAGGGGCGCAGCGCGTTCCCGATGATCGGTCTCGATACGAATGTTCTGGTCCGCTATATAGCGCAGGACCATCCGGCGCAAAGCGCAGCGGCGGTGAAAGTTATGGATTCACTGTCTTCAGATTTGCCTGGGTTTCTGTCGCTAGTCGTCATCGCCGAAGTACTTTGGGTTTTGCAGTTCTCCTACCGCTTCAAAAGGGACGAAATCGAGCACGTCGTTGAGAGGCTATTGCGGAGCAAAGAGCTGGTCGTTGAACGCGCGGAGATTGTGTCCCAGGCATTGCGCAAGTTCCGTACCAGCCGTGCTAATTTCGCCGACTGTTTGATCGAGCGCTGCAGTCACGCGGCAGAATGCCAGTACGTTCTCACCTTTGGCAAAGATGCCGCGGCGATGGGAATGCGATTGTTGGCAAGTTAAGAATCCACAGCACTCAAGGGACGCGCGCTAGCTTCCCACCTTGAACCACCGCTCCACCACATTCATCTCCGTCGTCTTCTTGTAATTCGGCAGGCTCTCCACAAACACGCGTCCGTACTGCTTTTTAAGAATGCGGTTATCGAGCAGGCATAGCAGGCCACGATCGTGCAGCGAGCGGATCAGCCGGCCGAAACCCTGCTTCAACGTGATGACCGCAGCGGGCACCTGGTACTGAAAGAATGCGTTGCCACCGTCCGCATCAATCGCCTTCACTCGGGCCGCTACAACCGGATCGCTCGGAACGGCGAACGGCAGGCGGTCAATAATAACGCAACTGAGTTGTTCGCCTTGCACGTCCACTCCCTGCCAGAATGATGAAGTTGCAAACAGTACGACATTTGGCGTCAAGCGAAACTCATCGAGTAGTGCGCTTTTCGGCGCATCGCCTTGCTTTAACAGAGGGAATTCCAGCTCGCCCAGCAGTCGCTGATAAATCTCATTCATCTGCGCGTAGCTTGTGAATAGCACGAAAGCGCGCCCGCGCGTAATTTCAAGCAACTTGCGGATGCGCTCCGACGCCTTGGCAGCAAACTGCGGCGTCCTCGGATCGGGCAGATCAGGGGGAACGTAGAACAGTGCCTGGCTCTCGTAGTTGAAATGAGAAGGCAGCACGGATTCGCGGGCATGTTCTATCCCCAACCTTTGGCGGATGTATTCAAAGCCGCCACCAACGGCTAGGGTCGCGGAAGTCAGCACGGCGCAATCGAGCTTCGACCACAGGCATTCACGTAGGATGGGTCCGACATCGATCGGCGTCGCCTGTAAGAAAACATTTTGCCTCCCAACTTCACCACCGGATGCTAGATCACTTTTCTTAGTTTTCTCTGTGACTCTGTGTCTCTGTGGTAAGTTCGTTCTACCGCGCCCGGCGCGGTGCTCAATCCAGAACACAGTGTTCCGGTCGTCCGATTCCATCGCGAAGCCGAGTTGCACCTGAATTTCTTGAGCCCGGCGTACGAAGTTAAAGATTTCTTCCGGCTTCTGCGGCAGATTCTCGAGTTCACCCGCGAGCCGCGTTAGCGACTGGTTGAATGCTAGAAATTCGTCGCCATTCTCCTCCAGAAATTCGCGGCGTGTCTCAAATGCAAAGCGCCCCTCGCCCGGCGGCAGCAGCGAGAAGAAAAACTGGCAGCGCTCTCGCAAGCTGCCCAGCGCGCCAGACAACGACGCAGAAAGCATGCGGTGATGTTGCAGCGATGACTCGACGTCGCGCGCGAGTTCCTCGACCCGCAGGTTGCTGACCGAAATGCCGAAGTAGTTTCCGGCGATGTCCTCCAGTTCGTGCGCCTCATCGAAGACAACCGCGCCCACCTCTGGCAGGATTCCCGCATCCGGTGCTCCGCCCGCAGCCTGCTTGATAGCAAGATCGGCGAAAAACAAATGATGGTTGACGATGATGATGTCACTCTCCATCGCGCGCCGATGCATTTCGGTGATGAAGCACCGTTCCCATTGGCTGCACTTCTGACCGATGCAAGCGTCCGAGCGCGCGTCGAGCTTGTGCCACAGCATGCTTGCTTCCGGAAGCTCGGCGAGTTCGGCCCGATCGCCCGTCTGCGTCGTCTTCTCCCAGGCGGCGATCGCACTGTATTGCTCGATTTCTTGCAGCCCGTTCAGCACCGGTTGGTCTGTAAGGTCGTACAGCTTCTTGCGGCACAGGTAATTGTTGCGGCCTTTCATGTAGCAGACAGATAGCTTGCGCTCAGTGCCACCGAACAGCGCTTGTTCAAGAAAGGGGATGTCCTTGTTGAAAAGTTGTTCCTGTAGATTCTTCGTGCCAGTCGAGATAATGACGCGCTTGCCCGAACGAATTACTGGCAACAGATAGGCCAGTGTCTTGCCCGTACCCGTCCCCGCTTCCACGATCAGGTGACGATTTTCTTCCAGAGCCTGCTCGACTGCCTGCGCCATCTGCAATTGTCCCCGCCGGAACTCATACGCGGGATGCGTGCCAGAAAGCACTCCGCCGGGTGCGAAAAATTGATAGAGAGAGGCATCTTTGCCAGCGGGCGCGGCAGGGCTCGGTGTTGCGGGAGACGCGGGCTGAGAACTGAGAGCCACAGGAGTCTCTATAATACGAGTTCCGGGGATATGCATCGGCACTGCTTGTGCAAACACCGCCGGGTGTTCGAGCCAGCCCGAAAGCCGAGGCGGCTGTCGCTACTTGATTCGCTTTGACTCGACCTACCTACAACTCGACTAGCAGTCTGGCCGCAACTGAGAGCGGCGTGCCTACGCTTGCTATTGTTGGACGCCCGAACGTAGGTAAGTCAACATTGTTCAACCGTATCGTAGGCTCGCGCCGCGCTATTGTTGGCGATGAGCCGGGCATCACCCGTGATCGCCTATACGGAGAGGCCGAGTGGCGCGGACGCCGATTGCGCGTTGTCGACACCGGCGGCATCATTCCGGAAGATAGGGATTTCATCCCGTCAGCGATTTTCCGCCAGGCCCGGGTTGCCTTCGATGAAGCCGCCGCTATCATCATAGTCGTTGACGGCCGAACTGAGCTTACTGCGGCCGATCTCGAACTCGTCCACCTTCTGCGAAAAACGGATCGGCCCCTCTTTCTTGCCGTCAATAAAATGGACACCGCCAAACAGGAATCTCTGCCCGATGGATTTCACCGGTTGGGAATTCGAAAGATGTTTCCGGTATCGGCTGAGCATGGGCGGGGTGTGGATGATCTACTGGACGCGATCCTTGAGATCGTGCCAGAGTCAAAAGACCAAACCACAGAGGGCACGGAGGAAGCAACAGAATCTGACCTCCGTGATGGCGAAGACGCGACAGTTTCAGAAGCCGCCGCTGCTCATGAAACAAAAATCGCAATCATCGGCCACCCAAACGTGGGCAAGTCTACGCTGCTAAATGCGCTGACGTCTTCCGACCGCGCCATCGTATCTCCAATTCCCGGCACTACCCGCGATGCAGTGGACGAAATTGTCGAGCGCAACGGCCGCCAGTTTCGCTTCATCGACACTGCCGGCATTCGGCGCAAGGGCAAGACTTACCTGATGGCAGAAAAACTTTCGGTCGTCATGGCACGCAAACATCTCGAAGGCGCCGATATTGCCTTGCTCGTCATCGACGCGACTGAGGGGGTGAACCAGCTCGATGCCGCCATCGCCGGCTACGCCCATGAGAGCGGCCGCTCCGTAATAATCGTCGTCAACAAATGGGACTTGGTGGCTGGCGGCGAACCGCAGACCGGACGGCCAACCAAGGCCACACGCATGCGGGAGAGCAATCGCCCCGGAGATCGCGACACCTACGCAGAACGCCTGCGCGATGCGCTTAAGTTTCTGAATTATGCTCCGGTGGTTTTCGTCTCAGCCAATACTGGCACCGGTGTCGAGAAAATCTTCCCACTCATCGAGGAAGTTGCTAAAGAACGCCGCAAACGCGTCACTACCTCGCAGATGAATCGCTTCATCGAACGTGTGGATTTCGAGCGCGCCTCCGTCCCGATGCGCCAGCGCGTGAAGATTCTCTACATGACGCAGGCCTCGGTCGCCCCGCCCACATTCGTTCTCTTCACCAACCGCGCCGTAAAGCTGCACTTTTCCTACCAGCGTTTCCTGGAAAACCAGATTCGCCACGCCTTCGGCTTTTTGGGTACGCCGATCTGGATCAAGAACAGAGCCAGAAATTAGCAGCAAGCGAGCCCAGGCAGGGACAGCCGCCTCGGCTGTCCAGCCGGGCGTAGCCCGGCCTGGTCTCCGCGTCCTCCTGGGCCCCGGCTCAAAGGCACCGACGTAACTTTGCGTTTTTCTTTGACTTTCAGCAAGAGAGTTCGGATCCGGCGCGCGAACTTCATCTACGCGCACGGGAGAAAAAGGAGCATAATCCCCCTAAGAGAGCTTGCTGGAGATCGCATGAGATCTGCATTCCACAAGCCGCGCCTCTTCTTTGTACTTCTGCTCTGCATCGTGGGGGCCGTGCCGGCTGCTTCCCAGCAGACTCCGTTGAAGCTGCAAATTCCAGACAAATTCAAGTGGGATCTCCAGACGGCTGCCCGCCTCCGGCCGCAGCTGCTATCCCAGAGCGCACCGTTGCCGGGACGCTATGCCATCGGGCGCATGGTTTTACAGAAGCTCACTAAAGAACTGCACCTGCCAGCAGACGCGATGTTCTCCTGGGAATTGCGCATGGTGCACGATGGCCAGCTAAACGCTTATTCCTCCCCGGAGGGCACGATCTACATAGAGGGCGGTCTCGCTGAACTCGCTTCCGAAAGCGCTGGACTGTGGGCGGCGATTCTTTCTCATGAGATTGCTCATATAGTCCATCGCGACTGGGCGCGCCGCTACCTTTATCGCCAGTCCTTGCGGAACGGAGGTGGCGGGACGACCCCGGACGACTCCGATCTCCGCGAGAGCACATGGATTGAATCGGAAAGAGCCTCAGAAAACCTCGCCCGCTTTTGCCGTCAACAGGAGATCGAGGCCGACAGCGATAGTGTGATGCTGATGGCGCGCGCTGGCTATCACCCTGACTTCGTTCCTGCACTCCATCATTTGCTGCGCGTTCACACCCGCAGCGCTGCCACTGCTTCGATTTACGCCATGCACCCGGGCTGGAACAGCCGGGATCACGACTTGAAGCGTGCTTACGTAACAGCCAGCATCGACTTTGACCGCCGCTGGCCCGACTGGTATGCCTCGCCAGGCGGCAACCCTCCCGTCCTTGTTTTCGCCGAAGAGCCTAGTGTAAGAAAAAGCGCGGATGGCGAGTGGGAGATTCAGGTTCCCGTGCATTGCGAGCATCTGGTGGGCGCTGTCGAAGCCGTTTTGCTCGCACATTCAAATCGTGATGCCGATCGATCAACCACTTCGCAACTTCCAGTCTCCAAACAGATAGTTCGGCAACTTTCCGGCTGTACCTCGCCCAAAACCATTATCACCTTCACCTTGCCCGCAGTCCCAAGCCTGATGAGCGAACCGTGGAGCGACGTTTACGTTCTCGACGATCGAGGGTCCGTTCTTTCGCGCACCGAGCTACCGAGATTCCGTCGCTAGATGAAAACTTAGATAAAATCCGGCAATTCTCGAGGGGCGCGCTATTCTCCCGCAAACTCCCGTCCCTGCGTCAACAGTCCCACCCTCTGCACGCCGGCGTGACGCGCCACGTCAATCACCTCCGCTACATACTGAAAATCCACGTCGGAATCTCCGCGCACGAACACCACCTTCTCCGCTCGCGTCAAGTAAATCTGCGCTAGCCGTGTCTCCAGGCCTTCCCACTTCACAGCTTCCTGATTGATCTTCACTGTCGGCGGCTGATCTTTCGTGGTCCACACCACCTGGATCACGATTGTGCGCGATTGCTTCTCCTCTGGTGTCTGCCTCGTTTGTGGTTGAGGAATCTGCGCTCTTTCTCCTTTGTCCTGTTCCATCGCAACCACCACCATGAAAACGACAATCAGTGTCAGCAGCACATCAATCAGCGGCGTGACATTGATCTGCGGACCGGACGGACCACCGCCTGCCCCATTTGCTGACATGGAGAACGACATAGAAATTGCTCCTCTCGGGCACGCGCGTGTCTGAAAGATTCGACACCCTGTGCGCGTGGGATGTTCCCTCCAGTCATTACTTTCAAACGACGACTTTCAAAGAACGAGCTACTGCTCACCAATCAAACTGAATCACAAGATAAAATGGTTGAGCCGATGCCCGACACAACCGAAACACACGGGTCCATAGTCGTGACGGGTGGAAGTCGAGGCATAGGCGCAGCCGTGGCCCGGCTCGCGGGCACTCGTGGTTATCCAGTTGTAGTAAATTTCGTCAAGGATGAGGCTGCGGCAGCGGCTGTCGTTCGCGACATCGTTTCTGCTGGAGGCCACGCTGTCGCCGTCCAATGCGACGTGGGCCGCGAGGCCGAGATCCTCCACCTTTTCGAGTCTGCTGAACGTGCATTCGGCCGAATTGAAGGTCTAGTGAACAATGCCGCCGTCACAGGCGGCTTTGCCCGGGTTAGAGATCTCAAGGCAACCGCCCTGGCAGAAGTGTTAGCCGTAAACATCGCCGGCGCCATACTTTGTGCACGCGAAGCTGTCCGGCGCATGTCAACCAGCAACGGCGGAACGGGCGGATCGATCGTAAATATCTCTTCGATTGCGGCTCGCACCGGCACCGCCGGTGAATGGGTACACTACGCGGCATCGAAGGGCGCGATCAATAGCTTCACTGTTGGGTTGGCGCGTGAGGTGGCAACGGAAGGAATTCGCGTAAACGCTGTAGCGCCAGGGCTGATCGAAACCGGACTTCACGCAGCTAACGGCGCTCCCGATCGCCTCGACCGTCTATCGCCGTCGATTCCGCTTCAACGCCCCGGCACACCGGTCGAAGTGGCTGAAGGCGTTCTCTGGCTGCTTTCACCGGCCGCTTCGTACGTCACCGGATCGATCCTCGAGATTGGCGGAGGCCGATGACGGCGTTATTCCAGAATTTCAGAAAACTGGCATGTATCCTCGCTGCCATTTCGGCCTTCGGTGCACTCGGATTCCCGTCCGCTCATGCGCAAGACAATTACGAGATCCAGGTCTACAGCTACGACACCGTGGCTCCGCGCTCCACCATGGTCGAAATCCATTCCAACTTCACCGCCGAAGGTAGCAAGACGGTGCAAGACGGCGTCCTGCCCTCAAATCACGCAGAGCACGAGACGCTGGAAATCACGCAAGGCATCAACGATTGGTCGGAAGTCGGCTTTTACGTCTTCACCAGCATTCAGTCCGACGGCGGCTGGCAATGGGTTGGCGATCACATCCGCCCGCGCTTCCGCATTCCCGAATCGTGGCACTGGCCTGTCGGCCTCAGCATGTCGAACGAAATTGGCTACCAGCGTCGCGCTTTTTCTTCCGACACATGGACGTGGGAAATCCGCCCCATCATCGACAAGAAAATCGGCCCGTGGTATTTGAGCTTCAATCCCACATTGGATCGCTCTTTGCACGGCCAGAGTGTAAATCAGGGAGTCACGTTTTCTCCCAACGTTAAAGTCAGCTACGATTTCACGAAGAAAATAGCAGGTGGTTTGGAGTACTACGCTTCGTACGGTTCATTGACGGGTTTCGATGCTCTCAAGGATCAGCAACAACAGTTCTTCCCTTCTATTGATGTCGACTTCGGTCCGCAGTGGGAGTTCAACTTCGGAGTCGGTGTCGGGGCGACTCGTTCTACCGACCATCTCATCATCAAATGCATTATTGGCCGTCGCTTCTCGTGGCCGCGCGGGCGCGACGCCAAACTGAAGTCTCCGGGGAAGTGACTCCTGCCGAGCGCCCACAACTCTCACCGGCTGTAAGAAAGGCATTGGCAAAACGAGGGCGCGGTCACCGAAGGCTGGAGAGAACACCAATCGCGGGACTTCCACTCTCAAGTTGCTGTTTCTAGACCAGTTCTCGCACTTTAGTGGGCGATAGAATCACTCTCGACCAATCAATGCTTTGCGGCTACAATACTCCGAGCGTCATCTAATGTTTTGAACGACGACGATGCGAACAGGCTCTATCCGGCCGAGCCGGAGGGGCACTGGAGGACAAATGAGTCTCACCCCGATTGGCGGGCGTCTTCACGACGATCCTCGCCTAAAGGTCACAACAGCTTCCCTGCGGGAACTAAAACTCCGACACCAACCCATTACCTGCCTCACTGCCTACGACTACTCTGTCGCGCGCCTTGTGGACGAGACGGGAGTGGACATGGTGCTTGTAGGCGATTCTCTCGCCCAAACCATGCTTGGCTACGAGAATACGCTCTCGGTCACCATGGACGAGATGCTGCACCATGTGCGGGCTGTCCGGCGCGGAGTAAAAAAAGCGCTGCTGCTGGCAGACATGCCGTTTGGGTCGTATCAAGTTGACCTCCATAGCGCTGTTAGCAACGCCGCGCGGTTCGTGAAAGAAGGTGGCGCAGAAGTGGTGAAGATCGAGGGCGGTGAGAAGCGCGCGGATTTGATTCGCCGGATCATTGACGCCGAGATTCCCGTGGCAGGACACATCGGCCTCACGCCACAGTCGGTCAATGTCATGGGTGGCTACAAAGTACAGGGGAAAGACCTCCGGACTATTGAGGGACTCATGCGCGACGCGGTGGCGCTCGATCGTGCAGGGGTGGCATGCCTATTTCTGGAAGGCATTCCCCGCGAGGTCGCAGCGATGGTTACAGCGGAGGTTGGCACTCCGACTATCGGGATCGGTGCCGGACCAGAGTGTGACGGGCAGGTGCTGGTTTTCCACGATATCCTCAACCTGACGTTTGGGACTCGCGCGAAGTTTGTACGGCGGTATGGCGATGCTGCGGCGCTGATCACAGACGCGGTACGAGCATTTCGCGCGGATGTCGTGTCCCGGCAATATCCGTCGGACACAGAGTCGTATCATCTGCCAAGAGAGACCAAGGCTGGCCTGGATACGGTGCTGGATCGAAAGCGAGCTATGCGGTCTTAGTGCGGTCTTAGTACGGAACTAGATCGCTGCTTTGTGCGTACATTTCCCTACAGCGCTGTGACCCGCCTGCGAGTCTTGCGTGACAGTCTAGGAGCGGACACATATTCGGCAGTGTTGGGAGTCGGCTTGTCGTGAACTGGGGACGATCACACCAGATAGTAGTGCTACGCCAATGTTGGGCAAGGAGGTAAACCATGCATCCCACTGCATTCTTCATTCCGATTTTCGGCTTCGGCTTCGTGATGTATTTTCTACCTTCGATTGTTGCTCTGGCTCGAAGCAAACGCGACATCGCTTCCATCGTGCTCCTGAACTTTTTTCTCGGTTGGACGATGATTGGGTGGGTCGTCGCTCTTGTATGGGCCCTCAAGTCGGACGTTGTTGTAATCACGCGTTAAGGATTTTTGCGATTCACGAGAGCCGCTCGCAGCGGTATCGTCCCAGGCGCACAATCTCATGAGCACTCGGTATCGTTCATTGTACTTCCGTGCGCTGTCTCTCCGTGCATGAGACTATTCACCACAGTTCAGGAAATGCGCGCGGCCTGTCGCCCGGGACGCCGCGACGGTAAGCGACTGGGATTCGTGCCTACCATGGGTGCGTTGCATGAAGGGCACCTGTCTCTTGTGCGCGCGGCCAAAGCTGCCTGTGGAGTGGTGGCAGCATCGATCTTCGTAAATCCAACGCAGTTTGGACCGAACGAAGACCTGGGGAAATATCCGCGAACCTTCGAGCGTGACCGGGAGTTGCTCGAGCGCGAAGGAGTGGATTTACTGTTCGCCCCTTCGGTCGAGGAGATGTATCCGCAGGGCGCGGTCACTTGGGTCATCGTTGAAGAGCTAAGCGATAAGCTGGATGGACGTTCGCGTCCGGGGCACTTTCGTGGAGTTACGACCGTGGTCGCAAAGTTATTGCACATTATCGAACCCGATACGGCCTTCTTCGGGCAAAAGGATGCAGCGCAAGTAGCGATCATCCGACGCATGGTTCTGGATTTGCGTTTGGCGACGGAGATCGTTGTTTGTCCGATTGTGCGTGAGCCGGACGGGTTGGCCATGAGTTCGCGCAATGGCTATCTCAACTCGCAGCAACGGAATCAGGCGCTGGTGCTGGGTCGGTCCCTAATGCGGGTAAAGCAGTTGTTCGACGGCGGCGAACGAAATTCCGCGCGGCTCATTGCTGTGGCTCGCGAACAATTTGTCGCGGAGAGTTCAGTGCGGCTGGATTACCTCGAAGTCGTGAATCCCGAGACACTCGACCCAGTGGAAAATGTTTCGGGCGGAGGGCTAGTGGCGGTGGCGGCGTTCGTAGGAACAACACGCCTAATCGACAATCTGCTGCTGCCAGCATCCAGATAAAGCTGCTTAATCGCTCTTCCGCTGACAGACCTGTCACTCGAACCGCTATACTCGAAAACCGATACTCGAAAACTTATGTCAAGGCCCGGCAATCGGTAGCCTGAGCCCGTCCGAGGTACATTCAATGGATTTCCCAAGCTTTGACCTCACTGGCAAAGTAGCACTGGTCACCGGCGCCGCCCGAGGCTTGGGTCGTGCTATCTCTCTGGCTCTGGCTCATGCCGGCGCTGACGTGGCGCTCGGGCTGCGCGATATACAAGCGGATGGAGGCTTGGCGGCAGAGATCCAAGCTATGGGCCGAAGACCACTGCCATTACAGATGGATATGAGGCAACTCGATCAAATATTCCAGACAGTCGCTGACACGACCCAGCACTTCGGACGGCTCGACATTCTGGTCAACAACGCAGGAGTTGCACCGGAGAATCCCGCAGAGAATGTCCGCGAGCAGGATTTCGATCTGACGCTTGCGGTTAATCTTAAAGGGACTTTCTTCGCGAGTCAGGCCGCAGGGCGAGTCATGATCGGGCAAAGAAGCGGCCGCATCATCAACATCGGTTCACAAGCTGGATTCGTCGCGCTGCCCACGGAATCGATTTACTGCATGACGAAGGCAGCGATTTCGCACCTCACCAAGTGCCTTGCCGTTGAGTGGGGAAAGTACAACATCACGGTGAATGCGGTTGCGCCCACATTTATCCGTACTCCGGGCACGGAGAGTTCCCTGGCAGATCCGGCGTTCCGCGCTGACGTCATCGAACGTATCGCCGCACTGCACCGCATTGGCGAGCCCATGGATGTGGCTGGCGCGGTTGTGTTTCTCGCCTCCAGCGCTGCGTCGCTAATCACCGGCGATACGATTCTCATCGACGGCGGGTGGACGTCCAGGTAGCCGGCCCTGGACACTCTTTTCAGGCTGGCTATTTCAGGCTGGAAGGAGACGGCGACGAATCGGCTTTGGCCTCGCCGTCGCTTGTCGTCACTGAGAGGCGGCTGCGGATCAGCGTTTCCACCTGT
>Ga0307475_10002242_pt1 | contig 11662 bp, 11 predicted proteins | sample atmos_gasesECM1C_FD_203317 | JGI IMG/M metagenome (GOLD analysis project Ga0307475, IMG submission 203317) | Hardwood forest soil microbial communities from Morgan-Monroe State Forest, Indiana, United States - atmos_gasesECM1C_515 | ecosystem: Environmental > Terrestrial > Soil > Temperate...
ATCGTGATCCTTGGAATAGTGCTTGTCGTGGCCGCGGCCTTCGTCTTCCTTTCCATTTTCCTGTTTATCCTGTTTGTCGTGACCTTTGCCTTTTCCCTGTCCGTGACCATCGGCTAAAGCCAGGGTGGCAGTGAGTGCGAAGCAGCTAACCGCGCTGATGAGAATCCATTTTGTGTTTTTCATTTTTTAATATGGCTCCGTTTTAGACTACGTAATTCGAGACTAGCGGAATGAAACGCGTGATAGTCTTGCCGCGAGGACGTGTTTGTCGTGATGCGTACTTGGCCTTCAGGGCAGGTAAGCGATTGCCTGGCGCGATACGTCGATGGGAAGTGCCAAGCGAGCTCCAGGGCACGCTGAATAGATTCAGTAATCCACACTTGGTAGGCTGGCCTACACAGGCAATAGCTAGACAGCGACTAACAGAAATGTTATACCGAAAATGGAGAGCGTCCCTCCATCCACTATGTGTATCAAAGTTCTGTTGGCAGATGACACCCCGGTAATGCGTAAAGCCATCCGCAGCTTGCTCGGCGAGGAACCAGAGATCGAACTGGTGGCCGAGGCCGAGAATTTTGCCCAGAGCCTGAGCATGACCCGCAAGTTTAAACCCCACGTGGTCATCCTGGATTTACATATGCCGGATAGCTCAAACCTCACGCCGATGAACGTCAGCGAGGGGCTGCGCGCTTATCGAGCTGCGGTGCTGGCCATTTCGGTGTGGAACGATGAGGACACGCGGGCTTTGGCGCAAAGTTATGGAGCGTCGGCGCTGCTAGATAAAATGCGCCTCGGTAAGGAACTGATACCCGCAGTTATGAAGTTGGGGTCAGGCAGTGGCCCTGGGCGTGAGGCACCGTCTAGATCGTTGTTCAACTAAGCTTGCATTGGCGCTGTTGCAGCTGGCGGGCGCGAGTGATAAAAGCGAAGTATGCTTGTACTGGGTGAAATGAAACCCAAAGGCTTGCCCCGCCCGATTCCAGCGGACGAGCTTCAGGTAATGTTGGGTCCCAATCAGGCGTTCTGTTCGTGGGATGCTTCGATGTCCAAGGTCAGCGAGGAAATGGCTCGCTGGCCATTTTTGTTTTCCGGGCACCAAGAGTACAAATTGCAAAAGCTCCATTCAGAGCGTCGAGCACGGTAACGCGTTACTTGCCAGGGGTTGTTTGGCGAGCAGTTTGCGCCTCCTCGCTTTCACTTCGTCCGCGAGTTTTTTCAGGCCTTCGCGACCTTCATATTCCTAGAATCTGCCCGCCTTGATATCTTCCAAGCCTTCACGGACGCGGCGGCGAATGCTGCGCAGTTGCTGCTCGGTGATCGAAATTTTCATTTGAGCCATGGTTACCTCGCCATTTTCAGTTTTGCGCGCGGATTCACAGAACAGGTGTTAAAATCTTGCGACTTGAGTTGCGGCACCAACGGGACAGCCCAAGTGGCCCCGATTTAAGACGAAGAGCGCACACTTTGAGAACGGCGGCACCCTCCCTTTAGTGATTAAACTGTTGGCATCCGCCTGACCGAACGGTTATTCGCCAAGACTTCACCGCATTTCGTATGAAACCGTTCTTGAGATTGGACACAATTTGCACGGTGAGGACCGCAAAATTGCATTCGATACTTGGGGCAAGCTGTTTGAGGCATACGTGAATCAGATTCTCGGAACGGCGGTTAATTCCGCCAAAGAAAAATATATCCCTTGTCCTGATTTCACAAAAAAGAGGCATCATCACGAGGCATTCGATGGAATTCTTCTAGCTGGCCGCGTGTGTGCAGTATTCGAATGTAAGGGCGGATTCCTTCCCAACAATGCCAAGTATGCAGAATCCCTTGATGAGTTTTTGAAGGGGCTCGAAAAGAAATTTGCGACAGATTCGGGTGCAGGACTGGAGCAACTTGTAAGAAAGATTTCTCAGGTTTTCGCCGCTCATAAGAACGAACAGCGGGAATTAGAAGGAATTGACCTTTCAAAAATCGATATCGTCGTGCCCGTGTTAGTGGTTCAAGACAATTTCGTGAGTTCCTTTTTAACAGTTCCGTGGCTCGCAAAATCGTTCAGGGACGCAATGAGGAAGAAGGCTCTCAATCGTAAGGTGGTATTCACGAGTTTGTTGGTCTTGCACGTGGAGGATGTCGAAAACCTTCACACCTATGTTAAGGCAGGAGATTTTTCTCTGGGTGAGTGCCTTTTCCAAGCTGGTAAGAAAGGTGATCCGGGGCCAGGACGACTTTTCGCATTTGCCGACCTGCTTCGCCTATTTCTGCAAGAGAAGAAAATTGATAGGGTTCCGACAAGTGATTTCGACAGGAAGTTTCACGAAGTGCTAGACAGATTATGCCTTCGCTTTTTCAATCAGAGATTTGAGCCCACCGAGCCTGTGTAAGTCGGTACAAGGGATCATTTCAAAGTTACGTGTACGGGATTCACAGAAAAGCGCCCACCCTTTGCAAAAACAGCAAAGGGTAGGCCACCCAGAGTCCTCTAGCCGCAATTCAACTGCGAACGCGGGGCATCCGGTGACTGCGTGAGCAACTCAGCCGGGCATGACTACCATTTCGTCTTTGGGTAGGGCGTCGAGGGTGGCGCGGTCTATGCCTAGATGGGCGATGACCAGTTCGGGCGGGGTGTGGGTGAGCCATTGGGACAGCGAGAGGTCCTGGTAGATGTTGCTCTTGAACATTTCGAGGAATTTGAGGTCGGTGGTGCCAGTGTTTTGGATGTAGTGGGGCAGGGTTTTCTGGATATAGCCGACGTCGCCGGGCTGGAAGTCCATGGTGCGGGCGCGGCCTCCGGTGGCGAAGACGGTCATGCGGCCTTTGCCGGCCATGAAGTACTGCCATTCGTCGGCGTTCTGGTGCCAGTGGAGTTCACGGATGCCGCCGGGATGGACGGTGACGATGGCGGCGGCCACGGTGGTGGAAATCTTAAATTTGGTGGAGTCGACGATGCGGACTTCGCCGCCTTTGGTGCGCTTGGTGACGGGCATTTTTGAGGTGCGGAAGCTGAAATCGATGGGCGAGAGGCCCAGGGTGCCTGCGGTGGCTTTGCGGTCGGCGTCGAGCGGGCCGGGGAGGGCGGCCTGGAAAATGAATTTTTCACGGCCGACTAGTTTTTTTAGCGACTGCGCGGTGATGCCGAAATTTTGCGCGAGGACATCCTTGGGAGTGTGGGCTATCCAGTCGGTGAGCAGGACGGTTTCGTATTCGGAGAAGTTGCCGTCGTCGAAGACCAGGAGGAATTCGGCGCCGTCGGGCTTGAGACCCTGGATGGAGTGGGGGATGCCGGTGGGGAAATACCAGAGGTCGCCTTCGCCGACGTCGTCGACGAAACTTTTGCCTTCGGAGTCGAGGCCGGTGATGCGCGCGTTGCCGTAAAGCATGATGGCCCACTCGCCCGCGGTGTGCCAGTGGAGTTCGCGGACGCCGCCAGCGGTGAGGCGCATGTCAACTCCGGCGATGGTTTTTGAAACGGGGAGCTCGCGGACGGTGACTTCACGGGACCAGCCGCCCTCCTGCATGCGTTTGTGGGCGATGCCGAAAGGGTATTTGAAGGCTTGGACGCCGCCTGCGTCGGTTGGCGGGGGAAGGAAGGAGTCGGGATTTTGCGCGTCGATCTCGGGATTGCCTGGGCCGGGAGCGCTGGAACTGCGGTCGTCCTTGGTGGGGTAGGGTTTGCGCTCATCGTTGGTGGGGTAGGGTTGTTTCTCTCCCTGGGCGGCGGCGTCGGAGGCCAGCATGCCTGCGGTGGCGATTGCTGCGGAGCCGGATTCTAGAAATTTGCGGCGGGAAAATAAGTCTTTGGTAGCGTCGCCGTTCATGGCGTCCCCTTTCAAAGCACGAATTTCTGTTATACGACGCTGTGAATTGCAAAGTCAAAAATGTTGGGGAGGCGAAGTTTTTGCGGACGGATTTGAAGTTTCGATGGACGAGAAAGGATGTGAGGGTGAGCCGCGATCGCGGGTTGAGATCGTGCGAGGTGAATTTTGGTCGGAGGTGAATTTGGTGGACGAGACCGGGGTCGAACCGGCGACCTCATCGTTGCGAACGATGCGCTCTCCCAGCTGAGCTACTCGCCCACGAGTAGTTAGAGGGATTTTAACACGGATGCTGGAGGTTGGAAATTTGAGGTTCGAGATTCGAAAATTCAACATCGGGAAAATTCAGGATCAGGAAAACTCAGGACCAGGAAAAATCAAGACCCGGGTACCCGGGTTCATAACTCAAATGCGAACCTGGGGCACCCTGAAAAGGCAAAACTTCAAATACTAGGGTTGGTCGATGGGGGTGCCGGTGCGCTGGGCTACGATTTTGCGCGCGTTTTGGTATAGGGCGCGGGCTTGGGGAATGCTGTCTACGGCTTTTTGGACTTGGGGGTCGGCTTCGAGTAGGACTTTGAAGCCTTCCTGTTGGCCGAAGGCGGACATGAAGATTTCTTGTTTAATTTTGCGCTTGATCCAGTCCTGATTTTCGGCCATTTCGGGTTCGGTGTAGTGCACGTTGTGCTTGGCTAAATATTCGCGGAAGGATTTCATGACGCTGTCGTCCACTTCGAATTGCTTGGTGATGGTGGGCTTGCTACCGAGATAGTAGCGCGTGAAGCCGCCTACGCCGGTTTCTACCGGGATGAAAACGTCGGCGCGGAAAAGAGATTCTTCAAATTTGTTCAGCTTGGGGGCGGCCACGACGATGTCGGGAGTGATGCCGCCGCCGCCGGTGACCTGGCGGCCGCTGTCGGTGAGCTTGATCTCCGTGGGATGCTCGGGGACTTTGCGCTCGTAGTGATACTCATAGAGAGAGATGGATTTGTAATCACGCTGAATCAGGCGGCCGCTGGGGGTGTAGTAACGCGCGGTGGTTAACGCGAGGCCGGTGTTTTCGCTGAGCGGCGTGACGGTCTGCACGAGTCCCTTGCCGAAAGTGGTTTCGCCTACGATGAGGCCGCGGTCGTGATCCTGCACTGCGCCAGCGACGATTTCGGTGGCGGAGGCGGAATTATTGTTCACGAGAATTACGAGAGGCACGGTTACGCCTTGATTGCCGCGCACAGCGTAGTACGGGCGATTCGGGGAACTGCGGCCGTGATGCGAGACGATGAGTTGATTTTTGTCGAGGAACATATCGCCGACGGCGACCGCTTCATTGAGTAGGCCGCCGGGATTGCCGCGCATGTCGAAGATTAGGCCATCGAGTTGAGAGGCGTTGAGCTGCTTGAGGGCTTCAGCGATTTCGCGGTCGGTGGTTTCGTTGAAGCCGGAGAGGCGGATGTAGCCAATGCCGGGCTTGAGTAGGAAAGCGATGTCGACGGAATGGCGCGGAATCTCGTCACGCGTTACGGTGAAGACCAAGGGCTCACTGTAGCCTTCGCGGGCCACGGTGATTTTTACTACTGTGCCCTTGGGACCTTTGAGGAGATCGGCCACTTCGCTGGTGGTCAGGCCGTCGGTGGCCTTTTCGTCGACCTTTACGATGACGTCACCTGGGCGGAGGCCAGCGTTGTAGGCGGGTGCGCCAACGTACGGGGCCATGACTACGGTGTGATTCTCGCGCGGGGCTACGACCATGCCGACGCCGTAATATTTGCCACGCTGATCCTCGCGGAGTAAGGCAAACTGCTTGGCATCAAAGAAATTGGAGTGCGGGTCGAGCATGCGCAGCATGCCGGGAATGGCGCCCTGGTAGACGGCTTTGTCTACGTCGACGTGCTCGGCGTAATTATTCTGGACTACATCGAGGACGCGGGTGAAATCGCGCACGGCGGACTGGTAATCGTCGGCCGAGGAGCTGGTGGCGCGGACGTTAGGTCCGTAAACGGCTCCGAGGATTGCACATAAGAGTAGAACGGTGACAACAAGCACCAGGCCACGAAACTGTGATTTCATGCGGACCTCGGGGAAGTGGGCATCCAACCAATTATAACACAGGGTACTCTATTGCTTTGACGCGCCACGCGCGTGTTTGACAGCGTTTGACACCGTTCTCTATGATGCAGATGGCCGCGATAACGGCTACCAGGAGTCCATGCTAAGTATTCCGCACATGCTGGTGGTGTTTGTGATTGTGCTGGTGGTGTTTGGGCCGCAGAAGCTGCCGGAGCTTGCGCGGAGCCTGGGAAAGTTGATGGCGGAATTTCGCAAGGCGTCGGCGGATTTTCGCGGGGCATTTGAGCAAGAGATGAGGGACATGGAACGGCAGGTGCGCGAGGTGGAGCGCAAGAAGGCCGCAGACGTGGCGGCTAAGGCCGCGAATGAGGCGCCGGTGCAGGCGGCGACGTTTGCTACGCCTGCGGGCGTGGAAACGGCAAGGACGGAGGCTAGCTCCGATTTGTCGGGTGGCGCTAGCGGGGCGACTGGCGAGTCGTCGGCTGAACCGGCCTCCGCGGATGCTTTTGGGGCGCCGATTGATGCGCGCGTGACGGAGGGAACCGCTGAATTGGTGGTAACGCCCGTCGCGGAAGCGGTGGCGCGATCTTCAACGGGATTGACGGAGACAGTGACGGAAGGCACGAATTCGAACGGAGCGGCTGCGGAAATTGGAAGTGCGGACACGAATGTTAATGGAAGCGGTTCAAAAATGGCCGCTGGAACGAGTGGTGATACAACTGGTGAAACAAAGGGCCACGTAGTCAGTATTGATGTACCTCATGACCAGCAACCCGTCTGAAGCAACGATTGTGCCGCCAGTGCCGCCGGAAGATCCTGGCGGACAGATGACGTTTTTTGAGCATTTGGTGGAGCTGCGCAAGCGGATCATAACATCGCTGATTGCGGTGGGAATTGGCGCGGGCGTAGGCTGGTTCGTAGCTCCGCATTTTGTCTCGTGGATTACCAAGCCGATGTTGAAGGCGCTGGCGGACCAGCACCTGACGCAGCAGTTGGTGTACACGAATCCGACGGGTTTCCTGAGCCTGTTGATCACGCTTTCCATTTATCTGGGGCTGGTACTGGCATCGCCGGTAGTGCTGTATCAATTCTGGCTATTTGTGGCGCCGGCTTTGTACAAACACGAACGGAGCGCCACGACGGGGTTTTTGTTTTCCACGGTAATTTTATTTTTGGCGGGAATTGGTTTCGGATATTTCATGATGCTGCCGAAGGTGCTGAAGTTTTTGATCAGCTTTCAAGGGCCGGTGGTGCCGCTGATCAGCATCAACGAATATTTTGATTTGACGCTGATGGTGTTGCTGGGCGCGGGATTGATATTTGAGTTGCCGGTGCTGATTTTCTTTTTGACGCTGTTTGGGATTGTGACGCCGAAATTTCTGTTCGTTAATTCCAAGTACGCGATTCTGGTGATCGCGATAATTGCCGCGATTGTTACGCCGACGCCGGATGCCTTGACGATGCTGGTGGTTATGGCGCCGATGGTGGTTTTGTATTTTGCGGGTATTGGAGTGTCGGCGCTGGTGGTGGGTAAACGGAACAGGCGGCTGGCAGCGGCGGCTGGAACACCGGCTGCGGAGGCACACTGAGTGGGTTTCGGGACGAGTGGAGTGAGATGTGATTTTAAACTGATGGAGCATCCAGCACGGAAATTGAGCGCACAAGTTGCGCTTTTTTTGTGTGCCGGGCTTTTCAGTTTGACGGGGTGTAAAGCGAACAGCGATGAGGCGCATGGCGCGGCGGGCAATCCCGCGGCGGTGAGTGCAGTTCCGCCGGGCGCAGGCCAGAAAGGGGCAGAAGATGCTCCGGCTCCGGCCAGCACTGGCGGGTTCGATGGCAACCGGGCGTTCGAACATGTGGCCAGGCAAGTGGGGTTTGGGCCGCGGCCGTCGGGATCGCAAGCTCTCGCGCAAACTCAGGATTATATATTGGGGCAGTTGAAGAGCGATGGGTGCACGACGGAAGTAGATGCGTTCAACGCGGACACGCCGATTGGGCGGCTGCCGATGAAAAACATTCTAGTGAAGATTCCGGGCGGTGATTCGTCGATTATTTTGTTAGGCACACACTACGATTCGCTGCTGCGGCATGACATTACCTTTGTGGGCGCGGACGACAGCGGGTCATCAACGGCGGTAATGCTGGAACTGGCCAGGCTGCTTTGCGGTACGCATGGAAAGCACGCGGTGTGGATTGCGTTTTTTGATGGCGAAGAAGCGATGAAGGCGTGGAGCGCGACGGACAGCCGCTACGGGAGCAGGCAGATGGCGGCGCGATTGGCTGCGAGCGGGGATATTCCGAAGATCAAGGCGTTTTTGTTGGCGGACATGGTGGGCAGCCGGTCTTTGCACTTCGCGCGAGAGGAGTCGTCGACCCAATCACTGGTGGATTTGATGTGGGCGACAGCGGCGAGGCTCGGATACTCGGACATATTTGTGAATACTTCGAGTGGCGCGCAAGATGATCACGATTCGTTTTTGAAGCGCAAAGTTCCGTCCATGGATGTGATTGACTTCGATCGGGATCAGGACGTGCCGTTCTGGCATACCGATGAGGATACGCTGGATAAAATCAGTGCGCGGAGCCTGGCGATCAGCGGGCACGTATTTCTGGAAACCGTGAAAGAGCTTCAGAAGCAATAATTGTTCCGGCGGCCGGGGAGCTGATCGGGACCGTGTGTTAGATTCAAAATAGTTGCTATCGTTTCCGTCCACAATGAAAGCAAAAATAATTCGAGTACGATCGGCTGCGGGGGAGTACGCCGTTTTATGTGGCGCGGGAATTTTGCGCGATGCGGCGGGCGAGATTGCGAAGCTGGGCGAATTCTCGAGCGTGCATGTGTTGACGTCGCCGAAGGTGTGGCGCGCGGTGGGAAAAGGAGTGAAGCGGGCTATTCCGCGCAACGCTTGGAAGAACGTGCATTTGTTTGACGATGCCGAAACGAAGAAGAACATGCGCACGGTAGAATTGCTGTGCCGCAAATTGACGCGCGCGGGGGCTGATCGTAGATCGCTAATTATTGGGGTGGGCGGAGGTGTTGTTGGAGATGTAGCCGGATTTGTGGCGGCGGGTTATCTGCGAGGCGTGGCGCTGATTCATGTGCCAACGACGCTGGTGGCGCAGGTTGATAGCTCCATTGGCGGGAAGACCGGCGTGAATTTGCCGGAGGGGAAGAACCTAGTTGGAGCGTTTTATCCTCCGCGGTTAGTTCTGATTGATTCGGATTTGTTGAGGACTTTGCCGGAGCGTCAATTCCGGAGCGGGATCGCAGAGGTGATCAAGTATGGCGTGATCGCGGATGCGGAGTTGTTTGCGTATTTAGAACAGAACATGGAGAAGTTGGAGCTCCGGGATCGCGATGCGCTGGAGTATGTGATACCGCGTTGCGTGGAGATCAAAGCGGATGTGGTGAGTCGTGACGAGCGCGAGTCGGGATTGCGGGAGATTCTAAATTTTGGACACACGTTCGGGCATGCGTTAGAGAGCGTGACGAAGTACCGGCGGTACTTACACGGCGAAGCGGTGGGGTGGGGCATGTTTGCCGCTACAATGCTCGGCACTCATGTCGGTTTCACGGACAAGAATGAAGCGTCTCGACTGTCTAGGCTGATTCACAGGGCTATCGAATTGCCGTGGTGGCCACGTGTTTCGTCCGACGCCATGATTAGGGCGATGCAAGCAGATAAAAAAAAGACTGCCGGCAAATTGCGATTTGTTTTGTGGCGGCGCATTGGCGCGGCGGAGTCCATCGACTCGGTCCCGGATGAAGCGGTTAAAGGAGTTCTAGATTTCTTCCTGACTCCAGCAGGAAAAAAGGCAGCGGAAGGAAACGGGAAAGTGCATGACTGAGACTGCCGCGCCGGTGAAAGGGACACAGCCGCTGGGAACGCAGACGGAGGCGGAAGCGTCGCGAAAGGTTCGCGAGATGTTCACGCAGATCGCGCCGAAATACGATCTGCTGAATCATTTGTTATCGCTGCAACTGGATCGGTTGTGGCGAGCCAGGGCGGCGCGATTGCTGGCGCCGATTTTGAAGCGGTTCGATGCCCTGGTGTTGGATTTATGTTGCGGCACGGGGGACCTGGCGCTTGCGCTGGCTCGAGTGGGTCCCGCGCGAGTCATGGGCGCCGATTTTGCGCACCCCATGCTAGTGCAGGCGATGGCTAAGGGCGCTGCGACAATTGCTTTTCTGGAGGCGGATGCACTGCGGCTGCCGTTTGCGGATTCGTCATTCGATTTGCTGGCCGCTGCGTTTGGATTTCGCAACCTTGCGAACTATGAAGAGGGTTTGCGGGAAATGATGCGCGTGTTGAGACCGGGCGGGACGGTGGCAATTCTTGAGTTTACCGAGCCGCCAGAAGGGCTGCTTGGGAATTTATACAGATGGTATTTTCGCGGGGTGTTGCCGCGCATTGGTAGGATGCTTTCGGGCGATCATGACGCATATACCTATCTGCCAAGGTCGGTGTCGCGATTCTTTCGTCCTGCGCAACTCAAGGAGTTGATGGAGTCGGTTGGGTATACGGCGGTTCAGTATCGGGTGTGGACGATGGGTACGGTGGCTTTTCACACCGCACGACGGTGATTGCGTTCACCTCGATGGCTTAAAGCTCGCGGCCAGGTCATGCAACTGTTTGCGTTTCGCTGTCGCAACCGCTGCAGGCAAAGTATTAATTTGCTGGTGGATGATCTTCGCCAAAATATCAGTAGCTTTGTCCAGCTTTGATCTGTTTCCAGTCATTGTAATAACAGCCCCCCGAAACTCTTGCGCTATTTAGCGGGACCAGCCGGAGTCGCCGCCTGCTTTGCGCAAGGCGTCTTCCAGATCGGCCAAGCCTTGTTTTAGTTGCTCGATTTCCTTGCGCTTGGCTTCAATTTTTGCGTCCTTCTCGTTGATGTCTTTGCGGGTGTACTGCTCGGTCATAGCTTTTTGCGGATCGGGATAATACTGAATTTGGTCTTTTTGATTCTCACGCTGCAGGATATCCAATTCTTTTTCTGCGCGAGCGATGTTTTCGTGTTGCTCTTTGAAACGCTTGCGCCAGGCGGCTTCGGCTTTGGCGTCCTCATCAGCGGAAATTGTGGTTTTCGTGGAAGCGCCCGCAACGGGCTTAGAGGCTCCTTGCGTTGAGGAAGAGGAATCACTCGTCGCGGATGTAGCTGGAGCTGCCGGCTTGGATTTGCTTACGTCGTCGTCGGTATAGACTTTTCGTGGTTTTGGGGCGGTTTGTTTGGCTTCGCGTGCGCGGCGGGCGGCATCGGCGACGGGGTCGCCGGTTTGCTGGGAGGTGTCTTGTTGCCGTGCGACGACCATGAGGGAAGAGAAGAGAATCACGCAGCAGCTTAACGCTGAGGCCTTGAGAAATGATTTAGCGCTCATAGAACCTGCTTTCCGCAGTGAGACTGGTTACCACCTTTAGAGCCATGCTTGTCCAGATAACAATTTGCCTGATGAATGCCACCTTCTATTGTACTGCTTGGTGGAGGTGGTGGCGTGACGGTGGAAGCGTAACGATAAACGGGCAGGCGTTTTATTAGAATGGTGCTGCGTCGTGATTCTAGGGTAGTCAGGGCGTGCGCGAGCTTAGATTAATCACTGGAGAGGAGAAGAGAAATACGACGACCAGCGCGCCAATGCCCAGGAAAGTACCCAGCGGAAGTTGGTACTGAGTGGCGATGGCCCAGCGCAGGGAACGTACTTTGCCGAGGCCGCGGCGGCTGGCGCGTTCGGCGAGGCGTCGCTTCCAGCCGATGGCGTAGAGCGCAAGGATCAGGCCGAGGCCCAA
>Ga0307475_10002244_pt1 | contig 11658 bp, 7 predicted proteins | sample atmos_gasesECM1C_FD_203317 | JGI IMG/M metagenome (GOLD analysis project Ga0307475, IMG submission 203317) | Hardwood forest soil microbial communities from Morgan-Monroe State Forest, Indiana, United States - atmos_gasesECM1C_515 | ecosystem: Environmental > Terrestrial > Soil > Temperate...
TCGCCCAGTTCCTGGATGGGCGCGCTCGGTCCCGCAGTCTGAACGATGAAATGTGGTTCGTTGACGCTTGCCTCGCGCCAAAGCGGGATGCCGGTTTCCTCGGAAAGCCTGTCCAGGAATCTCTGCCGCGCTCCTTCCAGCCGAGGTTCCTTGTACCCTTTCAGAGCGATGCCAAAATGCCCGTCAATAACGAATTCCCCCTCGCCGCGCACAACATGCGCGGGAAGAGGCATGACCGGCTGCGCCTCGTTTTGTCGTGCGCGAAGATTGCCTGCGGCGACAACCCAGCAAAACGCAAGCAAAGCAAATTCTAGTGAACGTGCCAGGCGCGGCTTTGGCAAGATAACATCTCCGAAGAGCGAATCTATTGGACGGTCCAGCGTGTTATAGCATAACCCGCCCCCTTACCCACTTTGTTGCATGCTTTTCGGCGGTTGCTGTGCTTTCGGCTGTTTTAGTGAGGGAGGCACTCCGTCAGCCGTCCTCCGTCAGCCATCCTGTATCCTGCGTAGCACTGACCCGCGGCGTGGAAACAACACCGACATCTGACACGGCCCAGAGAAGTTTCGGATTTGCCGATAAGGAGTCATTGCCTTCCCCCCAAGCCGAAATCGAAGAGTTCGCGCCGGCATCATGGCGATTTCGCCGAGCGACCGGGCGAGCGCTGCGCCGACCAGGGCCGGTTCTGGAAGGGAGCACGCGCCTTTGAGAAGCAATGGCGAGACCCGGACAACGTTTATAGCGACGTCGAACGTCGCGAGGAAGAACCCAAGATGATTGCCGTCGCCTCTCGGTGATGGTGCACTAAGTTCGGTAGAGACTCGGTTATGGTCAGTGTATCGAAAGTTCACCAGGGCTCTGGGTCCTCTTCAACGAAGCTTCCAGTTTGTGTATCGTAATATCATGCGGGTAGCCTGGCTAGGACTGCGCATTGCGCAGATGAATCTGCGCAGCTCCAGACCCATGGCGGGTGACAATTTCTTCTTGACGCTCTGATGCAGTGCAGTTGCTCGGAATCGCTGCACCCTATATCCATGACCTCATTCGCAGCTTTACAGCGCCTATACGACACAAATCGGTTTCTCGAGGCTTTCCATCAGAGTGCAGATTATTGGAACCCTGCCCGTCGCTTTGATGATCTTTCCTGTGACGAGTTGATTTTAGGCGGCAGACTTGCCGCACGCCTCGGTGGCCGGCGTCTCTCGCGTTGGCTCCTGCGCGCTGCTTTCAACCGATACCCCTCTGAGCCGCGTGTTCGTTATTTCGCGTCACACCTCCACCGCCGCGGATGGAAGCTCTTCGAGCAATTGCGAGAATCGGAATCAAGTCCGGAGCTGCCCGGCGCTGACAGCCGCACCCAGGCAGATTGGCTGGCGTCGCGCGCCCTACTTTGGGCTTCCGTTCGCGACTTTACCGCGGCCCACCGCTGCATCGAGCGAGCCTCATTCTACAGGCCGAACGACAGCTGGGTTTTCTCTTGCCAAGCGGACGTATTTGGTTTGGAAGATCGCTGGGATGACGCCCTGCGCTCCGCCGAACTCGCCTGGGAGATCAACCCGGGAGCGCCATATGTCGCGCATAGCCTCGGTCAGAGCCTCTTGAATTTGCGGCGTGTGAGGGAAGCCGCCGATCGATTGTCCGCAGCCGCTGAGAGCTGCCAGTCCTTCGAGGTCGCGAGTGGAGCCTGCTGGCATCTTTGCGCGCTCGCCGAAACGTTCGAAGGCGACGACCGTCGGCGCACCATGAGTCGTGCACGCGCATTGGCCGGCAATCTCGCGTCTCTGGCGCCCCTGGCGGACCGCGAAACCCGCGCTCTGGTGGCTCGAGTTTGGCTCGACATTGCCCAACAGGATGACGACCACGACGCCATGGAGCGCTGGTCATACGAAGCTCGCTCTCCGTTCCATCGCGCGGTCATGAAGAATCTTCGTGCAAATCCTAACGGACTCCGCGTCCGTCTGCCGTTCCGCTGTGGCATTCAAAAGCATGACGCATGCCTGCCCACGAGCGTTGCCTCCGCACTCGAAGCTATGGGAACCCACATAGATCCCGATGTAATGGCCTCGGAGATTACCTTCGGAGGAACGCCAGAATGGGCAGCCGCCGAATGGCTTGAGAATCGCGGGTTTTGCGTTCGCTACTTTCCCGCCACTCCGGACACTGCCGCGCGACTAGTTAAGAACGGCATTGCTTTCATCATGACCCTGGAGGGTGACGCCAGCGCACATGCGGTGGCCGTTGTGGGCATTGACGAAGCTGCTGGAACTCTCATCGTCCACGATCCGCAATCCTTTCGTACTTCCGAATACCTTTCAGAATACATCGGGCACGGCGAAGCGCCTCTCGGGCCCAAGGCTATGGCCGTAGTTGCTCCCGCGCAATTGCCGCTGCTCGAGCGCCTGCTCCCGGAGGCTGATTCGGAAGCCATCGCGGCTACCGAGCGCCACCATCAACTTGTTACCCTGCACGGACCCGCTGCCGCCCGCGAACTCGTTCAGGATTTTGCCAAGCGCTACCCTTCGCATCCAGTTACCCGGTTGCTCGTTGCCATGCAGGCGACGCACGACGGGCAATTAGGCGCTGCTTTGCGTGACCTTCAGCACCTGCTAAGGGCATTCCCAAACTCCGCTTTTGTTCGCTCGAGGATTCTTTCCGCCTGCCGGTCGCTCGGCAACACCGCCCTTACTCGCGAGACCTTAGCAACCGTCGTCCACCGAGGTGTAGTCCCTGGAATCGAGTCTCAGCAGAACTGGTTGTGTCCGCCCGGCAATTACGTAGCCGAATACGCCGACCTCCTGCGCCAGTCCGCGGAGACACGGGACATCGCGCTCTCATTACTACACGGCGTACTCGTACGTGAACAAACCTGCGCGTTCGCTTGGCATGTCCTTGGCGAAGTTTTCTCGAGCGAGATGGACACCAGCGGAGCACTGCTTGCTTATCGCATCGCGGCTTGTCTTGCTGATAGTTGGGAGCATTATGCTCGCGCTTACTGCGATGCGCTCGGCAATTGCGGCCGCATAGAAGACGGTTTGAATTGGCTCGAGGAGCGTGTTCGCCGTTTTGGCTCTTCTTCGCGGGCCGTCTCCACATGGACCACGTGGATTGGCGCGCTCGAACAGTGGGGGCGCCCGCAAGAAGCGTTGCGGGCGACAGAAGAGTCGCTGAATCGCTACCCGGACTCTGCCGCATTGCTGGCCTTCGTGGTCCCATTTGCCGCGCGCATGGGCCAATGGGAGCGCGCGGAGGCCTTGTTGGGCCGCTTGGCTACCGCGGGAAACTCCGCCTTGTTTCACAAGGCGGCTGTGGCTTTCTATCGCATGCGTGGCGATCTCGAAAAATCCATTCAGCACGCCTATGATTGCGTACGTGAATCGCCACTTTCCACCGAGGCTTGCGGCGACTTACTTCAACTCATTGCTAAACGCGACGGCGCTGTTGCTGCCGTGGATTTGGCCTCCCGCTGGCTTGCCGACCATCGCGGCCATGACGGATTCGAGCAACTCTATTCACAGCAACTGGATCGCGTGGCCCTTTCGCGGTTCAGAAAATACTCGCTCCTGCTTCGCCGCTCCAGGCGCAATCCCCAAGATGGCTGGACCTGGCGTGAGTTGGTATTCTTATGCTGCCTCGAATACCGATCTGCGGATGATCACCGGCGTGGCAGACTAGCTGCTCGCATCCATAAGTTCCTTCAACAATGCCGGCGAATCTCACCGGAAGCCACAGCCACTCTGGGAGCGCAAGCCCTATGGTCTGAAGCTTGCGGTAAATGGTCTGAAGCCCTCGAGGGCTGGTTGCAATCCATCCGTCGGGAACCGGAAAGCCTCTATGCCTACGAGCACGCGCTGAATTGTTTAGCGAGGTTTGAAGCTGCGGAGCGAAAGCGTGCCTGGGAGGAGATCTCCGCGCTCCTGCCAACGTACTCGGGCCGCTTGTTCGCGGCTCGCTACAACGCCATGCGCGCTGCCGAAATGTTTGGCTTCACTCTGGCTGAGCAAAGCGTTTCCCGGTGGGCAACTCTCCGCGCCGATGACCCAGAAGTGTTGGAAGCCAGGGTCGATCTTTTGTTGGAGCACGGTCATGGTCGCACTGACGCCCAGCGCGCCCTCGAAATTCTGCAGCCCGCCGTAGAACGCCATCCCTATCACATCGGTCTCCGCTCTTCCTTAGCGAGTGCGCTACACAAGCTGGGCAAGTTCGGGGAAGCCGAGCAAGTCCTAGCCGAGCTCGTTCGCCGTCATCCGGATGACTCTCCTGCACACATCCAATTGGCCTATGTTCATGAACAGGGTGGCCAGCTTGACAAAGCCTTGCAGGTACTCGAATCCGCCAGCCAGCGCGACCCCCAAAATACCGATCTCTGGGACGTGCGCGCGCAGATGCTCATTCATGCCCGGCGTTTTAAGGAAGCCAATTCTGTCGTCCGCGATGGACTGTCGCGGTTCCCCAGGCATGTTCATTGGCGGGAGCGAGCCATCAGGCTCCTGCTGGATTGCGGGCAGCCCGAGGACGCCATCGAAGCTGCCCGCGAGGGCGTTCGTGTGTATCCACGCGGGGCTTACTTGTGGTTTCTTCTAGGCACAACCCTTAACGACTTAAGACGCTTCGCTACACACGGCGAGATTGAGAAGTGCCTGCGGCATAGCCTCGCGCTCGATCAGGGCTTGTTCGCACCAGCCGATCGGCTTGCTATTTTTCTCGTCGAGCAGCGCCGTTATGCCGAAGCTGAGCAAGTGATGCTTTGCGTTCGCGAACGCCTCAGCGATCCTACTCCGGCGAACGGTCGTCTGGCTTGGATTCACCACCAACAGGGCAAAAAAGAGGAAGCGCGCAATGAACTGGCCTCCTTGTTACGCGCTGTCCCTTCCTATCTCTGGGGCTGGATGGTTTTGCACGACGCGCTGGTCGCGGACCAGGCTTGGGACGATGCTCGCTCGATTTTCATCAGCACACCCACTGAGCTTCAAACGCACATGCGGTTCCGTCGCCAACGTCTAGTCCTGCTGGAGAAAGCCGGCCTTTCCCCCGCCGAACTCGATTCTGAATGGAATGCCTTGCTCCAGGATTTTCCAGAAGACCTGGCCGTCCACCTGCAACGCTATGACTCACTTCGGTCCGCCAAACGGATGCCGGAGGCGGCCAAGGTGCTCGAACTCACCCGGGCCCGCTACGCGGAAAATCTGTTCGTGCTTGCTCGCTTCGTCGAAGTGCTGGCGCAGGATGAACAACGCAAGGCTGAAGCCATCCACACGTTACTGACGATTTTCTTTGCTGACGGCGAAGATCCTTCGTGGGCTGTGGATTACGCCTGGGGAGCCGCAAAGGTCGCCAAGTGGCAACACCAGGGTTATGAGCAGGCGCGTGAGCTCTTGCGACAGGGTTCGCGTCCCACGCCGCGGGCATTATCTCAGTTGTCTTCCCACGCCCTCGTGCATTATGGAACCTTCAAACAAAGGCTCCAGCCACGCTGGCGCACATGGTTCCCAGACCGCGGGGCTAGCGAGATCCTCGCAATGCTCAATTTCGTCGATTCCTCGGTGTGGGCAAACGGAACGTATCGCACGATCCTCTTGCGTCACCTCTGCGATTTCGGTTACCACCGCGCTGTCGTCAGGTACTGGAGGAGGCACAAGCCGCTGGTTGAGGCCGATGTTTTATCCTGGTCGGAAACCGCACGGGCCCTTGTTGGGCTGAAGAAAAACAAATTCGCCCGCCAACATCTGGCCGATTGGCGCTCGCGAACCGGAGTTCCCATGTGGGCTGTCGCAAATTATGTCATGTGCTTCTCGCCCCGTCGTCGCTCCCATTTGCGCGAGCTGGTCTCCTCTTGTCGCGATGCCTTGGCCGGGCTCCCACACGACCATTGCGCCAAATATCTCGTGCACAGGCAGGCCGAAGCCTGTGCCTTGTTAGGTGATCAGGCTGGTTTTCAGCAGGTTTGGCTGAAACACGGCAATTATCTGACCAGCAAACTCGAACAGAACGAATGGTTTGACTCGCGCAGCAAGCATTTGCTGACCGATCTACCGGTAATGGCCCGTGCGTTGCAGCAAAGCGAGCTCCCGTTGTACCAACAAACCCTGCGAAGCGTGCGCTGGAAACGCATGTTCGGCGGATTTCACCTGGCAGACCGCAGCAGAATGCCTACATGGCGGTGGTTCTGGTGGATCCTCTTCTGGTTAGCTCTCTCCATGTCCATGCTGCGGAACCACTAAGCCGCCGCTATTGCTCACGGCGGCCTGAAACCGTAGGTGTTAGCTTCCGACTGACGAATTCCCGAAATACGTTGGCAAAGGCAGTTTCAACGACCCTGATCCCGGCGGTTTGAAACACAAACCCCACGTCACGATTTTTTGCTGGACGGTAGGAGGTCGCAATTCCAGCCGCCGTCAGGTTTCCAAGGAAATTCGAATAGTTAGGCTGCCAGTTTCCGTTGTCGCCCTTGGCAAAGTCGTTCTCGGATCTGACCTCAAACTTTCAGACTCCAAACTCCTAACAACCCGGCTCATGGACGACGCTTTGTACCGATGACACCGTCCGGGCTGGTGAAGCAGAGAAAACCCAGAATGCTCACTGCGGCAATCATCAAAAACATTCCCATAAGTTCCTCCTTCGGCGGCAGAGCTGACTCATGCATTGCTGGTCAGGAGATTTTGCGTTACCGGCGATGGCTAAAATGTTGCGTCCGGATACGCGACGTGGCCTCATATAGCGCCTGACTGCCTGGCCGAGCTTCCTTCTCCCGTGAAGGACCCGCGCTTTAACGGCGCTAACCGAGAGTCCCATGCGGCGAGCGGTCTCTTGAGTGGTTAACTCACGGAGTTCCCGCAACTCGAGGGCTCTCCGAATTCCTGACCTCAACTGGGTCATCGCGGCCGCCAAAATTTGCGCCCCCTCCCGCTGTAAGTATCTGGCTTCGGGGTCTGGATTTGTGTCGGGCACCTCCAGGCCAGGGGCTGTTCCTTCGCTGCTCGAATCGTCGATGTGTACCTCGCGCAGCGCGCGACCTCTCCGAAGCAACATAAGTGCCTCGTTGATGGCGATGCGCGTCAACCAGGTGGAGAAGGAAGATTTCCCTTCGAATTTGTGCAAGTAGACGAAGGCTTTTTGGAAAGTTTGCTGGACAACGTCTTCTGCGTCCTCCGGGACGCGTGTGTAGCGCAGCGCGAGCGCGAAAATCCTTGGCTGGTGTCGCTTGACAAGCGCTTCAAATGCCAGTTCCTCACCATTCTTGGCGGCAGCGACAAGCGCCTCTTGCTTTGGCGGATCACTGAAGCTAGCGAGCTTCGTTTCAGGTTTGCTGCCGTCTTCCGCCAGGCTGGATCGCATGGTGCTTCTCTCCTTATCGGTTTCAAATGGCATACCGTCTTCAAGCGGCTTGCCGCTGCTGCTCGCCGCCTGCCTTTGCCTTCATCGCGACAACGGCAACTCCGCGACCAGGGCGGCTCGCTTGCGTGTCGTGGGCCGATGCGGTGCTGTCTTGTAACTCGGCTCCCGGATTGCGCGCCGGCCCTTTCCGCATGTGAACCTCGGTGCCTCCGCGTTTAAAGGAGACTTCAATCCATTGCCGACTTCATGAGGTGGATGCCCCAGCCGTGTTCCGCCTCCAGCCCCTCCGGCGCCACAGGGTCGGCGGCGGCAGTCGGGTCAAATCCTCTTCCTCGTCCAGCAAATACCCGTCGCGGGGCCGGCTTCACATTCGCAGTGTGTGCGCGTGTGTGCGCGGTATTCACGACGCGACCTCCCGATCAGCCTCGGTGCCAGCCAAAGGTCATTGCGAATCCATGGCGGCCGCGCAGCACGCCCGACCACTCTTTCCCTTGGGGACGAAAGCGAGAACGAGTGACATAGCCCCTCCTTTCAGATGCGCTGCGTTGCGACGATGATGGGAGAGCAAGGCGAGGACCAGGCTCTCGAAGTGTTCTGACTTAAACGGAACTCCTTGATTTGCAATGAGATAAGGGCGGGCTAAAGATTTTCGGCGGGCCCCCGTGCCAGACCGCTGCTGCCGGCTACGTGGGAGGGCGCTAGGTTGTTGGCGCGGAAAGCCATCGGCTAGGCAGGCGGCACCAGGCTAGGCGAGTCATACCTTAACGCGGGAGGAGGGAAGCAGCCGACTCTACTCGAACTGTAGCACCACAATCTCCGGATTCGATCCGAGTCGCAGCGGTGGCCCCCACGTGCCGGCTCCACTCGAAGTGAAAACCTGCATCTCCCCTATTCGGCTGAGGCCGTACACGAACTGGCGGTAAATCCGTCGCGCTATCCAGCTCCAGGGTATGAACTGGCCAAGGTGTGTATGTCCTGAAAGTTGCAAAGAAACCCCGGCAGCCTCCGCAATTTCCGGATGATCGGGAGCATGCGTCAATAAAATGCTCGGACGGCCGCGATCCAAACGGATGCCTTGGAGCACCGACGCAAGGGATCTGCGATGCCACGCATTCCGGTACTGGACACCAAGAATCTGCAAACCATCTACTTCAACCTTTTCGTTGTTGAGCACGCGTACGCCAGCCGCCGCAATAGCATGGAGATATTTGCTGTCGTCCCGAAATTGCTCATGATTTCCAGCGACGAAATACACACCGTGTGGCGCAGTTAACTGGTTCAATGGCTCCGCCGCTTGAACGGCGTCGATGGCCGTGCCGTCATACAAATCGCCGGCAATAAAAATTGCGTGCGGCTTTTCGTTCAAAATCTTGGCAACCATACGCCGCAGAAAACCGGCGTTTCGCACATGTCCCAGATGCAAATCGCTAATTAGCGCTGCTTTTCGCCCACGCCACGCGTCCGGCAAGTTCGCGAGCCGCACTGTAGTTCGCGTGACGCGCGTCCAACTTGCGTTGAAAACCCCGTAGAGTCCGGTTGCTAGCGCAACCGCGAACAGCGCTTCGACACTTCGATGGAAGTTCGGGTGCAGCCCCGCCAAAAGTCCAACCGCGAGAACCATCCAGGAGCAAACCGAGGCAATGAAAAGGAAGCTCAGCAAACCTGCCCAAACCGCGGCAATCCTGTAGAAGACACGCACAAAAGCATTTGTATAGCGAAAAGCGAGCAGCGAAGCCGGAATGAATGTTGCGGACAGAACTCCGAGGACCAGCTTGATCCACAGTGGTCCAGGGATACGGGCGTTTCCAGACGAAAATGTCCACGTCTCATACAGGAAGAAATGCGTCAAAAAAAGAACCCACTGCAGAATGACAACAAAAACGATTACGCCCTTTGAAAGTTTCACGCTCCATTCGATTCCGCAGCCGGGTAGATCGTTATAATTTGGTCCGTTCGACGCCTGCGGTCCGCCAATGCCGGCCTGGAACTCCTGGTAGAACGTGCAAGCGCGGTCTGGTCCTGCGACCCCAACACATGGCGAGGACCCTTGGCGTGCCGGTCGCTTCTCCTAACAAGTGCCGCTTCCGCGGCGCTGATAAGATTCGTAGGCCGGGTTATGACGCACCGTTTTGTCTCAAGGAAGGGTTCACTCTCTAGGAATTCTGGCCTGACCGTGCCAGCTCTGGATAAGGCTTAGGGCCGCATGATTTGTTTGCGCAAGATCAAATCACGCATGGCACCGGGCGCTTCAAGAGAGAGAAACCGTGCTCGACGGGGGTTGCCAAGACTTGGCGGCTGGCGAGGAAAAGTGCCCTGGCTGAAACACCAGAAACTTCCTCGCGGTCTTGGCAAACGCAGCGGGAAATTCGATAGCCAGCGCGACCAGCAGGCCAAATACGCTGCCCAACAGGGCAAAACCGAGGTTCTGGAGGGTGAACCAGAACGTGACTCCACCGATGGTCAATGCGTGGAGCGAACCAGCAGCCGAGTCGTGGGTCGCGGCCATGCCGGATCGAACGAAGCTCGGCACTACGACGCCAGCCAGAAACAGGGCGATCGTGACCCCGCCAAGGAGCTGCAGGACAGAAAGAACTCGTTGGATCTTCTCTATTTTCGCGGTGCTTCCCCCGTTTATCGGCTTGACGGCGGAATGGTGGTGAGGTTGCTGCGCCCCATGGAACATAAATGCTCCTTTCTGATCGCTGACATTTCCGTTCATTGGTTTCTCAAGCACTCAGATGGCAGGAGACTTGCTAGGGGCTCGGAGGCGTTCGTGCTCGGGTACCAAAAGCCTTGAGCAGCGAACGCCTCGAGCGCTCCTGGGGAAGCATCTCTGCGTGCTGTTATCAAGGGGTTGCTAGCAGAAGGCTCGATATTCAGGTAATTCACTGAAGATCACCCACAAAAACGCCTTAGAGAGCCTTTGGTTCTGCTGCACCTCTGCGTTTTCTATGGATTTGCGGGAACTCTCATTTGGAACCATCGTTTGCGAGGCTCAGATCCTATTTGCCGGTGCGCCACTGGCTCGTCAGGGAAGGGAGCCTGCCGCACCGCGGATGAACGGAACTTAAACCGAGTGGGTTCTAGCAGGTCCTGGCGCCCGACCAGCGTGGAAAGCAAGTACTGCCTGCAAATGGGCGGACGCCACAAAAACCTTGTGCGACAATCCCGTGCGCCAACAGAAGGCCGAGGAAGCCACGCACGATCGATGGAGAGTCCTGGCCAAATTCTCCTCCCTCACTGGTCCACCAGATGATATCCACGGGTGTTACCATTGCTCGGCTCGACAAACTTTGTCATCTGATGGGTCTCGAAGTCGAGAACCAAGCGAAATACAAACTTGATCGCGCCAGGGCTCGATTTGCTGGTTTGGTCTCCATTCTTGTCTGCGTAGAATTCGGTGACAGCTGTGAGGGTATGTTCGTCCCAATTTGTGACGGCGAACGTATTCGTGGACACAGTGACAGAATCCTTTGCACTGGCCTGCGCTTCCGTCAAGAAACACGCTCCGCTGCTGTCGCCTTTTGACACATCCTCTTGAGTCGTGACGTGAACACAGAACAGGCTCACCCCTTCGTGGGATTCCTTCCACTTGCCAACCGCGAAGGCGGCGTCCACACTTCCGTTGACAGTCTGGGCGTTTGCAGCTGCTGGTAAAACGAACAGAAGAGACAGCATAAGGTACTTCATGTCGTAGCCTCCCTGATTAGGAGCGAACAATAGGCAGACTATAACAAATCAGCTACACCCGCACTGGCCGGTCGTTCAGGTGGAGCCGGATGCTCAGGTCCAGTCGGCTGCTCCGAATCGAGCGACCCGATATTGAGAAACGCTATCGGAAGAACGTCCTGTGGTCGCCATCATGCTTTGCCGCCAGTTGTGGCGGGGCACCGCTGGGCATCATTAGGCAATACGTCGAGCAACAAAAGACACCACTTTAACGGGCCTTATATCCCCGCCCTGAAGGATGGGGCTTTACGGCCCGACTGGTAAGTACGGGAGGGCCCCTGAAGGCTACCGGAAGGCCAAGGCTAAGTGCCTTTCACGTTACGCTTCACGCAAAAATGAAAGACTTTCATGCTTTTTCGGTAGATGATTCTGCCGTTAGGGGTAAGGAAGCCCAGAGGATTATATGCTCATGATTCCGGTCTCTGTGGAAGGTACATGGTGGACGGAAGCGCATGCTGTGTGGATTGAGGCTTTTGCACTCATAGGGATTCTTGTCGCTGATCTTTTCTTGGCTTTCTTTACCCTTCAGGAACGTAGAGAGGCGCGTCGAGAGCGTCGGCAAGTGGAGATTGCAAGGCAACGGAGCGAGGTAACCTT
>Ga0307475_10002245_pt1 | contig 11658 bp, 12 predicted proteins | sample atmos_gasesECM1C_FD_203317 | JGI IMG/M metagenome (GOLD analysis project Ga0307475, IMG submission 203317) | Hardwood forest soil microbial communities from Morgan-Monroe State Forest, Indiana, United States - atmos_gasesECM1C_515 | ecosystem: Environmental > Terrestrial > Soil > Temperate...
GCGCTTAGACCGCAGGCGGCTCAGCCCCCGCTCGTCGTGCAGCGGAACAGCTGCGCCGGCGGGAAGTTTCGCCGCTCGAAACTGCGCCGCACGTCGCCGAAGGTCCGCTGCAGCGTCGGGAGAGCCCGGGCGGTGAACTGGTAGACGAGCAACGCTCCGCCCGGCTCGAGCGCCGCACGGCTCTTCACCGCGATGTCGGTGCGAACCGGCTCGGGCATGCTGCCGAGCGGAATGCCGGAGATGATGTAACGCGGCGCCGGGAGTGCCAGCCGCTCGAGCACCGGCTGCACCTCTGCGGCCGAGTCGTGCACGACGTGCAGCCGCGGATCCGGCAGGGTCCTGCGCAGGAACCGCACGAACTCACGATTCGTCTCGAGGGCCACGAGGTGCGCATCGGCGCGCATGCGGCGCAGGATCTCGCCGGTGAACGTACCGACACCCGGTCCGTATTCCACGATCACCCGGGCACGGCCCCAGTCGATCGGCTCCAGCACCCGGTCCACGAGGAAGCGCGAGCTCGGGATGATCGAGCCGAGCATGTTCGGATGGCGCAGAAAGTTGCTCGCGAACAGCAGCGTTTCGCTGAGCGCCTTCGGCGGCTTGAGTGGCGACGGTAGCGATCGGGCATTTTCCGGCATGGCGAGCCTCTGGTTCAGATTGGCAGCGTGAGTTCATCGGTCATCGTGGCGCTGCAGTCCACTTGGCGCTCATGTTCCACAGCGACTCCTGCAGCTCGACGTCGTTCGCGAGCGGCGAGGCGTCACGAGGCAGCTGGTACTCGTCGAAATAGCGGCCGGTGATGCCGGCGACGCCCGGATCGAGCGCGAGGTAGAGCGTGGTACGCGCGCCGCGCTCGGCATCGAACATGACGCGGCTGATCAGCGGCTTGATGACTCGCAGCCACCGCGGCAGCAGATTCGTCGCCACCACCCCCGGGTGCAGGCAGTTGACGCTGATGCCGGTGCCGGCCATGCGGCGCGAGAGCGCGAAAGTATGCAGGACGTTGGCGAGCTTCGACTGCGCATAGGCGGCGGTGGCTCGGTAGCGCGCTCGCGCATCGGTCACTGTGGCAAGGTCCAGGCGGCCGCGGTAGTGGATCCGGGAAGCGACCATGACGATGCGCGCCGCGTCGTCCAGGTGATCCAGCAGCAGAGCGGTGAGGAGGAATGGACCGAGGTGGTTGGTGGCGAACGTCAGCTCGAAGCCGTCGGCCGACGTGCGGCGGCGGGTACTCACCATGCCGGCGTTGTTGACGAGCAGGCCGAGCGGCGGGTAGTCGCGGCGGACGACGGCAGCCGCCTGCCGCACGGAGGCAAGCGAGGCGAGGTCGCAGTGGACCGCCTCGAGCCTGGCGCGGGGCGCGTGCCGCCTCACCTCGGCGCGCACCGCAGCTGCGGCCTTCAGGTCGCGGCACAGCATGACCACGGTCTTCCCGGCGCGCGCGAGCTCGCGGCACGTCACGCGGCCGATCCCATGGGTGGTGCCGGTGATGACGGCGAGCTCGCTCACGCCACGCTGCCCGCGATACTCAGCAGCGGCTGGCCCATGCGGATCACACTCCCCTGGCCCAGTCCGGGAGCGAGCGCCATGCCGGCCGGTGCGAAGGCGATCATCGTGGAGCCGTGCTGGAACCAGCCCATCTCTTCGCCTTTGCGCAGCGTGGCATCGCAGGGAATGGTGTTCGGTCCACGGTACTTCAGATGCAGCAGCACGTCGGCGCAGTGCAGCCGGATGCTCGCCACCAGGATGGCCGCGACCGGCACCAGGGTGATGAGGTGGTCCGATGCGCTCAGCCGGCAGCGAATGATGGCGCGCTCGTTCTTGCAGAAGAGATTCTCGACACGCCGGAGCGCAATCGGATTGACGTTCCACGTATCTCCGGAAACATAAGTCACCCCCTCGATGCGGCAGTCGTAGGGCGCATGGAAGCGGTGATACATGCCGGAAGTGAGGCGCAGCGTCACGAAGGAGCCGTCGAGATAGTTACTCACCAGCTCATCATCGCCCAGAAGATCCATGAGCGTGTACGGGAACCCTTTGGCCTGAAGCACCGACCCTTGCTTCACCTGGCCCATTTCCCCCACGATGCCGTCGCAGGGACTCACGACGATGTCCGGATCGGAGTCGACCCGGCGTGCACCCTCCTTCAGCTGCCGGGTAAAGAACTCCTGGAGACTGCCGAAGCGGGTTTCCCGGGCATCGCTCAAATCGAGCTCCGTGAAGAGCCCCCAGACCGCAATGCAGACACGGCACAGCCAGGGCTGCTCGAGGCGGCTCAACCACCCCATGAACAGTGTCAGCCAGCGCCGTGGCAGCCGATTGGTCAGCAGGAAATTCAGCCGCTCATGCTGCGTGACCCGCGTAATGGCCGAGCGGACTGTCATCGGGCTGTCACGAAACTGAAATAGTTTGCCGGCGAGGCGAGCCGCCTCGGGAATCGCGGTCTCAGCGTCTGAAGATCATGCTGCTGTGGTACATCGCCGGTGCGCTGGTTGCGCTGCTCGCGCTGCGGAGCCTGTGGCTGCGGCTGCTGCTCTCGCGCGCCAAGCACCCCTCGATCGGCGGACATGCGCGTCTCGCCAGGCGCCTCGTGCGGCTCATTCGTTACTACGAATACGACGAGGCGCATTTCTTCAACGCCGACGATGCGCCCGCAGAGATAGCCGCCGCACGGCGTGCGGGATTCATCCGGCTCTCGCAGCTCTACGCGCAGCGTTTCGCCAAGGGCACCGCACTGGGGCGCGAAGTGGCCCGCTCGGTGTCGGATCTTCAGTTCACGATGCGCTATCGGGTGCCGTTTCAATTCGCCCGCCGGGTCCGCGAGCACCTGCCCGGTGGCACATTCCTCGAGTCCTCTTCCGGGGTCACCGTCACCGACGTCGACGGCAACCGCCTCTTCGACGTGAGCGGCTCCTACGGGGTAAACCTCTTCGGCTACGACTTCTACAAGGAGTGCATCGAGCGCGGGGCCGAAAAGGTGCGCGCGCTCGGCCCGGTGCTCGGCGCCTACCATCCGCTCGTGGCCGACAATGTCCGCCGGCTGCGCGAGATCTCGGGACTCGACGAGGTGTCGTTCCACATGTCGGGGACCGAGGCGGTCATGCAGGCGGTGCGGCTCGCGCGCTATCACACGCGCCGCCGCTGCCTGGTGCGCTTCTGCGGTGCGTATCACGGCTGGTGGGGGGACGTGCAGCCCGGCGTGGGCAACCCGCTGCCCCCCGACGCCACCTACACGCTGAAGGACATGGATGCGGCCACGCTGCGGGTGCTGCGCACGCGGCGCGACATCGCCTGCGTGCTGGTGAATCCCGTTCAGGCGATGCATCCCAACGCGAGCGCGCCCGCCGATTCGGGCCTGATCGACAGCGGACGCAGCGCCGGCTTCGATCGCGCGGCCTACGCCGCCTGGCTCAGGGAGCTGCGCGCGGTGTGCTCCGAGCGGCAGATCGTTCTCATTTTCGACGAAGTTTTCGTCGGCTTCCGTCTCGCCCGCGGTGGCGCGCAGGAGTATTTCGGCGTGCGCGCCGACCTCGTCACCTACGGCAAGAGTCTCGGCGGCGGACTGCCGGTGGGAGTCGTCTGCGGCCGGCGCGATCTCATGAGACGCTACGACGAAGAGCGCCCGGCGGATGTTTGCCTGGCACGCGGCACCTTCAATGCGCACCCCTACGTGCTCGGAGCCATGCACGAGTTCCTGACGCGTCTCGAGAGCGCGCCGATGGTCGCTCTCTACCGCGAGCTCGATGCGGTCTGGGAGCGCCGCGCAGCCGAGCTCAACGCGCGGCTCGCGGCGGCTGAGCTCCCGGTTCAAGTGGCGAATCTTTCGTCCATCTGGACCTGCAACTACCTCGAGCCTTCGCGCTACAACTGGATGTTCCAGTACTACCTGCGCGCGCAGGGTCTCTCCTTGAGCTGGGTTGGCACTGCACGACTCATCTTCAGCCTCAACTACGGCGACGCCGACTTCGCCGCGGTCGCGGACCGGGTGCTGGCGGCAGCCGAGGCGATGCGGCGCGACGGCTGGTGGTGGCACGATCCGGCGCTCACCAACCAGGCGATCCGTCGACGCGTCCTGCGTGAGCTCCTTCAGGCCTGGTGGACCACGTCCTCCATCGGATCGACCAGCTCGCCGCGCAGCAAGTACAGCGGCGCCCGACAGTAGAGCTTTACGTCGTGAAACGGGTCCGTGAGGATCTTCGTGGCCCACACGACGCCCGTTAACACGCTCTGCTGCAGGCACAGCTGCACCGTGCGGAAGATCAACGCCCCCAGACCCAGGGCGAGCCAGACCTGACAGACGTGGCGTACGAAGTCGGCGTTGCCGTGCGGCGCGCGAAAGATGCCGAGCAGCGTCGGATCGAGCCACAGAATCAGCGGTGACGCAGCCCAGATCGACAGCAGCACGACCTTGCGCCTCAGGTTGTAGCCGACCTTGATGTCCTCCTTGTGCGCATGCGTGGCCTCGTTCACTTCGTCGTAGTCCTTCGACTCGAAGAAGAAATGGCCCACCTGGCGCGTCACCATGGCTACCAGCCAGCCGATGAGTGCGGCGGCGACCGGGTTGGTGAAGATGAAGACATAGGCCGTGAGGAAGCTGAGCGCACTCACGAGGTGCAGACTCTGGTTGATGCGGCTGTGGTGGTAGTAACGATGATCATCCCAGCGTTGCTTGCTGAGTTCGGCGAAAAAGGCGTGCATTCGCTCCTCCACTCGATACGTAGCGCGGCTGCGCTGGTGTGAACGAAATATAAGAAGATTGTTAAGAACACATGACAAGCCGCTGCGCAGACAGCCATTTTTTGTCCGGCACCTTCACGATACTGTCACGATCGTGGTCGAGCATGTTGCAGCGCATGAGAGTCATGATCGTGACGGATGCCTGGTTTCCCCAAACCAACGGGGTGGTCAATACCCTGGCGCAGACCGCTGCGTGGCTGGTCCGATTCGGCCACGAGGTGATGATCACCGCACCGCGCGACTTCCGTACCATCCCCTGCCCGAGCTATCCCGAGATCCGCGTAGCCGTGCGGCCGATGGCGGCTCTCGCCCGCAAGTTCGCATTCTTCCGGCCGCAGGCGGTTCACATCGCTACCGAGGGCCCGCTCGGATTCGCCGCGCGACGCTATTGCCTGAAGAGGGGCTGGCGCTTCACGACCTCCTATCACACGCAGTTTCCGCAGTACCTCCAGTCCCGCTGGCCGATCCCGCTGTGGCTCTCGTATGCGGCTCTGCGCTGCTTTCATGCGGCCGCGCACCGCTGCATGGTGAGCACGCCGACGGTTGAGAGCGAGCTCCATGAGCGCGGCTTCCGCAATCTCGTGCGCTGGCGGCGCGGCGTGGACACGGAATTGTTCCGGCCCCGCAGCAAGGAGTTCCTGCAGTTGCCGCGTCCCATCGCCGCGTACGTGGGACGCCTGGCTATCGAGAAGAACGTGGACGCGTTCCTCACGATGCCGTGGCGCGGCTCGAAGATCGTGATCGGGGACGGGCCCGAGCGCTCGCGCCTCGAGGCGCGGTACGGCGAGGCGATGTACGCGGGCTTTCGCCACGGCGAGGACCTTGCAGCTCATCTCGCCGCGGCCGACGTGCTGGTTTTCCCGAGCCTCACCGATACCTTTGGCCTCGTGAACCTCGAGGCGATGGCCTGCGGCGTGCCGGTGGCGGCCTTCCCCGTCACCGGCCCGATCGATGTCGTCGAGGACGGCGTGACCGGAGCGCTCGATGCGGATCTCGCCACGGCGGCGGAGCGGGCGCTCAGGATCGACCCCCACGCGTGCCGCGCCCGCGCCCTGCAGTCGAGTTGGACGGCGTGCACGCGCGAGTTCGAGGCCAACCTGATCACCTGCCGTCCGGGGCCGCTGCCGCGCAATGCGGCGGAGCGCCCCGTCATCGAGCGGGCTGCCTGAAGGACCCGCTGAAGCCACACGCCGTCGCCTGGTGGCACACCTCACTCCGTGCGATCGCCGCACTGAACGCAGCTCTCTGGCTGCTGGCGGCGGTCGCGATCACACGCGGACGCGCTCCGATCCGGCCCGGGACCGACGCCGTCTGGTATCTGCAGCCGCTCCTGTCGGCGGTCTACGTGGCAGGGTGCGCTTTCCGTTCCGTCCTGCCGGTGATCGACATCCCGCGCATCGTTCTCATCGACTCGCGACTCTCGAGCGTGCTCGTCGGCCGCTCGGTCGCGACCGTAGCTGAATTGTGCTTCGCGGCCCAATGGGCCCTGGTACTCCACCGCGCCGCTTCGCTCGGCGGCAGCGCCTTCGTGCAGGCAGTGGCAGTGGCGGTCGTGCCGCTCATCGTGCTCGCCGAAGGATTCTCGTGGTACGCCGTGCTGACCACGGAGCAGCGCGCCCACGCAGTGGAGAATTCCCTGTGGGGACTGTCGGCAGCGCTCACCGTTGCCGGCGTGCTGGTGATCGGGCCGCAGCGACTCGCGGCCGTGTATCTGCCGGTGATCGCCGGGGGCGCCGCCTATGTCGCTTTCATATTCCTCTACGATGTCCCGATGTACTGGGGGCGATGGGTTGCCGACCAGGCGAGTGGACGCACGTACCTGAGCGTCGCCGACGGTATGGCAGAGGTCCGCGGACGCTGGACGGTGTCCTACCGCTGGGAGGACTGGCGGAGCGAGGTCGCGTGGATGACGCTCTATTTCAGCTGCGGAGTGTGGAGCAGCGTCTGGCTTGTGTACGCGTCACCGGCGCTTGGGGTTGGCAAGTGAGGTCGGGCCGGCTCCGGCTGGCATAACCCACGGCCAATCCTGGAGAATTGGTCGACTGGCGTAGAATTGCTCGCCTCGGGCCGCCGTAGCTCAGTGGTAGAGCAGCCGCCTTGTAAGCGGCAGGTCGTCTGTTCAATCCAGACCGGCGGCACCAATCCCCAGGCGCAGCGAGCCGTGCCTCATCGCGGCGTCACCGCCGCGGGCGCGGACGCAGTCCTCACCGGCAGCGCACACTGCGGTCAGGGCGGCGTCACACGCCTGCGGCGGCAACAACCCTATCAATGCATCCGTCCCGCGGCCGCCCGGTCGAAAGTCCAGGTCACGGTGCGCGAGCGAACGACGCCCGAGCGCGCGCTGCCCCGAAGATGCGGCACGCGCCAGAAGATCTGGCTGCCGCGGCGCACGAGATGACCGCGCACGTGGTGAAGCCGCGGACTACTCCTGCCGACGACGGGTGCGCCGCGCCGGTAGTCGCGGTACTCCGGCAGCACCGGCGCCGTCACTTCGATGTGATCGAGCAGCGGCGCCTTGCCACTCCGGCGTCGACGCAGATTCAGCCGCTCGAAGGCCTGCGTCCGCTGCGGCAGGCCGCTGCGGGTCGCGAGCAACAGAAAGAACGCGAGCAGCATCGGGATGTCCATGGCGATCGTGCCGACCGCGTGCCGCCACAGGGCAAAGCTGACCTCGCTCGCGAGCCCTGCAGCCCCGTAGTACTCCGACCAGCTCTGCTCGTAGCGGAAGCGGAAGCAGCGCCCCAGGACGTCATCGTCCGGGCGCTCGGCGTCGAAGACCCGGGTAAGCCCCCTCATTCCGTCGACAGGCTCCGGCTCCTCGCCGACCTGCGTGTCGAAGTCGAAGTACGCCTCGACACTGCTCGCGAGCACCTCCGCGGCCGAGACGCTCCAGAACGTGCGCACCAGGCCACGGCGTCCATCGGACGTCGCGCGCACCCACGCCCCGCGGCGGCCCACCCATTGGGCACCGTCCGGAACCAGGGGAAAGCCGTACTCCTGCAAAGCGTTGCTCCACGGCCGGTTGCACCACTCCATCCACAGCAACTGTGCCGGCACGCGCAGCAGATCCGCGCAGGCGACGCTGCCCGCGCCTTTGGAGTAGGCGAGATCGGCGCACAGGCGCGTCAGGTCGTCGCTCAGCACATAGCGCAAGGAAGAGCGGGCGACGAGCCCGGCGCAGTCCGCGGTGTTATTGAGTGCCGTCACCTTGCCGCTGGTGCGGTCACGTACCACGAACGGCGTGTGACACTGCGCGACGCTGTCGAGGAGATTCACGCCGCCAACGTAGCAGCACGTACCCGGGCTCAGGAAAAAATGTGATGAAGTCGCGCACTGCCGTGATGACGCCCGCGGACGTGCGCTACAAAGCCGGCGCCTCCGTTCCGTCCGACCAGCGGCCGAGCGGCACCAGGAAGATGGTCTGCGGTTCCGGCGTCGGACGTTCGTCGAGGACCACAGGGGAGCCCGGGACGTTGGCGCCCCAGGTTGCGGCCGCGGCCTTCGGCACGTGAAACATGAGATGCGAATGCCAGTGCCCCTGTGCGTCCCCGAGGTAGCCGTCCCTGGACATCATGAAGGACATCGCGCCGGGCTCAGGCTGCGGGAGCTCGTTACGCGCGAAGGCGCCGCGCATCTCATCGAGCATCTTCTCCCTGGAATCCCCGGAGAGCGCGAGCTCGGTCCGCTTCAGCGTGTATTTGAGAATCGACCTGGATGCCGACGGGTTGTAGCAAATCGGTGCCCGCATCTTCGGATTCCAGAACTCCGCGCTGTCGAACGGCGACATCCAGGATCTCTCGACGACACAGGTGAAGCCGTTGGTGCCGGTGACCGCCGTCTCGTATCCCTGCGGCTTGAGAGTCAGAATCGTGGCCGTGGCTGAGATCGCCGCGGGCGCGGCACTGCGCGCGAGAGCGATCTCGGCACTCGGGTCCATGAGGTAGCGCTCGAGCGGCGCCATGCGGCTGTAAGGGGCCTCGCGGCCAGCCAGGTCGTCAGCTGCCCCCGCCGTCGCCACTGCCGAGAGCACACCGCACACCGCGAACCTCGCCGGCGCGCCGGCGGGTCGACGCGGAATCTGTCTCTTCATGCGCACCTCCCCGCGAACAGATCCGCGAATCCTAGCGGCACCGGCGCACCGGGGCGACCGTTCGGCCACTCGTCCCAAAAAAGACCGCGCTCGTCCCCGCAGGCACGGGTTTTTGCGCGCCGCGGGTGTCAGGATCTGCCCGTACCGCACGCCTGTGCCATCATCGCTCCATGGTTGCGATTCCCTCTGCATTCAGATCCTGGGGCGCATCCGTGGTCGAGAACAAGGAACGATTCCTCTCCCGCCGCGGGGTGCTGCTGCTCGTCTGCCTCTATTGGACGTACGTCATGCTGGGCGACATCGTCTACCACGAGGCGATGCGCATCGAGATCGCCGAGATGACCGGCATCATGGTCTTCTTCCCCTGGCAGCACCGGGTGTTGCAGCACGCGCTGATGCTGCCGCTGCTGCTGGTGTGCTATTCCGCGGCGGCACGCATCGGCTGGCGGCCTGCGAAGAGGCGCATCCCGCAGCAGATCGCGCTGGCACTCGCATTCTCGCTCCTCATGTACTGGGCGATGCTCAGCGCCGACCGCCTGCTGCATCTGCTGCTCGGCTGGCCCGCACAGCCCTTCGGCGTATTTACCCGAGGCGAATGGGCGGTGTGGGTCTCGAGCACCGTGACGGGACTGCTCGCCTACGGTTTCGGGCTGGCCCTCCTGACCGTGGTGGCCACCTGGCGGCGCTACCACGCGCTCGAGCTGCGCAGCTCCGAGCTGCGGCGCGACTGGGCAGGAGCGCGTCTCGCCGCCTTGCGCACCCAGCTCTCCCCCCACACGCTCTTCAACGTCCTCAACACCATTCAGGCGCGCATCAGCGGCGAGCCGGAAGTCGCCGAGAGCCTGATTGCATCCCTGGGCGACCTGCTGCGGGCGCTGCTCCAGGCCGGCGAGCGTGACTACGCGCAGCTGCGCGACGAGCTGCAGTTCGTACAGCTGTATCTCGGTCTGCAGAGCGGCCGTTTCGCGGATCGTCTGACGGTACACGTGCAGACCGGACCCGACGTGCCTGCGGTCTGGGTGCCGAGCCTCATCCTGCAGCCGCTGGTCGAGAACGCGGTCGTCCACGGCCTCGCGGACCACAGCGGCCCGGTGCGGATCGACGTGACCTGGGATCTGTCGCCCTATCGGCTGCAGCTCAAGGTCGTCAATTCGCTCGGCCCCGGCAAGGCCCCCGGCGGCGGAGGCCTGGGGCTTCGCAACGTGCGCGAGCGGCTGGCGGTGCAGTTTGGCGGACGAGCCGTGCTCTCCTCCGAACCGGCAGATGCGTCGACCTGGGTGGCAACGCTCCACCTGCCGGTGCTGCGCGAATGGCGCCCGGAAGCTGCGGCGCTGACCGCAATGGAGCCGTCGTGAAGACCATCATCGTCGACGACGAGGCCGCCGCGCGCAAGGTGCTGCGGGACCGTTGCGCCGGCGAGCGGGACATCGAAGTCATCGGGGAATACGCCGACGCCGAGAGCGCGCTCGCGGCGTTGCCGAAGCTCTCGCCGGATCTGATATTCCTCGACGTCAAGATGGGCAAGGTCTCCGGAATGCAGCTGGCCCAGGCGCTGGAGCCCGGCGCCAACGCTCCGCTCGTCGTCTTCGTCACCGCCTTCGACCGCTACGCGCTCCAGGCCTTCGAGGTGAATGCCGCCGACTTTCTCCTCAAGCCCTTCGACCGGGAGCGGTTCCGCACCATGTTGCGGCGGGTGCGCGAGCGCCACGCGGCCCGCAACTCCGCGAGCTATCAGATCGCCGCAGCGACGCTCGCGGAGCTGCAGCGCCTGTCGCAGGCGCGCCTCGAGACGCGGCCGCGGCTGCTGGCCGACACCGGCGGCGCGCTGCACATGGTCGATGTCGCCGCAATCGAGCTCGTGACCGCCGACCGCAACTATGTCGTGCTGACCATCGGCAAGGAAGCATTCCATGCCCGCAGCACGCTCATTCAGGCCGAGGAGTCGATGCGCTCGCAGCCGATGCTGCCGATCAACCGCTCCTGCATGGTGAATCTGAACCACGTCCGCCAGGTGAGCCGCACGCCGCGGGGCGATTACATCTTCGTCCTGAGCGGCGGCACGACCGTGACGAGCAGTGAGCGCTTTCGCCACAAGGTCCGCGAGCGCATCGGGCAGTTCGCAGTCGGGGGCCTGAAGGACTGACCACCGGCTCTCGTCTCCCGGGACGAGCGCCGGCGATTTGTGGATGAGCGCGAGAATCCGCTCTGGACTCAGCGCGCCTGCGCCGGTGAGATACCCACCATGAATCTCCTCCTCCCCGATGATGAGCCGGCGGTCCCGGTGTCGCGCGGCACCCACACCGCCCGGCCACAAGGGGTAGCCGCTGTCCCGCCACCTGCCGCACCCTCCGCAGGCCGTGCAGCCCGGCCGCTGTTTCTGGTCGGCGAGCGCGAGCGTCGGCTCTACCCGCTCGATCCGCTCGCGATCGACTACGTCGAATCCGCCGGCAACTACGTGACCTACCACCTCGCCGGCGTCGAGTACATCTGCCGCGAGTCGATCAAGCATCTCGAGGCCGTGCTGGCGCCGGCCGGCTTCGTGAGAATCGAGCGCTCGCTGCTGCTGAATGTCCGCGCCATCGCCTACGCTCAGCCGCTGGGTCACGGCTCGTTCGTGTTCACCCTCACGAACGGCGCCCGTCTGCACTCCGGTCATGCCTACCGCGACACGATTCTCGCGGCGCTACCGCTGCGGCGGCGCGCCCCTAGTCCCGTACCAGGGTCTCGTTGACCACCAGGTTCAACTCCCAGGTCTTGCCGCCGTCGGCCGAGAAGGACTGCTCGAAGCGGCAGGAGGCCGGCGTGAGGACTGACACCTCGAATCGCACCAG
>Ga0307475_10002247_pt1 | contig 11650 bp, 8 predicted proteins | sample atmos_gasesECM1C_FD_203317 | JGI IMG/M metagenome (GOLD analysis project Ga0307475, IMG submission 203317) | Hardwood forest soil microbial communities from Morgan-Monroe State Forest, Indiana, United States - atmos_gasesECM1C_515 | ecosystem: Environmental > Terrestrial > Soil > Temperate...
CTGGGTGCTGGTGCTTGCGAAACGAGGAAGCGACGGCGGCGTTGGGTGGCTTTGGTAGCACAGGCATTCCTGCCTGTGCCTGCGTTGAAACGCGGCGCGGATCGCGGATGCTTGGCTTGCGCGGGATTGCGTTCTTTCGCGGTTCTGCAGCGCAGCGCGAACGAACGCAGCATGTGTCGCACCTACGGCGCTTCGGAGAATTTCGGCATTAGCGTACCCAGCCCTTCCGGGCTGGGCTAACTTGTTCCGCGCCTACGGCGCTGATTGTTTGCTCGATGGACCGTGGGCGAGCGAGTCGCATACGCGGGATGGAGAAAACGAGCGAGTGTGAGCGTTGGGCAATCAAGTGAGCGCCGGAGGCGCGACATAAGTTAGCCCAGGGCGGGAGCCCTGGGTAAGCGGTCAACAGCAACGTCTAGCGCCGTAGGTGCGGCAGACGCTTCGCGGCGGCGAAGCGGGATGCAAATGCGGAGGCGATAGAACGCTCGCTCGGGTGTGCCAAGCAATGATGATTGTGGCTCGCGTTACTTGTGGGACAGGCTTCAGCCTGTCCTCTTGCGTTCGTTGGGTGTGATGCAGCGCGCAAGCCAAGATCGGAAGGATTGCGGCGTGGCAACTGCGTCTGCGCACAGGCGCCATTTTCACGGTCCCCCCTGCAGGCGGGGCCTGTGCCGCTAGAAAGAACGCCTGCGCGGCAGTGCCAAGCAATGACGATTGTGCCGCCGGTTACTTGCGGCGCAGGCTGAAGCCTACGCTACTCAATTCGGGTTGCCTATGCAGAGCCAGTTGATTGTGTCGGTGCCGCTGGCTTGGGTTAGCGTCAACGCCGAGGCCGACGGGGTTACTTTTACTGTGGCGATCGCTGACTGATCATTTGCCACGCAGACTGGCGTGGAGGCGAAGGGCGTGGGGAATGTTACCGTCGCGGTGCCGCCTACCAACGCTACTGTACCCGCGAACTGGCCCGTGGCGCCTTGGTTGAGGTGCTGCGAGACGGCGAGCGAGCCGTAGACTGCTGAGCTGCCTGAGTCGCGGACTGGCGCGTTGCGAATATCCGGAGTTACGGGGCCCATGCTGAGGACTGCGTCGTCGAAGTAGACGAAGTTCCCTGCTGCTGCGGTGTTCTCGAGGAGCATGACGCGCATCGAGTGCGTCACCGTGGTCGAGAGGCTGAACGCATTCGGTACGCGGAAGACGATGCCGAAATTGCGCGTGGGCGTCCAGGCGTTTGCGGTGCTCACCTGCCAGTCAGCGCCGGTCACATTGCAATTACATGTGATGCCATTGTTGTAAGTGAGCGACGCGTTCGTTGACTGCCAGTTCCCCGTGCTGTTCGAGGTGCCGTCGTAATTCACCGGCGCGAGCACGCGCGCGTTCGATGACGCGGTGGTGATGCGATCGGCTTCGGTGCAGTTCGCGTCCCAGTAGAATCGGAAGCCGGGGCGGAAATTATTCGAGGTGGACGCGGACGCGACGCGAAACATCAGCGTGTACTCGCGCGTGGAGTCCACTTGAATGCAGGCGGAGTTGACGCCGAGGCCTGCTGTGGCGCCGTCGCCGACGCGCACGTTGAAAGTTCCCTGCGTGTACGTATCGATGCCGGGATTTGCGCCCGCGCTGGTTTCCTGCGCGTAAATTCCGCTGCCCGCCTGATTGATGTTCGTGCCGGAAACGCCGCCCCAGTAGTAGAGCGACGTGGAATTCTGTCAGCCTTCGAATCCGGAATTGCCGATGAGATTATCGCCGCCGAGATCGTTCATGCCGTAGTGCATCGAGGGAAGCCAGTTGTGCCCGTTGTTGTCGATCGCGACGGTAGCGGTGGCGGGCTCGTTGGGCAGCACTTGCGCGGTGTTGCTGATGGAAAGATATGGATCGAGGACGTGAATGCCGTTGGCGCTGCCGTCGGAGGGAAATTCGAGACAGTTGTAAACTTTTTCACAGCGATTGTTGGGGCCGAAGGTGATGGAGAGCGCGCCGATGATGTCGTAGCAGACCTGGCCGAACGCGGTGGAGGAAGTTTCGCAGTCGTTGCCGTAGATTTCATCGTTGTCAGGATAGTTGCCGCTGGAATCTTTTTTGAAGACGTAACCGAGCGAGGCGGCGGGCGCGAGCGTGCAGACGTTCTGCTCGATGACGACGGCATTGAAAACGCCGGCGAGCGAGACGCACGCGTCGCCCGAGGAATTCAGGCCGATATTATTGTGGCGAATCAGAGTGTTGGTGCCGTCGAAGCCGCCAGTGGAAGTGTCGCCAAAGATTCCGAAGGAAGTGCCGCCGGTGCCGAGCGTGAGATTATTGCTCTCGATGATGGAGTGGCCGATGCTGGTGAGATCAACGACCTTCGAATTCGCGCCGGTGGCGCCGAGATACATGCCGACGATGTGGACGTAGTTAATTTTTGACGACGCGGCGTTGGGTTTGTGCACAGTGGTGCAGCCGGTGGTGGCGCAGGAAATAAATCCGGAAGTATCCGGATTGCTGACGGCGCCTAGCCCGCTCTCCTGGTATCCATAAATCGAAGAGCCGTCGCCCATCAGCTCGACTGCATCATTCGTTGTCGAATCGGTGATGGTGAGCCTGGCCCTGTCCCCACAGCAGCACGGTGCCTGCGGGAATCGAGATGTGCGCTGCGCCGGTGAGAGTGCCGGTCATGCCGCGCGCGTCGCAAACGCTCGAGGTGCTCGCAGCGGCTGCGAGGCACGCGTTGAGTTTCGCGCCTGCGTCTGCACCCGCGAAGCGCTCGGCTTTTTGCACCAGGTTCAGCGAGTTCACTGCGGCCGAGCCGTTCACGTCAAGATTCGATTGCGGATTGGTCGTGTTGACGCCGAGCGATGTGGGCGTGAAGCGATGCGATGATTGCATTAAGTTGATCGGAAACGTCGAATCGCAGCAACCGGTGAAGCCTGTGTCAGTGAAACTCGTCGTTGACGCGCCGGAGACGAAGACGTTGCGCGGCGAGCTGTTGAAGGAGGGCGTGGTGTTGCGGAAGACGCAGTAGCCGGTGATTGTGCCCAGGGCGGCGGGCGGAAGAGTCCAGGTGAGATTCACGGCGTTGTTCGGGCTGCCGACGACCACTCCCGCGGAAAATATCGAAGGCGCGGATTCCGTAGCGCTGTTGCAGCTTGATGCGCCCGTCGCAGTGCGCACCCAGTAGGTGTAGGTCGCGGGAGCGAGTGTTCCGCCGGTGGTCGCAGTTCCCATCACGTTCGTGGGCGGCAACGCGCTGGCGAATCCCACGTCGAGAGAACCTTTCACGGCTTGATAAAGCTGCGCACTGTAACCAAAGCTCGCGCCGTCGCCGAAGAGCAAGCCGTTGGCCGAGTCGATGCCGAGCGAAGCAAATGAATTTCCCGACGAAGTGACGCGCATCGGCAGCCCCGTGGTGTCGTTGTTTGCGGACTGGTACGGATCGGTGCGCAAGCGATCGCCACTGTTACTGATGTTCACGGTGTGATCGAAGCCGTTGGAATTTTGCGCGGTGACGGAGCCGAGCGGGTTGCCGCTGCCGTCCACCACGGCGGTGACGCACGAGGTGCAGTTGGTGATGAAAATATTATCGGCCCGGCCGGAAATTTCGCGCACAGCGACGGCGCCGGCCGCGGGGCTGTTCCCCGTGAACACGTGATTCATGAAGACGCCGCTGACGTTGAGAGTGGGCGCATTGATGGCGAGAACCGCGGTGTTACCGACGGGCTCGTCAGAAGTGTTCACGTGATCGAACGTCATGGAGTCGAACGGCCCCATCGAAACGCCGGGGAGGGCGGAAAACGTGAAAACATCCGTGGACGCATCTTCGAGCGTGATGTTGCGAAAAACGAAATTGCCCGCCGTGCCCGATTGATTCACGCGCTGGATGTACTGCATTCCTCCGCCGGCTCCGGTGACGTCTTCGATCGTGATCAAGCCATCGAGCGGAGCTTCGCCGCTGATGGGCGTCTCCCCCGTGAAAAGAGCGATCGGCGTAGTGGAGCTGTTCTTGGCCATCAGGCAGCCGCCCGTGTAGCGGACCCAGATAGTGTTGGTGATTTTCAGGGGCGTGTTGTCAGTCTGGCCGGTGATGCCGTTGACGGCGAGGCAGACGTTGCGGAACAGGACGTTGACAGAATCGTAGAGCGAGACGGCTTGATTCGAGCCCAGGATGGAAAGATTTTCGATGGTGGTGAAGCCGGGCAGCGCAAAGACGGGAGCGGCGTTGGGACTCGAGCCGGCGGTGACGTTGATCGCCACCATCGGCGCGAAATTAAATTGCTGGAGCTGGCTGGCTTCTCCCACGGTGCCGCCGAGCAGATGCAAACCCCAGCAGAAGCCGCTGGGCGTGGAAAACACGGGCGAGGTGGAGGGCGTCTGGGGCTGCAACACTTTGTAGTAAAGCGGCGGCGGCGGAAAAAAAACGCTGCCTCCCCCGCCCGAAGTGGGAGGGCGACAGGCGGCGTTGATGGCGGCTTGAATCGCGGCGGTGTCGTCGGTGACGCCATCACCCTTCGCGCCGAATGCGGTGACGTCAACGCGCGGGCGCGGACCTTGCACCGCTTCGTTGCCGGTGACGGTGAGCGCGGAGGGAGTGAGCGTGCCGGGATTAAAACCGCCGGCGGTGAGCGTGCCGATGATGGTGGCATTTCCGGCGACGCTGAGATTTCCACCGAGCGCGAGGCTGAACGCGGAGATCGCGCTGCCGCCTGTGGAGCCGAGGTCGGGCGGGAGAATCACGTCGGGAAAAGTTTGCACGCCGTTGATGCCCGGGCCGGTGATTTGCAATATGTAGCGCCCGGCGAGTGCGTAGAAATGGTAATTGCCGATGCCGTCGCCTTGAAACGGATTCGGGGCGGGGACGGTGAGAGTCGCATCAGTGTAAATCGCGGCGAGCGGCGAGCAAGGCGTGCCGGTGGCGGTGGGCGCGCAGACGGTGATGGTGGGGCCGGCGACTGGATGGCCGGCGGGGCCGAAGACGATGTCGTCCTTGCGCGAGCCTTGCGCGCGAGCTGCGGGCGCGACGATCGTGGCGAGGGCGATGGCGGCCAGCGCAATTGCGGCGAGATGTGTGAGCGTTTTCATCGATGATGCGAGTGGCCGCGGCGTATAAGTTCGATTCATTGCGATTCCCTTCCCAGGAAATTTGCAGCAGGAGCGCGGCAGGCCGGGGCGAGATGGCCGCACCAGCCGCTATTGTAACGTCAGAGCTATTGGGGGAGTGCGATCACAGTAGCACAGGCAATCTTGCCTGTGCCAACGTAACAACGCAGCGCGATCGCAGATGCTTGGCGGGTGGCGCGACTGTGTTCTTTGCTTTTCAGTAGCGCAGGCTTCAGCCTGCGCCAACGTAATGACGCAGCGCTATCGCAATGCTTGGCTCGTTCGCGATTGCGTTCTTTGGTTTGTAAAAACGTCAAATTCAAAAGAACGACGCCGGCTCTCACTCGTCTTCGCAACTCCTCGGATGTAGCGTCTTGTGGCACAGGCAGGAATGCCTGTGCTACTCAACAACGTCGCGTTGCGTTACTATTCGGTTCTATGTCGCGCCACTTACCTGCTGGCCTCACTCGCATTGCGCGCTTTGCGATGGCGCTGTCGGCCATCCTGATGCTCGCACTGCCTGCCGCTCGCACAGCTTCGTTCGCGAAAAGCAGCAAGCCTATCGCGAAGGGCCAGAGTTTTGAGGAGTTGGCGCGGCAGTTTGCAAAGGTTCTGCGAACAGGTGGAGTGAAGCGCATTGCCATTCTTGATTTCGAGGATCCAAACAGCAAGGTGGTGCCGTTCGGCGCGTGGCTCGCGGATCAGTTCGCGGCTGCTCCCGGCAATCCATGGGCGCCCATGGAAGTAGTCGATCGAAAGCAGACTGCTGAAAAGTGGGAACAGCTTCGCATCGCGGAGCCAAACTCAATTGAATCGGATAGGCTTCCGCAGTTGGCCAAAGCACTCGACGCGACACTGGTGGAAGGCAGCTACGGTGCCGCGGAAAATGGCCTTGGGCTGACGCTCACCACTGCGTATCTGGGTTCCGGTTTTCCGAAATCCTTTGTGGGCAAGCTGGACATGACGGACGAAATGAAATCGCACTTGACGGTGCCGCTTGATTCCCTGGTACCGAGCGACGGGATGTTTGTCGGAGGCGCTGGTGGAATTTCAATTCCCCAATGTCTGTCCTGTCCCAATCCCACCTTTTCTAAGAAGGAGTTGAAGGGGCAATCCATGGGCACCGTTCTATTGATGGTGGTGATCGACCCTAAAGGGCACGCGGGCGACGCCACGGTGGCGCGAGGGGTCAATCCGGACATAGACAATCACGCGCTCAACACCGTGAAGCGCTGGACATTCAAGCCGGCTACCAATGTGGATGGGAATCCCGTAACTACGCGCACACCAATCGAAGTCACGTTTCGCGTGTGGTGAGGTTCTATTGAAACTGCAGGGCGCGGGCGTCGTGCGACGCCTTTCAGTAGCACAGGCATTCCCGCCTGCGCCAACGTAACAACGCAGCGCGATCGCCAATGCTTGGCGCGTTCGCGATTGCGTTATTTGCGTTTGGATGTGCGTGCAAAGTCCAAAACGTCAAATTCAAAAGAACGATGCCGAAGTTTCTTTGGTTTGCGTACGCTTGCCTCCATCAACTTGTGGCACAGGCAGGAATGCCTGTGCTACTCAACGGCCGCGCGTTGAGTTACTATTCGGTTCTATGTCGTGCCACTTACCTGCCGGCTTCGCTTGCATTGCGCGCTTTGCGATGGCGCTGTCGGCCATCCTGATGCTCGCACTGCCTGCCGCTCGCACAGCTTCGTTCGAGCAAACTGACAGAACTGTCGTCAAGGTCGCCAGCTTCGCTGAATTGGCGCAGAAGCTCGCTGCCACTCTGAACAAATGCGGGGTGAAGCGCATCATGATCGTGGATTTCGAAGATCCCATTAAGCGCGTGGATGAATTTGGCGTGTGGCTCGCGGACCAATTAGCCGCTGCGCCCGGCAATCCATGGACTCCGATTGAAGTGGTGGATCGGAAGCAGATTGCCGCGAAGTGGGAGCAACTCCGGATTGCGGAGCCTTACACAATTGAACCGGACAGGCGTGAGCACATGGCAAAAGCCTTTGACGCAACATTGATAGGAGGCAGCTATAGTCCCGCGGAAAACGGCGTCGGCTTACAGCTCAGTGCAGCCGCTTCGGCAATGCCAAATGGTCTGATCGTAAAGCTGGCGATGACGGATGAAATGAAAGCGCATCTGACGAAGCCGCTTGAATCCCTCGGACCAGGCGACGGTGTATTCACGGCAGGCGTGGGTGGAATTTCAGTTCCTGCTTGCGAGTATTGTCCGAATCCGAGTTTTGGTACCGGCGAGTTGAACGGGCAATCGGCGGGGACTGTTCAGTTGATGATCGTAGTCGACGCGAACGGGCGCGCGAGCGATATCACGGTGAAAAAGGAATTTAGTCGGGAGCTCGATCAGGACGCGGTCAACGCCGTGAGGCATTGGAAATTCAAGCCTGCCACCGATGTGGACGGAAAGCCTGTAGCAACGCGCACGCCTGTCGAGATCGTTTTTAGCGGGCGGTGAACTGCTTTTAAGTAGCACAGGCATTCCTGCCTGTGCCAACGTAACAACGCAGCGCTATCGAAGATGCTTGAAGCGTGTGCGCGATTGCGTTCTTTTGTCTTGATGTGCGCGCAAATTCCAAACGTCAGATTCAAATAACGATGCCGGGGTATCCTCGCCTTCGCTACTTCTCGCATGTAGCGTTTTGTGGCACAGGCAGGAATGCCTGTGCTACTGAAAGCCGCGTGAAATGGCGCGATCGTGCCAAGTTCGTTTGCCGGGCACGGCGTGCCGTGCCCCTACTGTCGCGTTGGTGGGGTGGTGCTGGTGTGGCGCGGCTCGCGGCGCTGCTGCTGCTCGCGCCGAGGCCGTGCTTCGCGGCTTTTTCTGCGTCGAGGATTGCGCCGCAATGCTTGCAGACTGCTACGCTGGGTTTCACCTTTTCGCCGCATGCGGGACAATCGGCGAAACGGGTGGGCACATAGGCCCATTCGCGTTCGACGCCGAGCGCGATCGCCGCGCGCCGATGCAGATCTGAGATTTCGCGGAAGGAATGGCCGCGCGCCCACATCGTGTCGCCCTCGGAAATGAGCTGATGATAGTAGGCGTCGCGCCGCGTGGTGGCGGACGCGAGTTCTTCGGCGGATGGACGCTCGCCGGCGCAGACGAAAATTCCGTGCTCGCGCAGGTCCTGGAGCAGATCTTCGGCGATGTCGCGCGCTGAAATCGTGAATGGGAAGCGGCGGTTATCTCCGAGATCGAGCGCGTCGCCGCGTGAGGTGATTGTGACGAGCGCATACGGCTCGCCTGGCGCCCGCGCGGGAATGTGATAGACGCCGTGGGTGCGCGAGATGTGCCAGTCCTGGTCGGAGATGGAGGCAATCGCGGCGGTGGCGGATGCGTCGCCGTTCGAGCGGGTTTCGACGAGGATATCACGGGGACCGCGGCGCACGTCGGTGGCAAAATCACGCGGGGCGGAAGATGCTGGAGCGGTTGTGCTGGGATGCGATGTGGTGTTGGATGTCACGTGAATGTCCTTTCCGTAAGAGGCTGATTTGTGGCGTTTGCACGTTTATGTGCAACTTTAGTTATTTGCACGAAAACGTGCAAATAATAGAATTTGCATGTTTACGTGCAAACAGCTAAAATGGGGTTCTGGGAGCCCACACCATGCGGTCTGTGCAAGGCGTGCTGATTGCAGACGTGATTCATTCGAGCCGGCGCAAGCGTTTGAGCGCGCTTCTGGCTGAGGGGCTGCGCCGCGCGAATCGGGTGCATCTGCAAAAGAAACGTATCCGCGTGCCGTATGCTGTGACGGCGGGCGACGAATTTCAGACCGTGGTGACCTCGATCGAAATGGTGCCGGAATTGATTTTCGATCTGCGCCGGCGGATGCGTCCGCTGGACCTGCGAATCGGCATCGGCATCGGCACAATTCAGGGACGCGTGCGAGCTCCGGTGAACCGGCTCGTGGGCGACGCGTTTGCGAACGCACGCGAGGCAATTGCGGAAGTGAAAAAAGGCGGCCATGCGTATCCGAGGCTGACCGCTTTTCGATCGTCGAATGAGTCTTTCGATCGCATTGCAAATCTGGTGTACGGGCTTAATGATACATTGGTGCTGGGCATCACCGAGGAGCAATGGCGCGCGCTCAACACGTACGTGGATAACAGCGGCGTGGAAAGTGCGGCGCGGAAGTTGCGGGTGAACATCTCGACGCTGTCGCGAAATCTGCGGCGCAGCCATTTCCGGCAGCTGTCGGAAACGGCAAAAACGATGGAAGCGTTCTTCCGGGAAGCGTGGAGCTAGTTTGCACGAAAACGTGCAAATTATGGTATTTGCACAAAAACGTGCAAATGTCTAAATTTGCATGAAAACGTGCAAACGGCAGAAGCCACGTCCTGGCACGCAGCACGCACGGATAGGCTACGGATAAGCAACGATGAATGCGATCGAAATATTTCTGATTCTGTGTCTTGGGCATCTCGCGTCGGATTTTCTGCTGCAGACCGATGCGATGGTGAAGGCCAAGAAGCATGGCGTCACCGCGTACTGGAAGCACGGGTTGATTCACTACGTGGCGATTGTCGTCGTGACTGTTTTTGCGGATCCGGCGCTGCTGGCGCGCATTCGCTTTCAGGCGATTTGCGTCGCCCTGATTGGCACGCATCTGCTGATTGACTTCTGCAAAGAGCACCTGACGGCAGCTGCGAGGATTCGCGACAACGCGATTACGTTTCTCGCCGACCAGGCAGCGCACATTGTGACGATCGTTGCGGCGGCGTTGCTCGTCACCGGCACGAGTCCGGAGGCTGCTGTTGTATGGCTTGGGGCGCTTGTCCCGCACCGCGACAGAATTCTTGCTGTGCTGGTGATTTACTTTGCGGTAGTGTTCGCGGGCGGTTACGCGATCCGGTTTCTCACGCGGCCGTTGACGCGCCATCTTCCGCAGATTGGCGATGAATCGACGCTGAGCTTGCGCAACGCGGGAATGTATATTGGATGGCTCGAGCGTAGCCTGGTGCTGACGGCGATGATTCTGCGCTCGCCCGCGACGGTGGGCCTGGTGCTCGCGGCGAAGTCCATCGCGCGATTCCCTGAGCTCGGCAAATCGGAGCGTTTCGCGGAGTATTTTCTGATTGGCACGCTGCTGAGTCTGCTTGCCGCAATTTTCGGCGGCATCGTGCTGCTGAAAGTTCTCACCGGCCGCGTTACGCTGGGACAGTAGCGTAGGCTTCAGCCTGCGCCAACGTAAAAACACGACGAAACCAACAATGATGCCTCGACCACGGCTGCGTTCTTTTTGTTTGTTGTGGCTAGCGTAAATGCAAGAGAACGACGCCGGCGCTTCCTCGTCTTCGCGACATATTGCACGTAGCGGTTTGTGGCCCAGGCTGAAGCCTACGCTACTGAACGGCGCGGCAAAGCGAAGTCAACTGCGCCGGCCGAAGGCCAGTGGTACGAAAAGCAAAAGCGAAAAGCACGTGATCGTGCGTACGCCAAGCATCGGGAATCGTGCTGTGGTGTTCGGTAGCACAGGCAATCCTGCCTGTGCCGCATGTTGCTAGTAGCGCGGCCTCGCAAATCAAGGAAACCAAAGAACGCGGTCTTTGATGTTGCACGTCTAGCGAGCACCGCGCTGCGTTCTTACGTTGGCACAGGCAGGAATGCCTGTGCTACTGAAATGCGTTACGGCGTGAAGACGGCGTCGAGGGCGGCGTCGGCGGTGCGATCCCAGTCGTGGGCGCGACGTGATTCGCGCTGGGCTATTGCTGCGCGCTGATCTGTGCGCGTTTGGCGGCGTGACCATTCGATGGCGCGGACGATGTAGTCGCAGGCTGCGGCGTTGAGCGGTTCGAATTCGCCGGCGCTGGTTTGCAGCGTGAAGCAGTGCTCGTAGTCGCCGCGCGCGGGGATGCGAATGCCGTCTTCGGTTTCGGATGTGAGCGCCCGCCATTGATCGGGCGAGCCGTAAAATTCGGGGGGCATCCAGCGTTCGATGTGCCAGCGATCGAGGGGCACATATTTTGGGACCTGGCGTAGCTCGATCGCTTCCCTGCTGATGTTGCCGTGGGCGTCGCGGTCGGTCCAGCGGCCGCCGATCCAAGTGAGGCGGGCGCCGCCCCAGACGACGCGGAAGTTCGGTTCGCCGTAGCGATTGGTGCCGCCGGCGCGCGTGATGCGGGCGGCGATGGTGGCGGGAGTGTGGTGCGTTTCGCGTGTGACGCGGATCCGCGGGGGCGCGGAGTTTCGTGATTTGGAGGGCACGGCGTTGTGCGTGGCGGGTGGTGAGAATAGGCTGAAGCGAAATCAACTGTGCTGGCCGGAGGCCAGCGGTGCAAAAGGGATGCACGTTGCGAATTTTGAGGGCGGCTGCAGCGATGCAGCCGCCCTTTTTGTTTTTGGTAGCACAGGCAATCCTGCCTGTGCCGCATGTTGCTAGAAGCGCGGCCTCGCAAATCAAGGAAACCAAAGAACGCGGTCTTTGATGTTGCACGTCTGGCGAGCACCGCGTTGCGTTCTTACGTTGGCACAGGCAGGATTGCCTGTGCTACTGAGCGGCAACGGCGAGCTGAACTTCTAGTAGCCGGTGGGGATGGCCAGGTTGTCGATGAAGGCTCCGCTTCT